>Ga0272482_10000444_pt1 | contig 12875 bp, 11 predicted proteins | sample RVTome_8_FD_192427 | JGI IMG/M metagenome (GOLD analysis project Ga0272482, IMG submission 192427) | Soil microbial communities from uranium-contaminated site in the Upper Colorado River Basin, Wyoming, United States - RVT160D0 (version 2) ...
GACGAGGACGCTCGGGTTGCGTTCCGCGTAGTCCAGGCTGGTCGTCGTCGTGAACACCGGCTGGGTGAACATGGTCTGGGGCACGGCGTCGAGGTTGGTGTGCCGGAAGCCGCCGATGTCCCCGAGTCCGGAGATCAGTGGCGCGCCGCTCGGCGGGCTCACCAGGTCGAGCACCGCGGTCTCCTCGATCCCCGCCGCCATCGGCCGGATCGTGATCTGCGACCCACTGTCCCAGTTGGACAGGTTGGTGGTGCCGTACAGGGTGGCGCCGGTGCCGTACATCATCCGGTTCGAGTTGTGCGGGTCGATCTCCAGCGACTCGGTCATCCACCCCAGCTTCGGCGTCACCTCCGGCGGCTGCGGGTTGGCGCCGAAGGTCAGCCACGGCGAGGACGAGATGTCCATCGTGTACCGGAAACTGCGGTTCGGGTACGAGGTCCAGTCCCAGATCCGCGTCCACGTTGCGCCGGCGTCGGTGCTGCGGAAGAAGATCACGTCCGGCCACCACGACACCTGGGTCGCCACCATGAGCGTGTTCGGCCGCTGCCGGTCGATGGTCAGGCCGGAGTAGCCGAAGTAGTCGTCGCCGCTGCTGGACGGGATCGGGCTGATCTGCGTCCACGTGCCGGTGGCGATGCTGTACTTCCACACGTCGCCCTTGGCGCCGCTGTACGGCCCCGCCGTGTCGCTGGTCGCGATGTACAGCACGCGGTTGACCGGGTCCAGCACGCCCTTGTGCGCGAGGTACCCCGTCGGCTGGCCGGCGACCCGCTCCCAACTGCTGCCGCCGTTCGTCGACCGGTACACGGTGTTCTGCTTGTCCGCGACGCCGACGTAGATGCCCTGCGTGGTGTTGCCGGCGGACCCGGTCGACTTGTCGAACGCCACCCACACCACACCGGGCCGGTGGCTGTTGTACCCGTTGGGATCACTCGGGTCGTCGGCGTAGTCGCCGGCGTTCGGGAAGCTCGTGACCTTCGACCAGGTGGCGCCGTAGTCGGTGCTGCGCAACAACCCGTTGCCGTTCGGCGCGCCGAAGTACAGGGTGCCGTTGCGGTTCGGGTCGATCGCGAGCCGCTCCCCCATCCCCCTGCCCGGCATGTTGCCGCCGAGCTTGAACGGCAGGTTCGTGGTCTGCCAGGTGTTCCCCTTGTCGGTCGAGCGCAGGATGGCGCCGTTGCCGGGGTCCCAGCTGTTGGTGTACATGCCGACCGCGGCGTAGACCCGGTTGGTCTGCACCGGGTCGGTCGCGATGCTGTCCACCCCGTTGTGCCCCCAGCGATCCCAGCCGACCCAGTCCAGCAACGGGATCCAGCGGCCGGTGCTCTGGTTCCACCGGTAGGCGCCGCCGATGTCGGTCCGCGCGTAGATCAGGTCGCGCTCGGTCTGGTTGAACACGATCCCGGGCACGAACCCGCCACCCGCGATCTGGACGTTGCGCCAGTCGTACTGCTCCTCGGCGGGTGCTGCCTCGGCCGCGGCCGTGGTCGTCAGCCGGGCCGGGGGCGCGGCGATCGCCAGCGACGCGGTCACGGCCAGCGCGGCCAACAGGGAGATGCGTCTCATCGCAGGGGTGTCCTCACGGGTGCAGGGAGTCCGCATGGGACGAAAAGGGACCGGGATGCCGCCCGCGCGCTAGCGGTACGCGCGGGCGGCACCCGGGGTTCGTGCGTCAGCCCGTCACAGCGGCGGGTACGCGTTCCGCATCAGTTCCTGGAACTGGGCGGAGAACCAGTGCCCGGACAGCGGCGCGTCACCGAGCGCCCCGGACAGGTTGTTGTTGTTGCGAGGGTTGCCTTCGTACGTGGGATCGCACATCCGGTCGAAGCCCTTGCCCTCGTCGTTGTCGATCTCCTCGCTCGCACCGTCGGACTCACCCGGCGGCTTGATCCAGACGTAGGCGTCGATACCCGTCGCGGGCGCCGCCTTCGGCCGCTCACCAAGACCGGCACCGGACTGGTTGCACCAGTTGCCGAGGTGGATGCGACGGTCGATGCGCGACTCGTTCATGAACGTGACCGGGTCGGTCGACGTGCTCGCCTGCGTAGGTCGGGCGGACCCGCCCCAGCCGTTGCGCGAGGTGTCGATCAGCATGCCCACGCCCGAGTCGAAGCACTGGGAGTCGGCTTCCTGACGGAACGCCTGCGCATAACCCAGCTCATCGACGTACCGGTTCCAGTCCACCCAACCGCCGGCCACCTCACGCAGCGGCCTGCCGCCCACCACCGTGGTCGCGGTGAAGAACGTCTCCCTGAGCGCGGAGTAGTTGGCGGTGTTGGCGATGAAGCCCTGCACGTTGCCTGGCGTCGCGCCGGACGCGTTCGCCGCCTGGCACATGATCTGCACCGTGGCGCCGAAGTTGTCGTCCCAGCCGAGCCAGCCGTGGTGACCGGCGTCGACGTAGTTGTAGACGTTGGGCACCGCGCCGAGCTTGGCCAGCGCGTAGCCGACCCCGTTCACGTAGTTGCCGTTCGACTTCATCGTGTCGCACGCCGGGACCGCCGTCGGCCGAGGGCTGACGTTGGTGATCAGGTTCGGCAGCGAGTCGATCTCGATGACCGTGACGATCCGCAGGTCGGCGTACGCCGGCCGGGCGAGGATGGCCGCGATCGGGTCGATGTACTCGCTCTTGTACCTGCCGAGCTCGGTCGCGCCCAGCTCACCGTTCGAGGCGAGTGCCGAACAGTCGCGGCCGGGCAGGTTGTAGATGACGAACTGGACGACCAGGGGGTTGCCCGCGGCCTGCCGGACGGCCTCGTCAAGGTGCGCGACGAGTCCTCGGCCAGTGCTGGTGCCGTTGATGGCGGCGATCCGGTCCAGCCACACACCGGTCGGCTGGTTGGCGATCCTGCTGCCGCCGGACTCCGCGCTGGCCCGCGCGGACCAGTCGGGGTTCACGTACACGCCCGCACCCACGTACGGGTTGTCCACCCGGTTGCCGGGGTCGGGATCCGGGTCGGGATCGGGATCCGGGTCGGGGTCCGGATCCGGGTCGGGCTGGCCCGTGCAGTTGACGTTGTTGAGGGAGAAGCTGGTGGGTGCGGCGTTCGTGCCGGAGTACGTGCCGTTGAAGCCGATCTCCGTTGCCGCGCCGGTGCCGAGACTGCCGTTCCAGTTGAGGTTGGTCGCGGTCACGGCGGTGCCGGACTGCGACCAGTTGGCACCCCAGCCGGGTGTCGTGACCCGTTGGTTGCCGGCGTAGGCGAAGCGCAGCGACCAGCTGGTGACGGGGTCGCCGACGTTGGTGATCTTCACTTTGGCGGTGAACCCACCGCCCCAGTCGTTGACGGTGTAGTCCACCCGACAACCGGGAGCTGCGCTCGCCGGTTGGGCGGACAGCGCGATGACGGACGACATGACGACGCCGGTCACCGCGGCGAACACGACAGCACGCCGACGTGTCCTGGGTCTTTCACTCATGCGGGCTCCTCCGCTCAGCGTTGAGCATTTACTGGGAGCGCTCCCAGAACCGAGTCTAACCGCGCTGACCCCACGTGTACAGACCATCACGCTCGATGAACGTTAAGTTGACCATGCTGGGCCATCCCGTTGCGGCACAACTTGATCAGGCTTGACACCGGCAAAGTGGCCGCACGCTGGCCAGTTACGACGAACTATCGATCTTCGGTGATTGGGAGCGCTCCCAGAACCTCAGTGGACGGTCAGCACCGCGAACCAGGCGCCGAGCACCTGTTGCGCCTCGGCCCGCGCGGCTTCGGGGTCGGCGGCGTCCGCGATCATCCTGGCCGCCTCCATCACGGCGGCGAGCACGAGCTGCGCGAGCGCGCGCACCGGCTGCCGGACGATCAGCCCCTCCGCCATGCCGCGGGACAGCACGTCGACGAGTAGCCCGAGCCCGTGCGCCGCCTCGATCTCCCGCCAGGTGGCCCAGCCGAGGACGGCGGGAGCGTCGGTGAGCGAGATCTGCCGGACCTCGGCACGCAGGCAGGCGGTCAGGAACACGTCGAGCGCGCCGAGCATGCCGGCGAGGGTGTCGGGCGCGCCGGCGAACGCGGCCTCGACCTCGGCGGTCAGCTCACGTTCCAGCTCCTCGACGACCGCGCGGAAGAGGCCCTGCTTGTCGCCGTAGTGGTGGTACAGCGCGCCTCTGGTCACGCCGGCGGCGCGGACGATCTCGTCGGCCGGGACCGCGTGGTAGCCGCGGGTCGCGAACAACGCGCGACCGGCCGCGACCAGGTCGGCCCGGGTGCTGGTGGAACGATCGTGTTGGGTGCGCCGCACGCACTCAATCTGCCATGACCGACACGTCCGAGCCCGATGGTCCCTCCGCGAGCTTCGCGAACGCGACGATGTGCCGCACCACGACGTCGGGCCGGTCCTCGGACACGAACGTGTAGGTGTCGGGCACCTCGACGAGCCTGGCGTCGGGCAGCAGCGCGGCGAGCCGGCGTGCGAAGCGGACCGGGAAGAGCTTGTCCTCGGTGCCCCACAGGAGAAGCACTGGCTTGCCGAAGGCGCGCAGGCGCTCGGCGGCGGCCAGCGTGTGCCGGGGGTGGACCCCGCGGAGGAGCTTGCGGAGGTCCCGCCGGACGCCGGCGTCCCGGCCGACCGGCCAGAGATAGGACTCGACGACCGCCGCCGGCAGCGGCCGCTTGGTCACCCAGCCGAAGATCACCGGGAGCCGGTGGAGCCGCCGGATCCGCAGGAGCGCGGCAAGGACCCGCATCGAGCCGGGCACGCCGGCCAGCGGCGGCAGCGCGCGGAAGATCGGCGGGAAGAAGTGTTCGAAGGTGTCCGACGGCAGGAGCACCACGCGACCGACCCGGTCGGGGTGGCGGGTCAGCATGATCTGCGTGAGCGCGCCGCCGGTGTCGTTGGCGACGAGCACGACGTGGGTCAGGTCGAGCCGCTCCAGCAACTCGGCGATGAGGTCGGCGTGCGCGACCGGGCCGAGCTCGGCGTCAGCACGCATGGCGATGTCGTGCCCGCCGAGCGGCCAGTCCGGCGCGATGCACCGGAAGCCGGCACGCGCGACGTCGGGGACGACGGCCCGCCAGAGGTCCGCGTTGGTGAGGATCCCGTGCACGAAGACGACCGGCGTGCCGGTCCCGCGCTCGAAGTACCGCACCTCGCCCGCCGACAGTGCGACGCGGTGCTCCGTTCCCAACGGTGTTCTGTCCATGTCGCAAACATACATACAGACTGCATGTATGTAAATGAGTAGGATCCTTCCCCTACCGCTGCCGGCGCACTCATGCTGGGATCAGGTGGATCTTCGAGCATGGGGGAGCTGGTGGGGATGCGGGGCATCGCGGCCGCGCTGGCCGTGGTCGTGCTGCTCTCGGGCTGCACGGCCGGCAGCACACCGGACCGGTCGGTCGGCGAGCGGGCGGTACGGCCCGCCGGGGTTCAGGATCCCGCCGAGCTGCCCGCCGCCGCCGCGGCGGCGTCGTGCGGTGACCCTCGGGTGAGCCTGCGCCCAGGGCCGCCGACAGGACCGGCACTGGCCGAGATCGTGGCGCGCGGCGCACTCGTGGTCGGGGTCAACCAGAACGCGTACCACGTCGGCTACCGCGATCCCGCGACCGGCGGCCTCGCCGGGTTCGAGATCGACATCGTCCGTGCGATCGCGCAGGAGCTGTTCGGCGATCCCGAGAAGGTGCGTTATGCCGCGCTCGACGCGGCGGACCGGGAGACCGCGGTCCAGGAGGGCCGCGTCGACCTGGTGATCCGGACGATGACCATGACGTGTGCCGCGCGGGAGAAGGTCGCGTTCTCCACCGAGTACTTCACGGCGTACCAGCGGCTTCTGGTCCCTGGCACGTCGCAGGCACGGGAGATCGAGGACGTCGATGGCAAGGTGTGCGCGGCGGCGGGCAGCACGTCGCTCACGAACATCCCGGCGCTGAACCCCGACGCGGTGCCGGTCTCCGCCCCGGACGTGATCGACTGCCTGGTGATGCTGCAGCAGCACCAGGTCGACGCCATCTCCACCTCCGACATCCTGCTGGTGGCACTGGCCTTCCAGGACCCGAGCACGAAGGTCGTCGGACGGCGGCTGAAGGAACAGCCCTACGGCATCGCGATGGCTCAGACGGCGCCGGAACTGGTGCGGTTCGTCAACGGCGTGCTGGAGCGGCTACGCGCGGACGGCCGGTGGGCGGCCTCGTACCGCACCTGGCTGACCCCGATCCTTGGCGACCCGCCACCGCCACCGGTGGCCAGGCACGAGGGCTAGCGTGGGGCCGACCGCGCGGGCGCTGCTGGCGCTCGAGCTGATCCAGAACAGCCCGGGCATCACGGCGGAACGACTGGCCGAACGGCTGGGGACGACCGACCGGGCGGTGCGCCGGTACGTCGGCGTGCTGCGGGACGCCGGGGTGCCGGTCGAGTCAATGCCCGGCCGCTACGGCGGGTACCGGCTCGGGCGGGGGCACCGGGTGCCGCCGTTGATGTTCACCAACACCGAGGCGCTGGCGCTGGTCATGGCGGCGCTGGCCGGGCACCCGGACGCCGGCGACCCGACCCGGCCGGTCGGCAGCGCGCTCGCCAAGATCATCAGGGTGCTGCCGGAGCCCGTCGCCCGGCCCGCCGACGCGGTGCGTCAGGTGCGGGCGCGGCCGGAGGACATGACGATCCCCGACCCGGAGACCACGGCGACACTGGTGCAGGCGAGTGCCGAGGGCCGCAGGCTGAGCCTCGGTTACCGCGACCGGATCATGGCCGTCGACCCGTGGGCGGTCGTCGTCCGCAACGGGCGGTGGTACCTGTTGTGCTGGTCCCACACCAAGAACGCGCGGCGGGTGCTGCGTGTGGACCGTGTGACCACCGCGATGCGGCTGCCGGAGACCTTCACCCCGCCCGCCGACCTCGACCCGGTCCGCACCCTGGAGGAACACCTGTCGGAGGGCTGGCGCTACCAGGTGACGGTGGTCGTCGACGCCCCGCTCGCCGACGTCGCCGAGTGGCTGCCGCGCAGCCTCGGCCGACTCACTGCACTGGCCGACACCAGCACCGAACTGTCGGCCACCACCGAGAACCCGCACTGGTACGCACACCAGCTCACCGCGATCCGCGCGTCGTTCCGGGTCGTCGGCCCGCCGGAGCTGAAGGACGCCGTCGCCGCGATGGCCCGCAGGCTCCGCGACGCGGCGGAAGATCCCCCGCCGCGGTCCGCTGTCTGAACCAGACGATCGTGGGTATCACGCGGACCCCGTTCCGTGTCAGGGTTTCTGTACTCGGTCCCCCTTGGAGTGCACATGCCCGCGTTACGGAAGTCCGTTGTCGCGTTCGGGGTCGCGGTGTGTGCCGCGGCCGCCGTCGCACCCACCGCCTTCTCGGCGCCGGCCGAGATTCCGCCTGGTTACTACGATGCCGCCGACGGCAAGTCCGGCGCCGAGCTGCATGCCGCACTGCACGGCATCATCGGCAACGGTGAACACCTGACCTACACCGAGGTCTGGGACGCGCTCAAGGTCACCGACGAGGACCCGGCGAACCCGGCGAACGTCGTCATGATCTACAGCGGCACCACCATGTCCGAGGACGCGAACGGTGGCGGCGCCGACCAGTGGAACCGGGAACACACCTGGGCGCAGAGCCACGGCGACTTCGGCACCTCCCCCGGCCCCGGCACCGACCTGTTCCACCTGCGGCCCTCCGAGGTCGGGGTGAACTCGACCAGGGGCAACCTCGACTTCGACAACGGCGGCGAGCCGGTGCCGGACGCGCCGGACAGCTCCGTCGACGGGGACTCCTTCGAGCCGCGCGACGCCGTGAAGGGCGACATCGCGCGCGGGATCCTCTACATGGCCGTCCGGTACGACGGCGGCGACGGCTTCGCCGACCTGGAGCCGAACGACTCGGTCGGCAACGACTCCGCACCCTTCATGGGACGGCTCTCCGTGTTGCTGCAGTGGCACGCACAGGACCCGCCGGACGCAGCCGAGCAGGCCCGCAACGACCTGATCTTCGAGCAGTACCAACACAATCGCAACCCGTTCATCGACCACCCGGAGTGGGCCGACGCGATCTGGTGACCGCGCCGGCCCGCCCGGCTCCCCCCGGGTCTTTCTCAGGCGGTTCCCGCGTAGAGGTAGGCGCCCGGCTGGCGCGGGTCGGCGATCAGCCGCACCTCGTCGCCGGCACGCGGGATGCCCACCTTCGACACGATGGTCCGCAGCGCGATCCTGCTCTCGTCGGCCAGCTGCACCACCAGGTCGACGATCGGGTCGAAGTTGACCAGCTGGCCGGTGTCCGCCAGCGACACGACCGTGGCGGGCACCGTCGGCGCACCCATCGCGACCATCGCCTGCACGTCGATGCCGGTGTTCACGGCGCCGACCGCGCCCTGGATGCGCGCGAAGTCCTCCTGGCCGACGAACGCCTTCGTCATCCGGCCGTAGAAACCCTTGCCACTGGCCACCTTGTTGGCGATCTCGAGCCCACGCTCCGCGCGGTCTTTGCGGTTGCCGAACAGTCCCATGACGTCTCTCCCTTGTCTCGCTTACGGATTGGCCGGCAGCTGGAGCGCGATGTCGTGCTCGGCGCCGGGTAGGTAGTGGACGGTGCGGACACGCCCGACCTGGACGTGCCCGACGAGGTTCGCGGGGACCACCTTGTCCACGGTCGCCTCGAAAGCGGTGCCGTCCGGCCGGGTAACCAGCAGCGTCAGCACCAGCTCCGGGTGGCCGGCGACGAGCCGCCCGGTGGCCCGTGCCGCGCCGACGACCGCGGTCGCGGTCACCCCGCGTGCGATGACGTCGAGCAGGTGCGGGCTGACCAGTCCATCGTGGACATGCACCCGGGTGAGCACCGCCTGTGCCTCGGTCGTGTCCGCGCCACGGTCGAGCTTGACCACGGACCGACCTGGCAGGTACCGCACCGGCAGCACAGTTCCCGGCGTGAGCGACCCGATCTCCGCGGTGTCGACGAACTCCTTCGCGACCGCGTCGAACGCGTGCCCGTCGCCGGTCCGCACGGTCATCCCGATGGCGACCTGCGGCCGGTCGCTGACCGCGAGCCCGGTGCGCCGGACCCCGGTGATGGTCCCGACACCCAGTGGCGCGGACCGCAACGCCCTGCTGTTGCCCGACCGCAGCTGCCCGATGGTGAAGTAGAAGGGCAGGAGCAGCGTGATCACCATGACCGGCACCATCAGCGGCGGCACCTCGTCGTCCATGCCGCTGCGCAGCACCGCCCAGAGCACCGACCCGGCCATCACGGCCACCATCGCCACCCGAACCGTCGTCCTGACCATCCCGCACCTCCCGTCCTCGCTTGCTGACAGGAGAGACGCTATGAACGCGGGGCCGCCTACCGGTCCCAGCTTTGGGTGGGCACACCCAGTTCACGCAGCGCCGCGCGGCCTTCATCGGCGCGGTCCGGGAGCAGCGAGAGCGTGTACGCCCACTCGAAGCGAGCCTCGATGCTGGCCCACTGCTCGGCCGCGCCGGCCAGATCGCCGTGCACGCGGGCCAGGGTGGCCGCCGCCCACGCGTTCTCCCTGGCGCTCGCCGCCGCCGTCGCCACGTGCCGCGCCGCGTCCGGGAGACCGGCCGCCACCGCGAGCTCCGCGCCGGCCGCGTGGGCGTACGGCTGCCACCACAGCTCTGTGAACGGACCGAACGCCTTGGCCACCAACGACTCCGCGTCCTCGAACGCTCCCATGTGGACGGCCGTCCGCGCGTCGACGAACGCCGCACTCGCCTGCAGGGACGGGGTGTCCGGCCCCCGGGCGATTTCGACCGCCCTGGCCCGCCACACGGCGAACTCCCCGTCGCCGAGCAGGCCGTGGGCCAGTGCCGCCATGGCCACCGCCGAGGACATCCAGTCCGCCGGCGGGCAGCCAGCCGCACGCCAGCCAGCCCACATCGTCGTCGCCAGGGCGCAGGCCGCCGTGAAGTCACCGGTCAGCGTCAGCGCCCGTACCTGCCGGGGCGCGCTCACGTACGGGTGGTCCGCCACCGGGTCGTCGACCGGCGCCCGCCGCGCCAGTTCCAGCGCCGCCGGCAGGTCACCAACGGCGACCGCGGTCGTCGACGCCACGTGGTACGCGTCCACCAGCTCCGCGACCGCCGCCGGCTCGTGCCTGCCCAGCGTGGCCGCGAGCCGCAGCCGGTCCCCCGCGATCCGGTGCGCCTCCCGCAGCCTGCCGGCCGCCATCGTCGCCACACCGAGCACGTCCAGTGCGCACAACCGGTCCACGGCGGTGTCCGCCGTGTCGACCGCGTGCCGCGCCAGCCCGAGGTCCCACCGGTTCGCCCACGCCGCCGCCAGTGGGCCGGGCGCCGGCAGCGCAGGACCCGCCGGCGCGACGAGGTCGAACCGGTTGTGCACGACCATCGCGTACTCGCGGGCCGCCACCGCCGTCGGCCCGCCTGCCTCGGCCGCCAGGCACAGCAACGCGTACGCGTCGTCGCCGTCGGCCACCGCCAGTGCCGCGTCCGCCGCGTCCCGCAGGTCGCGGTACGCCGTCGCCGCGTCCGGGGCCAGCGTCGCCGCGGTCCGGTAGTACTCCCGCGCCTCGACGTACCGGCCGCTGGCGAACGTCAGCCGCGCGAGCCCGCGCGCGAGCCGGTGAGACCCCGGCAGCGCGGCCCGCAGGTCGGCGGCGACCGCGTCGAACTCGGCACGCCAGTCGCCGGCCAGGCGCCCGACCAACTCGGTCGCGCGGTCCGCCGCCCACGTCACGTGCCGCGCACGGACCTCCGCCAGCTCGCCGCTGTCGGCCAACGCGTCCAGCGCGAACGCTCGCACGGTCGCCAGCAGGCGCCACCGGTCACCGTCGCGGCGCAGCAGGCTCTTGTCGGTGAGCCTGCCGAGGAGGTCGACCGCGGCGCCGAGTGCCACCCCGCCGACCGTGGCGGCCGCGGCCAGGTCGAACCCGTCGGCGAACACGCCGAGCCGCCGGAACAACGCCCGTTCGGTGTCGTCGAGCAGGTCGTGGCTCCAGCCGATGACCGCACGCAGTGAGCTGTGCCGGTGGTCGACGCCTCGGCTGCCGGTGAGCAGCCGCAACCGGTCGGTCAGCCCGGCGCGCAGCCCGGCCATGCCGAGCGACCCGGCGCGGGCCGCCGCCAGCTCGATCGCGAGCGGCATCCCGTCGAGGCCCGCGCACAGCGCCGCGACCTCGGCGGGGTCGGCGGCCACCGCCGCCCGGTCGAGGAACAGCTGCTCGGCATCCGACCACAGCGGCAGCGGCTCGACCAGCACCGGCCGCTCACCCGTGACGCCGAGCCGCTCCCGGCTGGTGACGAGGACGGTCGTGTCCCGCGTCTGCGCCAGCACTCTGGCGACGAGCGTGCTGACCTCGTCGACCAGGTGCTCGCAGTTGTCCAGCACGAGCAGGGTGGGACCCATCCGCAGCCGGTCCAGGAGCGTGTCGGCCAGTGGTTGCGGCGGCCGTTCCGCCACCCCGAGCGCCGCGGCGATCGTGGCCAGCACGAACCCGGACCGCACCGGAACGAGGTCGACGAACGCGCCACCGCCCTGGTGGCCGCCTGCGACCGCGACGGCGAGCCTGGTCTTCCCCACCCCGCCCGGCCCGAGCAGGCTGACCAGCCGGTGCTCGGCGAGCGCGGCCAGGACGGCGGCCTGCTCCTTCTCCCGGCCGACGAACGTGGTGGCCGGTGTCGGCAGACCGGTGAACCGTCCGGCGCCGGCCACGCGGGCGAGCCGGGCCAGCGCGTGCCGGTCGGGCACGGCCAACTTGCGCAGCAGCGCCGACACGTGACTCTCGACCGTGCGCACGCTGATCCCGAGCAGCCGCGCGACCTGCGCGTTCGACCGGTCCCCTGCCAGCGCGGCGAGCACGTCGGCCTCCCGCGCCGACACGTCAGCCGGTCTTCCGTCCACGCGCCCCATGATGCCGTCTCGGCGCCGGTTCCGTGGTGGTTCCGTACCGCCACGGACGACACCGGCCCGCCGGCGCGCCAGGCTGGACCCAGCAACCCGAGAGGAGCCCGCGATGACCGATCGCGAAGCCCGTGCCGCCGAGATCATCGCTGGCAACAAGTACCTGACCATGGCCACCGTGGCCGCTGATGGCTCGCCCTGGGCGACCCCGGTGTACTACACGCCGGACGGGCACACCCACTTCTACTGGGCGTCCTCCCCCGGCTCCCGGCACTCCACCAACATCGCCGTCAACCCGGCGGTCTCCCTCGTCATCTTCGACTCGACCGTCAACTTCGGTCAGGCGGAGGCCGTCTACGTGACCGCGCGGGCGGCGATCGTCCCCGACGACGAACTGGCCGCGTGCGCGAAGCTCTACGCCGCCCGCTTCCCGGAACTGCGTGAGTACACCGCGAAGGAGCTGAGCCCACCCGCCGACCTACGCCTCTACCGGGCCACCACCACGGAGGCGTGGACACTCATGCGTGGCAGGGACCCGGAGAACACCACCGGTCTCGACGCCCGCCACCCGATCTGGCGTCAGGGGTAGCTACTCGGCGACGCTCTTCAGGAAGTCGACGATCGCCTGGATGCCGTCGCCGATCCAGCCGAAGATCGCCTGCACGCCGTCGCCGAGCTGGGTGGGGTGGGCGATGAGCGTGTAAATCAGCACGGCCGCCGCGGCGAGCAGGATGACCTTCTTGGCTTTCATGGGTGCCTCAGCCGCCGTTCGGTGTCTGCAATGCCCGGGTCCCTTCCCATTCTCTGTTGTCGACGGTAGGGGATGTGTCCTGGCTGTGATCAATAGCCCCATCAGGTGACAGAACCGGCGGCCTGCTAGTCACGCTGCGGCATCGTGCCCGGCCTGGACAACACTTCACATTTACGGTAAGTGTTAACCATGCCTAGACCGGTGGCGACCGAGGACGTGTTCCGGGCGGTGGCCGACCCCACCCGCCGCGCGGTGCTCGAGGCGCTCGGCCGCGAGCGCGAGCTACCCGTCACCGAGCTGGCCGACC
>Ga0272482_10000445_pt1 | contig 12861 bp, 13 predicted proteins | sample RVTome_8_FD_192427 | JGI IMG/M metagenome (GOLD analysis project Ga0272482, IMG submission 192427) | Soil microbial communities from uranium-contaminated site in the Upper Colorado River Basin, Wyoming, United States - RVT160D0 (version 2) ...
CCAGTTCCTGATGGAGGAGATCGCGGTCGCAGCGCAGTACCAGATCCCGTTCGTGATCGTGATGGTCAACAACGAGTACCTCGGGCTCATCCGCCAGGCGGAGCTGCCGTACGACATGAACTACGCGGTGGACCTGCACTACGGCGAGGGCGGCATCGACCACGTCAAGCTGATGGACGCCTTCGGCTGCCCGGCGCGGCGGGTCGAGCAGCCAGGCGACATCCGCGCGGCGCTGGAATGGGCGGACGCGGAGTCCGACCGCCTGTCAGTGCCGGTGCTCGTGGAGATCATGGTGGAGCGCGAGGCCAACGCGGCGATGGGCCCGTCGCTGGACGCGATCCGCGAGTTCGAGCCGGTGCCCGAGCTGGAACCCGCCGACTGACGCCACACCGTCGCCTTCAGCGGTGATGGAGGCGACGGGAACTCACCCGCATCGCGGCGGGCCTTTGATCGTTGGATCCTTGAACGGGGTGGCCGGGTGTGCGGGCCACCCCGTTCATCATGCCGTCGCCACCGCCGTCGCGGCGTGGACGAAGGCGGCCAGTGCGGGGGAGCGGGCGTCCTCCGGCCAGGCGATGGCCAGCGTGGTTGTCGCGGCGTCCGTGATCGGGACCTGGGCCAGGTCCTGGTGCAGGTGGTCCGCTGCCGAGGCAGGCAGGGTGGCGATGACCTGGCCCAACGCGATGAGCTGCCCCAACTGGGCGGAGTCGCGGACCAGGGGAGCCGACGTCTCCGGGTAGCCCGGCCACCGGGGAAACGGCTCGTCCTCGAGATCGGCCATGGTCACGGACGGGCGGGTGGCCAGGCGGTGGGTGCGGGGGAGCACCGCCACGTCCGGTTCCACCAGGAGTTCCTCGTACGCCAGGTCCGCTGGGTCGTCGTGGGGGAGGCGAAGGAAAGCCACGTCCGCGTGGCCGGCGCGGAGCAACCCCTCCTGCTCACCGACGCCGCAGATGTGGATCGCCACCTCGACAGCCGCCGGGCTTGCCGCGTACTCGACCAGGATCTTCTCCAGCAGGCCTGCGTCGCTGTTTGCCTTCATGGTCAGTACCAGCTTCGGCTGGCCGGCTCGGCGGGTGCGGTTCTCCGCCGCCGTCAACGCGGTCAACGCAACGCGGCCTTCGTGGAGCAGCACCTCGCCGGCCGGGGTCAAGGTCACCGAGCGGCTCGTGCGGGTGAACAGCGTGGTCCCGAGCCGCCGTTCCAGTTGCTGGATCGTGCGGGAGAGCGGGGGTTGTGCGATGCCCAGCCGGGTCGCGGCGCGGCCGAAGTTCAGCTCCTCGGCGACCGTGACGAAGTAGCGCAGCTCCCGCGAATCCATACCCACAGAGTATCGAAAGCCACCCAACGAGTCTTGGACGCGGCGCTGACCAGCGGGAACGCTGGAAGCATGACAACCGCACTGGTGACCGGGGCCAACAAAGGGATCGGCCTCGAGATCGTGAAGCAGCTCGTCGACAAGGGCATGACCGTGTACCTCGGCGCCCGGGACCCCGAGAAAGGAGCCAAGGCCGCGGCCGACACCGGGGCCCACTTCGTCCAGCTGGACGTGACCGACCCGGCCTCGATCCTGGCCGCCGTCGGGAGTCTCGACCGGCTGGACGTCCTCGTCAACAACGCCGGCATCACCGGCGGGCGGATGAACCCACCCGGCGACGCCGACCTCGACAACATCCGACAGGTGTTCGACACCAACGTGTTCGGCGTGATCGCGATGATCGAGGCGGCGCTGCCGCTGCTCCGCGAGTCACCACACCCGCGCGTCGTGAACATGTCCAGCATCACCGGCTCGCTGACCACCATGCCGACCCTGGACGCGCCGATCACCCTCGCCTACGTCCCGTCGAAGTCCGCGCTCAACTCCGTCACCGGCCAGTACGCCAAGGCCGAACCCGCCATCAAGTTCAACGCCGCCTGCCCCGGCTACTGCGCCACCGACCTCAACGGCCACCAGGGACACCGCACCGCCGCCCAGGGCGCCACCGTCGCGGTGACGTTGGCGACCCTGGGCGACGACGGCCCCACCGGAGGGTTCTACAACGAGGACGGCGTCATCCCCTGGTGACGTAGCCAGGCGGCGGTGTCCGGCGGAAGGTCGGACCCGGCCAGTGGCCCGCTCGCGAGCAGGACCTCGACGTGCGGCGGTAGGGGCACCGCCGCGTCGGAGAGGTTGACGACACACGCGAACGTCGCGTCGCGGGTGAAGGCGAGCACGCCGGCCGGCTGGTCGTCGAGCCACCGCAGTGGGCCGTCGCCGAGGGCGGGCTCCGTGTGCCGCAACCGAAGGGCGCTGCGGTACAGCTCGAGCATCGAGGTCGGGTCGTCGGTCTGTGCCTCCACAGTGGACGATGCCCAGTCCGACGGCTGGGGGAGCCACGGCGCCGTGCCAGTGGTGTTGAAGCCGTACGGCGCCGTGGTGCCCGACCACGGCACCGGCACGCGGCAGCCGTCGCGGCCGATGTCGGCGCCCTTGGTGCGCTTGAAGACCGGGTCCTCGCGCACCGCGTCCGGCAGGTCCTCCACTTCGGACAGACCCAGCTCCTCGCCCTGGTAGATGTACACCCCGCCGGGGAGTGCCAGGGTGAGCAGCGCGGCCGCCCGCGCCCTGCGCAGCCCGAGCGCGCGGTCGGTCGGCGCCTGGTGCTGCCGGTCGGCGAAGGAGAACGACGTGTCCGTGCGGCCGTAGCGGGTCACGTGCCTGGTCACGTCGTGGTTCGACAGCACCCAGGTGGCCGGCGCGTTGACCGGCGCGTGCGCGGCGAGCGTCGCGTCGACGACCTCACGCAACCGTGTCGCGTCCCACGGGCAGGACAGGAAGTCGAAGTTGAACGCCGAGTGCAGCTCGTCCGGCCGCAGGTACATCGCGAACCGCAGCGGGTCGGGCAGCCACATCTCGCCGACGAACACCCGCTTGTCCGGGTAGGAGTCGGCGATCTTGCGCCACTCGCGGTAGATCTCGTGCACGCCGTCGAGGTCCGAGTAGGGCAGTGGCCCGTCCGGGTCGTCGACGTCGGGTAGGCCGTCCGCCTTCACCAGCCCGTCGGCGACGTCGATGCGGAAGCCGTCGACACCTCGGTTGAACCAGAACCGCAGCACGTCGGCGAACTCCGCGTGCACGGCCGGGTTCGTCCAGTTCAGGTCCGGCTGCCGCGAGCTGTACAGGTGCAGGAACCACTGGCCGGGCGTGCCGTCCGGCTCGGTGACCCGCGTCCACGCCGACCCGCCGAACCGGGACTGCCAGTTGTTCGGCGGCAGCTCGCCGTCCGCGCCGCGCCCGTCACGGAACCAGAACCGGTCCCGCTCGACCGAACCGGGGCCGGCGGCGACCGCGGCCGTGAACCACGGGTGCACGTCGGAGCAGTGGTTCGGCACGATGTCGATGATGATCTTGATGCCCAGGTTGTGGGCCTCCTCGATCAGCTTCTCCGCCTCGGCCAGCGACCCGAAGCTCGGCTCGATGTCGCGGTAGTCCGACACGTCGTAGCCGCCGTCGTCCATCGGCGACGGGTACCAGGGGTTGAACCAGATCGCGTCGATGCCCAGCTCACTGAGGTAGGGGAGCCGCGAGCGCACGCCTGCGAGGTCACCGGTGCCGTCGCCGTCGCCGTCGGCGAAGCTGCGCACGTACACCTGGTAGATCGCGGCGCCGCGCCACCACAGTGCGTCCTGCTGTGTCACGGAAAGCTCCTTCTGCCTGTCGAGAACCACGTGGTCACCCCTTGATACTGCCGGCCGTCAGGCCGGCGAGGATCTGCCGTTGGAATACAAGGAAAGCCGCAACCATCGGGATGCTCGCGATGACGAGTCCCGCCAGCATCAGGTTGATCGGTGTGTCCGGCTCGAAGCGCTGCAGCGCGACGGACAGGGTCTGGATCTCGGGGTCCTGCAGAACCAGCAGCGGCCAGATGAAGTCCTTCCACGCCGCCACGATCGAGAAGATGGACACCACAGCGAGGATCGGCCGGGACAGCGGCAGCACGATCCGCCACATGGTGGTGATGCTGCCGGCGCCGTCGATCCGCGCCGCGTCGAGCAGCTCGGTGGGGATCTGGTCGAAGAACCGCTTCAGCAGGTAGATGTTGAACGCGTTGGCCGCCGCCGGCAGCCAGATGGCGGCCGGCGAGTTCACCAGGTTCACCCCGAAGACCGGCACCTCGGTGATCGCGAGGTAGGTCGGCACGAGCAGCGCGGACGCCGGCAGCATGAGCGTCGCCAGCATCAGCGCGAGGATCCACTTACCCAGCGCCGGCCGCAGTTTCGACAGCGCGTACGCCGCCGGCACCTGCACCGCGAGCTGGATCAGCCACGCGCCGGCCGCGACGATCACCGTGTTGGTGAAGTACTTGGCGAGGTCCATGAACTCCCACGCCTCGGTGTACGCACCGACGTTCGGCGACGCCGGCAGCAGCGACGGCGGGTTCTGCGCCAGCTCCGGCGCGGTCTTCATGGCGCCGAGCATCATCCAGACCAGCGGGATGACGAACGCGACCGTGAACAACACGATGACGACCGCGAACACCAGCCAGTAGAGCAGCCGCCCACGCCGCTTGCGCAGCGTCCACGGCGAGATCAGCGTCCGTTGTGAACTGTCCACTGTGCTCAACCCCTCGTCCTGGTCAGGCGCAGGTAGAGCGCGGAGAACGCGCCGAGCGCGATGAACAGCAGCAGCGAGAGCGCGCTCGCGGTGCCGAAGTCGTTGTAGGTGAAGGCGTACCGGTACAGCAGGAGCAGCACGGTGACCGTGGAGTCCTCCGGCCCGCCGCCGGTCATCACGTACGGCTCGGTGAACACCTGCATGGTGGCCACGATCTGCATGAGCATCATGATGAGCAGCACGAACCGGGTCTGCGGGATCGTGATGTGGCGCAGACGCTGCCACAGGTTCGCGCCGTCGAGCTCGGCCGCCTCGTACAGCTCACCGGGGATGGTCTGCAGTGCCGCCAGGTAGATCAGCGTCGCCGAGCCCATGGACGCCCACGTCGCGACGATCACCAGGGACAGCATCGAGGTGTCCGCGGAGTTGAGCCATTCCAGCGGTGGCAGGCCGACCGTGCGCAGGATGCTGTTCAGTAGCCCGGGACCCGGGTCGTAGAACCACTTCCAGAGGATCGCGACGACCACCGGCGGCAGCATGACCGGGATGTAGACGATGAGCCGGAAGTACGCCTTCGCGTGCCGCAGCTCGTTCAGCACCACCGCCACCGCGAACGGCACGGCGAACCCGATGACCAGCGCCAGTCCGGTGAACAGCAGCGTGTTGCGCCACGCGACGCCGAACAGCGGGTCGGCGAAGAGGGTCTCGAAGTTCTGCCAGCCGACCCACTCGGCCGGCGTCACGAAGTTGACCTGCTGGAAGGAAAGCAGGACGCCTCGGATGATCGGGTACCACGAGAACAGCGCGAAGCACACCAGCGCGGCGCACAGGAACCCGTACGCCGTCAGGTTGTCGGTGATCGTGCGGCGCAGCCGCGTTGCCGGGTTGCGCACCGGGCGCGACTGCCGGGTGGCCGGCTCCGGCGCGATGAGAGTTGGTGTGGACATCGGCCCCTCCGTGGAGATCCCGCCGGGGGCGCCGCTCGACGCGCGCCCCCGGCGGGACCGGCTCTACTTGACCTGCGCCAGCGCGGAGTTGACCTTGGTTTCCGCGTCCTTCAACAGCTGGTCGATGTTCGCGTCCTTGTTGGTCAGCACGCCCTGCATGACGTTGTCGAGTGCCGCGTACACCTGCTGCGCGTTCGGCGGCTCGATCTTCTTGTCCATGTCGGCGAGGCCGTCGGCGTAGGTCTGGTAGTTCTCGACCGGCACCGTCGCGTACTTCGACCGCAGGGTCGCCTGCTGGTCGCGCAGGCCACCGGTCCAGATGTCGGCGGAGCCGGCAGGCGGGGAGGTGGGCAGGCCGATCGGCTGCTCCTCGGCCGCGTACCGCTTGAGGTCGGACTCCATCCGGTCCGGGTTGAGGTACTTCCAGGAGATCCACTCCAGGCCGGCCCTGATCTTCTCCGGCGACGCCTTCGGGTTGAGCATGTAGCCCTCGCCGCCGATCAGCGTGCCGTTGCCGCCAGGCAGCGCCGTGAGCCCGTAGTCCGCGTAGTCGCCCTTGAACTGGTTGACCAGCACCGGCACGTTGTCCGGCGCCGCGATGTACATGCCGAGCTGGCCCGCGCCCATCATCCGCTGGACGTCCTCGATCACAAGCAGCTGCTTGGCGCCCATGGTGTTGTCGGTCCAGCGCATGTCGTGCAGTGTCCGCGCGACTTCCTTGCCCTTGTCGTTGTTGAAGTCCGCGACCCACTTGTCGCCGTCCTGCTTGGCGACGTTGCCGCCCATGGAGTACATCCAGGACGTGAAGTGCCAGCCACCCTGGTTGTTCTTGCTGTACTCGGCGAAGCCGACCTTGTTGCCGCCGAGCGCGGTGATCTTCTTGGCCGCCTCGCGGACCTCGGCCCACGTGGTCGGCGGCTGGTCCGGGTCCAGTCCGGCTTCGGTGAACAGCTTGCGGTTGTACAGCAGGCCGAGCGAGTAGTTCGCCGTCGGCAGGCCGTACACCTTGTCGTCCCTGGTGAAGATCTCCTTCAGCGCCGGCTGCAGCTCGTCGTAGTGCGGCACGTCCTTGACGTAGTCGGTGATGTCGGCGGCCTGCCGGCGCGCGATCAGGTTGGCCGGGTCGGTCAGGTAGACGTAGAAGACGTCCTCCAGCTGACCGCCGGCGAGCTTGGAGTTGAACGTCTTCGGGTCCATGAACCCCTCGCGGGGCTGGATGTCGATGTTCTCGTGCGTCCGCTCGAACTCGGCGACGTCCTGGTCGAAGATCTTGCGCTCGAACGGCTGCGTCTTCGGCGGCTGCCCGTTCACCGTGATGGCGATCTTGCCGTCCGCGCCGGCGTCGGCGGCGTCGTCACCGCACGCGGCCAGGCTGACACCAAGCCCGGCGACGAGCACGAGGCCTAACGACCTGCGGGTGAGTGTGTTCATCGTTTGTCGAACCCTTCATCACCGGGCCGTCGTCGGGGAGCGGCCCGTGTTCGGGTAGCTGGGGCGGGAACCGGTAGAGCAATTTGGTGAGCAACACCATAGGTCTGGTGAACGTGAGGTTGCAATAGTTCGACAGAGATTTGAAAAAATCTGACTCTGGTCACCTGGTTGGGGGTCTCGGTTGGGTGACATCGGCGTTGCGGTCGAGCCGCTGAACCGGTCCGGTCGCGTTTCGGGCACGCGAAAGCCCGGGCCGGCCACGTGGGCCGACCCGGGCTTGTCCGGGGTTGGTGCTACGCCATGCTGGCTCTGGCCGCCTTCGCCGGGGCTGCCGACGCGCGCACCACCAGCTCCGGCTCGAAGAGCAGCTCCTCCATCGAGACCTCGTTGCCGGCGATCAGGTTGGCCAGCAGCTCGACCGCGGCCCTGCCCATCGCCTCGATCGGCTGCCTTACGGTCGTGAGCGGCGGGTCGGTGCAGGTCATGAGCGCGGAGTCGTCGTAGCCGATGACCGAGATGTCCTCCGGCGTGTTCATGCCAAGGCGGCGGACCGCGCGGATCACGCCCAGCGCCAGCGGGTCGCTCGCGCAGATCAGGCCGGTGATGCCGTTCTGCACCAGTCGGGTGCCGACGGCCTGCCCGCCTTCGACCGAGAACATCGTGTGGCCGATCGTGTGCTCGTCGACCTGGATGCCTTGTCGCTGTGCGCACTGCTTGAAGGCGACCAGCTTGCGGCGCGATGGGATGTGGTCGCGCGGTCCGAGCACGATCCCGATCCTGGTGTGACCCAGGGCCACCAGGTGTCCGAACGCCTGCTCTACCGCTACCGCGTCGTCGCAGGACACGACGGGGTAGTCGAGGTCGATCGAGGCGTTGACCAGCACTACCGGCAGTTTCCTGCGGACCAGCTCGTAGTGGTGTTCGTGGTTCGCGTCGTCTTCCGCGTGGCTGCCGCCTGCGAAGACGACCCCGGATACCTGTTGGGCGAGGAGCAGCTCCACGTAGTCCGGTTCGGAGACGCCGCCGGTGCAGGTGCACAGCACCGGGGTGAAGCCCTGTTGCGCCAGTGCGCTGCCGACCACGTCCGCGAGGGCGGGGAAGATCGGGTTCTGGAGTTCTGGGAGCACCAGTCCGACGAGCCTTGCTCGCTCGCCGCGTAGCTGCGTCGGGCGCTCGTAGCCGAGCACGTCCAACGCGGTGAGCACTGCCTGTCGGGTCGCTTCGGAGACGCCTGGCTTTCCGTTGAGCACTCGGCTCACGGTCGCCTCGCTTACACCGACCTTCTTGGCTACTTCCGAGAGCCTTCTTTGCGCCATGCTTGCAAGTCTACGACAGTGCTTGCAAGGACTTGCGCTGGTTTGCGGTGGTCGGGGGTTTTGTCTGTTCTTGCGGTGGGTCGCTTGGTTTGGGTCGCCGTTAGGCAGGGGTGGTTGGCGCCTGCCCTTGGATGTCTTGTCGCCCCCACCGGACGCTCCTTCGGGCAAGCGGCACCTTTTGTGCACAGAGGGCGCTTCGCGCCAAGCCTGATCAGGTGTTGTCCACCGAGATCGTCGTGCTCGATCAGGACGGGGTGACCGTTCTGATCTGACCATGTCTGCCGTCAACATCATGCTGCGTCGGAGTGTCCTGTCCTGAGGGGCTGGACGGCGGTGGCACGATGCTGGACCGGGAGGAGGTGGTCCGGTGGCCGAGCCAGCACTGCCAGCGTTGCCGGCCACCGTCGTGACCGGGCACCTTGCCTCCTGTGCCTCGGCGCTCGCCGCCGCTGACGTGCCCGTCGGTGACCTGCCCGAGGTGGCCGACGAACTGGTGGCCGGGCAGCGGGACATCGCCGCCGCTCTCGAGCGGCTCGCCGGCCGGTTGAACCGGGGGCCGTTGAGTGAGGACCGGGCCGCGCTCGTCGAGGTTCTTCGTGCCGCGGCGCGTGCGTCCTGCCACGCCGCCGACGCACTCGACGCCGGTGGACAGCTGTTCGAATCCGTTGCTAACGAAACGCGCTTTTAGCTGGTCAGGGCCACTTTTGCGGACTAGAATGGAGACAGTCCGCGAGTGGGAGGTTCGTCTATGCGAAGCGTCTGGAACGGCACGATCAGGATGGGTCTCGCGAACATCCCGGTGAAGGCGTACGGCGCCACCGAGGAGCAGGGGACCGGCCTGCACCACGTGCACGTGACCGACGGAGGGCGGGTGCGGCACCGTCGGGTGTGCGAGGTCGACGGGGAAGAGGTCGAGCTGGCTGAGCTGGCTCGGGGATACGTGATGCCGGGCGGCGAGACGGTGGTGCTGACCGAGGAGGACTTCGCGAAGCTGCCGTTGCCGACCTCGCGTGCCATCGACGTCCAGTCGTTCGCGCAGGTCAGCGAGATCGACCCGATCTACTTCTCGCGCAGCTACCACCTGGAGCCGGAGCCCGCCGGCGTCCGGTCCTACCTGCTGCTGTGCGAGGCGCTGCAGCGGTCCGGCCGGGTGGCGGTGGTCAAGATCGCGCTGCGGCAGCGGGAGAGCCTCGGCGTGCTGCGCATCCGGGACCAGGTCATCGTGCTGGAGACGATGCTGTGGCCGGACGAGATCCGGACGCCGGACTTCCCGTTCCTGCACCAGGACGTTGAGCTGTCCGAAGCGGAGATCGGCGAGGCCACCGAGCTGGTGGAGACGTTGTCGGAGCCGTTCGTGCCGGCAGAACACACCGACAGCTATCGCAGCGCGTTGCGGTCGCTGGTCCAGGCCAAGATCGACGGGAACGAGCTGGTCCAGCCTGCCGCGGTACAGCAGGAGTCGGGTGCCGCCGATCTGCTCGGTGCGCTGCGCTCCACGGTCGCCGACCGGAAGATGCCCCGGCAGCGGGTCACGGAGGCGCAGGCCGCGGAGGCCGCCGCCGAGAAGGCCAAGACCGCGGCGCGGCGGGCGGCGCGGCGCAAGCGGGTGCCGACCAAGTAGGTGACCAGGTAGGTGAGGAGCGAGGGGCCCGTCCGATGACCGGACGGGCCCCTCGCGTCTGCCACGACTACCTCTTCGGCTCCGGCTCGCCGATCAGGCCCTCCCGCAGCTGCTCCAGCGTCCGCGACAGCAGTCGCGACACGTGCATCTGCGAGATGCCGATGCGCTCGGCGATCTGGGTCTGCGTCATGTGCCGGAAGAACCGCAGCGTCAGGATCTGGCGCTCCCGCTCCGGCAGCGACTCGATGAGCGGCCGCAGCGACTCGTAGTTCTCGACCCCGTCCAGCGCAGCGTCCGGCTGGCCGAGCGTGTCGCCGAGCGGGTCGGAGTCCGAGTCCGGCGACAGCGCCTCGTCCAGCGACATCGAGTGGTACGCGTTGCCGGCCTCGAGGCCCTCGAACACCTGCTCCGGCGAGAGGTTCAGGTGCCGGCCCAGCTCACTGGGCGTCGGCGCGCGGCCGAGGCGCTGGGACAGCTCCGCGCTGGCCGCGTTGATGGCGAGGTTCAGCTCCTTGAGCCGCCTCGGCACGTGCATGGACCAGCTGGCGTCCCGGAAGTGCCTGCGCACCTCGCCCATGACCGTCGGCACGGCGAAGGACAGGAAGTCGGTGCCGCGGTCCGGCTGGAACCGGTCGACGGCGTTGATGAGCCCGAGGGTGGCGACCTGCACCAGGTCCTCGCGCGGCACGCCTCGGTTGGAGAACCGGGCGGCGATGTGTTCAGCCAGCGGCAGATGACCGGTGACCAGCTTGTTTCTGAGCTCGGCTCGCCGGGGGTCGTCGGTGGCCGTCTCTGCCATCTCGACGAACAGCGGGGTGAGGTGCTCGTAGCCGGTTGACGACTGGTCTCTGGCGCGCGAACTCTGCGCCCCGGTCACCCGGGAAGTCCTTCCGTCCTACGCTTCGCCAGCTCGATGTGCACGAGGTGGGTGTCGCCGTCGTCTGGACCGTCGACCCACGTCGCCGTGCGATCGGTGAGCGTCGTCAGAACGCGCCAGCCGAACGAGTCGCTGCTCGGCTTGGTGTCGCTTGTGGACGGAACGGTGACCACGAACCGGATCTCCTCGGCGCTGACGGTGAACGCACACGTCAGAGTCGCGCCCGGCGCACCCTGGGTGATCAGCGTCGAGCACGCCTCGTCGACCGCGAGCCGCAGATCGGCGATCGAGTCGAGGTCGAAGTCCGCGCGCATGGCGATGCTGGCGGCAAGCGACCGGATGATCGGAAGGTTCGTGAGCACGGCGGCGATTCGCAGCTCGATCTCTTCTGGACTGCCATCCTCGGTTCCCTCGAACATGTACCCGTAGTACCCACAATCTTGAGGAGAAACACAGGTTGCTCGGGCCGCTTCATGACCACCGCCCCCACACCGTATCGGGTCTGTCCGGCCTGCTCAACATGCCCCGTCGGCGTCGCCCCGCCGCCCCGATCTGCCACCAGCCGGCATTCCGCCTACGGTGGGACGCGCAAGCCGTCGAAACGAGGGAGCCAAATCATATGTTGGCGGTAACGGAAGCGGCTGCCGAGGCGATCAGTGCGCTGACCGCTCAGGGTGGCTTTGAACAGGAGGGCGGACTCCGGTTCGCCATGCAGAACGACGCGGACTCACAGGCGGCGCTCGCGCTCACCGTGGCGCCCGCGCCCACCGATGGGGACCAGGTCGTCACGGCGAACGAGAGCGCGCACGTGTTCCTCGAGGAGCAGGCCGCCGACTTCCTGTCGGACAAGGTCCTCGACGTCCAGCCGGATGCGGAGGGGCAGCTCACCTTCGCGGTGCTCGAGAAGGCCTGACGCTCCACACAGGACCGGGTGGGTCACCTGCCGAGTGCGTTCTGCAGCTCTTTCTTGCTCATCGACGAGCGGCCCTTGATGTTGCGCTTCTTGGCCTCGTTGTAGAGCTGCTCCTTGGTCGGCCCGCCCGGTCCCTTGCGGTTCCCGGACCGCTCACCGCCGCGCTTCTGCGGTGACTTGTCCTTGATCGACGACCGGCTCGCGGTCTTCGACTCGCCGGACTGGGCACGGTTCTTGTTCACCGTGCGCGCGGCGATCTCCTTCGCGCGCTTGGTGCTGCTGCCCTGCTCCTTGGCGCCTTCCTTGATGTGCTCGTACTGCCGCTCACGTTTCTTGCTCCATGCCTGCGGCATGTCACACTCCTTTCCAGGTTCGTGACCTGGAGGTACCCACTTCGGCGGCCACCGACACGTCCGGCGCCTACGGTGGCCGGATGAGCCACGTCGAGGACTTCCGCCGCCTGCACGACGACTTCCTGCTGCTGCCGAACGCGTGGGACGCGGCGTCCGCTGCCGCGCTGGTCAGGGCCGGTTTCCCGGCCGTGGGCACCACGAGCCTCGGGGTCGCGGCCGGCGCGGGCCTGACCGACGGGCTCGGCCTCGCTCGCGCGGAGACCGTCGCGCTCGCCGGCCGGCTCGCCGCGTTGCCGGTCCCGGTGACGGTGGACGTCGAGGGCGGGTTCAGCACCGACCCCGGCGCGGTGCGCGAGCTGGGCGCCGAACTGGCCGCCATGGGCGTCGCCGGCGTCAACATCGAGGACGCGCGGGAGAACGCGACCCTCGCCGAGCCCGCCGCCCACGCAAGGCTGGTCGCGGCGATCGGGGAGAGCGGGCTGTTCGTCAACGCCCGCACCGACACCTACTGGCAGGGCGTCAACCGGGAGAGCACGCTCGACCGGGTGCGGGCCTACGTCGACGCGGGTGCTGACGGGGTGTTCGTGCCGGGACTGACCGAACGGGCGGACATCGAGCCGCTTGTCGCGGCGGCCGGGGTTCCGGTGAACCTGTTGTTCCGGCCCGGGATGTCGCTCGCCGCGGTCCGGGAGCTGGGGGTGCGGCGCGTGAGTACCGGTTCACTGCTGTTCCGCGCCGCACTCGGCGCGGCGCTCGAGATTGCCGCAGCGGTGCGCGATGACGCGCCGCTGCGGCAGGAAGTCCCTACC
>Ga0272482_10000446_pt1 | contig 12856 bp, 14 predicted proteins | sample RVTome_8_FD_192427 | JGI IMG/M metagenome (GOLD analysis project Ga0272482, IMG submission 192427) | Soil microbial communities from uranium-contaminated site in the Upper Colorado River Basin, Wyoming, United States - RVT160D0 (version 2) ...
AGGCCCAGGCGTAGATGCCGGGCGAGGCGTGGCCCTGGATGAACACCTGGTCGCCATGGCCGTCGTCGTCCTTGCCGTGGAAGAAGTGGTTGAAGCCCACCTCGTAGAGCGTCGCAGCCGACGCATAGGTGGCGAGATGGCCACCTATGCCATCGAGGCGGCGGTTGGCCCGCGCCACCATCACCGCAGCGTTCCACCGGACGAAGTGGCGGATGCGCTGCTCGAGGGGCTCGTCTCCCGGATAGGGCGGTTCCTCCGCGGCGGGGATCGTGTTGACGTAGTCGGTCACGCCGAGAGCGGGCACGTCGACCCCGAGCTCGGCCGCTCGCCCCAGCACGTGCAACAGCACACGCCGGGCCCGGGCCGCACCGCGCGTCTCGGTGAGCCCGTCGAGGGAGTCGACCCACTCCTGCACCTCGCCGACGTCAGGATCGGGAAGTTGACGCAGGAACCGGTACGGGTTCATGCGGGGACCGGGCCATCGGGACGGACGGTCCGGACGGCGACGGCGGGCGGCGCTCGGCGACGTGAGCGCGATGCACGGCTGGTGAGGTGGCTCTGGAGCACCCGAGCCCCGGAGTGCTCGACGTCCCGGGTGGCGGTGAGCAGGACGATCGTCTCGCGGCGGGCGAGCTCGACGAGGTGGCTCACCGCCGCCGAAGCCGGAGACCGCCGCAACTCGGCCCGGTAGCGACGGGCGAACTCCTCGAACAGCAACGGGTCGTGGTCGTACCAGCGGCGTAGCTCGGTGCTGGGTGCGGCGTCCTTGAGCCACTCGTCGAGAGCGGCGTCGGCCTTGCTGATGCCTCGGGGCCAGAGCCGGTCCACCAGAACGCGGTAGCCCACGTTGCCGGGCTCAGCGGGGTCGTAGGCACGGCGGAGTTGGACTTCACGAAGCTGTGGCACCTTGGTCGACCTTTCTGCCGAGGGAGGACCTCGGCCGAGGCGAGGGGCGCCGGTCACGTCGGCTTCGCTCGTCGGTGGGGATCGCGACTCGTTCCGGCGCGGCGGGCAGGAGGTCGAGGATGTCGTGGGCGCTTGTGTGCAGCACGCGCTCGACGAGCTCGCCGAGGGTCATGAGCCGGTCGCCCATCTGTCCGGCGCGCGTCCAGTCGTCGGCAGAGAGGACGTCGAGGAGCGCGACGAGGCGTCCGGCGGCGAGGTCGAGTTGGAAGAGGAGACGCCCGGGTGCGAGGCCCGCGCTGGACACGATCGGTGTGGAGACCTGAACCGGGTCGAGGATCGGGTGCTCATCGACGCCAAAGCGAGCGACGCGGTTGGCGGTGACGTGAAGCTCGCGGCGGAGGCGGGCGACGCGCTGCAGCCGCGCGGCGAGCTGTTCTGGGGACCCGCCCGGGTGCAGGCCTTCATGCTGCGGATCCTCACGAAGCAGCTGGCCGGCGAGGGCGACGATCCATCGGACGGCGTCGGGCGCGTCGGCCGCTGTCGTCGAGGTCGACCCGCACCGGGGGCAGACGAGCCCGGCGGGCGACTCCTGGGAACGGGTCGCCGACGGCCGCCGGCCCCGCGGCTGGCGCAGCCGCGATGGGAGAGAGCCGGTGCGGTCGTCGGAACGGGGACCCAGGCGCGGTCCTGCGCGGCCGCCAGCGGAGGGCGTCGCTGGGGTGGGGCCGGCGGCGCAGTACCGCGCCTGGGGGACCGCCTCGAGGTGCTCGAGGGGGATCGGTCGGTCGCACGCGCCGCAGGTCCCGTAGCCGCCGGCGTCGATGCGGGCGAGGGCACCCTCGATCTCCTCGATCGCCTCGCGAGCTGCATACATTTGGAGCGCCTCCATCGCACGAGCAAGCCCGGTCGTGTTCCCGGGTGCCCCGGCGGTCATCGCCGCTGAGCGCCGCGCGAGTGTGGCTGTCTGCGTCTCCACCTGGGCCAGGAGCAACGCTCGCAGTGCGTCGGACTGCGCGATGGAGAGCTGCGATCCGACGGCGTCACCAAAGCGCTGCGACACCGCGAGCGGTGCTGTCATGGCGAACCTCCTGAATGGGCTCTACCGGCATCCTTCCATAGTTTCTCTAGTAAATGCTAGAGAAACATGGGTCTTCGTAGCCGGAGGGGATGCCTTGATCCTCGATCCGGACATCAGCCAACGCACTGGAGGAGCCCGACATCCTTTCGCTCCATCGCTGTCCGTTGATCACACCCTGCGAGGGACGCGGTCAGCCCGCGAGCTGAGCAGGGCAGCGCCCGCTCCGCTGCCGAGTAGAAACCTCGCCACTCGGGATGGGGGTGGGTGAGCGATGCTCGAGCGAGTGGTGGCGGCGCCCGCCCGGGTTCATCCGTGCTTGCGTCGTGGGGCCGACCAGTTGAGCGGTACCACGACGACGGGTTGGTGGGCGCGGTGGGTGACCCGGTAGCTCACCCCGCCGAGTACCCGGTCGGCGAGCCCACCGCTGCCCTGGGCTCCGACGATCAGCAGGTCGGCGCGTTCGCGGTCCGCCGTCTCGAGCAGGCCGGCGGCTGGTGACTCGCCCTCGACGACCAGGCATCGATGCTCGACACCAGCCGCGATCAAGGGTTCGACCCACTTCGTTCGGAGGTCGTCCTTCAGCTCGCGGCGCCAGGTGCGCATCGTGTCGAGCGTGCTGTCGCGTAGGAGCTCACGGTTGTAGGTGAGCACGTGCACCGCCACGACGTGAGCGCCTGTCGCCAACGTGAGCCGCCCAGCCCACGCGAGCGCTCCTCGGGAGCCGTCGGAGCCGTCAACTCCGACAACGAGAACCTGGAACGACTCCTCGACGGCGCTCATGAGGTCGCGGGGCCGGAGCGCCCTGAACGGCGGTCCTCATCGGGCCCTTCGGCGGCCGACCCGATGGCGAATTGGTTGTCGTCGAGCGCAAGCAGCGCCCGGTGAACCCCCTGGCTCGCGCCGACCGAGCGGGTGACCAGATCGAAGTCTCGAAGATCGAGGGCGGCGCGCCAGAGCTGATCGACATCGACGGCGACTGCTTGCAGTCTCCTTCGTAGCCCTTCGATGCTTCCCTGGATCGGCGGCGCGGTCAGTGAGCGTGCATCGGTGATCTCGGTGCGAGTCGCGATCATCACGCCGGCCGGGAGCCCGTTCGTTGCGAGTCCTCCGGGTTCATCTGCCGGACCTGCTCGCACGTCGATGTCGTGGTCCATGGTTGCGTTCCTTCCGCTCGGGGCTGTTGCCATCCTGCCATAGTTTATCTAGCATAGACTAGAGAAACTATGGAGATGGACGCGGTCGCCGCGACACGGGCCGCACTCCACGCACGCTCGACCAAGGAGGCCGTGATGGACACGAAGGTTCGCAACGCTGGCTCATCCCAGGTGACAGCGGACCGAGGTCGAGCCGAGGGCCATGGGGCTGCCAGTGCTCCTCGAGCCGATCGCGACGTCGCCGTGAGCACGGCTGTCGAGCGGACTGCGGGCGCGAGCCTGGAGAGGACGCTGGTCGTGGATGGCCTGATCGGTTTCGTGCTGATGGCCGCAGCGGTCTACGTCGTGGGGCTGGCCGTCGGCGCCGGGCCCGCCGGAGCGCTCGGGATGGCGGTCTTCTGTGCCTTCTGGGGAGGGCTGGGATTCGGGTGCATGTTCGGCGGAGTCATGTACACGATGCGGGAGGAGCGCCGGGAGGCCGGCACGACCAATGAGGTCGAGTCGGCGGCCAAGCGAGCCAGCGTCGCCGGCCGCAGCCAGTAGTGCCGCGGCGGCACCCGGTGACCAGCGCCGTCTTCCCCCTGGCGCGGGCGCGGGACCTCGACGACCCGGCCGAGGTGGGCGAGCTCGTCCGCCGCTTCTACGCCGACGTGGCGCAGGACGACGTCCTCGGACCGATGTTCACCGACGTCGCCAAGGTCGACTGGTCCGAACACCTGCCCAAGCTCACCGCGTTCTGGTGTCGTGCCCTTCTCGGCATCTCCGGCTACGCCGGGAACCCGTTTCGCGCCCACAAGGAAGTGCACGAGCAGCGGGCCTTCACCGCCGCCCACTTCCGCCGATGGATCGAGCTGTTCGAGGAAACCGTCGCGCTCGGCTGGACCGGACCCAACGCCGACCGGGCGCTGACCCTGGCCCACGACGTGGCCCGTGTGCACAGCCACCAGCTCATCGACAATCGCGAGGCGGCGGCGCCTCAGAGCGGGGGACGTGACGGCTGAATGTTGGTCCCGATCTCTTTCCCCCTCGAGCCGGTGCCCCCGTTCCGTCTCGATCTGACCGCGTGGGCGCTGCGTCGACGACCAGCGAACATCGTCGACCGGTGGGACGGCGTCGTCTACCGCCGGGCCGTGAAGCTGGGCGGGACGGTCGCCGAGGTCGTGGTCCGCCAGGACGGGCTACCCGAGGCGGCCCGGCTGGAGGTGTCGGTGTCGACGGCAGCGCCGATCGACCCGGACTGGGTACGAGCCGCGGTCACTGCGATGCTGGGTCGGCTGCTCGGCCTCGAGGTCGATCTCGGCGACTTCTATCGGCGCACCCGACACGACCCGCACCTGGGCCCCCTGGCCCAGCGGTACCGAGGGCTCAAGCCACCCCGCTTCCCGAGCATGCTCGAGTGCCTCGCCAACGCCATCGCTTGCCAGCAACTGACCCTCACCGTCGGGATCGTCCTGCTCAACCGCCTGGCCGAGTCCTACGGGTCGACCGGCCCCGGTCCGCCCAGCGCCGCCGGCCAGGCCTTCCCCGACGCCACCGACCTCGCGCCCGCCACGCCCGGCGATCTGCGGCAGTTGGGCTTGAGCACCCGCAAGGCGCGCTACCTCCTCGACCTCGCCCGCTGCGTGGCCGACGGCGAGCTGGATCTCGAAGTGTTGGCCGCGGTCGACGACCAGGCCGCCGGCGCGTCGCTCCAAGCGCTCCGCGGGGTCGGCCGTTGGTCGGCCGAGTACTCCCTGCTGCGCGGTCTCGGCCGCCTGGGCGTGTTCCCGGGCGATGACGTCGGCGCCCGCAACAACCTGGGACGACGGCTGGGCCTGGACGCACCGTTGGGCTACGAGGGCGTCCAGCAGACCGTGGCGAGGTGGGCGCCGTATGCCGGCCTCGCCTACTTCCACCTGCTCGTCGAGCGAATCGACGAGGCCGGGTGGCTGGGCGGAACGGGCGGACCACAAGCGGGCAGCAAAGGCGTGAGCTGGAGAACCCCGCGGCACACCGACCTGAGGGATTGGCCGCACGAGGACCGTTCGTACGGTCACGACGATGGAGTACCCAGATGAGGAGGCCACGATGGAACGACGGTTGGATGCCACGGACGCGGCCCGGGCGCACTTCGAGGACGCAGCGCAACTACTCGCGGACGATCCGGCGCAGGTCTTCTCTCCCCCTGCCGATATCGAGGCCCGCTATGCTCGCCGGCTTTCCGTCACATTGACCGCCCCCCTCGGCGGCGGCGCCTCCGTCGTCCAGACAGTCGTCCTGGAGCTCGGCCCGCCAGAACGATCGCCCGACGCGATTGTTCTCCCCATGGCCTGGCGGCCCATCGGGCACCCTCACCTCCTCCCCGTGTTCCAGGGCTGCTTGGAAGCAGCCCCCCACGGCGCGCACACACGACTGTCGCTTCTCGGCACCGCCGGCGACGCCCTCGCCGGTCGTCACCTTGCTCACTACACGCTCGCCGCCCTACTCCGAACCGTGGCTCAGCGCCTCGACAAGGCGATCGTCACGCGCCGAACGGCCGAAGGAATCCGACCGGCGCCTTACCCGCCAGACCTCCGCGACGCCCCAGCCCGAGCGACCTAACTCGACGATGCAGCCATCCTGAGCGTCCGAGAGATATCTCGGCGTCGGGAATCCGGGGCACCGCCATGCCAAGCGCCGCCCAGGGCTGGACCCGGCAGGCGGTGCGACTATCGAATGGGACCGTCAGCTCGATCCTCGGACCGTCCGCTCGACGAGCTTCTTGGCTTCGTCGGCCCACAGCACACAGCTGGCCAAACCGACGCACAACCACCAGTCGGCCAGCGACAAGGGACGGGTGTCGAAGGCATCGTTGAGCAACGGCACGTGCACCACAGCCACCTGCATGACGACCGAGAACCCGATGGCGGCCCACAGCACCGGGTTGGTGAACAGGTGGTGCAGGGCGCTGGTCCGATCCGACCGGGCGTTGAAGCAGTTGAAGAGCTGCGCCAGGACCAGCGTCGTGAACGCCGCGGTACGGGCCTCGACGATGTCGCCCGACCCGCCGAGCAGTCCGCCGCTCAACTGGAGATCGAGCGCCACCAGCGTCACGAGCGCCATGACGAAGCCCACGAACGCGATGCCGAGCCACATCTCGGCGTCGATCACCCGGTCGGTGAGCCGGCGGGGAGGCCGGGCCATCACGTCGTCGGGCGGGGGGTCGACACCCATCGCCAGCGCCGGGGCCGAGTCGGTGAGCAGGTTGATCCACAGGATCTGGGTGGCGAGAAGGGGAACCGAGACCGCCTCGCCCGTGTCCTCGAGGCCGATAACTCCCGCCAGCACGACGCCGAAGAACATCGTGAACACCTCGCCGATGTTCGACGAGAGCAGGAACCGCAGGAACTTCCGTATGTTGGCGAAGATGGACCGTCCCTCGCGAACGGCCGTGACGATCGTCGCGAAGTTGTCGTCGGCCAGGATCATGTCGGCCGCCTCCTTCGTCACGTCGGTGCCGGCCATGCCCATGGCGACGCCGATGTCAGCCGACTTCAGCGCCGGGGCGTCGTTCACGCCGTCGCCGGTCATGGCGACGACGTTCCCCTCGGCCTGCAGCGCATCGACGATCCGGAGCTTGTGTTCGGGTGCCACCCGTGCGTACACCGACACGTCACGGACGGCCTCGCGGAGCTGGTGCTCGTCGAGGCGTTCAAGCTCTCCGCCCGTCAATACGCGGGCGCCGGGCTCGACAATGCCCAGGTCGCCGGCGATCCGGGCTGCCGTGCGCGGATGATCCCCCGTGATCATCATGATCCGCACGCCAGCGGCTGACGCCTCGGCGATGGCCGCTCTCGCCTCTTGGCGCGGCGGGTCGATGATCCCCACCATCCCCAGGTAGACGAGACCGTGTTCCAGCTCCTCATCGCCCGCCACGGGCTCGTCGCCGATCGGCCGATAGGCGACTGCCAGCGTGCGCAGCGCACGGTCGGCGAGGCGCTCCACCGTCGCGAACAGCTCGGTCCGCCGGTCGTCAGTGAGCGGGCGAACGTCGCCGGCGACGCGTTCATGCGTGCAGCGGGAGACGAGAACGTCGGGTGCCCCTTTGGTGACGACGGAGATGCTGCCGTCGAGCTCGGAGTCGACCTCGATGGTGCTCATGAGCTTGCGTTCGGACGTGAAGGGCACCTCGCCCACCCGCTCGAACCGGGCCCGTCGCATCTCGCGGAGCCCGGCCTTCGCCTCCGCCACCAGGAAGGCAGCTTCGGTCGGGTCGCCCTGGATGATCCATTCCCCATCGACGTGGCGCAGCACAGCGTCGTTGGCAAGGCTCCCGCCCACCAGGACGGCCCGCACTTCGTCCAGCAGGACCGGGTCGTCGAGCGGCGCGCCCCCAACCTGGAGCTCGCCCTCGGGCAGATACCCAGTGCCGGTCACGGCAACCTCGCCCGAGCCGGTGACCACCACCTCAATGACGATCGAGGGGGAGCAACCCCTCGCCGAGGCCGTCGGCATCTCGGCGGCAGACCTGCAGCAGCTGGTGCGACTGCTCCAGCGGGCCGAGGGCGGCCCCACCGTGCGCAGCATCGCTCAGGCGGAGATCGACGCTCGGCCGGCCCACCATCGATATGTGAAGCCGCTTCGCCGGTTCATCACCTGGGCCGGTGACCGAGATGCCTCCTCCCTGGTGGGCGAGGAGATCGCCCGCATGTCGAGGCGAGCGAGAGATGAGGCACGGAAGCGTCGGCAGGCGCGCCATGGGGTCGGGGCGGAGCAGGCGTTCGTGCAGGCGGTGCGGGCGGCCTATGCACGGGCGATGGAAGAGGGTCGGCTTGCAGCCAGCCCGGCCAGCCGGGTGCGGCTGCCGGAGAGACCGCCGTCGCCGCGTACAGCGTTGTCGTCGACCCAGCTTCACCAAGCGCACCTCGCGGCGGTGAGCTACTCGCGTGACCCGCTCCTGGATGACCTGGTGTTCCAGGTGCTCCGAGAGACGGCGTGTCGACGAGCTGGCGCGATGGCGATGGGGCGCGGTGACTTGAGCCAGAGGTCGAGGCTCGTCCGGCTCGTCGAGAAGTACGGCAAGCAGCGCTGGATACCCGTCTCGGCCCACCTCCTGGAGCGGCTCAGCGCTGCCCCGAACGGGTGCGGGTGCGATCGCGTGCTCCATCGTCTCGACGGGAGCCACCTCAGCGCGAAGTGGTTCGAGGGCTTCGCCCGCCGGATCCAACGCACCGGTTGGGCGGCTGAACTGGGTGTGAGCGCCCACTGGCTTCGCCACACGACGCTCACCGACATCGAACGCATCGCCGGCATACGGGTGGCGGCGACCTACGCCGGCCACTCCGATCGAGCCTTCGGAGTGACCGGCGTTTACACGAAGCCATCGGTCGACGAGATCCACCTGGCGCACGCCTCGCTGTTCTTCGACGACCCCGCAGACGCGGCTGACGCGGCCGTGCAACCGCAACTCTTCCGGCGTGCACTGCCGGTGAGGCTTCGGGCCGTCGAGTTCGGCTGAGGGGTGCCGTACCTCTATATCTGTGCCAAGGGGTGTGGCTCGCCGGTCAAGACGGCCACGGCCGCGGCGATCTCCTCGATCCGGGCCTTGGTGTAGAGGCCGGTCACAGAGTTCGGCTCGTGCCCGAGGAAACCTTGGGCGACAGCATGGCCGGCGACTCGTTCGACCGCAGTGCCAGCGGTGTGCCGGAGCACGTGGGCCGTCGCTGGGATCCGGCGGGTCCACGGCAACGCCGCCTGGGCCCGGTCGAAGAGGTTGTTGTAGTGCTTGCGGGTGAGCGGCCCCCCTCGCTTGTTGACGAAGACCGGGTGATCGTCGCCGGTCGAGCCCCTGCTCCGGGCGAACGCAGCGAGGGCCGCCAACAGGGAAGGTGAGATCGGCTGCTCGCGCTCCTTGCCGAACTTCTCCCATAGCCACCCAGTCGAGCGACGAGTATCGAGGTCGCCGAGCCGAAGCCCGATGGCGCCCTGTCGGCGGGCACCCGATTCGAGGTGGAAGCGGACCAGCAGTAGGTCCAGCTCGGGGTCGAGGCTGGTCGCCTGGACGGTCTCGACCAGCTCGTGGAGCTCGGTGTCGTCGAGCGCCCGTCGTCGGCTCGTGGCTTGAGCTGGCTTCTCCAACGCGGCGGCGGGGTTGCGCACGACGAGGCCGGCCTTCGCCGCGCGGTTGAACAGGGCGCGAAAGGCGCTGACGCAGTGGGCTCGGGTCGAGCGGCCGTTGCAGCCGGGCCGGTTGCGTTGTGCCCTGGCGACGGCGTCGGCGATCACCTGCTCGCAGTTCTGGTGGCTGATGCCGTCGATGGGACGGTCGCCGTAGCGGGCGACCAGCAGCCGCCAGTAGGAGCCGTAGGTCTGAGCGGTGCCCCCACCCAACGCCTGACTGACAATCTCGACGTACTCGGCGACGGTCGGGACGTCCATGGCCGCCTGAGGTGAGTCGCCGGCGACCGCGATCAGATCGTCCAGAGTGATGCCGAGACTGGCCGCCTCCGCCAGGAACACCCGGGCCCGAACCAACCTCCGGCCAGGCCGCGGCAACCAGCACCGACCCGCAGGTGTCGGCAAGGCGCCGCAACCACATCGGCAGTACGAGACGACCTCGAGCGTCGACACGCACCTCCGCTCCACGATCACTCCGTTGGAGCAGAAGAGAGGTGTCTCGGCTCACGGCCCGCAGACCCTCGGTCCGATGCCGGGACTCGGCCGGGAGAGTGACCCTGCCCAGGTCATCGACCCCCACGATCCAGTGCCGCCAGCGCGGCACTGCTCGGTCGAGCAACGTGCTCCTCAAAGCAGGGATCGCGAACCGGGGGACGTGGTCCGACTCGCGGTCGGTACGCGGCGACAGCGCCTCGGCCCCCGCGTTCCCAGAGTTCGTTTCTGACACCTGTTTCTGGGTGGAAACCCTTCGAGGGGAGCCGGAAGTGGGACTCGAACCCACGGCCTGCTGTTTACAAGACAGCTGCTCTGCCAACTGAGCTATTCCGGCGGAAGGCCTAGATGCTTGCATCGCGGGAGCGCTCACGCCAACGTTACGGGGATGTAACGACCCGGGTGCCGCAGGCGCCGGGGGTCGATGGCGTACCGTCGTTCATCTCCCACACGGACCTTCCAGGAGGCCGGACCATGGTTCCCGAGCGCAGCCAAGCGCGTGCCAACCCCGCCCGGGGGCTGGCTCTGATAGCGACAGCGGTGATCGTCGGGCTCTTCCTGTTGCGGAACTGGGACGGGAGCAGCGCCGGCGGCACCGAGCTGGCGACGGCCGACGCCGGGGGTGACGCGGCCGCCGGCAACGGCGACGGCGGCGCCTCGGGCGACCCGGCCGAGCCGACCGCCACCACCGTGGCCCCCCGTCCCCCGGCCGACGTGACGGTCCGGGTGCTGAACGCCACCGACGTCGTCGGGGCGGCCGGCGGGATGAGCGACCAGCTCGTCGAGAACGGCTACAAGACCGTCGAACCCGACGACGCCGGCCAGAGCCTCGACGTCACCAAGATCCTCTTCGCCGGTGGCTACGAACGTGAGGCCGCTGAGTTGGCCCGGGCCATCGGGTCGGCGCCCGAGGCTCTGGAGGCCCTGGCCGAGCCACCCCAGGTCGACCCAGCCGGCGCCCAACTCGTCGTCCTCCTCGGCGCCGACCGCGCCGGCTGACCCCACCCAGCTTCGGGCCAACCCCGCCCCGCCCAAGGTCAAACCCACCTCGGCCCAGACCTCGTCCTCGGCTCCGGGCCAGGCCCCGGCCTCGGCCTCGAGTCGGACCAGCTCGGGGCTCGAGTCCGAGCCGCATCGGGTCAGGCTCGGTTCCGGGTTCGGACCAGCCGGCCTGGGTTCAGCTGGCCTTGGGTCGGGTGAGCCTCGGGTCCGGGTTTGGGCCAGCCCGGGCTTCGTTCGTCTCGCCTCGGTCCGGCCCAGGCCTCGGTCTCGGGTTCGGGCCAGCTCGGCCTCGGGTTCGGCTCGCGTCCGGTCGGTGAGCCGCGGGTTCGGGCCAGCCCGCCTCGGGTTCGGCCTAGCTCTGGTCTCGGGTTCAGCTCGCCGTGGGTTTGCTGAGCTCGGCTTCGGATCGGGTGCGGGTTGGCGGTGGGTTGGGGTGGGGCATGGGCTGAAGGTGGGGGAAGTTGGGGATCGGGGTGGGTGGCGCCAGTACCGTTCGGGGCGTGAGCTCCGCCACGGCTCCCCTTGGCCCTCTCGTCAGCCGCGCCGGCGAGAGTGGTGTCCTCCTCGACTTCGACGGCACGCTGTCGCCGATCGTCGACGACCCGGCGTCGGCCCGTCCCCTCGACGGCGTCACCGACGTCCTCGCCGAGCTCACCCGGTGGTACCGGGTGGTCGGCGTGCTGTCAGGACGTCCGGTCGCCTTCCTGGCCCCGCTGCTGCCCCCGGGCGTGGTGATCTCCGGTCTCTACGGCCTCGAGGTGATCCGCGACGGCCAACGCATCGACCACCCCCAGGGCGGCTCCTGGCGGGAGGTCATCGAGGACGTCGCCCGCCACTCGGCCTCGCGGGGCCCGCTCGGCATGCAGGTGGAGTCGAAGGGCCTGTCGCTCACGCTGCACTACCGGTCGCACCCGGAGCTGGCCGACGCGGTGGGGCAGTGGGCCGCCACCCAGGCCGCCCGCTCGGGTCTGCTGGCCCGGCCCGCCCGCATGTCGGTGGAGCTGCACCCGCCGATCTCGGCAGACAAGGGCACGGCCCTGGAGGAGCTGGCCACCGATCTGGCCGCCGTGGCCTACGTGGGCGACGACCTGGGCGACCTGCCGGCCTTCGATGCCCTCGACCGTCTGGCCGCACAGCCGAGCCCGGCGCTGCACACCCTGCGGGTGGCGGTGGCCAGCGTGGAGAGCCCGACCGAGCTGGTCGAGCGGGCCGACCTGGTCCTCGACGGCCCCGCCGCCGTCCTCACCTTCCTCCGCTCCCTGATCCCGCCGGGTCCGTAGCGGCTCGCCTGGTTCGCCGGTCCCAGACGTAGCCGAGGCCGGCGTTGATCGCCAGGGACAGCCCGAAGATCAGATAGGCGGCGGCCGATCGGGGTTCGTCCCACCGCCACCAGAGGGTCAGCGAGACGCCCGCCATCGCGAGCAGGGCGCCGCGGGCGATCCGCATCCACCGCGGCTCGTGTGAGATGCCCTCGTCCTGCCTCACGGGCAGGACGGTAGCTCTAGCCGGCGGCGGTGAGTTGGTCGGTGAGCCAGTCGGAGGGGGTGCGGGACTCGACGATGGTGCGGAGGCGTTTGGCGTGGGTGGAGCGGGCCTCGGGGGACAGGCGCAGGGCCCGGTCGAGGACATCGGCGGTGCCGGCCACGTCGAAGGGAGGCACCGGCAGGGCCACCTCGCCCAGCTCGGCCCACGCCCCGGCCTCGCGGGACAGGCACAGGACGCCATCGCGCTCGTTGACCAGCGCCGCCTCCTTGGCCACCAGGTTGAGCCCGTCTCGTAGGGGGTTGACCAGCAGCACGTCGGCCCGGCGCAGCAGCGCCACCGACGACGGGTAGTCGTCGCTGGTGTCGTAGAGGATCGGCGTCCAGCCGGGCGTGGCCCAGCGGTCGTTGATCTCCGCGACGGCCTCGTCGACCTCGCCCTGGTAGCGGAGGTAGTCGGGCACGCCGCCCCGCGACGGGTAGACGGAGGCGGCGAACACCACCCGCTCCCGCCACTCCGGGAAGCGTGCGAGCAGGTCGTCGAAGGCGAGGAACCCGCGCAGGATGTTCTTCGACAGCTCGATGCGGTCGACCCGACCCACCACCAG
>Ga0272482_10000447_pt1 | contig 12853 bp, 7 predicted proteins | sample RVTome_8_FD_192427 | JGI IMG/M metagenome (GOLD analysis project Ga0272482, IMG submission 192427) | Soil microbial communities from uranium-contaminated site in the Upper Colorado River Basin, Wyoming, United States - RVT160D0 (version 2) ...
CCCATTCTGGATTCAGCACCCAGCGATGAAAGCACGCGTCGATGGCGGTGTCTGCGGTCTAGAAGATCATCAAGGAGATCCGGTGCTAAATCCCGCAAAGTTCGAACGCGACGGCCGCGTTAGCCCCCTTTCTGATCGCGCCGGTCGGGCCGTCACGAGGCTCAAAACCACTGTCCTACTGGGACCGTGCTGCCCCCGGCGATCGCCCGGGCGGGTGATCCTGCCACCGTGAGACCGGCCAGCACCACCATCATTCGCCGGAACATGGCGACACCCAGGCAGATGGCCATTTCAAAAGACGTGGCCCCGCGAGGTCGGGGGTTCTCGCGGGGCCCACGCCGATCGGGGGACCGGCCAGCCGGTGCCGTTCTGGGTGTCCGCGGGTGACGCCCAGGCTAGCGGCGCTTGTATTCAGAGCCGTGTCAACGGCCACGAGGCGGCCGGCGCGAGCCGGTCAGGTCAGGTCGGGTCGCGGAAGAGCGCGGACAGCCCGATCGCTGTTGACGACGACGGTGTGAATACGACTTGAAATCTATAGGTGATTTACTGGCGCCGTGATGACGAAGACCACCTGTAGGCAGTCATGATGAGCGATGTCCCATGCCTCCGTGGAGCACGGTGGACCGGCATCCTCACGCGCCTGGGTGTGGTGGTCGCGCCGACCGTTGCGTCCGGCCAGGCTTGGAGCAATGCCAACCAGCCCGAGCAGCACCCGCCTGGCCAGGCTAGGAGTCGTTCTCGTGGACGGTCCAGGAGCTTGTCGCATGCTGGATGATAGTCACCCGCAACGCGGGCGGCCCGCCATCGATGGGCAGCGGTGCTCGCGGGCGTCAGGGAAATGTCCTGCTCGGATCTGGGCTGCCCATATGGGCAGCATCAATGCGAAGGCATAGTCGCCCAACGACGGTGCGGCTGCAAGAACTCGGAGAGCATATGACACCGGCAAATAGCGATGATATTCTTATTCAGGCCTTCGCGGCCGAGGGTTTCGCGGTGAGCTTTGTCGGCCCGACGACGCTGAGTGTAAGCCTACCGGACGTAAGCGACTTCAAGGTCGACATCGGTGAGTGGTACACCGGGGTCCAGCAGGTCCCGCCAGCCATCCTGCCTGAGCTTGCCGCAGAATTCGCCGCCTCATTCGGGCGAGGATTTCGCAGATCGAGCCAGCGGGCCGCGGCACTGGACGCGGTGTACGCCGACATCGAAAAGATGCTAGCCGAAGAGACGCTACGAGTACGCATCTACCCGGAGGACGCGCTGGCACAGCCACCCGACTTGCGCGACTCCCTGGTGACCCGCGCGTTGACGCCGGGCCTTGTCGAAGCGGTTGTCATCGACAAGCCCGATTCGATCGTATCGCTTCCGCGAACTGCACTGGGCGGCAAGACAGTACATCAGGTCATGGGCGCCGCGTTGCATGCATCGCTGACGCGGGAGCCCATCTACGCCCATACAGAGGATGTCTTCGGCGTTCCATTCACATACATCGGGGAGACGCAACGCTATGTCGGTTCACACATCCACGTTCTCAGCCGATACGTCGGGCCGGCTCCGTACGGCGCCTTGGTCTCCTTCCCGCTTCCCGAGTACCTCCTCGTCCACGAGATCGGCACCGTCCATCTGATCCACGCGATGGAAGTCATGCAAGAGGTCACCGATGGGCTTTTCAAGCAGGGCGAGAGAGGCATCTCCGCACAGCTCTACTGGTGGCAACCCGGATCGTACGAGCAGGCATCGGAGCAGGAGCGGCTCGCCAGCGGCGAAGTGCCCGACCTGCGACCCGTCGGCGTCGAGGTGGACCGTGAGGAGAAGTCCATAACGCCGCTGACCGCCGACGCCGGCGATCTCATGAACCGCTGGTTCCGAGAGAATACATAACCAACCGGCTGGATGATGTGGACCGGCCCGCCGCCGCAACGGCAACGACGGTGGGGAGGTTGATGCCGCACGCCGCGATGCGCGAGAAACGCCGCACCCCCGTCCGATCTACACACGCCACATTGGACACCGAGAACAAGAGGGCGAGGCGACAGCGGAAACGCACTGCTCTGCCGCCGATCGTGCGTCACGAAGCGCAGTCGCTGTCCAGACCGTCCAGGTCGTGACCAAGCTCGCCGGACAGACCACCTTCGTCGTCCTGCCCCACAGATGGTGCGTCGAGTTCCTGTTCCACCGTCCATCCTCTGGCGCGGACCGCACCTACCGTCCGGGTCTGGCGTGAACACTGCGCGCGGTCGCTGCCCGTCGGCCATCTTGCCGCGCTGGTACGGGTTAAGCCTGCGCAGCCGACGTACGCCACCCGCACCGCAGGAGCAAAATCCAGCATGCGGGCGTGCTCACGTTCTCCAGTGACCGCCTGCTGCCGATCGACCTCGCGGTTCGCGACTGGGCCCGGCGCGACGAGTCAGACAGTGGACGGTTCACCGTGGGGGTCGTCGTGTCGATGGCCGGCGGTACCGGCGAGGTGTTCTCGGCGAGGTGCCAGTGCACCCTCCCCCGTCGCCCGGTACTCGAGGGCGAGGCGCCGGGCGAGCAGGACGCGCTGTTGGAGGTCGTACACCGGCTGATGCTGCACGCCAACCGGACACGGCGGCTGGAGGAACTGACCGTGTGGGTGGCCCGCGCCGAGGCGCCCGACCAGAATCCGGGGCGTGACGGTGCGCTGCTGGCCGCGGTGCGGCGGATGCACGAGCAGAACCCGATGCTCGAGCTGCGTGGGGTGCGGCTCGGCCTGGTGGTGTCCGGGCTGTTCGCCATGCGGGTGCGGGCGATCGCGGAGGCAGCCGCCGACCGCGCCGCCCGAGGCCTGTCGCCGCGTCCGGAAATCATGGTGTCGCTGGTGATTGCGCGGTAGCCGGCGTCGTCCGGCCGCGCGGCCTCGCGGGAGCGCCAGCGGCTGGCGATGGGGTACGACAGGGCGGCTCGGCTTCTGCTCACACTGCCACCAGCCGGTCCCAACCTAACAAGTCCTACGCCCTGCGGTTGGGTGCCAGGCCGGGTTGCTAGTCAGCGCGCCGTGTGCGAACAGGTCGACGGTCCGCCAATGTGTTTCGGCTGAGCGGCGACCGGGTTGGGCTCACTGGCCGGAGAGTTGAGTGGATCAGCTGGCTAGATAGGCAACAAACGTTCCCGCCGTCGCGGGTCTACAGTCCGATCCGCGCCCCTAAACGCCAACGCCTGCGCCGTCTTCGGCCGGCGAGCCCAGACCCTCCAACATGTCACGCCACCACGCAGGACGAACGTGACCATTGATCTCTACCGGGACCACCGACCGCCCAGGAAACACCCGGGCTTCTCCTCACGGCAATCACCTCCTCGAACTGGGTAGCGGAGCGACCGGTTCTCGCACCGGCCGAGCATCGGCTGCCGGCCCACCCCCTGAGCCGGCCCTTGAGTCAGATGCCCAGCCCGGGTAGGTGGAAGGAGCCTTCGTCATCGCAGCTGACATCCTCTACGTAGAGGTCCTTCTCCGGTTCGACGGCACCCCAGGCGTGTAGCTCGTGGACGATAAGGCGTGCGACCTTGGCGGCTGACTCGTGGCCGGGATCCGGAAACCCGGTCTCCCACCACGTGCCGCTGTCGTCGCACCTTTGCCAGCCCCGGGCCCGCATGACCGCCGTGCTGTTTGCGTCCGCGTACGTACGGTGCCGCGCCGAGACGGTCAGGCCGTCGCCGTTGATGAGATTGAAGATCACCCGGAGGACTCCGTCGTCCGCTCGCTTACGGATTTCGAAGCTCGCCCACCCTTTGCCGACCACTGTGGGCAGCTGGCTGACGAACGCGGCGAGCAACGGCTCCAGCGCGTCCCGAAAGTGTTCCAAACTCAAGGCCTTCGGCAGGGCGGGCCACTCGTAGGCCTGTTCTCCAGGCCCGTCGCGAAAGAGCTGCCAGATATAGGGCAGATAGTCGGGGAACTGCTCGGTCGTGCTCGCCGGGCCGTGGTGCTCGAAGATGCCGAACTCCTCGTGCTCGACCTCCGCCGTTGATCGGGATACGAGCCAGACACCTCGATCGTCGCCCCGCAGCACCAACAGCCGGTCGTCGTTACGCCAGCGGACGTCAGGACCGGAGGCCGACCCACCGTAAACCGTCGGATCGCCAATGTTGCCGACCACCGCGTCGAACAGCTCGCCGAACGCCGCGATGCGCGCTTCGGAAGAGCTTTCCGTCTGATAGGCGATCAAGCGGATCTCACCAGCCGCCCAGAGGAACTCGCTACCGCCTACGCGCAGCAGTTCGCCGTCGAACTGCCAACCCGGCCGCGTCTCGGCCAGTGCCCGGACCTCATTGATCGTCCACGTGGCACCTGCCCGGTCGTGAAACGCCGCCGCCACCTCACCGGCGGGCGAATCGCAAGCTGGATGAATGGCAAGCCAGACGTCTCGCCGATTTCGTTGCAGGATCATGACCCGTTGGCGGTCGCGCCAGCGCAGGCCAGGCCCGGCGGACGTTCCCCGGTGAGGTACCGGCGATCCGATCTTCTTCAGTGCCTCGACCAACGCGGCGAACGCCTCGGGCTCACACAACGACGCCGGAAGCATGAGCCTCGCCGTCGCATACCGCGTCGCGGTCCAGCCGTACTTGCCGGTGTAGGCCACCAGCTCGCCCCCGGCGATGTCGGTTTCAATACTGACCGGGCCGTCCCACTTGGTGAGTGTCCAACCGGGCCGGGTGTCGACCACGCGCTCCAACGCCGCCAGTGTCCAGTCTCCCCAATCGATGTCGTAGAGAGACCGAGCACACTGGACAGCCGATGCGATCTGCTCATTGTGATGCATCCCGAGATAGTGGCAGCCGGCGGTGTCAAAAGCGTTTCAACACCGGGCATCGCCGGTGTGATCGCCAGCGCAGCTCCATCTCGCCGACTCTGGTGGTCGCCTTCATGATCCCGGCGAGGCCTACCCTCGATCGCGCCGACGTCGGTTGGTGAGAGATGCAGGCGGGTACCGACGGGTCGAGCCCGGCACGAGGCTGCCGCGTTGAAACCGAAATGAATAGGCGATGCCCTATTGTCCCGGTGGTTCACCTGTTCGACCAGCGGCGCCCGGCGCCCGCAGGGCCGTCTGGACCGACAGCTCGCTCGAAATGCGAAAGGATTCAAATGCACGACGTGGTTCGCCACCGAGGAGCACCAGCGACCAGCGTCATGAGTCGTCTAGGCATAGCGATCGCACTGGTCGTCACGCTCGGGCTGGTCGGCGTCAATCCCGCCGCGGCCCACACCAACCTTCGTCCGGACGCTACTGACGAGGTCCTGGTGCGGTCATGCACCAGCCGGCCGCCGCTCGACTACTGGTCGCTGGAGGGGGGATATCCCAACCCGAACGGGTGCCGGAAATGTTTTGCGCAGGGCGAAGCCTACGAAGCGACAGGGACCTACTCGGCCTGGTGCTCCCGGGAGGCCAACGGAGCCATCCTCTGGCTCTTTTGCCGGGTCTGCCGGGATGGCCAGGGGGCGAGCGTGACTGCTGTCGACCTCCGCGCCGCTGAAGCAGGTTCGAGGCCGCGGTTGGCTACCGTCCACGCCACCTCGGCTTCGCAGGCAAGCCAGGTCAAGGTGCGGTACGGCAGCGTGCGACTGTCCACATTGGTCTTCGTGACCGTCGGGCCGGCTACCGCCACCGCCGGTAGAATCCTGGACGTGACGCTCACCGTCTGACCTGGCGTTGAATACATACTGAAATGGGTTTCTGGTTAGATCCGCATCCGTGCGACATGACTCGAAGCCCGCCTTCCTTCAGCGTCTCGGCATCGCGGCGCTCCTGCTCGCCATGGCCGGCTGCGGCGGCGCCGAGCCGGTCGACGTGGATCGGTCCGGTGGCCCGGCGGGACCAGGCGGCGTCCCGTCGGGTTCCGCCCCCAGCGGCGTCTCCCCAAGCGCGGAGGCGGGCATGGGGAGCGCGGCCGACCCGCTCGCCGGCGTGGACCCCTGCACGCTCGTACCGGCCGCCGCGTTGACCCGGCTCCGCCTCGCGGATGGGGCGTCGAAGACGCTCGGCAAAGCCCGGGCCTGCCAATGGCGGCACGAGGGCGCCACCCTCCGGGACAGCTACACCGTGAGCGTGGAGATCTACTCGACCGTCGGGATCGACGACCTGATCGCCGACGATGCCCGGTCGACGACCGTCAACGGCCGCCCCGCCAAGACCGCCTCCGAGTCGCAGGGCGCGTGCGTGGTGAGCCTGCGGCTCACCGACTCGTCACGGGTGGACAACACCGCGATCGGCGGCGAGAAGGCCGGAGCCTGCCGGCTTGCCAGCGAGCTCGCCGCCGCGGTCGAGCCCGGATTGCCCTCCTGACCCCCGGTCTTTCACTAGCCTGTTGATCAAGGCCAAGACCCAATACCAAGGAGATCTTCGATGAACGAGTCCTCGCTTCCCGACAGCGCCCTGCCGCCGATCGTCTCGGCGAAGGACTGGGCCGCCGCCCACGAGGCCATGCTGGTCAAGGAGAAAGAACTGACCCACGCCCACGCCGCGCTCGCCGCCCAACGCCGCCGGATGCCCATGACCCCGGTGCAAACCGACTACCGCTTCCTCGGCCCGGACGGCGAGGTCGGTCTGCTCGACCTGTTCGCCGGCCGGCGCCAGCTCGTGGTCTACCGCTTCTTCTACGAGCCCGGCGTCGAAGGCTGGCCGGACAAAGCCTGCGGAGGCTGCTCCTTCTTCGCCGACCACGTCCCCCACCTCGCTCACACCAACTACCGCGACGCCACCTTCGTCATGGTCTCGCCCGCCGACCAAGACAAGATCACCACACTCAAGAAACACATGGGCTGGAACATCCCCTGGTACACCCTGATCGGCGACACCTTCAGCCACGACTTCGACGTCACCGAAAAATTCGGCCTCAACGTCTTCCTCCACGACGACAACGACCAAGTCTTCCGCACCTACTTCGTCAACGGCCGCGGCGTCGAACCCTTCACCCCCACCTGGGCACTGCTCGACATCACCCCACTCGGCCGCCAAGAAGACTGGGAAGACACCCCCGACGGCCGACCCCAGACCCCGGCCTACTGGTACGGCCGCCACGACGAGTACAGCTGATCGCAGGGCCCCGGTCCGCCCCACCACCACCGAGGGCTCGAGCTTGACATGCCCTGCGGCCCCGCACGCGACTCAAGCTGATCGAAAGGACACCGTCGGGCCATAGTCGTCCGACTCATCGGCAACTGTAACGACAAACTTCCGATCCGGAAAGGCAAGCCGCAGGGCGGAGTACCACATCTCCGCCAATCTTGATGCCAGCCCGGCAAGAACCCTGTTTTCGGCGTGCGACTTTGCCGCGAAAACATCCCATAGATGAACATGGTTCGTGACCGATTCCACGGCCCTGCCATCGCCCTTCAGCTCGTTAAACCAGTTTTCGACGGCCTGTTCATCAAATACAAACTTCAGGAAAACGCATCCGCGGTACTCGACGAACTCAGGCCAGAAGAGCAAGGAGATGGCTGCTGCTTCGGCAACAGTCGTGGTAGATAGGATGAAGGTTCGGGGATCGAAGTCCGTGCCCGTCATCCAACCTTCCAGCTGCGGCAGCTTGCTAAGATCCACGGCTACGCAACCTCTCCTGGCTCTTCTGTACTAAGGGCCCCTGCAAACCCATTTGGTCAACACCTGGAGCGCGGCATGTCCCCCGCTCCGGCCGGTGTCGCAATCTTACTCTGTTTCGGGTAGACCTTCCCATCGGGAGCCACGTCGCGCGTGAACTTCTGGACGTGCGGGGTCGGAATCCCGTGATGATCGGAGCCCATCAAATCGACTCTTCGAAGAATGATGCCATCTGCGTCGTACACAGCATAGTTGCTGACTGCGCCATTCCGGGTTCGGTAGAGAATTCCATTAGCAGGGCCACCCGCATCCAACGCGCCACCTACCGGGAATCGACCTCGCACCTCGGTGGCATTGCTGAGATCGATGCCGTCATCGTCGTTGTGTACGAGCACCGGAGTCTTGCCGGCGAGCACGTAGTAGGTGGGGATGGTATCGATGGTCAAGGTGTAGGCGTCGTCCGCGTGCCGGGTCCGCTCCAGCAGACCCACCACCGTGGCGTGGCCGCTGCCGGCGACGAGCAGCCGGTCGCCGGGGTCCAGCGCGCTCGCCGGCTGCCACTGCCGGTCGCTGACGTTCCAGAAGAGATGGTCGTCGGTGGTGGTGACGCCGCGCGTCACCTCGCCGGTGCCGTCCCGTTCCCGCGCCCGGATTTCAAGCTCGACAAGCTCGTCGTCGTGGGCCCACACCGCGGTGACGGTCCGCGCGGATCGCTCCCCGGTCTCCGGGTCCGTGGCGAGCACCCGGTCACCGGGGCGCACCTCACTGATCGGCTTAGTGCTGCCATCCGCCATCAGCACAAGGGTGTCGGCGTCGAAGCTCCTTCCGCACGGGCGTCCGCCGCGCCCCCGTTTACCGCCGCGCCCGCCGAGCCCTTCGCTGGTCACGAAGTCCAGCACGCCGCCCTCGTACCCCATGCGCTTGAACTGATGGTTGAGAGCCCAACTGTAGAATTCGCGGTCGCAGTCGGCCTCGCCGTTAAAGATGGCGCACATGTCGACGATCTCCACGATCGTCTCGAGGTCGTAGACCCGCGGATCGGTTTCGGGGTGCGGACGGCCGTGCTTCTTCAGGTACTCGAAGTCGAAGGGCTTGGGCTTGGTGTTCCGGGGCTTCGACCCCTTCCCGCCAGAGTTGTTGTTCGGCCGCTTTGGCTTTCGCTGCTGTCCCAGTGCCTGGTTCTCCGTCGTACCGCAACCCTTCGGGCAGCCGGTGTGCGGGTGGTAGCCGTAGCACTCGACGTCTATGCCGCACTCGGCCGGGATCAGACCGGTGGGGTCGCTCATCGTGACGGGGCTGTTGTTGGCGTAGGTGTAGCCGTTCATCTGCTGTGGATCGTCGAGGTCCAGGAGCGGGTCGACGGAGATGAAGCGACCGATCGCCGGGTCGTACTCGCGCGCTCCGAGCCGGGTCAGCCCGGTGACCTCGTTGGGGGTGCCGCCGACAAAGCCGCGATTGCCGCCGATCCAGGGCACCGCGGTACCACGGGGGTTGCCGAAGGGGTCGAACCGGCGTGGCGTCGCCGCCAGCGTGACGGGGTCCACGGTGAGCTGGCTGGTCCCGTGGTGGTCGCCGACGAGCCACTGGTGTGTGGCGCCGGTCCGGACCGCGACCACCCGGTCGCCGATCCGGTAGTAGCGGCTGCCGGTGGTGGCTTTGGACACGGTGTCGTACACGAGCTGGCTGTCGCCGAGAAACACGGTGACGGTGGTGGGATCGCGCCGGATCAGCTGGTTGCCTTCGGCGTCGTACCGGTAGCCCGTGGTCGTCTCGCCCACGGTGACCGACGACAGCTTGTTTTCGGTGTCCCAGGTCAGCGTCTGCTGTCCTTTGGTGCCGGGACGGCTGGTGGTGTGTCCGGTGGCGTTGTAGCCGTACGTGGCGGTGCTGGCCCCGGTGGTCTGCACGCTGCTCACCGCGTGCGGTCGGGGCTGGCCGGCGGCCGGGTAGGTGTATGTGCTGACCTTGTCGGCGGCGCCGCCGAGCCCGCGCTGGTTGAGGCTCGTACGGTTGCCGATCGCGTCATAGCCGTACGTGTGCCAGTACGGCGCCGGCCCGCCGACCACTCCCGTGCTCGGTGCGGACGCGCAGGCACCGGTCTGGGTCCAGCCGTCGACCAGCCGGCGGAGGTGGTCGTAGCGGAAGCACTGGTTGTCCACGGCGACGCCGGGTAGCTCGTCCTTGACGGAGGTGACGTTGCCGGTCGGGTCGTAGGCGTACGACAGCAGGTCCGCCCGGAGGCTGCCGCTCTTCTCCCGCTCGGTGAGGGCGGTGGCGAGCCGCCGCGTGCTGTCCTCGTACGTCCACTGTCGCCACACATGCGGGCCGGCGTCAGGGTGGCCGTGCTCCAGCAGCTCCGGCTCGCCCAGCGGGGTGTAGGTGGCCCGGTTGACGTAGCTCGTGGCGCCTGTCGCGGTGTTGCCCTTTAGCCCCGCCACGTTCCCGTACGCGTCGTAGGAGTGGGTCAGTGTCTCGGCCGGCACCGCGCCGCCGAGCGCGGGGAGCCGCACGATGTTGGGGCTGCCGTCCACTGTGTACGACATTGTGGTGGTGAACGTGGCCGTGCCGGCGAGCCCGATCTCCGAACCGGGGAACGTGACCTGCTCACCGGTCGGCCGGCCGCCGGCGTCGTAGCCGGTCACCGTCCTGGTGTACTCCGCGCCCGCCTGGTAGCGGGTGGACGACGTCAACAGCCCGGTTGAGGCGTTGTACGCCCACTTGGCGAGCTGGGTCGTGCCCTGCCGGGTGCCGGTCCGGCGTCCGGCGGCGTCGTAGTCGTGGCTGATCGTCTGGCCGCGCGCGTCGGTGGTCGACACGAGCTGGTCGGCGGCGTCGTAGGCCAGCACGGACCGCCCCGCGTCCGGGTCCACCGCGACGGTCCGGCGGCCGCGCAGGTCGTACTCGTTACGCCAGACGTTTCCGGCCGGGTCGGTCACCTGGGCGAGGTCGCCGGCCTTGGTGTAGCGGTAGCGGGTGACGTCACGCTCGCTGGTCGGGCTCGTGCCGCGATGCATCCAACCCTCGATGGTCCGTCCGCGCGCGTCGACGACCGTCGTGGTCGTGGTACCGCCCGTGGTCGGGGTGACCGTCACCCGGTCGCCGCCGTACGTGGTCGTGGTGCGCCAGCGCTTACCGTCGGCGGGTTCGGCGTTGAAGGGCATGAAGATCTGATCGGTGGGGCGCTCGGCACCGTCGAACCGGGTCAGGGTCATGCTCGGCACCTTGTTGATGTCCGGCTCGACGAGCGCCGTGCCGGGTGCCGACGTCTGGTAGTACGGGCCGCGCTCCAGGTAGGTGAGCCCGCGCGAGTCGTACACCGAGTCGGTGAGGATCCGGCCGCCCGCCGGGCTCGGCGCCTGGACCTGCCGCGCGCGTAGGAAACCGTCGAAGAGGGTGAAGCCGGTGACATAGTTGGTGTTCGGCTTGAGCGTGTCGGCCCGCACCCAGGTCGGCGCGTCGTCCTGGACTCCGTAGGCATACCGCTGGCTCGGGTTGTTCGGATTGTCCACCTTGGACTGTCCGGGACGCCACACACCGACCAGCCGGCCGAGCGGGTCGTAGCCGAGGTCCGTGCGGGTCTGGCTAGCGGTGACCACCGACACCGGCAGCCCCCAAGCGGGCTGGTAGGCCGTCGTGACCGTTTGCCCCAAGGGGTTTGTCGTGGTGCTCTGGGTGAGCGGGCCGCTCGTGGGCGAGTACCCGGTGTCGGTCTTCCGATTCAGCGCGTCGACGGCCTCCCGGACCCGACCGTAGGCGTCGAAGGTGGCCGTGGAGACGGTGAGGTACCGCGGGAAACCGCCTTCGTGGGACTCAGCTTCCTCGACCTTCGTCGGGTTGCCCGCGCTCGGCGCGGCGTCCAACGCCGACCCGTCGTAGTAGGTACGCACGTCCGAGACGGCGTCCACGGGGAACGAGGGGGTGCCGCCGCAGGCGACCCCGACCGTGGTCACCTGGCGCGGCAGGTTCAGCAGCCAGCTGGTCTCGTTGCGGGCGTAGGTGGTGGTGGTACACAGGTCGTCCTCGGACGTAGAGAGGTCGCCGAGGTCGTTGACCCGGGTCGGGTGGCCCTCGTTGTCGTAGAGGGTGTCCACCTGGGTCCGCCGCGTCCCGCCGCCGGCCAAGGGCGCACGGGTGACGGTGCGGGCCGTCTCCACCTGGTGTGCCTGCAGCGTGCCTTGGGTCGCCGTCGGACCGCGTACCCACGGGTCGTGGATAACGCCGGTCAGCACGGCTCCGCCGTCGCCGACGTACGTGATCTCCTCCCGCAGCCTGCCGGCGAGCGGCTCCAGGTCGAGCATGGCGGTCGAGGCGGAGTCGACGACGTTGACCGTCTTGGTCCCGCCGGTCGCGTTCCGGTCGCCGTGCATCCCGCGGAAGTACTGGTACCTGGTCAGCGACACCGGCCGTTCCGGCTCCTGCGCCTTGTCGCCGTGGCGGACCTGTACCTTCTCGTACCCTCGCCAGAGCGACCAGGTGCGAAACTTCTCGGCGACGACCGGATTGGTGTCGTACCGCCACGCGGCGTCGCCCTCGTAGGTGTAGGAGACGCTCTCCGTCATCCCGCCGCCTACCCGGTCCGTCAGGTTGATCCTGTTGACCACGTAGACGTGAAACCAGTCGTCCCGGGGCTCGGGCTCCGGCGTCATCACCCATCTGGCGGGGAAGCACCGCAGCGTGTTGGCCGCCGCGGTCGGCAGCGATCCGGCCTTGCAGTTGGTCGGCGCGTACTCCACGACGACGTCGCCACCAGATCCATTGTGGACGATCTGGATGCGGTACTTCTTCAGCGGAGGAGGCCCGTCGTTGACCGAGTCGACGCGGTTGGCCAGGGTCGCGCCGGCGAAGGTCACCGGCGGGAGCGACTGGCTGCCACCGACCAGCCCGGTGTGGGTGATGCCCTGTAGCCACAGGCTCGCGCTGGTGCCGTCGCCCGGGTCGGGATAGAGGTGGGCGAGCGACCAGCGGTCCACGTCGACGTACGCCGAGCCGGACCGGACCCGCGTGGTGACCGACGTCAGGCGCTTGGTCGACCAAAAGGTCGGGGAGAACTTGTCCGGGCAGCTGGTGCCGGTGCACTCCCAGTCCCACGGCACGTCGGGCCACACCGCGCCGGTGTGCTGCGAGCAGGTCGCGCCGGGACGGCACCGGTTGTCCACTGTGAACACCACCTGCGCGGCGGCCGCCTCACCGGCCCGGTGACCGTAGTCGATCCGCTCCAGCCACCCGCCGCGGGTGTACGCCGCCACCGAGCTGGCCGTCTGGTTTCGCGCGTACTGGTTGGACTCGGCCCGATACTGGTA
>Ga0272482_10000449_pt1 | contig 12845 bp, 16 predicted proteins | sample RVTome_8_FD_192427 | JGI IMG/M metagenome (GOLD analysis project Ga0272482, IMG submission 192427) | Soil microbial communities from uranium-contaminated site in the Upper Colorado River Basin, Wyoming, United States - RVT160D0 (version 2) ...
GCGCCTCAGCACATACCCGAGTGAGTCCTCACACGTCGACGGCGGCCGCAACCCCGAAACCAGAACGCCACCGGCGACCAGCTCGGCGATCATCCGCCCAGGTGGCTCAGCCGCCCCGCCAAATACCCGCCGCGAGACCGTTCCGACCGCGATCGGGCACTGTACGGCCTGGAGCACGGCGCGCACCGCGGCGGAGTACCGGACCGACACCTCAACAGGCCCACGCTGACCGCGCAGGCTCCCATGCGGCAGCCACGGCAACACCAGCCGATCGCCGCGCACCACAGCCAGATTGTTCGCCAACACCGGAAGTCGATCCAACACCCGCGGCAGCCGCTCCAATCCCCCGACGATCGTCGCCAACCAGGCCGCATCTGCCCGCAGCCGCAGCACATGCCGATCGCCCCAGTGCACCTCCGGTTCGCTGCCAAAGCGAATCGCTGCCACTCCGGCGAACAGCCCAAACGGGGTCGCTCGCCCACGCATCCGCACCAGATATCGCCCCAGTGACAACGCCATTCGTCGCGCCTGCCGCCACGACGGCCTCGTCGACGGCGCCGCGGCGCAGAGGGCATCGATACCAGCGGCCAGTGTGGGGCTGGCCACCGTGACCGCCGCCGCCACAGCCGGTTGCGACCACACCTTCTCCAGCCACGCCGACCAGTGGTTCGCATCCGCGTCCGAGCCCGGCCAGGCCGGCACGATCACCTCGTCGGCGTGGACACTCGCACGCAGAACCGCCGCGTCCACAGGTCGAAACCATCGCTGCGTCGCCACCCGGTCGCCTCCGCACGCATCGATCGAGCAAGGGGCCAAGACCGCCCAGGCCCGCCCTCCGCTGCTGCCGGCAGCGGGCCCGGGACAGCGTTAGCAGTCGCCGGTCTTCACCGTGTCGCAGCCGTCATCGGTACTGGCCAGCAACACCTCGGCCACCGGTCCTCGCTCGACGATCCGGACGTCCAGATCGAAGTCGTCGTCGCCGACGCCGGTGCCCAATGGCAGATCGGCCCCGGACGGACCAAACAGGGGACTCGTCACAGCCCTCGCTCCCTACCTTTCAGGTGCCGCAACCGGATCAGGCGTCCAGCGACGGCACGACGGAACCCAGCCAGCACGCGATCTGCCGGCTGGATTGCGGGACACGCCACTCGGCCATCAGGTCAGCCAGTCTGCTGTCAGCGGACCATCCGACCGGGTAGCAAGCGGTCTGCTTCATCTGTCCACCGAATCCCGATCGATGGCCACGCGGCGCCGACGGCGATTCGGTCAAGCGTGCCAGCGTGGCGCTGCCGCAAGCGTGACCGAGTCGATGCGCTAGGTGAAGATGCGCGGTGCGCTCCGTGGGGGTGCGCAGTGCGCTCCGCCCCCATGCGCGCAGCGCTCACTCACACGACAACACCCAGGTCGACCCTCTACCGTGAACCATCACATTGAAGGGTTTCTGGAAGGCCTGACCTGGGATGATCGCATCCCCGCCCACCGCCGGCGGCCAGCCCCCAGCGACGCACGACAGAGCGTGCGCCGCCCGAATCCGTGGCCGCGAGCTAGCCAACGCCGGCAGCCCAGCAGAGCCTGACCCCACGCTCCTGCACCACATCGCCGAACTCATCCACACCCACTGCGGCCACCACCGACTCAAGGCCCACCGCCTCGCATGGGACTGGTCCGCCCCCCAAGCCGTCACCGCCTTCCACAACATGAGCGACCACCACCAGCTCAAACGCCGCGGCCTCGGCGAACGCTCCTGGCGCGAATGGGAAGCCGGCACCAAACGACCCGACGACGACTACATCGACCGCCTATCCCGGCTCTTCTACACCAACATCATCAAACTCGGCTACGCCACCGACCACACACCAGGTGGGGAGCCAATCAACCGAGCAGACCGCGAGCCGATCGGCGCTCCGCAAAAGGCGTTGATCGAGCTGAGGCCCTCAGCTGGCAACCCTGCGCAGCCACCGCCAGGTGGGACGACGCTCGGCGTTTCCCCTGCTGTGAGCGGTGCAGCTGCGGGGTTAGAGTTTGCGCCGGATTGGCGACAGGGTGTAGTCGTCGCCAAAGAGCTTTGGCTGGGAGACATGCAACGGCGAGACGCGCTTCGGCAGGTCGGGTTCAGCGCGACGGCGTTCATCACACCGGCCATGCGGTGGCTGACCTCGCCGCTGAATGAGAACCCCGCAGGCGAGGGGAATCGCCTTGTCGGCGAACCTGACATCGAGATGATTCGCCGCATCACGGCCGCGTATCGGGCGCTGGACAACCAGTACGGCGGGGGGCACGTACGCGAGAGCGTAGTGCGGTTCCTCAGCAATGAGGTTGCTGGCTCACTAGCTGGACGCTACGACAGCCGAACGGGGAAGGCCCTGCATGCCGCCGCCGCCGAAGCGACGCAACTGGCAGGCTGGACATCGTACGACGCAGGAATGAGCGGCTTGGCGCAGCGATACATGGTCCAGGCGTTACGGTTGGCCGCAGCCGCAGGTGACCGCGCACTGGGAGCAGAGGTTCTGGCAGCGATGAGCCATCAGGCCGCGTACATGCGCGCCGCAGCTGAGGCTATCGACCTGGCCCGGGCCGCCGGCCGCGCCGCATCAGACGCCGGTGTCGCAGCGATACAGGCGGAAGCCGCAGTTTTGGAAGCACAGGGCCATGCCGTCGGCAACGACGAGAAAGAGTGCGCGCAGGCGCTGAGCCGGGCTGAACGCACGCTGGACAGAGCGGATCGCGCCGGTGACCCGCATTGGATCGGTTACTTCGATGAGTCCTACCTGGCCGCGAAGTTCGGGCACTGCTTCGCCGCGCTGAACAGGGGCGACCTCGCAGCGCGGTTCGCCGCGAAGTCCCTGGAGATGGACGGCCGCCGCTACGCACGTGGACGCCAGTTCAACCTGGCCCTACTCGCGGTAGCACACGCGCAGTCCGATGAACCCGAGCAGGCGGCCCAAATCGGTGTGCAAGCAGCTGAGGCCGCCGTAGGGCTTCGGTCCGCGCGAGCGAAGGACTACCTGGCTGACCTCGCCGGTCGGCTCGGCCGCTACGCGGGCCTGCCCGACGTCCAAGCCTTCAACGACCGCGTGCACCCTCTACTCCATGCGACCAGCTAAAGCTTTCCGTTCGCTTTCGCGAGCAACACAGCAAGTAGCCCGGCCACCGATCCGGCACCGACGATCTCGCCAGCGCCGATGCGTTGCTGCACCTCGGCGAGGGGAATCCAGCCGAGTCGCTCTGCCTCATTGATGTCTGGAACTGCTCCGGTATTGTCCGCGCCCTTCGCGAGATAGATGATGTTGGGCTGGTCGATCGTCCCGACCATCGGCTGGAACGTCAGCAGCTGCGACATCTCCCGCGGCCGCCAGCCGGTCTCCTCCTCGACCTCACGGGCAGCGCACACGGCCGGATCCTCGTCGCGATCCAGATAGCCGCCGGGCAGCTCCCACACCCATCGGCCCAGGATGAACCGGTGGCGCCACATCATCAGCACCCGTTCGTCGTCATCCAGTACGACCACCATCGCGGCCGACGGCACCCGGAGAACGTACTGCTCGAACCGGACCCCGTCCGGCAGCTGCACGTCCGCGATGCTCAACACCGCGCGACGAGTGTCGTCCACGATCCGCTCACCATGGATGATCCACTCACTAGCACGCCGCGCCCCGATGTCCATGGCCCGCACGATACCGGCGGTAAGCCCCAACCTCCTGGACGCCTGGTTCGACCCGTCTCGCGGTGGGGAGTGGGTCGCTCACGGAAACCGGTTTTGGTGATGATCTTGTGATGGTCGCGCTACGCAGCAAGGAGAATCCGTTGGCGGATTCTCTGAACTATCGAGATCTACCTACTGGCCCGACTCGGGGGCCGTGTAGGCAGTCCCAGGTCGACTGGCTGGCTGGTGGTTCGACGGTATGCACCTGGCCCGGCAGGCCGCCCTCCCCTGCCGCGCCCGGACGACCTCATGACCGTCCCCCGCCCTACCGCTTCGTCCACCGCGAATACTGCACCGCCGGGGCGGGGTCAAACCCTCGCGGGCGGCGCGGCCGGCATCGCGCTGCTCCACGTCGAACGCGTAGGCGCCGGAGTCGCCCGGATGGGAGCCCGTGCACTGCCTCGCCACCGCGATGGCCCGCGCGCCCCTCCAGGCAAATCCCGACGCGGCCGCCTGTTCCGGGGCGCACCGGCCGTCGCACCGGCTCGCACGGCTGACCGTCGGCCCGGTTGGGCGGCAAGCGCCAGTACGAGACCGAAACTCGCACAGCCGGCAGGACACCGCGAGCGGCTCGCCGGCGTCGGGGAAGCCGGCACCCTTGCGGCCGCAGCAGGTCGGCGGCGGCTGCCAGCCCTCGCCGCAGCGCTGCCGGGCCTGCTGGTCATCCCACCAGCCCTCCGGATAATCCGGACCTTCAGCAGATCGACGTCCGGGTCGAAACCTCTGGGCACAGCTTGCGCAGGGCGTCGTCGACGGCGGCGGCTGGCTCCACCCGGACCGCGAGCCGGGCACCTTCGGTGCCGCTGTCGCGGTGCCGGGACAACTGCCAGGTCACCGCCGCTTGGACGGGCGTCAGCGGTCCTCCGATCACGAACTCCCGCCGTCGGGGTGGTGATCTGCGCGCCCGCTGCGTGCAGGTAGTCGCCCACGGTGTCGAGGTCCTCCACCCCGGGCACGATGACGAAGACACATGGCAGCAGGCTGGTCACGCCCGGGACGATACGACCAGGCACCGACATCACAGCCGGGCCGGAACCAGGCAGCCGGATGTCACTACCTGCGGTCGGGCAGACCGACGTCGTGGTCGGCTGAACGTGCCAGCCACCCGGCGACCGGTTGATCGCATCCCGGCTGTGCTGCCAGTGCCCGCACCAGCACACAGCGTCTACCGTCGCCACATGATCACGGGGAGCAATGCGGTCGCGGACGCGCGGTGGCTGCTCGACGCGCAGCAGCGTGATCCGCGGGTCGCGGCCTGCTGCGGTGGCTGGAGGATGAGCTGGCGCTCAGACTGGGTGTGCTCGACGAGGACCGGTCGTTCCGGTCGTTCGACGACTTGGCCACGGCTCAGCATGTGCTGCTGGCGCGGATGGCTCGCCGGTACGCCCGCCCAGGCAGCCAGCGGCGGCACCCGGCGGCGGCATTGATGCTCGCCGCGGTACACCGGCTCGGCGGCGGCCGCGTGCACCCCATCTGACCGCCACCGGCGCAGGGAAGGTGTGTGGTGTCCGAACCGGACGGCTGACGCCGGTGCCCGGTCTGCGCCGGCCCGATCGAGGACGTGGGAACCATCATGGAGCTGACCGCCGAACACGTCGCCGGGACCGGCCGCCGGAGGCGATACCCGACGGCGCCCGCTACGCCTTCTACATCCAGCCGTGCCGGCAGCAGGCGACCCTGCTGCCGCTGCGCGAGGCCGGCATCGAGATCGAACGTAGACGACGCCGGCATCCGGCGCGCGTTGCTGCGCGATCTCGTGAACGTTGTCCGCCGTCGGCAGCCCGGAGCCGATGTCAACGAACTGCCGGATCCCCGGCCCACGAGGTACCGCACGGCGCGGCGCAGGAACGCACGGTTGGCTCTGGCCACCAGCGGCGCGTCCGGGTTCAGGGCGATGATCGCCTCCGCGGCGGCCTGGTCGACCGCGAAGTTGTTCCGGCCGCCGAGCAGGTAGTCGTAGACCCGGGCCTGGGAAACCTGATCCGGGTCCATGCGCTCCGGTGACCAACCGGGAGGCGTCAAGATCTTCGATGGCTGGGACGCTGGCCATCGAGGCGACCGTTGACCTCCCGAACGCTGCCTACGGTGTACGGCCAAGCGGCCCGTAGACGCACGCTCCGACCGTTCCCGAACCCGGTCCCAGGTGTGACCGGGTTCTTCACGTCGACCGAGGCTCACCCCACCCTTGGTGAGGCGCAGCCGGGGCCTCTTTCTACGTTGCGACGGCTTGGCGTGGTTGGGTGACGGTCAAGGGCAGGCCCTTTCAACGGAACGCGCGGGGGAGGGCGGGGTCGCCATTCCATGTAAGCGCGTTGATGTGGATATGGCTGTCAGTTATCCCAAGTGTGCAGTTGTTCGCTGTCCAAAGATCGAAGGGTATGACCGTTTGTTCGCATAACTTCCGATCAGGAATGACACCGGGTAACAAGTGCCCACTGGTGGGAGCAACAATGGCACGTCGTACCTGGTCCCGGCGAAGCCAATTTGGCTCAGAGTCTCCGGGTAGGCAGTCAACGAGTGTCGCCTGGGCGGGTGCTGGGGCAACAGTCACAGGACCCGCCCTAGGAGAAGTAGTGCGGCACCCAGACGTGCTAACCGTTAATGGGTGGCATTGCCACCTCCATTGCTTGCGGATCAAGATCGACTAAAGCCTTGGCTCACATGATCGTATAGACGTCCAAGGCATTCAGTCCCACCGCTTTGGAGCCCACCACCGTTGGAAACCGCAGGTCCGGCGGTGGCATTCGCCAGTGAGATGTAGCCCGCTGGGCTTTGCGGCTCAGTAGGCTTACACCGGGGCGTTTGCTTTTCTTTTCTGGCCTGGTCATGCGGCAACGGCGCCGTTCCGCTCCGGTTTAGAGATCAGATGAGGTTCCGTGCGGGTGCCCACCAGGTCCGATCGGCCGCAGGACCGGGAATACATATGCACTCGCCAAGGAGACACACCCCGCCGATAAACCCCTGGTTAACACAATTTTGATTGCAAGATGTCGCGGTACACGCTAGCATCCGTCCCGCGCTGACTTGGCCAATGCACTTGGTGGATGCGGTGGACGTGTCCTGGCGCATGTTGTCGGCTGCGCCGGTCGGATGGGTGTCGGCAATGGCAGCGACGGCGGCGGTTTGGCTGGTGGGGGTTTGGGCCTGGGCTGTTGCGGCGGCGGGCGCCGCGCTGATGGTGAGTAGGACGACGCCCATCGCGGCTACCGCAGCCCGGCGGGCGGTCAACCATCGGCGGCGCGGTGAGGTGGCGGGGACGGGCCGTGCAGTGATCGTAGATTCCATCTCCTCATCGTCCACCAATCGGTGGCCGCAGATCCCACACCAGTGGGTTCCCACAACGGTGGGCCACGGGGTAAGGCGTCCGTTGAGACTCGGTCTGGCAGAGGGGAAGCTAGATGAGTTGCGGGCTTCGATCGCTCCGACCGTTTGATCGTGTTATTGAACGGTCGCATGACTCTCAAGTAACAGCCCTGTCTCCGGAACTGATCAAGCGCACAGTTCTGCGCATAGTACAGAAACGACGCGAGATTACTTTGGACAAATTGTTTACTTATTCCACAAAGGCCCGTCCGCGATCACGTCATTACGTCGGCTCTGTTCGGCCTGAACGCGGAAGGTCTTGTCGCGTGGGAAGGAAAGCGAAGGTCAACTCACTAGGCGTACAGTGATCCGCGCAGTAACGCCGCCCGACGTTATCGGTTGATGATGCTAGGCGTTCTTGCCACCCCCATCATCTGAGGGCTCGTCTCCCACCCACATGTTGTTTCGCCCACGGTGGCCGACACCTTGCTCGGCCGATGGATGACCTCCGTCTTGCGGCAGTATCGCCCATAGACCCTGTTATGGGCGCTCCTTCATGCCGACTCGTCGCCGGAGTCGCGGACCCGGAAGCGGCGTTCCTCGACCAAATGGCGGCCGTACAGGCGCTGACCTGTGCCGCGCTGGAGCTTGGCGGCCTTCTCGACCTGAGACCAGGTGGCGCCGGAGTTGAGCGCGTAGGCAACCGCGCGCAGAAGCTCCTGCTCGATCTCATCGCGCTGCCGCGCGAGCATCGCCAGATCGTCCAGTGCGGACTGTTTGCGCTGATCAGACACGTCTCAAGCCTAAGCGGTGGCCGCCGCCGAGGTGCCCAACCCGGGCGCCACTATCCCGCCTCGGCTGAGGCCCGGCCGTCGCCCGGCGATGGAGAACTTCTGTACGTCTTCAAGGCCGTCCGCTCCGCGTCGGATCAACCCCACCCAAGGTCGGACGGCTACCTTCTACGCGCTGGGCTCGGAGTTCCATTCGTGCGCCAGCACGGAATAGAGCAGCGAGTCTCGCCAGCCGCCGTTGGTAAATACGTGATCGCGTATGCGCCCCTCGTATGTCATCCCAAGGTGTCGCGCAACCGCAATGGATCCCTTGTTTTCGGGGCCTATCGCGGCTGAGACTCTGTGGATTCCCAGCGTTGAGAAGCCGAAGTCTGTCAACGTACGCGCGGCGCCGGTTGCGTAGCCCTTGCCCCAGTGGTCGGCTCGGATGGCGTACCCGAGTTTCGCGGCTTTGATGCCAGTGAAGCCGAGGCGAACAAAGCCGATGAATGTGTCATCGGGTAGTGTCACGGCCAAGTAGTACTCGGGCCGCGGCACGCTCTGTGCACGTTCGATCGCCTCAGCAATCAGCCTGTTAACGGTACCCTGATCGCGGCTGTCGAAAGACAACCAGTGCGTTACCGTGTTGTCGCCGTAGACTGCCAGAGCATCAACAGCGTCGTCAGTTCGAAATTCTCGAAGCACGACCAAACGCCCGGAAAGCTCAACGGGGTACATGCACGTTCCGTTCGCCTAGTGGGGTAGAGCCTTGAGAGGAAGGCGCGTGAAGTCTTCAATCTGGTCGATCAGATCCGGTGCATCCGAAGCCAAGCCGACACGTATCAGCGAGTCTTGCACGCGCTGAACGGATTGTGTTACGCCGTTTATGCGCTTCTCTGGTGGCAGTTCGAACACTGGCAACAGCGCTTCTCGCGCTCCTTCAAGTTCTCTGCTCACAACCCGGGCGATCGCCAGGTCCGTATGTGCACCCGCTTGGTCACCAAAGGCCCAGGTCGGCCGATTGTGATCACTGAATTCCTCGACGGCTTTGACCGCGTAACTCGCGGGCATGTCAGGATCTGATTCAGAAACGTAGGGCACCATAGCCGGTGAGACGAGGGCGTCGGCCGCATAGTAGGTTGCGCGGGGATGATTGAATGAACAAATTCCGCCGAGTTCATCGACTTCGTCAGGCTCGACATTATTCCATGCGTCCTCGGCGTGGCGGATTTTCGCGAGTGCTTCCGAGCCGTTACCCAATGCCGCGTGTGCGCGTGCGGCGCTGAGGGGAAGCCATACGGATGTTGTCCCTCCGGTCCGGTCCGCGTAGGCCGATCCCTGGTCTGCGTACCGCAAGGCCTCCCCGTAACGCCCCGCCCAGTACGCGACCAATGATTGAAGGCCACACAACCACGCCGTCAAGCCGTTGTGGTCCGCCTGCTTTGCACACAGGATGGCCGTTCGTGCCTGCGTCATAGCCGACGCCGGTTGAGCCAAGTCGTGCGAAGCTTTCGCCAAGAGGCCGCTGGAAACGGCGGCCAAAAAATGAAGTTGGCGAGCCTGATTTGGCATCGGGCGACGCTCTATGAGCGTAAACAATGCATCCTGTGTCTCCGCCAGTTCGCCGAGAAGTTCGGTTATTGGACGTTGCGGGTAGGACGTCGCGAGACGCTGTACGTCGGCGTACAGTTGTTCAATGACATCAGGTGTTGTGCCCTCGGCGGCAAACATCGTAAACCGGCGGGCGCGTTCGGCGGCCATCGTAAGAATGCTCCTTTCACTGCCTGAGACCACCGACAAGGGCTCAATGCCGTTTATCACTGGCTCGGTGGGTAGAGGATCCGGAGCCCATGAACGGAGAAGATCATCCGCTGGCAAGCCGAACATAGCCTGTAGCGCACGACGCGTCGCTGGGGTGGTGCCGGCCGTACTGCGCTCACCCCTGGCCAGTCTGCCCAGGTGACGAGCACTGATCGCCGCGTGAACGTCGTACCGCGAAAACTCGTCCGCGAGTTCCTCGTACGTACGGTCCCGCTGCTGGATGAGGTGCTCAAGCACGGTACGCGGAGGCCGCTGCGCCCTGGACACCTCCACCTCCTCGGTCGGCTCGGATCTTGCACCTAACGGTGGCTCAACAACTGCCGATGATCAATACAGGTCCTCGTGATGTCCTCCACCGGTCCCGAAGAGGTCCACAGGCCGTCCTCGATCGGTCCCATACACGTCCTCGATTCTCTCAGTATGTCTCAGAAGCGTCACGCCGCCAGACGGCGCCTCCGTGCGTCCGCCACGTGTGAGGCGGTCGAATCGTGACTGATCAGAGGTCGGACTGGCCGGGGGATCGGGCGATGCCTGCTCGTGTGTATGACCGGCTGGTGGGTGGGTCTCACTCGTTTGAGGTTGATCGGGATATGGCTGCTCAGTTGTTGTCGGTGGAGCCTGATCTGGAGTTTTGGGCGTTGCAGAATCGGGAGTTTTTGCGGCGGGCGTTGCGGTGGGCGGTTGGTGTGGCTGGGGTGGGGCAGGTGTTGGATCTTGGTGCGGGGATGGCGAACACGGTGGGTGCTCCGCATCAGGTGACGGCGGGGTTTCGGCCGGTGGTGCGGGTGATGTACGTCGATAGTGACCCGGTCGCGGTGGCTAGCGCCCGGATGGTGGCCGCCGAGCGGGCCGGGGTCGAGGATGTGGCGGCGTTGGCCGGTGATCTGCGGGAGCCGGGCCGGATCCTGTCGGATCCGCAGTTGACCGGGTTCCTGCACCTGGACGCGCCGGTGGTGGCGTTGCTGGGCGCGGTGCTCCATTTCGTAGACGACGGAGATCGTCCGGCGGGGATCATCGGCGCGATTCGTGATGCGGTCGCGGATGGTTCGGTGCTGGTGATCTCGCATGCGGCGGTGCCGGATGGGATGACTGCGGAGCAGGTGCGGGTGACGCGCGAGTACAGCGAGACGACCGCGCCGTTGACGTTGCGTACCCGGGAGCAGGTGGCCGAGCTGCTGGCCGTGTTCGGGGATGTGGTGGAGCCGGGGGTGGTGAAGGTCGCGGACTGGCGCCCGGATGCGGATGAGCAGCCGTTGACGGAGGCGGAGCGGGCGCGCCGGGACCGGATACCGGGCTGGGTGGGTGTGGCGGTCAAGGGGGCGGTGTCGTGAGCGTGGTGAACACGAACACTGTTCGGCATGTGGCGGTGTATGGCGGTCAGGGGCAGCAGGCGGCTATCGCGCAGCAGGTGTTGGACGAGCATGTTATTTCGACGGCGACGGGTCGGTGTTTGAGATGTGGTGTGCCGGGGCCGTGTTCGCGTCGCCTGACCGCGTTGGGTGTGTTTTTCGTGTCGGCTGAGTTGCCGCGCCGGGTTCCGATGTTGTCGCAGCCGGAACGGTTGAATCCCCGTCCAGAGTTGAATACGGGTCGGGTGGGTTTGGCGAAGGCGGCGTTGCGACTGAATCAGGTGCGTTGGTTCGGTGCGGTATGAGATGGCTTTTCGCCGAGGGAGGTGCGGCGGAAGGGAATGTCCCTTAAAAGGGAGGCGCGGAGAGCCGCCAACTCTCCGGGGTTTCGACCTGACCCGATCGGGTCTGCCGCTTCCACCCTTTTCGGGGGACGGGTGCTGGGAGGAGAGGGGTACAGGCGTGGTGGTGGTCGTCTCCCCTTTTCTGTGGACGGACGATGGTGGATGGTCATGGACGCCCGCGCTTTGTCTCTCTTCTCCCGGCACCACGGCCATGAGCACCACGGCCATGAGCACCACGGCCATGAACATTACGGGCTATTTGTAGAAAAGGGTGTGTTCGTTTCCTGGGGAGGGGGTGCGGCTCATCGTGTGGCGTAGGTTGCCGGCGGGTTTGATGGCGTCGTCGGATTTACATGTGCCGGAGCGGCCGTCGTGGCGATGTGTTGATGACGGTACGGAGTGGCCGTGCGCGGTGGCCCGGCGCCGGTTGTGGGCGGAGGCAGGTAACCGTCCGGTGGTGGTCGCGGAGCGGATGGCCGGTTGGATGCGTCAGGCCCGGAACGAGTTGGTTGGTTTATCGGCGGCGCAGTTGCATGAGCGGTTTGTCGGCTGGGTCGCGGCCGGCCCGGTCGCTGCGCAGGTGGTGGTTCGGCTGATGGGCACCGATCCGGGCGCATAAGACACCGGATCCAATAGACGCCCCGCCGGATGGGCGGGGGAATAGAAAGCCTTTGTGCGACGGGAGGATTGTGCCGTTGCTGGTTGATGCTGGCCTTGGCCTGTTGGGTGATGACGGTTTTATCGAGGAGTTGGACGAGTTGAGTGTCCTTGACCGCGCATTGTCCGGGCGGTTCAACCGAGCGTTGGCGGGGTTGACCGCGGTCGCTTTGGTGACCGGTGTGGGCTGCGACCGGGCCGAGCCAGGACCAGGCGAGACGGGAGGTGGGGCGGTGGATCAGGTCACGTATGTGACGAGTTTCGGCCAGTTCGGCAGGGACTCATATGCGCATGTGGCGGACCGGAAAGGGTTCTTCGCCGAACAGGGCATCAAGCTATCGATCCAGAAAGGGACCGGCACGGACGGGGTGAAACACGTAGCTACCCGGCGGGCTGATTTCGCCGCCGTTGATTTCGCGGGCGGGACCATCCAAGTCGCCAAGAATGATTTGGACGTGCGTGCGGTCGCGTTGATTCATAAGCAGACCCTCGCCGCGATCATGGCCAAGGAGTCGGATCACATCATCACCCCGAAAGACTTGGAGGGGAAGGTGATCGCGGACTTCCCGGCCAGCGTCGTCAAAATGTTGTTCCGCGCTTATGCGACCCTCGCGAAAATCGACTATACGAAGGTGCGGTGGCGGGACACCGATCCGCAAACGTTGTTGGCCGCGTTGAACGTGCCGGAGGTCGACGCCATCTCACAGTTCGTGGTCGGGAAGGCCACCGTGGAGGCGGTCACCAAAACCAGCGTGAGCATGATCCCGTACTCGACGTACCTGTCCGACCTGCCCGGCAACGCGTTGTGGGTCAACGGTGGCCTGTTGCGGTCGAACCCTGATCTGGTGCGGCGGTTCCGGACGGCGTTGTTGAAGGGTTTGGCGTGGGCGGTGCAGCA
>Ga0272482_10000450_pt1 | contig 12842 bp, 9 predicted proteins | sample RVTome_8_FD_192427 | JGI IMG/M metagenome (GOLD analysis project Ga0272482, IMG submission 192427) | Soil microbial communities from uranium-contaminated site in the Upper Colorado River Basin, Wyoming, United States - RVT160D0 (version 2) ...
GTCCGCCATGCCCTACCCGGCGGCCAGCGCTGCCCTGCTCGACGGGTTGGCCGACTTGGCGGGCCTCGAGCTCGACGCCCGTGAGCTGCACTCGGCGGCCGTGCTCACCACCGCCCGCATCGACGAGCTCATAACCAACAGCGAGGACCACGCGGCGATGGTGCACCAGCTGGAGACATCACACGACACCACCGAGCTGGGCCCGGCCCTCGACCTCACTCGCCTGCCGTCAGGCGACGAGATTGCCGCGGAGTTGGAGCGCTTCCTGCGGGGCGAGGAATGATGCGCCCATGAAGATCGACGGAAGCATCGGGCCCGACCTGGCCAAGGCGGCCGACACGGCTCGGCAGGTGGAAGCCGCCGGCTACGACGGCATGTGGTCGGCGGAGACGAGCGGCGACCCGTTCCTGCCCTTGCTGTTGGCGGCCGAGCACACCGAGCGGCTCGAGCTCGGCACCGGCATCGTGGTGGCCTTCGCCCGCAGCCCCATGACGACGGCGGCCCAGGCCCACAGCCTCCAGACGTACTCGCAGGGCCGGTTCCTGCTGGGCCTCGGAAGCCAGATCAAGCCCCACATCGAGAAGCGGTTCAGCATGCCGTGGTCGCACCCCGCCGCCCGCATGCGCGAGTTCATCCTCGCCATGCGCGCCATCTGGGACTGCTGGAACAACGGGACCAAGCTCGACTTCCGCGGCGAGTTCTACTCGCACACCCTTATGACGCCGTTCTTCATCCCGCCGCCTTCGCCGCACGGCCCGCCCCAGGTCTTCCTGGCCGCGGTGGGCGAGAAGATGACCGAGGTGGTCGGCGAGGTGGCCGACGGCATGCTCGTGCACGGGTTCACCACCGAGCGCTACCTGCGCGAGGTCACCATCCCGGCCCTCGAACGAGGGGCGGCCAAGGCGGGCAAGACGGCCGACGAGGTCCAACTCTCGCTGCCGAGCTTCATCGTCACCGGTCCCGACGAGGAGTCGATGGCCAAGGCCGACCAGTCGGTCCGCCAGCAGATCGCCTTCTACGGCTCGACCCCCGCCTACCGAGGGGTGCTGGAGCTGCACGGCTGGGGCGAGCTGCAGAGCGAGCTCAACGCGCTGTCGAAGCAAGGCCAGTGGCAGCAGATGGGCGAGGCCATCAGCGACGACGTGCTCCACGCCTTCGCCGTGGTCGGCGGCCCTGACGACGTGGCCGACGAGCTGGCCAAGCGGTTCGGCGACGTCGTGCACCGACTCAGCTTCTACACGCCGTACGCGGTGGACGACGACATCGCCTCACATGTGGTGGAACGCCTCAAGACACGTTGAATCATCAAAAAAGGGGCTAAAGGCCTCGCACCCGCGTGCCGACACACGGCGAAGGGAGTCGTGCGCACTCCCACGATGCGGAGCACGGCGTGGCGGAAGACGGTCGCACATCGGTCGGGGGGGTGGACAGCCCGAGCGCGGTGCTGGTCGTCGACGACGACCGCTCCATGCGCCGGCTGCTGGCCGCGGCCCTGAGCCTGGCCGGCTTCCGAACCGTCGAAGCGGCCCATGGCGCCGAGGCCCTCGAGATCCTCAGGCACCAGTCGTTCGACGCCATGCTGCTCGACAACCACATGCCCGAGATGAGTGGGCTGGAAGTGGTGGTCGCGCTGCGAGCCCGGCCCGAGACCCGCACCCTGCCCATCATCCTCGTGACCGGCGACGACGACGTGTCCGACCGGGTGCGCGGGCTGCAGGCGGGGGCCGACGACTACGTGGTCAAGCCCTTCCACCCCGACGAGCTGGTGGCCCGGGTGCGGGCACAGCTCCGGGGGCAACGGGCCTGGAGCGAGGCCATCGAGCGCCAGATGCGTGAGCGGTCCGCAATCGCCGGGGCCCTCTGCCGGGTCAACCCCGACTCCAGCCCGGAGGGCACGGCGGAGCTGGTGTGCAGTGAGCTGCGGACGTTGCGAGGGCTGGCCGGTGCCGCCCTCATCGTCTTCCTGAGCGACGGCTTCGCCGTTCCCCTGGCGGTACAGGACCTGTCCGCCTGGGGGATGGAATCGGGCCGGCCCCTTCCCCGTGCACTGGCCCGCTACCTGGAGACCCGAGCCGGTGAAGGCCCGTGGCTCGAGCGCGAGACGGGCGCAGCAGCCAAAGCGGCAGGCGCCATGGGCGGACGCGTGGTGGCGTGCGCGCCGATGCGACGGGCCGGTGAGCCCCTCGGCCTGCTGGCCCTGGCCGCGGCGCCGTCGACCGCGGTGGGCGACGAGCCCGGCGCCGCCTTGGCCGCAGCCATCGACTTCGCCACCATCGCCGCCGAGCTCCTGGCGCCGTCGCTGCTCGAGCAGGGCGAACGCCAACAGCGCCGCTCGCGCCTCGAAGACATCCTGCGCACCCGGGCCTTCTCCCCCGTCTTCCAACCGATCGTCGAGCTGCGGGGCGCCCAGGTCATCGGCTTCGAAGCGCTCACCCGCTTCGACGACGGGACCCGCCCCGACTCCCGCTTCGCCGAGGCCAGCGCCCTCGACCGGGGCATCGAGCTGGAGCGGGCCACCATGATGGCGGCGCTGGGCGCCGAGCCCTCGCTCCCCCGCTCGGCCTGGCTCAGCCTCAACGTGTCGCCGCCGCTGGTGCTCACACCCGGCGTCCTGGAGGACACCCTCCGCTCCGTAAACCGGCCGCTGGTGCTGGAGCTGACCGAGCACGACCGGGTCGAGGACTACCAGTCGCTGCGCCGGGCCATCGACCGCCTGGGCGACAACGTCCGCCTCAGCGTGGACGATGCCGGATCGGGCTTCGCCAGCCTGCGCCACGTGCTGGCCCTGGAGCCGTCGTTCGTGAAGCTCGACCACTCGTGGGTCAGTGGCATCCACCGCGACCCGGCTCGTCGGGCCCTGGTGGCCGGGCTTACCCACTTCGCCCAGCAGACCGGCTGCATCCTCATCGCCGAGGGCATCGAGACCGAGCCCGAACTCGAGGTGCTGCAAGAGCTCGCCGTCGACCTGGGGCAGGGCTTCCTCTTCGGACGCCCGGCCCCGGTCGGCGCCGACATTTCGTGACCTAGGCGATCCGGAGCTCGTTCTCCAGGTAGCGCTCGCGGCACAGCGACCGCTGGAGCTTGCCCGACGAGGTCTTGGGCAGCGTCCCCGGCTCCACCAACACGACGTCGCCCGGCGGTAGGCCGATGGCCTCGCGCACCCGCACCGCCACCGCGTCGCGGATGGTCGGCCCTTCGCCGGCGGACTTGGTCTCGGCCACCACCACGAGGGCTTCCTGGCCCCGCCGTCCCTCGACGCCGAAGGCGATGACGTTGCCCGCCCGCACGCCGTCGACGTTGGCCACCGCCCGCTCGACGTCTTCGGGGAAGACGTTGCGACCGCCGACGATGATCATGTCCTTGATGCGGCCGCAGATGACGAGCTCGCCGTCGACCAGATAGCCCAGGTCACCGGTGCGCAGCCAGCCGTCGTGGAACGCCGCCGCGGTGGCGTCGGGGCGCTTGTAGTACCCGGGAGTCACCGACGTGCCCCGGATCTCCAGCTCGCCGACCTCGCGCTCCTCCATGACGTCGCCCGTGGCCGGGTCGCAGATGCGGAACTCCAGGCCGGGGACGGGGCGGCCCAGACGGGCCAGCTTGCGGGTGCCGTCCTCGGCGGTCGGGTCGGCGGGTGCCGCATAGCGCTCGGTGTCGAGGGCCACCTTGTCGACCACGTCCATGCGTACGCCCGTGCCCGGCTCGGGGAAGGCGCCCGCGATGGCGACCTCGGCCATGCCGAAGGCCGGGAAGGCGGCCCGGCGGTCGAAGCCGTGGCGCTCGGCGGCCTCGCAGAAGGCGTCCATGGTGGCCGGGTCGACCGGCTCGGCCCCGTTGAGGGCAACCCGCCAGCGCGACAGGTCGAGGCCGTCGAGGCGACGCAGGGCGCGGGCCGCCAAGGCATAGGAGAAGTTGGGGCCGGCAGTCGCCGTGCCGCCGTATTCGCTCATCCACTCCATCCACCGGGCCGGGGCGGCCATGAAGTCCTGGGGAGCGCCGAGGACCAGGTCGGTCCCGGTGATCATCGGCAGGGTGAGGCAGCCGATCAGGCCCATGTCGTGGTAGAGCGGCAGCCACGACACCAGCACGTCGTCGGCGGGGTCGAGCTTGGCGGCGGTGGCCGCGGCGTCGAGGTTGGCGACGACCACCCGATGGGGCAGCATCACGCCCTTGGGGTCGGCGGTGGAGCCGCTGGTGAACTGCAGGATGGCGAGGTCGTCGGGGTCGATCTGCGGCTGCTTGAAGGCGGCCGCCGGAGCCGCGTTGACAACGTCGCTCAAGAGGACGAGCGGCGGGTCGCCGGGCAGCGGCTCGATGAAGGCGGCCAGGTCGCCGTCGACGAGGACCACGTCGGAATCGGCCCCGTGGATGCGCAGCCGGGTCTGGAGGACGAACTCGTCGAGCGAGCCCAGGCGCATGGGCAGCGGCAGAACGACCACGGTGGCGCCGATGAGCCAGGTGGCCTGGATGGCGGTGACCAGGCCTCGGGTGGTGGGGCCGAGGAGGGCGACGTGCGAGCCGTTGCCGAGGCCCCGGGCCTGGAGGGCGGCGGCGGTGGCCCGGGCCTCCTCGTGGAGCTGTGCCCAACTCAGCCGCTGCACCGGGTCGCTGCCTACGAAAGTGATGCTTCCGCCGCGTTCGATGGCGCGCTCGATGCGCGAACAGAGTGTGGTCATGGCCCTTGGACCGCCGGGCCGGGGGGTTGGTTACCGGTCGGTCAGACGACGATGTTGACGAGCTTGGGGGGCCGGGCGATGACCTTGGTCGGGGTGGCGCCGTCGAGAAACTCCTGCACCCGGGCCGACTGCAAGGCCATGGCCTCGGCCTCGGCCTCGTCGACGGTGGGGTCGACGTCGAGGCGATCGCGGACCTTGCCGTTGACCTGCACCACCATTGTCTCGGTCTGCAGCTTGGCCAGGTCGGGGTCGGCCTCGGGCCAGGCCTGCTCGTGGATGTGGGTGCCGTGGCGGCGCTCCCACAGCTCGGCCGTGATGTGGGGTGCCATGGGCGCCATCAGCAGCAGCAGGGTGTCGACGGCCTCGTCGGTCACGCCCTGCTTCGACAGCAGGTTCACGAACTCCATGCAGGCGGCCACCGCGGTGTTGTACGACCAGCGGTCGTAGTCGTCGGAAATGCGGTTGATGAGGCGATGGGTGGCCCGGGTGACCTCGATGGCGGACTCGCTGTCGGCCGTGGGGGCGTCGCCGGCAGGCTCGGCCAGGCGCCAGACCCGCTTCAAGAAGCGATAGGTGCCTTCGATGGCGACGGTCTCCCAGTCGACGTCGTCGGCGGGCGGGCCCACGAACAGGTGGGCCAGGCGCAGGGCGTCGGCGCCGTACTGGTCGACGATGGCCTCGGGGGCGACCAGGTTGCCCTTGGACTTCGACATCTTGGCCCCGTCGAGGCGGATCATGCCCTGGGTGAACAGGCGCTTGAACGGCTCCCGCAGGTCGGCAGGCGCCAGGCCGACGTCGGCCAGGGCCTTGGTGTAGAAGCGGGCGTACATCAGGTGGAGGATGGCGTGCTCGACGCCGCCGATGTACTGGTCGACCGGCATCCAGCGACCCACGGCCTCCTGGTCGAACGGCTTGTCGTCCGACCACGGGTCGCAGAAACGCAGGAAGTACCACGACGAGTCGACGAAGGTGTCCATGGTGTCGGTCTCGCGCTCGGCGGGGCCGCCGCAACGGGGGCAGGTGGTGCGCAGGAAGCCTTGGTGCGAACGCAGTGGGGACTCGCCGGTCGGGGTGAACTCCACATCGTCGGGGGCCAGGACGGGGAGTTGGTCCTCGGGGACGGGGACCATGCCGTCGGTCGGGCAGTAGACGACGGGGATGGGGCAGCCCCAGAAGCGCTGGCGACTCAGCAGCCAGTCGCGCAGGCGGTAGTTCACCTTGCGCTCGCCGATGCCTCGTTGCTCCAGCCACTCGATGGCCTTGGCGATGGCGTCGGCCTTGTTGAGGCCGTCGAGCCAGTCGCTGTTGATGGCGGGGCCGTCGCCCGTGTAGGCCTCGCCCTCCCAGTCGGCCGGAGGTTGGACGGTGCGGACGATCGGCAGGCCGTAGGCGGTGGCGAAGTCCCAGTCGCGCTGGTCCTGGCCGGGCACGGCCATGATCGCCCCGGTGCCGTAGGTCATGAGGACGTAGTCGGCCAGGTAGACGGGGACGGGCTGGTTGTTGAACGGGTTGACGGCGTAGCCGCCGGTGAAGACGCCCCGCTTCTCCAACGGGTTGTCGGTGCTCTGGCGCTCGATGTCGGTCTCTTTGCGGACCCGCTCGATGAAGTCGTTGACCTCGTCGGCGCGGTCGAGGGTGGTCAGTTGGGCGACGAGGGGGTGCTCGACGGCCAGCACCACGAACGTCATGCCGAAGCTGGTGTCGGGGCGGGTGGTGAAGACCTTGATGGTGGTGGCGGGGTCGGCTTGGACGGGCAGCTCGAACTCGGCGCCCTGGCTGCGGCCGATCCAGTTGCGCTGCATGGTCTTGACCCGCTCCGGCCACTCCAGGCTGTCGAGGTCGCGCAGCAGCTCGTCGGCGTAGTCGGTGATGCGGAAGAACCACTGCTCCAGGTCGCGCTTGGTGACCACGTCGCCGCTGCGCTCGCAGGTGCCGTCGGCCAGCACCTGCTCGTTGGCCAGAACGGTCTGGCAGCCGGGGCACCAGTTCACCGGGGCGTTGGCCCGGTAGGCCAGGCCGCGTTCGAGGAACCGTGTGAAGATCACCTGGTTCCACTTGATGTAATCGGGGTCGTGGCTGCGGACCTCGCGGCGCCAGTCGTAGGAGGCGCCGATGGCCTTGAGCGAGCTCTTGAGCTCCTCGATGCGCTCGTCGGTGAAGCTGCGGGGGTGGACGCCGGTCTTGATGGCGGCGTTCTCGGCGGGCAGGCCGAAGGAGTCGAAGCCGATGGGGCTGAGGACGCCGTAGCCCTGCATGGTGCGGTGGCGGACGATCAGGTCGCCGAAGGTGTAGTTGCGCACGTGGCCCATGTGGGCCGGGCCGCTCGGGTACGGGTACATGCACAGGACGTAGAACGGCGGCCGGGGGTCGTCGTTGGCCACCTCGTAGGTGCCCTCCGTCGCCCAGCGGTCCTGCCACTTCCGCTCGACGGCGTGGATGTCGTAGCCCTCTGCTGCCATCCCGGCATCGTACGCGGTGGGCAGGCGCCGCCCCTTCGAGATCCCGGGGGCCCGGGTGCTAATCTGAGCCGTCCCACGGGGCTATAGCTCAGTTGGTAGAGCGCTTGCATGGCATGCAAGAGGTCACGAGTTCGATTCTCGTTAGCTCCACGCAGTCCCTTGCTTCGCTCACGGCTCAACCATGCCACCGCTTGTCGCCTCAGTCGGTGCCTATCCGCTCGACGAACGCGTGGGCGAGGGATGCGTCGCCGATGACCTCGAGGTCGTCGACCGGCATGCGGCTGTAGAGCGCCAGTAAGAGATCCGAGGCCGTGCCGCGGATGGCGGCGTCGCCTTTGGCATGGATCGCCTCGACACGGCCGTCCGGCCGGACCAACCACTCGCCCTCGGTGTCGGTGCAGTGGATGTGCACGCTTCCGGGCAGGGGCTTGTCCGGCCGCACGCCCCACGGCAACGTGATGGCCAGGATCTCGTCGATCGAGTCGGACGCCACGTCGGGCTCGATCGGTTGCGGCGTGCCCGTGACGGCCTTCTCCATGTCCCATCGATGCAGCGCCGCTTCCTGCACCTGATGGCGGCGGATGAAGCCGACGTTGTGGGCCGACTCGTCCAGGGCCCAGGTCCAGACCGGCACGTCGTCGGGCGTTGCTTCGAGGAGCCGGACCAAGCGGTCGGCCTGGGCCCGGCCCCAGGCGACGAGGTGGCCGTAGTCGGCGGGCCGCTCGGGCTTGGCCGCCTCGAGCTCCTCCGGCCCGGATGCCCGCAGCTCGACGTCCGTGCCCCAGAACCAGTGGACTTCGCCGAGGTGCCAGACGAGATCGGCCACCGTCCAGGCGGGGCAGCTCGGCACAGGCCCTGTCGGATCGGCACCGTCGGCCGTCGCGTAGAAGCGGTCAGCGTCACGTCGAATGGCGGACAGGAAGTTCACGCCTCTACGCGTAGCACGGCCGGTGGCGGAGGTGGACGGGAATCGAACCCGCCAGACGAGGATCACCCGTCCCAACCGCTTTGAAGGCGGCGGAGCCCACCAGGAACTCGGACACCTCCCCGGGCCCGGGGCAGCCCGCGTGCCGCGAAGAGGACGCCAGCCTAGGACCTGCCGGCGGAGTGAGCGCCGTGCTGCTTGGATGAACGTCGTGCGGCCCCCGTCAGTCGACGCCCTCGCCCGAGAGATCGCCGATGTCGGGCTCCCCCACGCCTTGCTCGTCGATGCCGCCCGCCAGGCCATCGCCAACGGCGACCCGCCGTCGGCTCGACGCCTGGCCGGCGAGGTGGCCGCCGCCCTCCTCAAGCCGGTCGTCAACGCCACCGGCGTCCTCCTGCATACGAACCTCGGGCGAGCGCCGATCGGGCCCGTGCGCTACGCCACCGTGGAGTTCGACCTCGACACCGGCGAGCGTGGGTCGAGGAGCCGGTCGGCGGCCGCCCTGCTGGCCCGCGCCGGCGGTGCCGAAGCGGCCTTGGTGGTCAACAACGGCGCGGCCGCCGTCCTGCTGGCCCTGGCCACGGTGGCCGCTGGGGGCGACGTGCTCATCAGCCGCGGCGAGCTGGTCGAGATCGGCGGCGGCTTCCGCATCCCCGAGGTCATCGCCCAGTCCGGCGCCCACCTGGTGGAGGTCGGCACCACCAACCGGACCCGAGCCGACGACTACCGCGCCGCGCTGTCCGCCTCGGTGGCCGCCATCCTCAAGGTGCACACCTCCAACTACCGCATCGTGGGCTTCACCGAGTCCACCGAGGTGGCCGCGCTGGCGGCCATGGGCCCCCCGGTGGTGGCCGACCTCGGCTCGGGGCTGCTCGACGCCACCACCCCGTGGCTGCCCGGCGGCCCGCCGTCGTGGCTGGCCGACGAGCCTGCCGTCCGCCAGACCTTGGCGGCAGGCGCCGCCCTCGTCACCTTCTCCGGCGACAAGCTGTTGGGCGGGCCCCAAGCCGGCGTCATCGCCGGACGGCGCGACCTCGTGGAGCGATGCGCCCGCCACCCACTGGCTCGGGCCGTGCGGCCGGGAGGCCTCGTGCTGGCAGCCCTGCAGGACGTGGCGCTGGCCTACCTGCGACGGGACGGCGACGCCATCCCGTTCTGGCGCATGGCGAGCGTCGGGGTGGACACGCTGCGAGCCCGGGCCGCGGCCCTCGGCGCGGGGGAGGTAGCGGACTGCGAATCGGTGCCGGGTGGGGGGACCGCCCCGGAGCGGGTGATCCCCTCGGCGGGCATCGCGCTGGCCGGCGACCGGTCGGCCGCCCTTCGGGCCTTCGACCCGCCCGTGATCGCCCGAGTGGTCGGCGGCCGCACCGTGCTCGACCTCCGCACCGTCGATCCGGCCGACGACGCGATCCTGGCCCGCGCCTGCGCCACCTGCTGATGCCCGTCATCGCCACCGCCGGCCATGTCGACCACGGCAAGTCGACGCTGGTGGAGGCGCTCACCGGCACAGACCCCGACCGCCTGGCCGAGGAAAAGGAGCGGGGCCTCACCATCGACCTCGGCTTCGCCTTCGGCCCTCGGTGCGCATTCGTGGACGTCCCCGGGCACATGCGGTTCCTGAAGAACATGCTCGCCGGCGTCGGAGCAGTGGACGCCTGCCTCTTCGTGGTGGCCGCCACCGAAGGATGGAAGGCCCAGTCGGAGGAGCACCTGCACATCCTCTCGCTGCTCGGCCTGCGCCACGGCGTGGTCGCCCTGACGCGCGCCCGCGCTACCACGGGCGACGTCGACGCGGTTCGGCGCCAGGTGCGCGAGCACGTCGCAGGCTCGTTCCTGGAGGGCGCCGAGATCGTGGCCGTCGACGCCCCGGCCGGGGTCGGCCTCGACGAGCTGCGCGCCGCCCTCGACCGGCTTCTCGACCGCCTTCCCGAACCGAGCGACCACGGCCGCCCGCGGCTGTGGGTCGACCGCTCGTTCTCCATCCCAGGCGCGGGGGCCGTGGTCACCGGGACCTCGGCCGGCGGCACGCTGGTCGTCGGCGAACGACTCGACATCCTGCCGTCGGCGCGGACAGTGCGGGTCCGAGGCTTGCAGAGCAACGGCGAGTCGAGCGACGCGGTAGGACCGGGCCGGCGGGTGGCGGTGAACCTGGCCGGCATCTCCCATCGCGACGTGCGGCGCGGCGACGTCCTGGTCCGGCGGCACCAGTGGGCCCCCACCCGCCTGGTCGACTGCTCCTTCACCGCCATCGGCGACACCGTCGAGGGGCGGGGGGCGTACCTCGCCTTCATCGGCTCGGGCGAGCACGCCGTGCGGGTACGCCCGCTGGCCGACGGCTGCGTTCGCCTCCACCTGCCCACGCTGGTGCCGCTCGTCCCCGGCGACCGATACGTGCTCCGTGACGCCGGGCGCTCGACGACCGTCGGAGGCGGCGAGGTGCTCGATGTGGCGCCCGTGCTGCGGGCGGCCAAGGCCCGCCCCTCGCGATCGGTCGATCGAGTGGTCGAGGAACGGGGCTGGGTGGATGCCGACGAGCTCGAGCGGCTGACCGGCGAACGTCGCCCCCCGACTGTGGGCCGTTGGGTGGTGGCGGCCGGCGCGCTGGCCGCGGCCGAGAGCGCGCTGCGCGACGCGATCGACGACGGCATCGACGTGGCCGGCCTCGACGAGCGGTCCCGAGCCGTCCTGGATCGCTTCGACGACGTGGAGGTCGTCGGCGATCGGGCTCGGCGACGCGGCCGCCCCCACCCGTTCGTGGCCGCGCTGGAAGCGGCGCCGTTTGCGCCACCCAAGCCGCACGGCACATCGCACGCCGAGCTGATGCAACTGGCCCGTGACGGCCTGATCGTGGAGTGCGACGGCATCTGGTTCGCGGCGTCGGCTTTGCAGCTGGCCGCCGGCCGCGTCGACGAGCTGCTGCAGGCCAACCCGGATGGCATCACGGTGGCGCAGGTCCGCGTCGCCCTCGACACCTCGCGTCGCTACGCCCTGTCGCTCCTCGCCCTGCTCGACGCCATGGGCCTCACCAGCCGGCGCGGTGAGATCCGGGTGAAGGCCGCTGTCACCGAGAAGTGATTCGAGCCTGCAGGCCCGCCAGGCGTTCACGGAACTCGGGCTGCGACAGCGACCACACCTGGTCGACCAGCTCTCGGTCGACGGCCCCGGCGTGGTCGGCGATGGCGGCCATCTCCGCAATGGTCGCCTTGGCTCGCATGGCCAGCTCGCGTGGGGCGGCGGCGGCGCGGGCGGCCAGCTCCTGCGCAGCCGGGAGCAACTCGTCGTCGGGCAGGCAGCGGTGCACGAGGCCGAGTCGTGCTGCCTCGACGCCGTCGACCTGGTCGCCGAAGAGCACCATGGCGGCCGCCGCCTGCGGCCCGACGGCTCGACGCATCATCCAGGTGTGCCCACCGCCCGGGTGAAGCCCGAGTTGCAGGAAGCGGGTGTCGAAGCGGGCCTTGGCGCCTGCCAAGCGCACGTCGCACACCAATGCCAGGTTCATCCCGGCCCCCACGGCGGCGCCGTTGACGGCGGCAATGGTGGGCAAGGGCGTCCGACCGACTCGCAAGAAGCCTTCGTAGACGGCCCGGAGCGATCCATCGGTGTCCTCGTCGGACGACTTCCCCAGGTGCGACAGGTCGGCGCCTGCACAGAAGGCAGGTGGGCGGCCGGTGACCACGATCGCTCCCACGCCCGGGTCGGCTTCGAGGCGGTCGAACGTCGACACCAACTCGTCGACCATCGGCAGCGTCAACGCATTGCGACGGTCCGGGTCCGACAGCGACACGGTGGCGACACGGTCTTCCACCACTGATTCGACGAGTGACATCTCGGGGAGTCTCGCGCGCCGGTCAGGACCACCACAGAGCCAAGCGGCGGGCCGCCACTGGGGCCAAGCGTGCCGCCGTGCCCGGAGGCGCCCCGTACACGACGACGTTGACGTAGCGGTCGCCGTGGACCACCACTGCGCTCTCCGACCGCTCCCGTGGCCCGCCGGTGGTGTAGGCCAGGTAGCCGGGCCCGCTGATGTCGCGCTGCTCGACGACGTGGTCGGCCAGAGCCACTTGCTTGCCGTGCTCGAATGCTTTGCCGCCGGGCGAGATGGCGAAGACGGTGAGCTGCGCGCCGGACGCGGCGCGGTACGAACAACCGGTCGAGTGCCGGCCCGGGCCCTCCGGTTCGAAGGGGATAGGCGCCGGCGGTGCCGTGTCGAGCACGCCGGCCAACTCCCCCGCCGGCAGGACGTCGCACGCCGCCACCGGTCTCGTTGGGTGCGTCCGAGACAGCGCCAGGCCGATCACGACCAACAGCAGGGCCACGCCCATCGCTTCACGGCGAGGCGTCCACGACGACGCCGTCAACAGCGTCACCCCCAGCAGCAGCGCCACCACCATGCCGACGCCGAACGCCCACGTGGTGAGCCCCAGGCGGGGGGCCATGGCCTCCCGACAGGCGTCGTCCTTGCTGAAGTCGCGGGAGGGGGCGCCGAATGTGACGGGCAGCGGCTCGGGGGCGGGACCGCGGCCGACGATGAACGCGGCAGGGGTGCCGCAGTCGTACTTCAGGGGCGCCTCGTCCTCGTTGTTGCGAGGTGCAGACACGGGGATCAAAAGCCCGGCCACGCCGACCACGGCAGCGATGAGGACCACCAGGCCGAGGGCGGGAGCGACGACGAGAGACAACAACGACGCCTCAACCCCCTTTTCTCCCATGCCACAGCATGCCGGCCCTGGTACGGCCCACTCAGTCGCCGGCGTTGAAACGGCCCCGGGGACGCTACCCCGCAGG
>Ga0272482_10000451_pt1 | contig 12815 bp, 13 predicted proteins | sample RVTome_8_FD_192427 | JGI IMG/M metagenome (GOLD analysis project Ga0272482, IMG submission 192427) | Soil microbial communities from uranium-contaminated site in the Upper Colorado River Basin, Wyoming, United States - RVT160D0 (version 2) ...
AGCAAGGAACCGGCATCGTCACGCACCTGAACCGCCCCACGGGGCTTGCTTGAGCCGGATGCGCCTGGCAGCGCACGTCCGGTTCTGAGGGGGGTGGGGCGCCGCAATGCGCCCCACCTACCCGACCCGAGATCGTGGCATCAGAGGCCTTGCAGGGCTACATGTCGCGGGTGGGGACGGCGTGATGGACAGTGCGGTCCATCACGTGGACATCGTCATGGACCAAGCAGCTGAGGACGACGGAGTACGCAATAGGGCGTGACCGGCGAGGCGCGCCGGTTAGCCCTACCTCGGATGCGGGTGCTGACCATACTGTGCCTGCCGTGACGCGCCGCTAGCTTCGTCTTCATGAGAGCTGCGAAGCGTATGGCTGCTGTCGTCGCCGGATCCGCACTCGTGTGCGTGGCGCTGCCTGTCACACCGACCGCCGCGGCACCGGATGTCGCATCGTCGATCCCGCCGCGGTCTTGGTCGACGTTGGCGGAGAGGGTGATCGCGGCCGGTGTACCGGGCGTCAGCATCCAAACCCGCGATGAGCGTGGTATCCAGACCGTCGTGGCTGGTGTGGGGAACCTGCATACCCACGAACCGCCGCGGCCCTCCGGGCAGTTCCGCATCGGCAGCGTCACCAAGTCGTTCACGGCGACCCTGGTGCTCACCCTGGTCGCGGATGGCCGGATCCATCTCGATACCCCGATCGACCGTTATCTGCCAGGGGTGCTGCCTTACTCCAAGCCAATCACTGTCCGTGAGTTGCTGCGGCATCGAAGCGGTCTGTTCGACTATGGGACCGTACTGTGGGCAAACCCGCAGCTCGTGGCCCGGTCGCGATACCAGGACTATGCCCCGGCCGACCTCGTGCGCATCGCCACGAAAGAGCCATTGCAGTTCACCCCTGGCAGCGAGTTTCTGTACTCCAACACCGACTACGTTCTGCTCGGCATGCTCGTGGAGAAGGTCACCGGCGACAGCTACGCACGCCAACTGACCCGCCGCGTTTTGGACCCGGCCGGGTTGCAGCAGACCTACCTGCCTGGGCACGACCCGCGCCTGCGGCGGCCGTCGGCACGCGGATACGAGGCCGTGCATTCCTCGACCCGGTTGACGGACCTCACCAGCTACAACATGTCCGTCACGTGGGCCAGCGGCGACATCGTGTCCACTACCCACGACCTGAACCGCTTCTACTCGGCGTTGCTCGGCGGGCAAATGATCCCACGCACCCTGGTGCGCCAAATGCAGCAGACCGAACCCGCCTTCCCCGGGTTCGAGTACGGGCTGGGCCTCGGCTACACCGAGATGTGCAACCAGCAACTCTGGGGCCACGTCGGTGGCGTGCCCGGATACGGCACGTACAGCTTCACCAGCCCACGCAGCCGGCGCCAGATCACCATCTCAGTCAACCGCGGCCTCACGCTCAGCCAAGCCGCCGAGGACGCGATCAACGCGCTCATCGCCAACGAGTTCTGTGCCGACCAGGCTCGCGATGAGGCGCCGCAATCCTGAGGAGAGTAACGGTACTCGATGATGAATGACCACGTCGCTGGCTCATCGACATACCGTCGTCGACACCGGCTTGCTGCATACCGACCCGAGTCCGGCCAGGCCCCGCTGATCGCGCCCAGTCCCCGGGCAACTCGACGCTGCCGTCGTACCGGGCTGCCGTCGTACCGGTAGGTCACGTTCGTAAACGAATCACCCTCGAATCACACCTCGACCTCGACCTCGGCCACGTCCCACGATCATCAACAGTCCGGCGGCGCCCGGTGCAAGCTCCGGTGCGCTCGCTCCTCGTCGAGCGGGTCGACCTCGACGAGGCGCCGCCCACTCGACGCCGTCCGCGCCGGGTTTGATCGCCCGCTCCCATCCGCCGTACGGCCGCGTGATGATCTCGAGGTTGTGACCGTTCGGGTCCGACCAGTACAGGCCCCGTCCGCCGTCGTTGGTGTTGATCCGTCCAGGCTGGCGGTGGAGCGGGTCGGCCCAGAAGGCCAGCCGGCGATCCTTGATCCGAGCCCAGATCTGGTCGAACTCCTCCTCGCCGACCAGGAACGCGTAATGCTGAGGGCGCACCGGCCCGCCGGCCTGGACCACGTCAAGGGAGACGCCGTTGCTGAGCTCGACGACACGGAACGGCCCATACGTCCCGGCCGGCTCCAGCCCCAGCAAATCGACCAGGAAGCCGGCCGTTGCGTCCTGGTCCTCGGCCTCGACGATCGTGTGATTGAGCTGCACAGGCATGGCCTCCTGCCCTTCCAACGAAGCGGCAACCTGCTACCTGTCTACACCCACGTCCTGACGTTCGGTCTGGGCAGGCTACCTGGTCGTGCTAGTCGCTAACATTCCGCAAGTGGTCGGGTGGGGACGCGGCCCACGCTCAGGTCGGTCGCGGCGACGGCCGGCGTGTCCACCACGCAGGTCCTGTATGCGCGCGCTCACCCGGCCGGATCGGCCATCGGCGCATTCGCAGGGCGCACATTCCGGGCGGCAGCCCGGGAGCAGGGTTGCCCGGGCGGACGCGGCGGGTTCGCTGCGGGCCGGCCGCGTCGGCGCCGTGCCGCAGCTCAGGCAGCCGGACCAGTGGCAGCCCGGCGTTGCCGACGAGCCGGCGGAAACGGCCGCTGACCGCGTCCGGATGCCAGGCCCCCCGTCCAGGCGAATAGAGAACGGCCCCCTCGCGGGGGGACGATCGGCGGGCGCGGTGGCCACGCAGCACGGCGACGTACCGGTGTCGAGGGCGATGACACGGTTGCCCGCAGCTCATGCATCGCCGGTGAGCGCTGTGTGGGGCCGACGGTGAGGATGAGCGGGCTGCCGTCGCTGCGCTGTTCGTGGATCCGGCTGCCGGGGCTGTCGAGCGATCCCGTTTCCTGTACCCCGCCAAGCGCGAGCGGGTGGCGGTGTTCCTGCCGGAGATCCTCGACAACTGGCGTCGGGGCATGGCGGGCGGTGACTCCGTGCTCTGCGTCGTCACCCATGGCCAACCCGACGGCGCGTGGGCATCGTTGAGTGGCTGGCGGACCGTCTACAAAGGCTGGCAGCATCAGCATGTCGTCTCGACCGGAGGACGCGGCGCGTCCCGTGCGGTCGTGCTGTCCGAGCAGGCGATGAAGATGCGCCACCGCGCGTGCGACTCCATCCAGGCCTGGTTCCAGCCGAGTAACCGGTACAGCCGCGCCATGTTCGGCCGCATCGCGGTCGTTGCCGGTCCGGACCGGTCCGCCGTCACCGACTTCCAGTACCTCGCGGTACCGCTGCGGGCGCCCAGCGAGGCGCCGGGCGTAACCGTCGTACCCTGTGTGGACGGTGCCGGATCGGGCCTGCTCGACCTGGCCGTGCGTGCCCGTGGCCGCGCGTACGCGACGGCCGAGGAGCTGGATCAGGAAGATCTGTTACTTGACCGGCTCGACGACGTGTACCGGGCGCTCGGGCTGCGCCGCTACCGCCGGATCTGGCTGGCCATGATGGACGGTCACGATGCCCCGGTCGGGGCGGCCATCGCCTACCGGGTCCACTCGGATTCAACCTCAGCTTTCTGGAGAACCGCTGCGACGTGCTCCTCGACCCAGCGCTGCCCAGCGACCAGGCGGTGACGGTCGCCCAAGCACTGATCGGCATGGCCACACCTGCCTATGCCGACTTCCGGCCGGGATGGATACCGCTGGTGGTCGACGCGCTCCCGGCACCGCAGCGGCTCGGCGAAGGCGTCCATCCGCTGCGGTGGTACGCGCAGGCTGTCTGGCTGCGAGCCGGCTTCCTCGCGGCATACCGCCATATGGAGCACCGCTACCAACGGCCTGCCAAATGACCACGCCGCGCCACCTCATGGAGGACCCGCGTGAGGCCCGACGACTGGCCGAGAAGGTGGACGCCGAAGCGTGGATCGCCACCTACCTCCGGCGGTACCTGCCCGACGCACCGCGGGTCCTCGACGTGGGCGGAGGGCCGGATCGGCGATCGCCTCGGCCGCAGCGGAGTCGGCCGACAGCGGAGGCTGTAGCGCCAGGTAGCGACCGTGTGACCTGGCGATGTACTCGCTGATCATCGGCCGCGGGACCGGGTGGTGAGTCGCCACCCACGGCTGGTACAACTGCGGCGTGAACGACCAGGTCGCATATCCCCCTCGGCCGGGCACGCCGTCGGTGCCCCCTTCCCCGGCCGCGCGTAGCCGGGCCTACCGCGTGTGGGCCCAGGTGCTGCTGTGGGCACCGGTCGCGCTCACCGTGATCGGCGTCGCGCTCGGTGTGGGGCTCCTCGCGGTCGCCGATGCCGACCCGACGTACGGCTCGGCTGCGTACGGCTATCTCGGCCTCGTGGCGTGGGGGGTCCTCCTGGTGCTGTCACCCGTCCTGCTCGGGTCGTTTATCGCCGGGCTGGTCATGGTGACCCGGGCGCGGCACTGACGCACAGCTGCGAGGCCGTCGGCAGGACAATGTTCAACCACGCCTGCCGAGTCGGGGTCCGCCCTGGCCTGGCGGTTGTGTCACCAGGCCAGGGCGTGCCCCGTTCCCGAGTGACGCTGGCACAGCACTTCGCAGTGCGATCGCACTGATACGGCAGCCCGGGTTCGTTATGTAGATGCTTCCCGATGAGACGCGTTGTCCTCGGCTGCGATAGTGGCTGTTCCTGACGCGGGCTTGAGCGTCGGCGTTCGAATTCTCGACCGGATGATCTTGTGGGACGTGGGGAGTTCGCCAGGTGGTCGAGGGCCGGTCTGGACCTTTGGCGCGCGGCTACGGTGCTGCCACGTTGCTCTCGCCGTCCTCCAGAGTCTGGCCAGTAGAGACGCGACGACGATTTGCGCTGCGGCAACGAGGCACCACCAAGAGACGTTGAACAGCCTGTCAACGGTCAGGACGAAGTGGCTCTGGCACGGTCTCGGTGATCGTGGGCGGTCGAAGGTAGATCATGCACCGTGTCCATAGTGGAGCTTCTCGCTGTCCTGTTCCCGCACCTGTCCGGGGCTACGCATCACGAACGTGCTGGCCAAGGGCCTAAACGGTACGGGTGCACGCCGAGAGCAGCGGTGTCGCGGCGAGGTGTCCGGACTGTTCGACGGTGTCGCGGCGGGTGCACAGCCGGTACGAGCGACGGCTACTGGATGCGCCGGTCGCCGGGCGGGAGACCGTGCTGCATCTGCGGGTGCGGCGGTTCTTCTGCACCCTGACCGCGTTCCTAGCGACCAAAGATCGCGAGCCCTCGCCGATAACGTGCGGCTGGCCCGTGGTGCGAGCGTGGCTGGTTGCGCGGTCGGCCGATACGGTCAGAAGGCGACGTCGACCGGCAGCATGTCCACCTTTTGGCCCGCACATGCCTGCGCTATCGAACCGCCACCGGCGACGGGGCCCGGCGAGATTCCGCTGACACCCAGACAGCACCCGACCAAAGAGCACGCCACCTGACCACCCTGCGCGCAGGGCGTACGACCGCACTGGCGTCGTCGGACGCCAAGGTGCTCATGGTGATCGACGAACTCCTGCTCGCTCAGACCTCCTCCAGCGCCGATCACTCAAGCCCTCCACTCGGCCACGTTTCGACGCGTCAGTGGGTAGAGCCTCACACGGGCCCCAATTGTGAGGTCATAGGTGGTAGATCTTTTACACTCTCATCGATCGACCAAGGTACGAACGCACCAGCGGTCCGCGGCGGGGCAGAACGCATTATGTAAGCACCGTTCAGGGCTGCGAGGCCCTCGTGACCAGGACGGACGCCTGCGCTCAATGCAGCTCACCTCGGGGCATCCCGCTGGACGCCGCCGGCCCACCGCCAGCCCGGTCGACGAACTGGTGCACGCTGACCGGCTGGCCGACGCCATGCCTGTCCCCTACTCCGCTCGGGACGTGTACTTCGTATTTTTGCGAGCCCGTACAGTATCTGCTGCATCCAACATCGAACCCGGGCTGACCAACGCAAATGTGGAGCGGAGTGGCACAGAACACATCCGCTCCCCCGCCAGCCAAGCCTTCACCTGGAGCGCGCCGGTCCGAACGATCAACGCCCGCTCGGCGACAACACACTGCCACGCCGGCCCGCGGCGAGGTCCCGACGGCGCCGATCAGCGCAGCTTCGTCACCCTTTGTAGCGAGCGGATCGCGGCATGAGAGTGCACTGATTTGGCTCGAATGTCGAGTACTTGCCAAGCCTGGGGTCACTCTAGTCGGCCTCGGTCTACACCTCGCCGAGGCGAGATGCCGGCCTGGTCCAGCCGCCACTGTGCGGCTTCTCGATACTGCGGTCCGAACAATCGCCGCCAGTGCGGGTCGGTGACCGCCCACTCGATGGTCAGTCGGGACGGCCCACGCGCACCAGGCGTTCGAATCTTGTTCGGATATCGTCGCTGACGACCAGCCGCCGAGCGGCCTCCACAGCGCCATGATTTCTGATCATCGTCTGCCAGACTGTCGGATAGTACGGCGGCGAAAGTGTTCGGCAGGCATCGATCGCCTCTTCGCAGGCAGCCTAGAACTCGTCCTCCAGCGACATGCCGCAAATCTGGAAAGAGATCGCGCCAATGAACTGCACTCGGCGCGGCACGAGCGGATAAGGCTGTTACCGCGGTCGTGCGGAATTCGAGTGGAAGGCCACCGCATGCGCTGGGTCCAGGTAGACGAGGGGCAGCGTCTGCGGGGCAGCCTTCGCCCTCGTATTCGCCACGGGCTCGGCGAGCGCGGACAGCGCAGAAAGCAGCTCCCCGACGATGCGCTCGGCGGCCGGCAGGTCGGCCTCGATCGGCGTGATCGCCGCACCGTCCAGGGTGAGCACGTGGCTGCCGGCCGGATACGGCGGGAGGAAAGGCAGCTGGCGGCGGCCGACCTCAGCGCCACCGCTCGCCAGGGGTGAGGACGTACTGCCGGTAGACGTACGGCCACGGCACCACCACCAGGAAGATGACGACGAGAAGACACGAGGCCGTGTACCCCCACGTCTCGTCGTCCATCCGATCGGAGAGCCACGTGGGCAGGGCCACCGCGCTCAGCCAGATCAGCTTCCAGGCCGACTCGAACACGAGCAGCGGGAGCATCGTCACGGGGTGGCGCAGGCCGACGAATGACAGGAGCGATAACGCCGCCAGCATGCAGTAGACGATGCTCTCCGTCCCTCTCCAGGACGAGTCGTGGTGTAGGACGACAGGCCACGTCTCAATCGCGAGGCCGATCGCGAGCAGGGAGTATCCGAAGCGCAGCGCGTATATGCGCGGCAATGACACGTCGGCATCTTTCACCAGGGTAGTGGTGGTCATGGGTCAACGGTAAAAGGGACGTGGTCGACGCTCATCAGTGGAAGTACGGAGCCGGTACTGAGTACCGTCGTGCTGTGGCCACCCGCAGTCGACGACCGGGCAACCTCCCCGCCGAGGCCACGAGTTTCGTCGGTCGCCGCCGTGAGCTGGCCGAGGCGAGGAAGAAGCTGGCCGACGGGCGTCTGGTGAGCTTGGTCGGGCCCGGTGGCGTGGGCAAGACGCGCCTCGCGGTCCGTCTCGCCACCGATCTCGCCCGCGGGTTCCGGGACGGCGCGTGGCTGGTCGAACTCGGTAAGCTGCGCGATCCGGCGCTGGTGACCCACACCGCGATGGCGGCCCTCGACCTGCGCGACCAGGCCGCCTCCGAACCGCGTGAGCTGCTGCTCCGGCACCTCCGCGACGCCGAGCTGCTGCTCGTCGTCGACAACTGCGAGCATCTGCTCGACGCCGCGGCCGAGCTGATCGGCGAGGTGCTCCAGGCGGCGCCGGCGGTTCGGGTGATCGCCACCAGCCAGGCGCCGCTGCGGGCTGCCGGGGAACACGTGCTGCCGGTGCCGCCGTTGTCGCTCCCGGCGGACGATCCGCTGGAGCGTCTGCGCGAGAACGAAGCGGTTCGGCTCTTCGTCGAGCGCGCAGCGGCGGCGTCGGGCGACTTCGAGCTCACCGACGCCAACCGGGCGGCCGTGGTGGACCTGTGCCGGCGCCTCGATGGGTTGCCCCTGGCGATCGAGCTGGCGGCGGTCCGGACCCGGGCGCTCGCCCCCGCACAGATCCTCGACCGGCTGCACGACCGGTTCGCGCTGCTCGCCGGCGGCACCAGGGCGGCCCTGCCGCGCCACGAGACGCTGCGCGCCACGCTCGAGTGGAGCTATGACCAGCTGACTTCGGCCGAACAGACGCTGTTGTCCCGGCTGTCGGTGTTCGCCGGCCGGTTCACGCTCGACGACGTCGAGGCGGTGTGTTGTTTCGGTGACGTGCCGGCGGCGCAGAGTGTCGAACTGGTGTCCTCGCTGGTTGACAAGTCGCTGCTGCAGCGAGAGCCCGCTGCGGGCACGGCCGTCTACCGCCTGCACGAGACCATGCGCGAGTACGCCAGCTCGGCGCGTTCCCCGGATGGCCTCGAACAGCGCTGGGCGGACCACTACCTGCAACGATGCGCACGATTCGGTGCCGAGGGCCGGTACCGGCTGGTGGAGTGGCTGACGTGGATCGAGCCGGAGATCGACAACGTCCGGGCTTTGCTGCGGGCGTTGTCCGACGACGTGCGCGGCGTCGCTCTGGCCACCAGCCTGATCTGGTACTGGGTCACCCGCGCCACGACCGAGGGCGTCCGATGGCTCGACGAATTGGCTCCCGCGGCGACGGCGCCGTGGACTTACTTCGCCCGGGGCTTCCTGGCCGTGCTGCAGAGCGACCCGGTCGTCGCCGTGCCGGTGTTGGAGCGTGGCGTGCTCGCCGCTCGCGGGGCCGGGCAGCCGGACGTCCTGTGCCAGCTGCTCGCGATGGCGGCGATCGCGGCGAACATGGCAGGCGACCGTCCGTCCGCCGAACGGCTGCTCGACGAAGCGGTAGCCCTGTCCGCCGACCGGGACGACGTCGGTGCCACGCTGATGGTGCACCAGGCGCGGACCCTCAACGCACTCGGAGACGGTGATCTCGAGACCGCCGCTTCCGCGGCCGCCGACGGCGCGCGGCTCAGTCGCCGGGCGGGCGATCTGTACAGCCTCACGTGGATGCTGCTGAACCAGGGCTTCGCCGCACTGCGCTCCGGTGACGCCGACGAGGCGGAGCGTCGGTTCGTCGAGGCGCTGCCGATCGCCCGCCGGATAGACGACCGGGTCGCGCAGTGTTACCTGCTCGGCGGCCTCGGCGCGTGCGCCGCCTCGGTTCGCGACCCACAGCGTGCGGCCCAGCTGCTCGGGGCCATGGACGGGCTGCGTGTCGAGGTGGGTGTGATCGTCAACAGTGGAATGGCGCCCGCGCTGTCGTCGGCGACCGAATCGGTGCGGGCGGCTCTCGGTCCGGCGCGCTTCGAGTCGTCACTGCGCGACGGCCTGCGGATGAGCCGTGCCGACGCGCTGCGGCTGGCGCTGCGCGAGGTGGCCGCCCCGAGCCCGAACAGTCCGTTGACACAACGCGAGAAGAACGTCGCCGGGCTGCTGGCCGAAGGCCTGAGCAACAAGGACATCGGCGCGCGGCTGTTCATCTCCGAACGCACAGTCGAAAGCCACGTGCGCAACATCCTAAACAAGCTGGGCCTCCACTCGCGTACCCAGATCGCGAGCTGGGTCGCCACCCCCCAGAGCTAGAGAACTACGCGCCGTCGCCCCCAGCAAGATTCGCACGGCACGCCGCTCGCGGCAGATCCGCTCAGCGCGCGCAGGGCGACATGAGAAGTAAGTCGACCGTGGTTGAGTCGAAATCGCCGACTGGTTCGGCACCAACCACGCGGTCGCCTGCGCGTCCGGCACCGCCGCGCTGCACCTCGCGCTCCTCGCGCTCCTCGCGCTCAACGTCACCGCCGGCGACGAGGTCATCGTCGCGGCCACCGCACCTGTCATGACCGCCATGCCCATCCTCGCCGTCGGCGCCACCCCCGTCTTCGCCGACACCGCCACACCCTCCAGCTTCGCGCTCGACCTCGGCGACGTCGCCGCGAAGATCACCGCACGGACGCGGGCGGTCATCGCGGTGCCGATGTGGGGATACCCGGCAGACGGCCCCGACCTGGCCGACGCCTGCCGCGACTGGGGTATCCCGCTCATCGAAGACGCCGCCCAAGCCCACGGCACCGTCGTGGCCGACGGCTACGCCGGCACCCGGGCCGCCATCGGCACATTCAGCACCCACACCCGCAAACTCGTCTGCACCGGTGAGGGTGGCTTCTGCCTCACCGCAGACCCCGCCATCGCGCAACGTCTGCGCGAACTGCGCAACATCGGCAAACGGCCCGGTGAGGGCTTCGCCGCCACCTTCGGTCTCAACCTCAAACTCAACGCCCTCGCCGCCGCCCTCGGCCTCACCCAACTCGGCCGGCTCGCCACCCGGCTGGAACACCGGCGCGCCACCTTGCACGCCGTCACCGCACACGTCGCCGGCGTCGGCGGGCTTCGTCCATTTCCCATCCGTGTCGACGGCCAGCCCAACGGTTATGCCGCTGTGTTCACCACCAGCGGCCTGGCCGTGCCGGTTGGGCGGCGGCTCGCCGCCGCCGGCATCACCTCCGATCCGCTGCGCTACCGCTACCGGCCGCTGTACCACACGCCAACGTTGGCCCGTCACGCTCCGCCCACCACGTGCCGTAACGCCGAACAGTTGACCGTCACCCTGGTCACCGTTCCGTGTCACGAGGGTGTCGGTCCCCACGATCTGGACCGCATCGCGGCAGCATTACGCGGATGACCCCGATGCTCAAACACGCCACCGCGAGCGTCTTCCTCCTCACCCGCCTGCCCAACGGCTGGCGCATCGGCCTCATCCACCACCCACGGCTGCACCGTTGGATGCTGCCCGGCGGCCACCTCGAACCCCACGAAAACCCAGCCGAAGCCGCGCTACGCGAAGTCAGCGAGGAAACCGGACTCACCGCCCGGCTGATCAACACCCACAGTGACGGGCTCACCGACGCGACGCACGGCGTACCGGTGCCGGTATGGATCGCCGAGCAACCCGTGGCCGCCGAACCCCGCCACCCGCACCCGCACATCCACGTCGACCACCTCTACCTCGCCCTAACCACAGAACACGAGCCGGCCACACCCGCCGAGCTACCTTTCGGCTGGTTCGCCCCCGACGAGCTGAACGAGCTGGACATGTTCGACGACAGTCGACACGGTGCCCACCTGCTCCTCGACCGCATCGACACACTCATCCACGCCACGAGCCCAGCGATGCCCGCCGACCTTGGAGCGTGACGTGACCAACCCCGAGCCTCAGCTGTCCGACCACGACCTGGACCGCATCCGGGACGCGTTCCAACTAGGCAGCATCCAAACGGTGGCGTACCTGGCAGACGGTCTGATGAACCGCAACTGGCAGATCACCACCACCATCGGCCGGTACGCGCTCAAACAGCTCCTGGACATCCCGGTAGCCACAGCCCGACGGAACCTGCGCGTCCTCACCGCCTTGCACCAAGACGACGTACCGGTCTGCCCACCGCTGCTCACCCGCGACGGCGACCCGGTGATCGAAGTCAGCACCCGCGCCTACTGCCTCCTGTCCTGGCTCGACGGCGAACACCCCAACGGCCCCGAACTGACCCTCACCCAGGCCCAGCGACTCGGCACCACGATCGGAAAGCTCCACCAACAGCTCAACCGCCACAACCCACCAATCGGACTACCAGCCATCACCGGCACGCCCACCGCCCGCACCGTGCAACCAGAGCAAGCCATCGCCGAAGCGCGCCGGTTCCAAACCGCAGCCCAGGCCGCTGGCGGCTCGTTCGACACCACCGTGATCGACCTGCTCGACCAGCGCATCGCGCTCATCGACAAACACGCCCACGCTCGACCAACCGACAACCTGCCCAAGGGGCCGTACGGGTGGACACACGGAGACCTGCAACACCGCAACGTCATCTGGACAGCAGGAAGGATCGGCGCGGTCATCGACTGGGACCGCATCCGCGTACGCCCATTCGCCGAGGAGATCGCGCGCACCGCCACGATCCAGTTCGGCACCCCCGACGGGCTGGATCTGGCACGGGTCTCCGCGTTCGTCGCCGGCTACCGCACCATCATTCCCATCGACGACGCGGATCTCGCCGATGGCGTCCACCGCCTGTGGTGGAAGCGCATGTCCGACTTCTGGCACCTGGTCTTCCACTACGATCGCAACGACCGCAGCTGCGACGACCTGTTTCTGTCCGGGGAGGCACTACTGCTCTGGTGGACGCAGCATCCGACCGAGGTCCGCCACGCGTTCACCGCTCGTGGCTAGCGCGGCCCGCCATCACCGCCATGACGAGGACTCTTCGGATCGCTGCCGCGCAGAGCCCGGTCAGCTGTGACCCGGCCACCAATGGATCGGCAGTGCGCACCCTGATGCGGCAAGCGCATGAGCAGCGCGTGCGGCTGATCCACTTCCCGGAGGGGGCCATCTCCGGGTGCCCGGGGTCGCCGCAGGCCAAGCAGGCACTCGCCGGCTGGAACGTCGACTGGGCGCAGGTACGCGACCAGGTCGAGCAGACGGCGGCGCTGGCCGCGGACCTGGGTATGTGGGTGGTGATCGGCGCCAACCACCGCCTGACCATGCCGAACCGGCCACACAACAGCCTTTACGTGATCTCCGACGCGGGACGGGTTGTCGGACGCTACGACAAGCGATACCTGTCGTACACGGAGATCACTGACTGGTACACGCCGGGCTTCGAACCGCTGACCTTCGAGGTCGCCGGCTTCCGCTTCGGCTGCGCACTCTGTATCGAGGTCAACTATCCCGGTCGTGGCTGGAACAGCGGGCACTCGACGTGGACTGCGTCCTGTTCTCCACCTTCTCGCAGGACCCGATCTTCGATGTCCTGGCACGCGGGCATGCCGCGGCGAACGGGCTGTGGATCAGCGTCGCCGTC
>Ga0272482_10000452_pt1 | contig 12805 bp, 9 predicted proteins | sample RVTome_8_FD_192427 | JGI IMG/M metagenome (GOLD analysis project Ga0272482, IMG submission 192427) | Soil microbial communities from uranium-contaminated site in the Upper Colorado River Basin, Wyoming, United States - RVT160D0 (version 2) ...
CGGAGCCGCCGATCCGGTTCGCGATCGCTTCGGCGGCGGCCGTCGAGCGACCGCCGATGGTGATGTCGTGTCCGGTCCGGGCCCAGCCGGTGGCCAGTGCCGTGGCGAGGTTGCCGGTGCCGAGGATTCCGATATGCATGCCGTCACGCTAGGCCGGTCGATGCGCACCGGATGGTGCGTGTCGGGCGTGCCAGGATGGGTGCATGGGTGATGGCGACCACTGCGAGGAACTCGTAGCTGACTGCCGGATGCGCATGGCGACCGACCTGTTCGCGCACACGTGGGATTCGGTCGTGATCGCCGCGCTGACCGGGGGCCCCCGCCGCCGCCGCTCACTACGGGCACGCATCGGGGGAATCAGCGACAAGGCGCTCACCGAGGCTATACACCGGTTGGCCGGCAACGGCCTGATCGAGCGGCGGTTCCTCCCCGAGGCGCCGCCCCGGGTCGACTACGCACTTACCGATCTCGGCCGCAGCTTCGCCGACGGCCCGATGCGGGCGCTGGGCGCCTGGGTCACCGAGCATGGCGACGAGCTGTTCGAGGCGCAGGAGGGGCTCAGTGCGTCGTAGCTCCGCGCCGGGGCCTGGTCCGTTCGCGTAACCCTACCGCTGAACCGCCCGGGAGGAGTGCGTACGCGATGGGATTCGCCTATGGCTTCATCCGGGGACGTCGCTGTACCTGAGCGAGCGGGCTGGCCCAGCGGACCCGGCGCCGTAGTCGCAACATGCTGACCCGACCCCTACTCGGCCACCACGTATACGACGTGCTGGTTCCGTGTGTCCGGGATGGACGGCGGGAGCGCGGTCGTGAACTCGGCACGGACTTTGTACTTCGAGAGATCGCCAAGGGGCGTTCCCTTGGCCGCTTGGAGGTGCCTCGGTCAGTGATGGCCCGAGATGGCCCACGCGCTGGGGCGGACGGCCGACGAGGTCAACGATGGCGACGATGTCGAGCGAGTGCCGGCTTGGGCCACGTCCGAGGTCCAGGCGACGCTGGACGAGGGTCATGTGGCGCGAGAGCAAGGCGTTCGCGCGACGAGGTGGTGAGGGTGCGGCAGACGAGCCCGTGGCCAGGACGCCGTCCTAGGCGCGATAGCTGGCTGAGGCCGGGACCGGATCGGGGGTGCGGTATAGGACGACGGCGACGGCGCTAAAGGCGGCGACGAGCGCGGCGTTGACTGCCAGGGCGAGCCAGCCGACGTTGGCGATGTGGGCTACCGGCCAGGCGATCGCGCTCGCCGCGATGAGCGCGACGGCCCAGCTCGGCGCGATCCTGCGCAGGACGGCGGCGCCGAGCAGCAGCGTGAGGGGGAAGCACAGGCCGAGCGGCTTGATGAGCACGGCGGCGCCGGTGGCGTCGACCAGGTCGGTGTCGCCCAGCGAAACGTGGATGGTGTTGAACCCGTACGCGACGTCGCCGGCCGCGCCGAACGCGCCGACCACGAGTAGGACGGCGGCCAGAGTGCCGTTGCAGGCGCCCCAGAGGGGTGGAAGTCATGGCTCCCACCGTTGTCGCGCCGGCTCGATCCGGGATCCGGGCCGGCCCTTGACATTTGACAGGGTTAACCCTGGTCACATCGCGCTTCTGTGCTGGCACGATACAGACGTGATCCGGGCAGGGGCGCTGCGCTGGGCGGTGGGCGCGGCGACCGCCGTGCTGATCGCCGGAGGCTTCGCGCTCGGCCTGCATGTCGGCAACCTGCACAACGGCCTGATCGCCGCGTCGTTCAGCGCGGTCGGGCTGTATGTGGTCCGTCGCCGCCCCGGCAACCGGGAGGGTTGGCTGTTCGTCGCGGTCGGCGCTACCCACGCGCTGATGTTCGCCGGGCGGCAGTACGGACTGCACGCGGGCTCGCTGCCGGGTGCCTCCTGGATCGGCTGGCTCGGTGTCTGGCCGCTCCCGCTGGTGCTGGTGCTGGTCGGCGTGGCGGTGATGTGCTTCCCGACTGGCCGGCTGCCATCTCGCGGATGGGTGCCGGTCGTCGGCGTCCTCGCCGCAGTGGGGCTCGTCCTTTCCGTGGTCTCGGCGCTGTGGCCGGTCGAGTACGGCCGCACCGGCCTGGTCGCCGGTCATCCGCTTGACCTTCCTGGGTTGCCGACCGCGGACGCCTTCTACGGCGTCGCCCGCCCGGTCGGCTACCTGCTGTTCCAGCTGACCTGGGTGGCCTGCGTGGTGGTGCGGGTGTGGCGGGCCCGCGGCGACGAGGTCCGTCAACTGCGCTGGTTTCTCTACGCGGCGACGGTGTCCGCCGCGGTGATGGTGCTTGGCCTGGCGGTGTGGGGATCGCCGGTTCCTGGCACGCTGACGGCGCCGCTGCTCGCCGTGGCGGCTGGCGCCGCGATCCTGCGGTACCACCTCTACGACATCGACCCTGTGATCAACAAATCGCTGGTCTTCGGCGCGATGGCGGCGCTGGTGACCGGAGGCTATGCCGTAGTCGTGACCGGCGTCGGCGGCCTCGTCGGCGGGTACGGCACCCTGCTGTCGCTGCTGGCCACCGGTCTCGTGGCGGTCGCCTTCGAGCCGCTGCGCCGGCGCGTGCAGCGGCTGGCCGACCAGGTCGTCTACGGGCGGAGAGCCACTCCCTACGAGGCGCTGGCCCGGCTGTCGGCGCACTTCACCGCCCCTGCCGGTGGATTGCTGGACGGCATCTGCACAACCGTCGCCGACGCCGTCGGAGCGCATGAGGTGATGCTCTGGACCGGGCGGGCCGACGAGCTGCGGGCTGTGTCCGTCTGGCCCACCACGACCCCCCTCCCGCTCGGTTCTCGCACCCTGGCCGATCTTGTGGCCGTGCCGGTGCACCACGATGGCCGGTTCCGCGGCGCGATCACCGTGACGAAAGCTCCAGGTGACACACTGTCGATCGGCGAGCAGCGCCTGGTCGGCGACCTGGCTGCCCAGGCCGGGCTCGTCCTGGAGCTACGGGCGACCGCTCAGCGCCTGGTCGCGGCCGGTGACGCCGCACGCCGGCGGCTGGAGCGCGACCTGCACGACGGCGCACAGCAGCGCCTGGTGACCGTCGCGATGGAGCTCGGCGGGGTGGTGCGGCTCGCCACGACGGCCGGCGCCGCCGAGGTCGCGGCCCGGGCTGACGACGTACGCCGGCAGTTGCTCGAGGCCACCGCGGAGCTGCGCGAGATGGCGAGGGGGCTGCACCCGGCCGTGCTGACCCAGGACGGTCTCGAGGCCGCGATCGGCTTCCTCGCCGACCGGTCGCCGCTGCCGGTGCGGCTGACCGTGTCGGTGGCCCGGCGGTTGTCGGCCGAGGTCGAGTCCACGGCGTACTTCGTGGTCAGCGAGGGGCTGACGAACGCCGCCAAGCACTCTGGCGCCGACGCCGTAACGGTCCGGGTTGCCCTCGCCGGGGCCGGCCTGATCACCGAGGTGTCCGACGACGGCTGCGGCGGCGCCGCGGTGCGGGCGGGCAGCGGGCTGGAGGGGCTCGCCGACCGGCTCGCGACGCTCGACGCCCGCCTGACGGTCGAGAGCGGCCCGGCCGGCACTCGACTGAAGACGGTGATCCCGTGCGGGTGATGCTCGCCGACGACGCCGTGCTGTTCCGCGAAGGCATGGCCCGCATCCTCACCGACGTCGGATTCACCGTGACCGGGACGGCCGGCGACGGTGCGGCGCTGCTCGGCCTGGTGCGCGCCGACCCGCCAGACGTCGCCGTGATCGACTTGCGTATGCCGCCCGGCTTCTCGGCCGAGGGCATCGACACCGCGGCCGCGATCCGCGCGACGGCGCCAGGCATGGGCCTCATGCTGCTGTCGCAGTACGTCGAAGTGCACCACGCCATGCGGCTCATGACCGAGTTCGACGGCGGCGTGGGCTACCTGCTCAAGGACCGCGTCTCCGACCTGGCCGCGTTCGGGACCGACGTGCGGAAAGTGGCCCGCGGCGAAACCGTCATCGATCCCGAACTCGTTGCCCGGCTGGTGGCCCGGCGGCGCGAGCGGGATCCCCTCGACGAGCTCACCGACCGGGAGCGCGCCGTGCTCGCCCTGATGGCCCAGGGTCTGTCCAACGCCGCCGTCGCCGCTGACCTGCATATGGCGATCAAGACCGTCGAGGCGCACGTCACGGCGATTTTCACCAAGCTCGGACTGGTCCAGCACGAGCGGGAGCACCGCCGGGTGCTGGCTGTCCTCAGATTCCTGCGGGCCTAGAAACGTCTATCCGATGCGGGCTCCGTTGATCTGGTGGGCGCTGCGCGTAGCCGGTCAGGCCGGCGCACCGGCCAGACTCCATCACCGCACAGCGGCAGGTCGATCCGGCCGGCGCCGGCGCCGTATCACCGACCCGTCGCAGGTCCGAGTCGTGATCCCGACAGCGGCCCTGCCACGAGGGGCACGGTGGACCGGGGTGCCGCCGGTACGATTCGGTTCTCCGAGTAGGAGGGCTGGTGATCCACGATCGTGGCGCCGTTTGGCGCCGTCGCTATGGCAAGCTGCTGTTCGCGGACCTCACCGGCGCGCAGCTGATTGTTGACGTCGAGCCCGGCCTCGACAAGTCAGAAATGCGTGAGCGGCTGCGGGAGGAGTTCGACGCCAACCCGCGGGTCGGCCGGTTGCTCGTCCGCATCGATGGTGTCGACGTTGGCACCGCCGATCGTGCTGAGGCCGGTCGCGATCCCGGGCATGCCGGCGCGGCTGACGCGGGGTTCGACCCCGGCGCGGGAGACGGCGCCACGCTTCCGGGTCATCCTGCGCAGTTCCGGGCAGTGTGGTTTAGATGCCGCGACCGAGCGTGCCCCGAGGTCGCGCTGCGTTCCTTCCACGACGAGCGGCTCGTGCCGGAGTGTCCGGACAGGCACGGCGCGATGGAGCTCCGGCCGTGACCCTTGCTGCGGTGCCCGCACCGCCGGCGACGATGGCCAGCCGGTTCTTCCTGGTCGGATTCCTGCCCACGTACACCGCGCTGCTCGTCCTGCTGGTGATGATCTGGGCCGCCGACGGTCGGGGCACCTCGTTCACGAGGGCGTGGCAGGTCGCCGGCGACCTCACCGCCGCGCAGATCGTGTTCATCCTGCTGCTGACCCTACTTGTCGCGGTGTTGCTCGTGCCGTTCCAGTTGGGGCTCGTCCGGGTTCTGGAGGGCGCCTGGCCGGCGTGGCTTGGCGGCGGGTGGAGTACCCGGCGGCAGCTGCGGCACAGCCGGGCGCTGGCGAAGGCGTCGATGCCGGCGGCGGCGGACGACCTGTCACTGTGGACGGCGGGCACCGCCGGATATCGGCTCCGGCAGCGCTATCCGGTGCCGGAGCACTTGGTTCGTGCGACCCGCCTGGGCAATGTCCTCGCGGCGATGGAAGATCGTGCCGGGCGTGACTACGGCCTGGACGCGGTGATCGCGTGGCCGCGGCTGTACCCGTTGCTGGGCGCCGAGGTCAAAGCTGTCGTTGACGACCGGCGCAACACGCTGGACTACCTGGCGCGTTTCGCCGTCAGTGCCTTCGTCACTGCCGTCGCGACGTTCGCGATCATGTGGGGTGAAGGCTGGTGGCTGCTGTTGGTGCTCGCCCCGGCCGTGGGTTCGTGGCTTGCCTATTTGGGCGCGTTGCGCGCTGCGCTCGCCTACGGTGAGAGTGTCCAGACCGCATTCGACCTGCACCACGTCGATTTCGGTGCGAGATTCGGGCTGGAGCGGCCGGCGTCGCCGGAGGCGGAGCGGCGGGCCCACCGCGAGCTGTGCGATCTGTGGCGGCAGGGCGTGCCGCCCTCGTTCACGTATGCTCCGGCACCAGACCAGCCTAGAGGGTGAGCTGCCTTGTTCGACATCCTCCCGTATCCGCTGATCGTCGGGCAGACCGAGCTCCGCGAGGCACTCGAAGTGGCCTACGTCGGCCGGCTTGGTGTGCTCGCTACCGGCCAGCGGGGCACGGCGAAGTCCACCACGATCCGCGCGTTCTCCCTGCTCGTCCACAATGACCTGCCGGTGACGCTGCCGATCGGCGTCACCGACGACCGGGTCCTGGGCGGGTGGAGCGTCGAGGCCCTGCTGGGTGAGCAGCCGCGTCCGGAGTGGCAGAAGGGCCTGCTGGCCCGGGCCGGCAAGACCGGGATGCTCTACGTCGACGAGATCAACCTGCTCGACGACCACATCGTCAATCTCGTTCTGGACGCTGCGGCTACCGGCATCCTCACCGTGCAGCGGGATCATGCGGACCTCCCGACCGAGCAACACGAGTTCGCGCTGGTCGGCTCGATGAACCCGGATGAGGGACCGCTGCGGCCACAGCTGCTCGACCGCTTCGCGCTGGTCGTGTCCGTGCGGGACGAGGGCGATCCGGCCACGCGGGCGGAGATCCTGCGCACGCTGTTCGCATACGACCTGCATCGCACCGAGCCGGATTCGGACTTCATGGCGAAGGCCACCGCGAACGCCCAGGTGCTGCGCCAGCGGCTACACGAGGCGCGGGAGCGCTGCCGGGGCGTGGCCTGCCCACCCGAGATCATCGAGGCGTGCGCGGCGGCCGCGGCCGCGTTCGACGTCGTCGGCCATCGGGGCGAGGTCACCATGCTGAAGGCCGCACAGGCCCGTGCCGCCCTCGACAACGTCAAGGTGGTCGAGGTGCGTCACCTACGGGCGGTGGCCAAGCCGGCGTTGATCCACCGCCGGCAAAACGTCGACTCCGGCACGCTGCGCCGGTGGGGCCAGGCGGAGGAGGAACGCCTCGACGAGATCCTGCCGGCGAGCCAGACCGGTTGACGCCCGATGGCCGCAAACAGTCCCCTCGACCTGCTGGCCTGCGCCGCCCTGGAGCCGGCGCTGGGCGGCATCCTCTTCATCGACCTCGATCCCACGCTGTTGGCGGCATACGCCGAGGCACTGGCGGCCGGCATTGAGGCGGTCGAGGGTCGGGCGCCGGTCCCCGTGGTGCTCAGCTCGTGGACGTCCGAAGAGCAGCTGTGGCCGCACTGGGGGCTGACGGCGCGACGCGGCGTCCTCACGTTCGCCCAGCGGCCAGGGTTGTTGTCGGAAGAGCCCGGCCGGCCCGCCCCGCTCGTCGTCATCCCGGACCTGGCGCGGGTCAGCACCGGCGTGACGCGGGCCGCGGTGAGCAGCATCGGCGCGGGCGTCGTACACGTTGAACGCCAGGACATCAGCGTGCGCTGGCCGCCCACCGCCCGGTGGATCGCGGCCTGTTCCCGCAGTGACATCCCGGCGTTGTCCCCGCACCTGCTCGACCGATTCCAGGTGCGCTGGGACGGCGCGAGGGCCGAGCCTCTTACCAGGCCCCTGAGCGATCACCTGCGGCGGATCACCAGCGGCGAAGGGCGGCGCCGGCGCCCAGAGTTTGGCGGCGACGCCCTCGAGATGGTGCTCCGCGCGAACACGGGCAACGCCAGCATCCGCCGCAGCCTGGCCCTCGGCCGCCTGGCGCGGGCCGTCGCGGAGCGCCGCTCGCATCCGGTCGTGACCCGCGATGACGTCATCGACGCGGGCGAGCTTCTCGGCCTGGCGCGTTCGACGTTCCTCGATCCGTCGGCGCTGGACGGCCCGGACCACCCGACCGCGCCCACACCGTCCCCGCGGGAGCGGGAAGAGAGTCGGGACAAACCAATCGGCCAACCCGGCGAGGAGCCACGCCAACCGGTCGGGGGAGAGCAGGAGCTCGCCGAAATCTCCGCCCCGGAGATCGTTGCCGGAGGAAGCACCGACCTGGGGTACGCGGCGTCGCTCTACCCGGAGGACGATCCTGAGGCGGTGCCGGAGGCCAAGTCCCTGCAATGGAACGCGGGCGGGCGGCTACCGGTCGGCCGGAGCGGCGGCGCGGTCATCGGTCACGAGAGCGCCGGCGACCTACGCGACCTGGCGGTGGTGCCGACCCTGCTGCGGGCCTTCTGGCGCTGCCGACGGGCCGACGGGACGGCGACCCGGCTCCACATCATCCGGGACGACCTGCGCCGCCACCGGCGCGAACACCGGGCGCAGCGATTGCTCGTCCTGGTACTCGACCACACCGCCCGCCGCGACTGGGATTGCTCTGCCGGCGTCGCCGCGTCGCTGCGCTGGGCCTACGAGCAGACGGCCGCGGTCTCGGTGATCGAGTTCGGGCACCGCGGCGCGGCGGACGAGCTGCGCCCGGAGCGGTACCGGGCCCGCTCCGTCGTCGACCACCGCATCATGATCTCGTTCGGGCGACCGCCCGGTATCGCCTCCCCGCTGGCGGCCGCGATCGACATGGCCGACGAGGAGCTGCGCCGGTTCATGCACAGGGGATGGGCCGCCGTGCACGTGGCTCGGCTCGTGGTCGTCACCGACGGCCGCGGCAACGTGCCACTCGAAGCCTCCGCCGACGGGCACGTCAGCGGCCGGGTGGGCCGCGAAGGCGTCGACGACGCGCTGGCTGCCGCTAGCGGCATCGCCAACCTCCGCCGGGTCGAGACGACCGTCGTCGCCCCGGTGCCGCAGCAGTACCGCACCCTTCCGGAGGAACTCGCCCTCGCCCTCGGCGGCACCGTCACGTTCGTACATGGGGTGGAGGACGCGCCATGATCGGAGCCGATGGCATCCTCAAACCGGCCGGCCTGCGCTCGATGTTCCGGGCGGACGACGCCGAAGACCGCACCACGACACGCGACCCGAGCGTCCCGCCCGCCGGGATCGAGGTCGAGCCACCCGGAGGTGCCGGTGAGAGCGAGGTCTTCGACCCCTCCCACGCCGCCTTGCACCAATCGTTGCCACCGGGGAGTGCCCTGTTGGCGGTGACCGAGGATCCGGCGGGCGGTCCGCGTGGGTTCCGGCTGAGCTTCTTCTTCCAGGGACGGTATGAGGAGTCCACAGAGGACGATGTCCGCCACCAGGTCGCGTTGAACCTGAACCTGTACAGCATTGGCGAGCGCCGGCGGTGGCAGGACGACCACGACGAGCTGAAGAACTGGTGGCGCGAGCTGTCCAGGCTGCGCCGTTGGATGAACAGGCTCGCCGCGGCGGCCCGGGACACCCGGCTCGTCGTGTGGGACAACACCAACTTCCAGCTGCCATGGGAGCTGTACTACGTGGACGGCTCCGGCTGGCTGGGCGCGATGGTGGAGGTCCTGCGCTGGACCTCGCTCCTGGAGGAGGGCAGGGAGGCGCGGTACACCGCTGTCCCGGCTGCGCCGGCCGGCACCATGCTGGTCCTGGAGACGGAGGACATCACCGGCCCCGGTGACGGGATCGCCGACCTTACCGAGGGCTACGGCCCACCACCGCTCACCCGGATGGAGGCCCTGCGCGAGCAGCTCGCCCGTAAGGATCTGCGTATTGGCGTGCTTCTGGTGCACTGCCACGGCGTCAATGCCGCCGACGCCAACCAGTTCGAGCTCGCCGGCGCCACCCTGAACGAGATGGAGAGCTGGGACATGCCAGCGCTGGCCATCTCACGGACGATCGTGATCCTCAATGCCTGCAACACGGCGAAGTTGGTGCCGGTGGGCGAGCACGCGCAGCGCGCCACCCGCAGCTTCGCGGAGATGTTCCTCCGCAAGGGTGCGTCCACCGTCATCGCCACGCTGGGCAAGGTCGGCATGGACCACACCCACGACTTCACGCTCGACCTGCTCACCGCCGAGGGCACCGACCGGCGCGTCTCCCAGTTCCTTATGCGGCACCGCAGGGACTACGCGGACCGGCTCGCCGACCCGGCCCGCGGTCCCGGGCGGTACGAGCGATTCTTCTACAGCTTCATGTACGTCTGCTTCGGACACCCGGAGACCGCCCTTCGACTCGCGGCGGCACCGGGAGATGCGCCATGAGCGGACTCGAAGTGGGCATCCGGCCCGTGGTGACCTGGCCGCGCCGGGCCAGCCGCGACGGGCGGTACGTAGTGGTTGCCGATGTCATCCTGGCCGAGCCCGGCGACTGGCCCTACCAGCGAGAAGAGTTCGTCATCGGCTGCGTCCTGGAGGGCGGGTCCGCGTTCAGCGTCGAGGCGCTGGGCAGCACGAGCCTTGTGCTGCACCGCTTCGGCGGCACCTACGGCCCGGTGCGGTTTCTCGTGCGTGCGGAGCGCGACCCCGCTCCGTCCGGTGTGGACGAACTCAGGCTGACCTTCCTGACCGAAGGTGGCGTCCCGTTTCGGCGGATCCCGCTGGCGGTGCGCCCACTGGACGGCGCGGATGACGAGTGGCCGTCGAGGCCGGTGGAAGTCTTTTCGCGACAGCGGCCGCCCGATCCCGCGCCTACGCCATCCGCCGCGGCGCCGCCGACGGAGCCTGAGACGTACTCCTTAACCGTGTTGCACCTGTCGGATCTGTGGTTCTTCGACCACCGCGCTGAGCCGGACAGCACCCACCTGTATACGCGACTGCTCGATGACGTCGCCGAGCTGAGCGCCGGGCAGGGGCTGCGGCCCGACCTCGTGGTCGTGGCCGGCGACCTGGCCCAGTCGGGCCGGCCGCGGGAGTTCGCGCGGGCGTTCGAGTTTCTGGCCGGCATCAGCGAGGCGACCGGGGTACCGCGCAAGCACTTCGCGATCGTGCCGGGCAACCACGACGTCAACCGGACCCAAAGCCAGGCCTACTTTCTCCGGATGGAGGCGGAGGAACTCGCGCCGACACCTCCGTACTATCCAAAGTGGAGGGCGTTCGCCGACGCGTTCCACGAGTTCTACAGCGGTGTCGGCGAGGTCAGCTTCACCCCGGACGAGCCGTGGACGATGTTTCCCATGCCGGACCTGGGCGTCGTGGTGGCAGGGCTCAACTCCACGATGGCGGAAAGCCACCTCCCGCAGTCCCACTACGGTGCTCTCGGTGAGGCACAACTGCACTGGTTCGCCCGCCGGCTCACCGAGTTTCGCGACCTTGGCTGGCTGCGGCTGGCCACGGTCCACCACGACCCGAGCGCGCCGGAGTCAGACGACCGGCGCCTGGTCGACGCTGCCGACCTAGACCGGGTTCTGGCCCAGACGCGCCTGGTCAACGCCGTCCTGCACGGCACGAGCACGCGCGACGGCTCGGTGCGACGCCTACCGTCCGGCCTGCCGGTCGTCCCCACGATCGATGCGCCCACCCCCGCCGCGGCCGGCGGGCAGCAAAGATGCCAGCTGATCGCCATTACCGCCGACGGCCTGGTCCGCTACGGCCGGCGGTACGAACCGGAGGCGGATCGCTGGGTCGGCGACACCCGGATCAGCCGCGCCGGCAACGACTGGCGGGATCGCGTGGAGATCCGTTTCACCGACGTCGACGCTGCTTTCGCTATGCCGGACCGGCCCGCCGCCCGCCCGGTGGTTGCGGGCCTGCTGGTCGATGAGCTGATGGGGGAGGTGACGGACGCTACCCGGGTGCGCTATCCCAATGCCGTCGTCCTCCCCCGCCCGGAGGCGGGGTACCTGCGCGTGGTCAACACCCCGGCGGTCGGCGCGGCGGTGGAGACGTGGCCGGTCGGCGTCGTCGACGGGGAGATGACCCGGACGGCGCTGGAAACCTTCGTCTCACAGGTGCATTCTCTTTTCGCCGCCGCTGACTCGTCCGCCAAGTCGGACCTGGTCCATACCGGCGCGCCGGCCTCCGACGCCCTGGCGGATGAGGCACGCCGCCGGGGCGTGCGTCTGCACACGCTCGCGGAGTATCAGCGGCTCGTCGACCTGGGCCCGGCGCTCGATCAGCAGCGGCGGAAGCTGTCTGAGGACCATGCCACCTATGTGCCGCAACGGTTTCGGAGCCTCGGGCAGGGCGCGGACGGCGAGGTAGGGTCCAACGCGCTCGAACAGGTCACGCGGTGGCTTTCGGTGGCGGAGCCTCGGCTGATCCTGGTGCTCGGAAGCTTCGGGACGGGTAAGACGACCTTCGCGAGACGGCTCGCGGACACCCTGCCTGAGGCGCTGCCCGAGGTGACGCCGATCCTGATCGACCTTCGACGCTTGGAGGGCACCCATACGCTGGACGGGTTGATCGCCGCACACCTCGCCGGCTCAGGGCTCGCGAGCATCGATGTCAGCGCGTTGCGTTACATGATCCGCAGAGGACGCGTCGTGCTGATTTTCGATGGCTTCGACGAGCTCGTGCTGCGGACGAACTACGACGCCGCCGCAGACCGCCTGGACGCCCTGATGCAGGTGGTCGAGGAGCGGGCGAAGGTCGTGGTCACCGCGCGGACGCAGCACTTCCGCTCGACGGCGCAGGTGCTGACGGCGCTTGGCGAACGCGTGCTCTCCAGGAGCACCACCCGCGTAATGGAGCTCCAGGACTTCGACACCGACCAGATCCGCAGCTACCTCAGCAACGTCTGCCGTGGGGACGAGGCGGCGGCCTCGGCACGCTTCCAGTTTCTGACGGAGCTGGAAAATCTCCTCGGGCTCGCGCGAAACCCGCGCATGCTGTCATTCATCGCGGCGCTTCCCGCCGAAAAGATCCAAGCCATCCAGCGCGCGGGGCGAACACTCAGCGCCGCCGGACTGTACCGCGAGATCATTGACAGCTGGGTGGGCGGCGAGGTGGAGCGGCGGCGACAGATGGGCAGCCTCGACCACCTCGACAAGGCGGAGCTGATCGCGGCCTGCACCGCCCTTGCCAGGTGGCTGTGGCACTCAGGACGGTCACTGGCGACGGCGGCAGACCTTTCCGACCAGGTCGTGGTGAGGCTGGCCGACCTCGCCAACCGTGGCCACTCACCTGCGCAGGCAACCCATGCGATCGGATCTGGCAGCCTCCTCGAACGAACCGAGGACGGTCTGTTCGCCTTCGTCCACGAGTCTGTCGCGGAATGGCTGGTCGCCGACGCGACCGCCAGCGACCTGGCGATCGAGGGTGAATCGGACGAACTCAGCCTGCGTCCGTTCTCCGCACTAATGATCAACTTTCTCTGCGACCTC
>Ga0272482_10000453_pt1 | contig 12802 bp, 9 predicted proteins | sample RVTome_8_FD_192427 | JGI IMG/M metagenome (GOLD analysis project Ga0272482, IMG submission 192427) | Soil microbial communities from uranium-contaminated site in the Upper Colorado River Basin, Wyoming, United States - RVT160D0 (version 2) ...
CGGGACGCGGTCGAGCTGGTCCGCTCGTCACCGGGCCGGCCGCTGCGTGAGATCGGCCGAGAGCTCGGCGTCAACCACGAGACCCTGCGGGGCTGGGTCAAGGCCGCCAACCGCGCCGAGCAGAACACGACCGGCCCCGGTGAGGGTGCCGGCTCAGTGTTAAACCGACTTCGGTTTAACTCCGACCGCGGCAGGAGTACACCTCTGAGACCTACCAGACCGCCTGCCAGCGCCTGGGCGTGCTGCAGTCGATGGGCCGGGTCGGCTTCGCTCTGGACAACGCCGCCGCGGCGGCGTTCAACTCCACCGTCAAGGTCGAATACATCCACCGGCACCGGTTCGCCACCAGGACCGAGGCTCGCCTCAAGATCTCCACCTGGATCGTCGACTTCTACAACCAGCGCCGCAGACACAGCGCCTGCGACGGCATGTCACCCAACGACTACGAGCACTTCATGGCCGAAGCCAGGACGGACGTAGCCGCACAACGGAACCCTCCACGATTCCGGGGGATTGACAGCCTGCCAGCCCAGCATCGGCGCAGGTCAGAGCCGTCACCCTGAAGTGGCACCCGACACCCCGCACGCGACCCATCGATGAACGCCTTGATGCAAGTTCGATGAACGCCTCCTCCCATGCTGGGCACATCCCCCGCCCGCATCGAAGGAGTCCCTATGGCTGATCAGTCGCCACGGCCTCGCCGTACCCGCAGGTACGCGCTCGGGCTCGTCGCGGTGCTACTCGCGCTGTTCGCAGTGCCGGTGGCCGCCACCAACGCCTACGCGCTCACCAGATGTAGTGCCACCTACCGTGTGGTTTCGTTCTGGCCTCCGCCACCAACCGACACCGCTGGATTCCACGCCGAGATAACAGTGACCAACACCGGATCCGTCAAGACCACGGGCTGGCGGGTCGACATGACCATGCCGTTGGGGTTTGTCGCGGTCACCCAGTCCTGGAACGCCACGCGCGTGCCGCCCAGGCCGGCGGACTTCGAGAACATGTCGTTCAACGCCGTGATCAACCCAGGCGGCTCGACGAGTTTCGGGTTCATCGCCAGGCAGTCCGGACCCGGCATGAAGAGGACACCGGACCAGTTCTTCTGCACCGCGTACAGCCTCGAGAACACCTGAGCCCCGCGGCTACGCCCACCCCGCCACCGACAACCCCGACACCGCCCGCACAGTCTGGCGACCTGCTCACGGGGGACCATCAGCTCGCCGAGGACCTGCTGCAACAGGCGCTGGCCAAGACGGCCGCGCACTGGCGGCGGGTCCTCGCGGGCGGTAACCCGAGGCAGCGGTACGCCGAGTCGGCCTGCGCCGAGCCCTGGCTGCCCTGCCGGCCCGCCAGCGGGCCGTGATCGTACTGCGGTTCTGTTCCAGACTACGGCCCCGCCGATGACCTCGGGACCTGTCGCTCCGCCAACCGACTCTGTACGCACTCAATGGTTGGGAGGTCGCCCGGAGCGGCTTGGGCACGACGATCCGATCCACCCGGAATCACCTTTGGTCGAATCTTTGAGTTTGCGACCGCACCATCGACGGTGGTTCACGAGATCACAAGCCGCAAGAGCGAATGGAAGGACAGTAGCCTCGCTCCCGATATGCTGACGGGGTGTCGTTTCTGGCCAAGTTCGACGTACCACCCGGACACACGCCAGGCAGTCGTACCTGCGCGAGTCAGGGCGCACCATTCGACTGTGGCGCGAACACTAAACGACGACAGTGCACATTACAGCAAATTGCCGAACGCACTATCATCGGCATGACAGTGCGCAGCCTGCTCGTCGTCGTGCGGCGCCGCAGCCAACGACCGATCAGTGACTCGCTCTCCTCACCGGCTCCGCGCGGCGGTCCGTTCCCGCATCAGCGTGAACAGCTCCTCGTGCTCGTCGAGGCTCCGCTCGGCAGCGAAGAGCTTGCGCGCCTCGCGGGCCTTGGCTTCCCGCCAGTCCGCGGGTGCGGCGGCCAGCTCCAGGATCGCCCCGTGCAGCGCCTCCGGGTCGCGGGGCGGCACGACGGCGCCGAACTGGGTCGCGACGACGGGGTACCGCCCGCCGGGCAGGTTGGTGGTCACCGACGGGACGCCGCACATCATCGCCTCGGCCTGCACGATGCCGAACGACTCCGCCACGGACGGCAGGGCGAACACGTCGATCGAGGCGTAGAAGTCGTCGATCTCCTGACCGCGCAGTTCGCCGAGCACGTGGACGCGGCTGTCGGCACCGATCTCCGCCCGGATGTCGGCGAGGTTGTCGCCGCCCACAACGGTCGCGTAGTTGCCGCCGATCAGCAGCCGGGCATCGGGATCGGCGATCCGGCGGAACGCCCGTACGAGATAGGGAATCCCCTTGTCCTCGACGATGCGGCCGAGGAACCCGATGTGCAGCCCACCAGACCGCCGGTAGTGTGGCCGGCCACCCCGGCGGTCGAGGCACGGCGCGGCGATGGCGCGGAACTCGCGCTCCCTCATCACGGGCCAGTACTTCGAGGCGTGGGCCTGGTCCTCGCTGTAGGCGACCACCGCGGCGGAGCGGCGGATCGCCGCTCGGGACGTCAGGTCGGACGCGCCGACGGCTATCCGGTTGAGAACACCGGGCGGCAGGTACAGGTCGATGTGGAGCATGCTCACGATCGGTGTGGGCGCGGCCAGCCTGGCCAGCATCGCCGCCTCGGCCATCGGCAGGTTGAGGTGGAGCAGGTCCGAGCGGCGGGCGATCCGGGCCGCCTCCAACGGGTACGCCGGGCTGATCTGCGCCCTGGTCACGCGGCCGAGCACCGGCACGCGGTGGACGTCAACGCCGTTAAGGGTCTCGCGGCGCGGTGCGGACCTGTCGTGCTGGCTGGTCACCACCGCCACCCGCCAGCCGCGCGCCGCCATCCCTTCGGCGACGCTGCGAGCGGTGTGCGTCACGCCGCTGATGTACGGCGTGTAGTAGGTGAGCGCGACGGTGAGGTCGTACCGCGGGTTGCGGTCATTCATCGAATGTACGTCCCTTCTCGACAGTCTCAGACGGACACGACGACCAGCTGTCCGCTGTGGTCCGAACCGTTCCCGGAAGCCACCATCCGGTACTCATGCACGTCGACGTCGTCGGTGGTGAACACCCAGTCGATACGCCACAGCGGCATCCCGAGGAGCGCCCACGAGCCCGGATAAAGCGAGTCGAGCGCGGGGCTGGCGTCGACAAGCCGATCCGGCAGCGTGCGGATCAGCCGCATCGCCGGTGAGGTGTTGAGGTCGCCGGCCAGGACGATCGGGTGTGGGTTGCCGGCGACGTCGGCGGCCACCGCCCGGTAGTTCGCCGCGCGCAGGTCGTGCCGGGCCAGGCCGTCCCAAGCGGTGCCGCCACCGCGGGACGGGAGCCCGGTGATCGGTACGTGGAGATGGGCGTTGTAGAACGAGACCACCCGGCCGGAGACCAGCAGGTCGGTGCGGAGCGTCTTGACCGTGTGGTACGCGGGCATGCTGGAGCCGGCCGGCGGAAGATCCGGCCACTGCCGTTCCAGCGAGGGCCGCAGGTCGAGGGGGCGGTCCAGCACGATCGGAAACCGGGACAGGGTTACCAGCTCGCCGGCGACCGCGACGTGGAAGCCGGGAAACTCCCGGCGCAGCCGGTCCGGGTCGGTCACCGGCCGCGGCGCGAAGTCCCGGTCGACGTAGAGGTACTCCTGCAGCAGGTAGACGTCGGCCGCCTGGGCCCGCAGGTACCGGTAGAGCTGGTCGGGGTCTCGTACGGGTCCGCCGCCGTCTTCGGTCCGGACCGTCTCGTCCCAGTACCACGTGTTCCACGAAAAGACGGTGATCGCTTCCGGCGGCGCCGGCGGCGGCCGGTGCCACAGGGTGGCGAGGTTGACGCCTGCGCAGGGCCAGCCGAGCACGAACGCGGACAGGACCAACGCGGAGCCGACCCTCCCGGCGCGCCGGACCGCCAGCAGGACCGTGAGAAGCAGCACGGGGACGACCAGGAACACCGGCGGTGGCGCCAGGTCCGGCAGGTTCCACCACCAGACCCGGCCGGACAGGACGCGGTGGGCCGCCACGAACGCCAGCCACGCGCCGGCCGCGCCAAGCACCACCCAGGTACCCCATCGCGTCCTGCCGGCCGCCCGCACCGGCCCCTCGGCGGCGGCCGCCGCGGCCCGCTCCGCTGTCACGCCTGCACTCGCGCGAAGAGTTGGAGCCCGGCGGACAGGACGGCCCACAGCAGGGTGTTGGCCACCAGCGCCGGATCGCGTACGAGGATCCGGGACGGGCTTTCGCCGGCGTGGTGCACCAGGACGAGCTGCAGGTAGCGGAACAGCCCGAAGACCGCCATCGGCGTCAGCAGGACCGCGGCTACGGACGCGTGGGCGCCCAGCGGCGCCTCGTTGCGCAGGTAGAGCAGGTAGCTGCCGGCGGCGAGGGTGGCGGAGAGCTGCATGAGCTGATCGATGAGGGGGACGGTGTATCCGCGCAGCGCGGGCCGGTGGTCGTCGCCGGTGCTGCGCAGCTCCTGGCGACGCTTGCCGAGCGCGAGGAGCAGGCACACCGTGAACACGGCGGTGACCAGCCAGCCAGGTACCGCGACCCCGGTGCCGAGGTACCCACAGACGAGCCGGAGCACGAAGCCCGCGGCAACGACGAAGACGTCCAGGAGCGGAACGTGTTTGAGACCGAGCGAGTAGGCGAGGTTGAGCAATAGGTACGCGACGACCGGCAGGACCGCGGTCGATGACAGCAGGGCGAGCACGCCGGCCAGCAGCAACGCGACTACCGCGGCGAAGAGGACGGCGGCGCCCGGTGAGATCTGGCCTGAGGCGAGGGGACGGTGCGACCGGCTCGGGTTGAGCGCGTCGCGCCGCCGGTCGACGAGGTCATTGGCGACGTACACGAGGACGGATGCCAAGGTGAACGCGACGACCGCCCCGCCGAGGTTCGCCAGCGCGGTCGCGTGCCAGGACAGCGGATCGAGTAACGGTACGCAGACGACGAGGACGTTCTTGGGCCAGTTGTCGGGGCGGGCAAGCCGCACGAGGGCGCCCAGCAGGGTGCTGGCGGGTCTGCCGCCGGGCGCCGGTGGGGCGGTGGTCGGTACCGCCGCACTTGTGCGGACGACCGTACTCATCAGCCGTTCCTCTCCCCTGCCAACGCGGTGTCGGATACAGGCAATCTTCGACGAATCAGCTCCGCCGCTCCCCATGCGGCCGCACCCACCGCCACCTCGCCGACGGCGACCACCAATCGGCTCGCCACCGCGACTGCGACCGCCGAAGGCACCGGCAGCACGAGTGCGAGGGCGGCGGTGAGCATGGCCTCGCGCACTCCTAAACCGTCCGGCACCAGGACAGCCAGGAGCCCGAGGACGGAGGCGAGCCCGAACGCGCCCACGCACAACGGCAGCGCGCGCGCTGCCGGTGCGCCCATGGCCACCGCCAGCAGCCAGAGGTGCAGGCCGCTGACCAGCCAGGAGAGGGTCTGCCACGCGACCGCGACGCGTACCGCCCGACCGGACACGGGACGCACCGGCTCGGGCCGGCGCAGCAGCCGCAGCACCACGCGGCCGGTGCGGCCGACAAGGGCCGGCCAGCAGACCGCCACCAGCAACGGCACGGCGGGCAACGCCAGCCACGCTGCCCGGCCGCCCAGCACCTGGGCACCGGTGAGCAGCCCGACGGTCAACCCGGTCAGGTGCATCAGGAGCATGCCGAGCGTGCCCGTCGCGAGCGCGCGGGAGACCGTCACGCCATTCGCCGTCGCCACCTTTACCGCGGCGACGACCCCCGGCACCTTCGCGGGGACGTACTTGACGAAGAACCCGACGAAGAACACCCGCACGACGCGGGTGATGCCGACGGGCGGACCGAACTCCAGGAGGACGACTCGCCAGGAGAGCATCGCCAGCAGGGGACCTGCCATCGCCGCCAGCAGGGCGGCGGCCAGCAGCAGACCGATCTGCGTGCTGTCGCGTCGCCGGAGCATAGCGGCCACGACCGACCAGTCCTGGCTCATCAACGCCCGGCCCACCGCGACCGCGAGGACCACGCCGAACGCGATTCCGGCGAGCCACCACAGGCGGCGCCGCCACCGGCTGTCCGGCCGGCCGGTGCCGCGGTCGTTCACGAGCTGCGCATCGAGGAACATCGCCACTCCTCTGCCGCCCGGACCACGTTGTCCGGCCATCCGCTAGATACGGCAGAACGCTAGATGGGCGCGGCATCGACCCGTCACCAACTCGTCACCGCCGGCCCGCCGGCCGGCCTGGTATCGGCGTGGTGACGAAACGATGAGCGCCGATCCTAGGCTGGCGGCGAGGTCGTGCGGCGGCTCACGGGAGGCAGGCATGAGGATCGTCATGGTGTCCACCGGCTCACCACCGGATCCGTACGGCGGGATCGGCACGTACTTGGAGGGTCTCTTCGGCGCCATGGAGAGCCACGACGCACGGGTCCATCTCGTGGGCGTGTCACGGCACCGCGACCTGCCGCGGGAGTCGCGGTACGCCGGGGCGTACGTACGCCGGGTGCCCGCCACCATGCCGTGGGCCCGCTCCCCGCTGCCCCGGTCCCGGCTCGCCATGCTCGTCGCCGCCGCCCGACTGAACAGCACGGCGATCAGGTACGTCCGTAAGCTGCACCGCCGAGAGAAGGTCGGCCTCGTCGCGGTTCACGACTGGATGTGCGCGCCGGCCGGCCTCGTCTACGCCATGCTGAGCCGGATACCCGTCGCCTACCACGTGCACTCGGCGGAGACGTTCCACGGAGACGGCAGCAAGGGCCTTGTCGCCGCGCTCGGACGGGCACTGAACCGGGCGCTGAGCCGCCGCGCACGGCTGATAGTGGTCCCGTCGGCCGCGACCGTCGCCGCCGTACCGCACCTGACCGGCCGTGACGACGTCGTCGTTGTGTCTCACGGCGCCGGGAAGGCGTGGCGGATGGAATGCCCGGACGACGCCGAGCGCACCGCCGTTCGGGACAAGATCCGGTCTCTGTACGCGGTACCGGAGGGCCGACGGATGATCGTCTTCGCCGGCCGGTACGCCCGGCACAAGGGCGTGATGGAGCTTGTCGAGGCGACCCGGCTGATGCTCGACAGCGGCGTCGACGTCGGCGTGGTGCTCGTCGGCTCCGGCTGGCCCGACGTGAGTCTCGACGACGGGGTGCGCGAGCGGGTCGCCCGGCTGGGGCTCGCCGACCGGGTACACGTGCTCGGCCGGTCCCTGGACACGGACGAGCTGCGCGATCACCTGGTGGCAGCCGACGCCTGCTCCTTCCCGTCGGTGTACGAGCCGTTCGGCTTCGTCGCCCTGGAGGCGATGGCGTTGCGTGCGCGCACCGTGGTCGGGCCCGGGTTCGACGAGGTCGTAGTCGGCAGCGCGGAGGGTGCGTGCCTTCGCACCGCGACGACGGATCCCGCCGCGCTGGCGGCGGCGCTCGTGCGCGCGGCCGGTGACGAGGATCCGGGGCTGGGCGACCGGGCCCGGCGCTACGTCCTCGAGCAGCACTCCTGGGAGGCGGCCGCCGCCCGCACGCTGCGGGTCTACGCCGAGGCGGTCCGCCGGTGACACGTCGCGAGCACCGCGCGCGCCCGGTCGACGCCGGCTGGATACCCAGTGCGGCGGTGGGCGGACAGGGCCAGGCGCCCGCACCGGAGCGCGTCCTCGACGTTGCCGAGCCCGACCTGCGCTTGTGCGACAGCGATCAGGGCGTCACCCTCCACGATGCGGAACTCGACGCGCTCCGCCAGCTTGAGCGCCCGCTGCGCGGAGGCCAGTGCGGACCGGTGCTGCCCGAGCGCGAGTTCGGCGTGGGCGAGGCCGAGGTGTGCCTCCGACTCGTGGTACCGGTGGCCCCTGACTTCGATCGCCTTCAGCGCGCGTTCGTGCCGCTTCATCGCCTGCCGCGGTTGCGCGCGTGCCATGAAGATCTGGCCGAGCGTGTTGCACAGCGCCGCCAGTAGGCGCGAGCGGTCGGTGTCATGCGCCAACAGGAGCGCCTGCTCCGCTTGTTCGAGAGCCAGGTCCGCCTGGCCCGCCTCGAGGTGGGTGCGGGCGATTTCGTCGAGCGCGGCGGCTTCGCCGTACCTGTCGCCGACCTCCCGGTACGTGCGGCGGGCGCTCTCGGCGTGGTGCAGCGCCTCGGCGTACCGGCCCTTGACCCGCAGCGCGTACGCGAGGCACTTGGCCGCCATGGCCTCGCCGCTTCGGGAGCCGGCCCGCCGGTACAGGTCGATCGCCTCTTCGAGGTGCTGGATCGCCTTGTGTGGCTGTCCTAGGCGCACGTCGACTTGACCGAGGCTGGACAGCGTGGTCGCCAGTCCGAGGCGCCGGTCGAGCCGCCGGTCGATGTGCGCGGCCGCCGCCAGGCAGTGCACCGCGTCCGACGGGTTGCCCGCGTTCGCGTGGGCGAGTCCCAGGTTGCCCAGTGCTGTGGCCTCGCCCGCGGGCCAGCGCGCCGCCCGGCCAGCATCGAGAGCCGACTGATATGCGTCGATGGCTTTGTCGTACTGGCCGAGGCTGTAGTAGGCGAAGCCGAGGCTGATCGCGGTGGCCGCCTGCCCGCGTAGGTTCTGCTCGCGGGACGCCGCGGCGTGCCCGTGCTGCGCCACCGCGATCCAGTCGGCGGTGAGGCCGCAGAGCCAGAAGTAGCCGCGCAGCACGTCGGCGAGCAGCCACGCCATGCGGCCGACACCGCGGTCGCCGGCCTGCTCGACGGCGGCGATCAAGCTGGGCCGCTCGGCGTCGAGCCAGGCTACGGCGGCGCTGTGGTTTTCGAACGTGGCCGTCGCTGGCGCCAGCTCGATGTCACACAACCGGAGCATGTGGGGGTGAAGCATCGCCGCCGCCGCGCGGGCGTGGTCCAGGTACCACCAGTAGAGGCGCTCCGTCGCGGCCAGACGCTCGGCCTCGGTATCCTCGCCCCACGCGAGCTTGCGCGCGTACAGCCGCAACAGGTCGTGTGTGGCGAACCTGTCGGCGGCGTTGCGGCCGAGAAGGTGGGCGTTCGTCAGGGGCCCGATGAGGCGTTCGGCGCGGGCCGCCGGGATGCCGGCGAGCGCGGCCATCGCCTCCGAGGTGAGGTCAGGACCGGGAGCGAGCCCGATGAGCCGGAAGATTCGCCGCACGTCCGGGGACAGCCGGGCGTAGGAGGCGTCGAACACGGCCTGCACCGCCTGGGAGTCGCCGTCGATGCGCAGCGCGTCGACCCGGTCCTCCCGATCGAGGCCGGTCAGGAAGTCGGCGACCGAGCGCCCTGGCTCGCTGTCGAGGTTGGCGGCCGCGATGCGCAGCGTCAACGGCAGGGCTGCGCAGGCGTCGACCAGGCGTGCCACCGCCTCCGGCTCGCGCTCCACTCGGTACCGGCCGAGGATCTGCATGAGGAGGGCGTTCGCCTCGTCCGTACTCATCGGATCGACGGTCAGACGGCGGGCCCCGTGGCTCGCCACCAGCCCGGACAGCCGGTCCCTGCTCGTCACGACGACCACCGAGCCGGGACTGCCCGGCAGCAACGGCCGAACCTGCTCGGCGGATGCCGCGTTGTCCAGGAGTAGCAGCATCCGGCGGTCGGCCACCAGCGACCGGAACCATCGGGCCGCCTCGTCCAGATTCAACGGCACCTGGTCCGCGCTCACGCCGAGCGTACGCAGCAGCGCGGCGAGGATGTCGGCCGGGTTGGCGGGCTGCGCCTGGCCGAAGCCGTGCAGGTTGGCGTACACCTGGCCGTCGGGGAAACGCTGCGCCACCCGGTGCGCCCAGTGGACGGCCAGCGCCGTCTTGCCCACACCGCCGGTACCGGTGATGGCGACGATCATGAGGGCGGGAGCCTGCGCGCTGTCGGCCGCGTCAAGGCAGGCCTCCAGCCACTCAAGCTCCTTCACCCGGCCGGTGAAGTCGAGCACGCCGGCGGGGAGCTCCGCCGGTGCCGCCACCGCCTCGGCGCCGTCCTGCCCGGCGGCGCGCGGGACTGGCTTCGCGACGACGGCCGGCTGCCCGGCGGCCGGCGGGGTCGGCGCCTCGACCTCCGGGGAGCGGCGCAAAATCGCCTGCTGGAGGCTCTGAAGTCCGGGCATCGGGTCGAGACCGAGCTCGTCGCGCAGCAGCGCCACACACCGCTGGTACGCGGCCAGCGCCGCCGCTTGCTGGCCCGAGCGGTACAGCGCGAGCATGAGGTGCTGCACCAGCCGCTCCCGGAACGGGTGCCGCTCGACCAGTATGGCGACCTCGGTGAGCAGGTCGGCGTGCCGCCCGAGGGCCAGCTCGTGTCCGATGCACTCCTCGACGGCGGCCAGGCGGCGCTCGTTCAGGCGGTCCGCGGCTGCCTCGATCACGCGGCCGGTCAAACCGGCCAGCGCCGGTCCCTGCCAGCACCCGAGAGCGGCGCGCATCCGCTCGACGGCCACCGGCAGGTCGTGCGCGGCGACCGCCTGCTGAGCGGCGCGCAGACGCTCGTCGAACACGTGCAGATCGAGCTCATGGTCTGCCAGTCGCAGCACGTAGCCGCCAGCCTCGGTGGCGAGCAGCTCCTCCCGGCTCGCCAGCTCCGCGCTCCACGCCCGACGCAGCTCGGAGATCCGGTTGCGCACCTGCGTCGCCGCGGTCGCCGGGGGTTCCGCGTCCCACAGTGTCTCGACAAGCCGCTCCAGCGACACCACCTGCCCGGCGTGAAGCAGCAGCATCGCCAGGATCTTCTGCTCGCGCGGCCCCCGTAGCGGGAGCACGACACCGTTTGCCCGCGCCCGCAAAGGGCCGAGCACACTGAACTCCATCCGACGATCACGTCCCCCGTGGTGTTCGTGTGGTGATGGACCGATGACGGTTGATCGATAGCCTACAAGCAGCATCCAGTTCGGAATTCGGCAAAGCGAGGGCTGCGTGAGGGTGTTGGTAACCGGCGGCGCCGGCGTGCTCGGCCAAGTGGTGACCCGCCGACTTCTGGCCGAAGACCATGAGGTCGTCAGCGTCGACATTCGACAGTTGCCGCCCACCGGAGCGCTCGCCACGGTAGGCGACGTCAGGGATCGCGCGTTGGTGGAACGGCTCGTCGACGGCGCCGACGCCGTCGTCCACTGCGCCGCCGCGCTGCCCAGCCACCGGCCCGAGGAGATCTGGGCGACCGATGTGAACGGCACCGAAGTCCTGCTCGAGTTGGCACGCCGCGCGCGGGTCGGCCGATTCGTGCACATCTCGTCCACGGCGGTGTACGGCCTGCCGCGCGACCTACCGACACCCGAGTCGAACCCTCGGGAGGTGGTGGACCCGTACAACCGGGCGAAGATCGAGGCGGAGCTGCTCTGCGAGCGGTACCGGGAACGGGGAATGTGCGTGCCGGTCCTGCGCCCGAAGACCTTTCTCGGGCCGGGGCGCCTCGGCATCTTCGCGATGCTGTTCGAATGGGCCGTCGAGGGGCGGAACTTTCCCCTGCTCGGCGGCGGCCACGTGCGGTGCCAGATGCTCGACGTCGAGGACCTGTGCGACGTGGTCATGAGGACGTTGACGGCGCCGCGGTCGACGGTCGACGACACGTTCAACGTCGCGGCGACGGAGTTCGGCACGCTACGGAATGATTTTCAAGCGGTGCTCGACGCCGCGGGTCACGGCGGGCGGGTCATCCAAGTGCCAGGCCGACCGGTGGTGGCGGCGTTGCGGCTGCTGGAAGTCCTGCGCCTCTCACCGGTTTACAAACGGCTCGCCAAGAAACTGCTGCACGACTCGTACGTGTGTACGGCCAAAGCGCGCGATGCCCTGAATTTCGCACCCCGGTACTCCAATACCGCGTCGATTCTGCGTACGTTCGACTGGTACCGCGAGAACGCCAAATCGCTCGCCCGCCGAGGCGTGGGCCGCGCCCACGACGAGATATGGCGGCAGGGTGCGCTACGGCTGGCCAAATCGTTGTTCTGACCCCAACGACCTCCGCTTGCGCGGCTTCGTCGTACATTTGAGCATCGGCCTCTTTCAGGAGTCTTACACCGGGCCGGCTGAGAGCCTGGCGCACGAGCGCGGAGTTCGCCGCGCATGCGGAGCCCACCGACTGGATGCGCTTGACCGACCCGTGACGCGCGAGATCTCCGTGAATGGAAATACAGGAACCTGATGCCGGACGTGGCGGCGTTCGGCGGGTGTGCGCTCGTCGTCTGCGGCTTGGGTGTAGGAGCGCTTGACGGGTCGCCGAGATCAGGGACCTGATGCTGGGTAGGTGTGGCCACCCGGTCCTGCGTGTTCTTGCCCCGGGTCAGCCACCGGTGATGGCGGCTGACCCGGAGCGCCGAGGCCGGGATCGGCCTGGCCGAGCCCTAAGCCCGGCAAACGGGTCCGGCGCACGGCTACGACCGTTGACAGGCTCACCGAAATGGGCAGCGGAGAAGCAGGTCGCCGACGTGCTCAGGGCGGTGAAGTGGATCGGCAACTCTGGCGGCCACGAAGGCACCCCTGAGCGCCGAGGATGCCCTGGAGGGGGCCTGGCGCTGGGGCTGCTGTATGACCCGAGCGTCCTCGGGCCTGCTACGTCCGTCGTGTAGCCGCGGTGAACCGGCGAAAGGGACCGGCACCGCGCCGGTGCGGCAAGAGTGAAGCAGGGACCGCCGGTCACGGTAGGCGAACCCGAGCGCCTGCCCCTTGTCAGCCGGCGGTGCGCGGATTTAGCCGATGAGAGTGCGCGGATGGTGGTGTGTCATCCGCGAGTAGGTGCTGCCGATGAACGAAGCAATGCCGGCAGGGCGCCGAACACGAGGGGAAGGCCGCCCAGCTCGCTGATCTCGACCCAGGCGATGTCGTCATGTTCCTCAGGTGCGCGGTTGGTGGGAGGGCCGACCCAGTCTCTGA
>Ga0272482_10000454_pt1 | contig 12800 bp, 12 predicted proteins | sample RVTome_8_FD_192427 | JGI IMG/M metagenome (GOLD analysis project Ga0272482, IMG submission 192427) | Soil microbial communities from uranium-contaminated site in the Upper Colorado River Basin, Wyoming, United States - RVT160D0 (version 2) ...
GCCCGAAACGGGCGACGACGTCCGGCGGTGGCGCCACCAGCACACCGGCGGCCGTGCCGAGCACCCACGCGGGCAACTGCACCAGCGTGGCGCCGATCATCATCTCGCGGTCGAAGCGGCCACCACCGAGGTGCGCGGCCGCCCACGACGCGTCGACGACCGCCTGGCCCTCGACGGCCCTCCTGAGTGGACCGCCCTTGAAGGCGTTCGCGGCGGCGATGCCCATCGGCAGGAAGCGTGCGTTGATGAGCGCGGCGGCGCTGACCGCGACACCCATGCCGCCACCGCCTGCCAGTGCCGCGGCCATCGCGAACTGCGCCGAGCCGGAGAACACCAGCAACGAGCACGCGATCGGGGCGAACCACCCCCATCCGAGCGACTGCGCCTGCGCACCGAACGTCAGGCCGAGCATCGCCGTCGCGGCAGCGAACCCCGCGCCGACCCGGAGGCCGGCCGCATACCCGTTCATTGCTCGCACACTTCAGACCCTAACAACCTAACCAACCCTTAGCCTATTAGGATGGGGTCGTGGACGGAAGCTGGCACGGCTACCACCTCTCCGGCGGTCACATCGCACTGGACCTGACCAACACGGTGTCCTGGCGGGGCGACCCGGACCGCAGGGTCGACCGGCTGACCCTCCCCGGCTTCTTCTCGCGGTGGCTGCTGGCGACCGACCTCGTCGATCCGGACGGCGGTCCTGGCGATGTCACGGCCAGCGTCCCGGCCGTGCGGGAACTGCGCGAACTCGTGTACTCGGTGCTCGTCGCGGAACGGCCGGCCACCGAGGACCTGACGCGCTTCGGCGAGCTGCTCGCGGCGGCGCAGACGCACGCCGTCCCGTCGCCGACACTGCCGTTGCGGTGGACGGTCGGGATCACGACCGCCTCGGACGTGCTCACCGCCCTCGTCCTGCGCACCGACGAGCTGTTCCGCTCACCCGACGTGGCCCGCGTCGGTCGGTGCGAAGGACGAGGGTGCGAGTGGCTCTTCCTCGACACCACCCGCAACCACTCCCGCCGTTGGTGCCGCACCGACGACTGCGGAAACCGGGAACGAGCACGCCGCCACTACCGCAGGTCCCGAGAATCCTCGGGCTGAGCCGCACCCAAGCCCGCTCCCCTCGTCAGGCGTCCACGACCGGCACGCCGACACGCGACGGCCTGCAGTCCGCGACGGTGTGCCGGGCCAGCTCGACCACGTCCGCGAGCCGGCCCCGGCGCCGGAACGCCGCCCGCGCCAGCACGGCGCCGTTGCCGTCGCCGATGACCTTGCTCAGCAGCTGCCGCACCACGCGCAGTTCGCCCGTCCGCCGCAACGCCGGTTCGACGTGGCGCACCAGGTCCAGCACTCGCTGCCGGGCCGGCACGGGGCGCACCGGCGCGTGTGCGCTCGCCCGGTCCAGCGGTCCGTCCAGTGCCCTCGAAGAGCCGGTCGAAACAAGGGCTGTCGCACCGGCTGTCACTGCTGTCCGTCCCGCCCCGGCTAGGCCCCAACCTCCAGCAGCACGGCCGTCCACGTCATCCCGACCCCGATGCCGAGCAACAGCACGAGGTCGCCATCGGTCACGTCGCCGCCGCGCAACAGGTGGTCGAACGCGACCACCTGGTCGCTGGCGCCGAGGTGCCCGACGCGGAGGCCGAACTCGGTCATCGTGCGGTCCTCGGTGATGCCGAGCGGACGCAGCACCTGGGAGTGGACGAGCCGGCGACCGTAGTGCGGCGCGCAGATCCGCGCCAGGTCCGGCAGGTCGACGCCCGCGTCGGCGAGCGCCGTCTTGACCACTGTGGACACCGCGTCCCCGTTGCGCGCCAGCACTTCTGTCGCACCGCGGCTGGCCAGCCACTGCCGCTTGCGGTGCCGGATGCCGATCGGCCGGTGCGCGGCGACGCTCGCGGAGCGGAACGGCTCGTCGCCGCGCTGCAGTCCTTCCAGCGACGGGTCGGTGAACGACGCGACGGACCGGATCCGTGCGATGCCCGGCCGCCGCGACAGCACCACCGCACTGCCCGCGTCGCCGTAGACGATGCCGATGTCGGTGCTCCAGTGCGGAAAGCCCGTCCCGCCGAACCGGTCGCCCGCGGTGATGAGCGCCGCGTCGTGGTCCGGCCTGCCACGCAGCACGCTCACCGCCATGTCCATGCCCGCGACGAGGCTGTTGCTCATCGCGCCGAGCTCGAGGGTCAGCCCGGGTCCGGCGCCGATGCCGAGCTGGTCGCGGACATAGGACGCGGCGTGCCAGAAGTCGATGCCGGAGTGGTAGATCCCGGCGTGCAGGCACAGCGACGGCCACACGCCGTCACCGGTGATCGCGCGGGCCTGGCGCAACGCCTCCCGACCGGCCCGCACCGCGAGCTCCGGTCCGTGCCGGTCGGCCACCGCGGTCGACAGCTGCCCGGTGCGGTCGGCGTCCTCAGCCGTGAACTCCCCGGCCGCGAGCGGCACCGCGACCGGGACCAGCGCGCCGACGTCGCACCCGATCCCGTTGAGGTGCAGGTCATCGACGCGCATCCGGTACCTCCGCCGCGAACACGCCCTCGATCGCCATCAGCCCGTCCTCCGCCGGCGACGGCACGCCTGCCACGCACCCGACGGCCGCCAGCTCGGCGACCACGGTGTCGGCGCCGCCAGCCGAGAACTGGTGGAACCCCGCGAACCGCGCGGTCCCGGTTCCCGGTACGGCGAGGGCGAGGTGCGCCCAGCCCGTTTCGCGGTCCCAGCGCACGACCAGCCTGGTCCCGGCCGAGGGCCCGACCTCCCGGCTGATGTCGAGCACCGGTGCCAACGTCGTGTCGGTCAAGAGACTTCCTTTCCAGCGCAGCACTCAGCACGCCCCGAAGGACGCGCATGATGAGGACCGCGGGCCACACCGTCGAGGCCCGCATGACGGCAACCTACCCCGATGATCACAACGGAGGCGACAGCACCTACCACTCAGGGTGACCGCGACTGGTGATAGTGGACAGACGCGTGCTTATTTTTGCCAGTGACAGCACCATCTATCGGATGACGTCCTTTTGGGACACTATCGAGCCGCCTGCTACACACGGTGATCATCGGCTGTCCGCCAGGCGGCAAGCCCCGTCCGAGTGAGACACTCGCGTCCGCCTATGAGGCCGGGCTCGACCCATCGCGTCCGGTGGCACAGAAGGCGACATCGGTGGTGTGCCACAGTCGTTCGGAGGCTTGGGAACCCGTCTGCGCAGTGATGTACGCGGTGACTTCGCGGCCGGAGGCGCTTCTGGCGGACACGTTCGCGACGCCGGGCAGGTCGCCGGAGTGGCCCCAGACGTAGCCCCCGCAGGACAGCGGGACCCTCATGAGACCAAGGCCGTAGGCCGCCTCCGGTCCGCCAACCGGCGCCGGCACGGTGGTCGTCATCTCGGCCAGCATCCGGTCCGGCAGCAAGCGGCCGCCGAGAAGTTCGTTCCAGAACCGGTTGAGGTCCGACGGCGTTGACACCAGGGCGCCGGCCGCACCGGCCAGGGACGGCTCGAACGCGGTGGCGTCGACCAGCGGCCCCTGAGGATTGGTCGGGTCGAGCATGTAGTTGCGCGCGTGTTGGCCGCGGATCCTGATCTCCCCCGTCGGCGGCCAGTAGGTGTCGCGCAGCCCGGCCGGCCGGATCACCATGTCGGTCACCGCCGCACGGATGTCCTTGCCGGTCAACCGTTCCACGAGCATCCCGGCGAGGATGAACCCGGTGTTGGTGTACTGCCAGCCCGCGCCGGGAGCGAAGTCCGGCTGGTGTGCCATGGCGAGCCGGACCAGCTCGATCGGCTCCACGCGCCGCAGCGGATCGGACTTGTCCAGGTAGTCGAGGTAGTCAGGCAGGCCGCTGGTGTGCTGCAGCAGCTGGCGCACCGTGATGTCGTGGCCGTCGATCTCCGCACCCTCGCCGGTGCCACGCACGACTCCAGGCAGGTAGGTCTCGATCGGCGCGTCCAGCACGACCCGGCGGTCGGCGACCAGCCGCAGCACCGCGACGGCCGTGAACGGCTTGGTGACACTGGCGATCCGGAACCGTCCCGTGCTCGACACCATCGGACGACCCGTGCCCACCTCGGCGGTGCCGGACGTGAGCGTCACCGACCGGCCGTACCGGTCGCGCACCTGCGCCAGGGCACCGGGAACCCGGTCCACAGTGGTCAGCAGGTCCAGCTCGGCCTGCACGGCGCCGATCCCCGGATGGCGTTGCGCGGCAGCCGGCGACGACCCGACGACGGTTGCCGTAACCGCGACCACGGCGACAGCGGCCACCGCCGCCTTTCTCCTGAGCGTGAGTGTCATCAGTCAAGCCTGTTGGTCACGTCTGCTCGCAGCCATGGGGCCAGCACCCGAAACCGAGGTAGGGCTTTCCCCAGGCGCCTCCACCCTCGTCAGATCCAGCCTTCTTCCCAGGCTCGGTGCGCAGCCGCGTGACGTGAGCCGACGCCGAGTTTCGTCATCGCCGCCGAGAGGTAGTTGCGGACCGTGCCTGGCGCCAGGTGGACTTTCGCGGCGATCTCGTTGACGGAGTCGCCGGTCCTGGACGCTCGCAGGACTTCCAGCTCCCGGTCGGTCAGCGGGCAGTGGTCCTCGGTCAACGCCGACGCGGCGATGTCGGAGTCCACGTACCGCTTGCCGGCCGCGACATCACGGATGATCTCCGCCAGCCGGTCGGCTGGGGTGGTTTTGGGCACGAACCCCCTGACGCCTGCCGACAACGCCCGGCGCAGCACGGCAGGCCGCGCGTGCCGGGTGAGAAGAATGATCCGGGTCGGCAGGTCGGCGCGAATCTGCTGGGCGGCGCGCAATCCGTCGGCCGGGGGCATTTCCAGGTCCAGCACCGCGATGTCCGGGCGGTGTTCCTTGGCCAGCCGCACGGCGTCGGTGGACGTGGACGCTTCCGCGACCACGGTGAAATCCGGCTCCAGAGCCAACAGCGCGGTCAACGCACCCCGCAGCAGGTCCTCGTCGTCAGCGATCAGCAGCCGGATCATCGCGTTCCCACGGGCAACGACGCCGCCACGACGAACCGTTCGTGGTTGTGTTCCCACGTCAATTCGCCGCCAGCAGCCTGTAGGCGCTCGGCGAGACTGCGCAGGCCGGTGCCTGGTGATTCGTTCGGCGCGGTCGCTCCGTCATTGCGTACTTCCAGCCACACCAAGCCGTCCGTGAGGCGGTAGTCGACCTCGGCGGAACGCGCTTGGCTGTGCCGCAGAACGTTGGTCGTCGCCTCCCGCACGACCAGGCCGAGCAGATACCTGCCGTTGTCGGGCAGTTCGCCCACCGAGGGCGAGAGATTCATCTCGACCTGGATTTCCGCTGAGGTGAGCACTTTCGCGGCGTTGGCGATCTCGTCGTCCAACGTCGTGCGACGGTAGCCCTGCACGACCGCGCGCGTGCTCGTCAGCGCGTCCGTGGCCAGCTGCTGCACGTCACGCATCTCCGTCGCGGCCCGCGTCGGGTCGAGCGTGGCCAGCCGGGCGGCCAGTTCGCCCTTGCGTGCGATCACCTGCAGGTGGTGGCCCTGGATGTCGTGCAGATCCGCGGCGAACCGCAGCCGCTCCTGCGCGACCGCCAGTCGCGCGGCCAGCTGACGTGCCGCCTCGAGCCGCTCGGCAACGTCCCACGCCCACAACATCCCCAGCACGGCCCACGCGACGAACGCGACCAGACCAGGCGGGAACAGCACCGAGCGAAGGCCCCAGCCGCCGACGATTCCACCGAGCACGGCCGCCACCACCGCAGCTCCGACGAGGAGCGGCCATCTGCGTCGCGGCAAGAATGTCGCCAGGAGCGACACCATGATCGCAGGCGCCAGCGACCACGCCCCGTCACGCTGCTCGACCAGCAGGCCCCCACCCAGCACGGCCGCGCCCACGCTTCCCGCGATCATCCACGCCAGGGGAAGTCTGGCGTCGACCGCCAGCCGACGGCTGATCAGCACCACGCCGGCCACCGCGGTGACCACCAGCGCGACGGCGCAGACGATCCTGGTCCACACCGGCAGCTCCAGGATCCCGGCCCCGACGACGAGGACGAGGAACACCGCGGTGGGCCCGGCCAGGCTCAACCACGTGTAGCGGCGGAAGCTCCCCAGCCCTGACTCGCCATCGGTCGCTACGTCATGCACGCGGACATTGTCGCAGCAAGCCAATTCGTGACAGATGTCATTCGATCTCGTGACAAAACCAGGCGCGCACGTGCGGTTCCAGCACTAGAGCCGGTCGCTGGACTGGATCAAGCTGGGACCCACCGCTACCCCGCCGCGGATATCCAAGGGATCGTCATGGTTGAGATGACCGCAAGGCGCTGGCTGGTCGCGGTGCGGAACCGCTGGCCCACCTGGCTCGCACTGGCGGTGTCGGCGGCCACGTTCGGCGGCGGCGAGTCCGCTGAGGGCGTGGCCAACCTGTCGCAGATCCTGCTGCTCCTGCCCTTGGTGTACCTGGTCGTGGAGAAGTTGCAGCGGCGCTCGGCCACGTGGCCGCTGCTCGTGGGCAGCATGGTCCTGGTGATCGGGCTGCGGGCGCTCGACGTGATCGAACCCGCCGACGTGTTCGTCGCGGTGGCGTTGATCGTGCTGGTCTGGTCCGCGGTCGACGGTCAGTTGTTCCGGTCGGGCACGTTCCAGATCCAGGCGTTGGGGATGCTCGTGTTCGGCGCGCTCGGGCTGATCGGGTTGGCCGTCGACCCGGACCTGGCGCGCTACCTGGTGGCCGCGGGCTGGCTCCTGCACGCCGTGTGGGACTTCGTCCATATCAAGCTCGACAAAGTCGTGTCGAGCTCGTTCGCCGAGTGGTGCGGAGTGGTCGACATCCTGATCACCATCGAACTGGTGTTCAAGCTGTAGGTCTCCCGGGACCCTGAGGATCGAGCCTGTCCCGCGCGCGGGGAACGGCTGACAACAGCGGAATGCCGAACGATTGGCAGCCATCCGAGTGGGTAAGTGATCAGTGCGTCAAGAAGTCGGCGTCTCTCTCACGAACACGCGGAGACACCGGGTCCGCGGCCGGACCCGGTGTCTCCGCGTGTTCGCTGCTACGGCCTCTCGCCGACCGCGTCCACGATCGCGTGCTCGAAGGTGGCGGTGTCCTCGGTCCCGAGGAAGGCATGGGTCTCGGGGTCGAAGACCAGGGTCACCTCTTGCTGGTCGGCGGGTTGTTCCCAGGTGAGGCCGACCCCGTGCCGCCCGGCGCCGTCGGTGGCGTCCTCGACGATCTCCAGACCGGGGTAGTCGGCCATGACCTCGAACAACGCGGCCATCGACTGGGGCGACACGTACCTCTCCTGGATCGCGAAGTGGAGCAGGATGTCGAAGTCGTTCGGCTTGCCCTTCAGGTAGGCGCGCATCCCGGCGGTGTCGGTCGGCAGCCGGCGGTAGGCGGGCGACGGGTCGCAGGGCTCGGTCATGCCCATGTCGTAGTCGCCGCGCATGACCCGCATCCGACCGTCCTTGCAGCCGGGCAGCGGTATGTCCTGCCCCTGCTGCCGGATCATTCCGTCGTGCTCGCCATCGGCCGAGTGCCAGGCTTCGCGAGCACCCTCGGTCGTCTCGCTGCGGGTGTAGACGAACTGGCCGGGCAGCGGCGGGGTGGCGGGAAGGACACGGACGGCGTCGGCGGCCTCGTGGAGAAACGCCGCGGCCTCGGCCTCGGGCGGCGCGACCCCGACGGACTCCAGACCACCGAACGCGACGACGCCGGTGATGGCAGCGGCCAGCCCGACGACGGTGGCGGCCGAGAGAATCAGCCTCTTCCTGCTCTTCCGAGGCTGCTCGGCAGTGAGGCCGGCCATCAGACGCGCCCTGGCCGGGGCGAGGTCGGTCGCCGTCGGCAGGGGGGTCTGGTCGACCACGCTCCTGAGCTGGGTCATCTCATCCACGGTTGACGGACTCCTTCACGGTGAGCACGGCACGGACCTGCTTGCGAGCGCGGCTGAGACGAGAGCGAACGGTGCCGATGGGGATGTCGAGGGCTTGCGCGACCTCGTCGTAGGAGAGGCCCTCCCAGGCGACGAGGAGCAGGACGTCCCGGTCGCCGCTGGACAGCCCGGTGAGCGCGGCGCCGAGCAACGGGTTCATCGCCTCGGCCGTCACCTGCTCGGCGACCCGGTCGGCGTGCCCGTCGGTGTTCGGTTCCGGCACGATCGCGGCGCGCAGCCGGTACTCCCGCCCATCCTCCCGCTGCTGCCGCCGAACCAGGTTCGTGGCGATGCCGTACAGCCAGGGCCGGGCATCGCGACGGTCGAGGTCGAACTTCGCTCTCGCGCCGAACGCCACCAGGAAGGTCTCCGCGACCAGGTCGTCGGCCACCTGCCGCCCCAACCGGTGTGCCAGGTAACGCATGATGTGGGCAGCGTGCCGATCAAAGATCGCCGCGAACCGCTCCGGCTCCCGCAGCGACCGCCTGATGATCGCCGCGTCATCCTCGTCGGGTGGTGACATGAACTCCTCTTTCGCCGGCGGCAGGGTCGCCCCCTATTCGCGATCCACGCGAACCGAGTTCACACCACACAGTCTCGCGTCGCGCCCGCGGGCCGGACAACGGTGACCGGCACTCCCGGGCACGGTCCGCGTCCATCACATCAGCCGTGCCGCCGAGACCGAACACGACGAGCGGGCCGGACGTGTCGTCGGGGATGACGCCGACGATCAGCTTCCGGCCCGCTGGGGGCCCCGCACCGACGCGGCGATGCGGGGCCGGCCCTGCTCGGGGGTCAGGGGATCGTGCTGTGCCAGCAGCTGTTCTGCATGACGTTGGCAGGCCACGACCACGCCGGGAACTGCACGTAGTTGTAGGTGTTCGGGCCGTACTCGCCGTCCTCCTGGAGTCCGGCGTTCTCGCGGTCGTTCATGCGGCGCTGCAGGTCCAGCACCGCGGCCCTGGTCTGCGGGCCGTAGTCGCCGTCGATGCCGATGTTGTAGCCGCTGCAGTACCTCAGCGCGCGCTGCAGCACCTTCACCGCGTCGTTCCTGTTGCCCTGGCGCAAAACGCAGTTGTCGTTCCAGGTCTGGGAGCCCGCGGTCGGGATGTGCAGGACGTAGTCCGTGGTGTAGGGGGCGTACACGGTCGTCCAGCTGGTGCAGGTCGGGGTGGCCGCCGCGGTGACGTCGGCCGAGGCGGGCGCCGCCGTGGCCAGACCGATGCCCGCGGCCGAGGCCAACCCCAGCAACGCGATCAGGAAACGTGACTTCTTCATTGGACCTTCCTTCTGTGTCAACAACTGGCGAGGAGGTTGCTCAGGAACGCGTGCTCGGCCGGCGTGGCGGCGAGGTGGTAGACCCGCTTCACGTGGATCCACGCCTTCGCATACGTGCAGTGGTAGGTCGGGTTGGGTGGCATCCAGGCCTCCGGCGGCCTGTTCTGCTTGGAGCTGTTGGTGGTCCCCGCGATCGCGACCAGCTGCGGGTGCTCCAGGTCGTTCGCGAACGTGACACGGCGCTTGTGCGTCCACCCGCTGGCGCCCGCGTACCAGGCGTCCCCCAGCGGCACGAGGTGGTCGATGCCGACCTTGCTCCGGTCGGTGCTGGTCCAGGCGTTGTCGTACGGACTCGTCCACTCCCCTGCCGTCACCTTGCACCCGGCGGCAGGAGCCAGCGCCGACGCCCTGCTGTCGCGCCGCAGGAGGATCTCCCTCGTGTCGCAGTTGGGGCCCGGGTAGTTCGCCCAGTCCTTGGTCCGAGTGGGGTAGAACGCCGTGCGGTCGTACGTCGGTGGGTTCTGCGGCCGGGTGTAGCGGCCGATGTCGTACAGCTCGGCCCGCGCGATCTGCGTGCTCGGCACCGCGACCGGACCGCCGCCGTCCCGCGTGGCGCCGAGCGTCGCGACGACCGCGGCGGCGTACCGCGCGGCGCCGGACTGCTTGGGGTGGAAGGACTGCTGTGACACCCCGACGCCGGGTTCCTCGCCCTCGGTCTTGCCCGCGACGACGCGGTGGACGCTCTCCCCGGTGGCGTCGGACGCCGAGCAGACCTGTGAGAGCTCGAACTCCACCCTCGGGTCCGAATAGGACACCCGGACGTTCTCCTGCGTCAGGGTGACGACGGTCTCGAGCAGCGCGTCGTTGAGCGCGTCGCTCATGTCGTTGAGGAAGTCGATCTCGCTGTCGGTGAGGCCGAGGGTGACCTTGCACCCGGTGTTCCGGTAGGTCGCGTTGCCGGAACCTTCCAGCGGGAAGAGCCTCGGGTAGCCGACGACCACGATCCGCGCCTGGCCCGCCTTCTGGTGCACCTGCCGCAGCACCGTCTCGACCGACGGCTTGACCGTCTCGTCGATGATCTTCGGCAGCGCGGTCCTCAGCGGGGCGGTGACCTGCGGCGGCCCGGGGTACCAGTCGGTCGGCGCGCTCGACTCGCCGCAGTCCTGCAGCGGTGTCGGGGTCTCCACCGTGCACATCGTCATCACGTCGCCGAAGTGCGCGTCGTTGCCGCCGATCTGCACCATGACCGTCGTCGTCTGGTCGTCGACGAACCCGCGGTCCAGTTGGGACAGTTCCTTGTGCTGGCCGTGCCCGCTCTCACCCTCGGCGTTGGCCACCCCGTTGGGCAGCAGGTTCTCGGTCTCGGCGCCGGAACAGGCGAGGAGGTGGTAGTCCACGCCCGGGTCGAACGCGTCCGCCCGGGCGCCGACGGGCTGGCTCGTGCCCGGCAGCACCATCTGCCGCGACCACGCGTTGCGCGAGCGGTGGCAGCCGTTGCGCCAGGCGGCGCCGCCGGTGCCGCTGTCGTCGGTCTCCGGGAAGTAGCTCTCCGAGCCCTCGCCGGAGGCGAAGGAGTCGCCCATCACGACCACCTGCTCGGCGGGTTTGCCGGACAGCGGCAGGAACGCGACGGCGTCGTAGGCGACGTCCTGGGTGCCGTCGCCCTCGCCGGTGATCGACGACAGCGTCACCGACGGCGTGCCGGCGAACGGGAACGCGCCGAGTGACACCCAGCGGTGTTCCTGCGTCTTCTGCAGGACGCTGCGCCGCTTGACGGTCCCGTTGCCCAGGTTGACGTCGTAGGTGCCCTGCTGGGTGTGCGCGCCGTGGTCGGGCATGTGCACCACCACCCTGGCCCACTGGTTCAGCGACCGGTTGAGCGTCCAGGTCCCGGTCACCTCCCAGTTCTTGGCCTGGTTCGCCGACGGCGTGCGGGTGTGGGTGAACCAGAAGTGGCCGCCGAACCCGCCGCCGATCTGGTGGAAGTCCACTTTGGAGTGGTAGAGGCCGTCGGTGTGCTGGGCGAAGCGCAGCCCGAACGTGCCCTGGCTGGTCCAGTTCCGCCCGCAGTCCGGCCGGACGGACGGCACCGAGTCGCCGACGTCGTCGATGACGAGCGCGCCGGCTGGCAACCCGTTGAGGTGGCACCTCGGCCGGTAGCGGTTGCGTGACTCCTCGGTGTAGGCGCCGGCCAGGTCCGCGTCCGGCGGCTCCGCACTGCCCGGCGCCGCGATGCCGTTCGCCTCGTACCCGCAGGCGTTGCTGGCGGCGGTGCAGGTCTTCCACGACGCGGGCGAGTGCCACCAGCAGTGGAAGTCGCTGCGCGTGCACGGGTTCGCCGACGTGCCGATGTTGTCGGGGTTGCACAGGTTCCCGGTCGTGGCGCTGGGCGCGCAGAACGTGCCGACGGGTGGCTTCGCGTTGGTGCGGTGGTCTTCCGAGGTCCACCAGGCCTGCTTGTACCCGGCCTCGTAGCCCTCTCCCCCGGTGTACTTCACGATCGGGTACCCGGCCCAGCCGATCACCTTCTCCGGGTACGGCCAGTGCTGCGGGTGCCGGGCGTCGTCGTACTTGTTCTTGTCCAGGAAGGGGGTGCGGTTGAACGGGAAGTCCGGCCGGGCCGGGTTGTTCGACCATCCGAGGCCGTAGTTCCCGCCAGGACCGTTTCCTGGCGCGTCGGTGCAGTTCGGGCCTGGGCTGCAGCCGGTGGTGTTGCCGGTGTTGGCCTGCGGGTTGACGCCGCTGTTGTAGGCCCACAGCGCGGCGAACCAGCTCTCGATCCGCTCCGGGCCGCCGCTGTTGACGGTCATGCCCAGGGCCTGGGTCTGGTTCCACTTCTGTTGCAGGATGCGGATGCCCGCCGCGATGTTGCTGGCGTAGTCGACCGCGACGGCGAGCTGCTGGTCGGCCGGGAGCGTCCCCGCGCCGGTCCTGCGCATGCCGTCGGTCACCTGCGCGACGCCGTACCCGCAGTCCCCGGCGGCCCAGTTGATGCCCCAGCCGTCCTCGACGCCGTAGAAGCTGCCGACCAGCGGGTTGCCCGTGACGCCCTCGGCGACGTGGAACGACGCCTGCCACAGGTTGGACTCCTGCGCGAGCACACCGAGCAGCACCTGCGCGGGCACCCGCCCGCCACCTGCCAGCTGGATCGGCGGGAACATCTGCTGGGGGCGCCACGCGGCCGGCATGCCAGAGTGCTTCCAGTTGGCTGGCCGCTGCACGTTCAGTCCACCTTGGACGGCCAGTTCGGCCGCCCACTCCACCTGGCTCCAGTGCGGTTGGTACACCTGGATCCTGGCGTCGTTGCGGGCGACGGAGCAGGTGCGGTCGCGGTCGACGGGGTCGGTCGGTGACTCGGCCATCGGCGCGACGTCCGGGGTGACCGGCCCCGAGCGAGTCCCCTGCTCGGCACGAGCCGACGGCCGGGCCGCCGGGGTGACGACGAAGTCCACGGCCTTCCCGGTGGCGCGCACGCCGGCCCGCACCGAGATCGACCGCTCCGGCTCCGACACCCGTGCGAGGTCCATCGCCTGCTGGGTGCGGGTCAGCGTGACGCCGCCCTCGGTGGACACCTCGGCGTCGGCCGCACCGCCCACCGCGACGACCGAGGCTGG
>Ga0272482_10000455_pt1 | contig 12792 bp, 9 predicted proteins | sample RVTome_8_FD_192427 | JGI IMG/M metagenome (GOLD analysis project Ga0272482, IMG submission 192427) | Soil microbial communities from uranium-contaminated site in the Upper Colorado River Basin, Wyoming, United States - RVT160D0 (version 2) ...
CCCGCCACGTGCTGGCGCCCCCGCCCGCGGACGCCGCCGGCGACGGTCTCACGACCGTGCCGTGGCCGCTGCGGGCCGTCGACTACGACGTGATGAACCACGTCAACAACGCCGCCTACTGGTCGGCGGTCGAGGAGGTGCTGGCCCTCGGCGCGGCCACCGGTACCGACCTGCGCCCCCGGGACGACCGGCCGGTCCGGGCGATCATGGAGTACGGCCCGGGCATCGCCGTCGGCGCCCCGGTCGAGCTGCTGGTGCGCCCGGAGGGCGACGACCGGATCGACCTGTGGTTCACCGTCGACGGCGCCGTCCAGGCCTCCGCCCGAGTCGCCACCCACCCGAAACTTTGACGCTGGTGGTCGCCCGGCGACCACCCAGGTCAAAATTTCAGGGCTGGTCCACCAGGACGATCTTGCCGAACTTGCCGCCCTGGTCGAACCGCTCGTAGGCGTCGGCCACCTGGGCGAACGGGAAGGTGGCGGCCACCGGCACCGTCAGGTCGCCCCACGCCAGCAGGGGCAGGGCGTGGCGCTCGACCGCCCGGGCCGCCATGGCCTTCTCGGCCAGCGACCGGGCCCGCAGCGTCGACCCGTGGATGCGACCCCGGGCCGCCATCAGCGCCAGGAGGTTCACCTCGGCCTTGGCCCCGGCGCCCACGCCGATCACCGCGATCCGGCCCCCGGTGGCCAGGGCGGCCAGGTTGGCCGGCATGTTGGGGGCGCCCACCAGCTCGAGGATCACGTCGAACGGCCCGGCTTCGCCGAAGGTGTCGGGCGCGACCACCGTGGCGCCCAGCGCTTCGACGTTGGCCCGCAGCGCCTCGTTGCGGACCGAGGCGACCACGTCGCACCCGGCCGCGGCGGCCAGCTCGACCGCGGCCGTGCCCACCCCGCCGGCCGCACCGTGGATGCACACCCGCTCGCCCAGCGACAGGCCGCACTGGGTGAACAGGGCGTCGTGGGCGGTGGTGTAGTTCTCGGGGAAGCCGCCGGCCTGGGGCCAGCCGATGCTGTCGGGGACGGGCATGGCCACGGCCTCGGGCACCACGGCCCGCGACGCCTGGCCGGCGCCGGCCACCACCGCCATCACCCGGTCGCCCACGGCGTAGCGCCGGCAGTTGACGCCGGTCTCGACCACCTCGCCGGCCAGCTCCAGGCCGGGGAGGTCGGGCGGCGCGGTGCCGGGCGGCGGGGCGTAGAAGCCGGCCCGCTGCAGCAGGTCGCCCTTGCAGATGCCGGCGGCCCGGACGGCGACGAGAAGGTCGTCGGGGCCGGGGACGGGGTCGGGCTGCTGACGCCACTCGACGGCGCCGTCGGCGACGGTCGCGGCGAACACGGGGTGCCGCCCGGCCCTAGGAGCGGGACCCGATGGGGACGTAGTCGCGCTGGTCGTGGCCCGTGTAGAGCTGCCGGGGCCGCACGATCTTCTGGTCCATCTCCAGGGACTCGACCCAGTGGGCCAGCCAGCCGGAGGTGCGGGGGATGGCGAACAGCACCGTGAACATCTCGATGGGGAAGCCCATGGCCTGGTAGATCAGGCCCGAGTAGAAGTCGACGTTGGGGTAGAGCTTCCGGTCGATGAAGTAGGAGTCGGCCAGGGCGACCTCCTCCAGCTTGAGGGCGATGTCGAGCAGCGGGTTCCGGCCCGTGACCTCGAACACGTCCTCGGCGGCCTTCTTGATGATCTTCGCCCGGGGGTCGTAGTTCTTGTACACCCGGTGGCCGAAGCCCTGGAGCACGAACTCGCCCTTCTTCACCCGGTCGACGTAGTCGTCGACCCGGTCGAGCGAGCCGATCTCCCGGAGCATGTGGATCACGGCCTCGTTGGCGCCGCCGTGGCGGGGGCCGTAGAGGGCGGCGGTGGCGGCGGCCACGCTCACGTAGGGGTCGGCGTGGGCCGAGCCGACCGTGCGCATGGCGGTGGTGCCGCAGTTCTGCTCGTGGTCGGCGTGGAGGATGAACAGCACGTCGAGCGCCCGGGCCAGCTTGGGGTTGGCGTCGTAGCGGGGCTCGGCCACCTTCCAGAGCATCGACAGGAAGTTGGCGGTGAACGTGAGCGAGTTGTCCGGGTAGACGAAGGGCTGGCCCACGGAGAAGCGGTGGCAGGCGGCGGCCAGCGTCGGCATCTTGGCGATCAGGCGGACGATCTGCTTGTAGCGGATGTCCGCGTCGTGGATCTCCTTGGCGTCGAGGTAGAAGGTCGACAGCGCCGCTACCGCGGATACCAGCATCCCCATGGGGTGGGCGTCGTAGTGGAAGCCCTCGAGGAACCGCTTCCGCACGTTCTCGTGGATGAACGTGTGGTACGTGATGTCGTGGACCCACAGGTCGTACTGCGACGCGGTGGGGAGCTCGCCGTGGAGCAGCAGGTAGGCGACCTCGAGGTAGGTCGACTGCTCGGCCAGCTGCTCGATCGGGTAGCCCCGGTAGCGCAGGATCCCGTTGTCGCCGTCGATCTCGGTGATGGCCGACTTGGTCAGCGCCGTGGTCGTGAACGCCGGGTCGTAGAACCAGATGTTCGGGAGCAGCTTCCGCCAGGGATCGGCGCTCACCCCACCGTTCTCGATGGGGATCTCGACGCTCTCACCCGTGCGGTTGTCGGTGATCGTGATGCTCTCGGCCACGCGGCCGAGGCTACTGCTCCGCCCCGGTTGTCATGCACTTTCAGACCTGGGCTGGACGAACGTCCTGACCGCTCGGCCGCTCAGGCCCCTTCGGTGAACCCCCGGTGGATGCCCGCCTGGTCGGCCTCGCGGACGATCTCGCGGATCGCCTCCTGCACGGCCCGGGCCGGGGCCGACAGCCGACCCCGCTGGTTGCGCGCCAGGCCCACCGACCGGGGCAGCAGCCCGTCGACCGACACCCGCTGGCAGGTCTCGTCGATCCACTGGGGCGCGGCGGTGGCGGGGAGCACCGCGGGCCCGAAGCCCTCGAAGGCCAGCGTCGACAGCAGCCGGATGCCGTCGACCTCGGCCTGGGCCTGCAGCGTGACCCCGAACTTGGCCGCCGCCCGGTCGAGCTCGTCTCGGAACGGCGTGCCCCGGGGCTCCAGCAGCAGCTCGTGCTCGGCCAGCTCGCCGAAGTCGATGCGGGTGTGCTCGGCCAGCGGGTGGCCGCCGGGGACGACCAGCACGCGCTCCTCGTCGAACAGCTGCTCGGTGAGCAGCTCGGGCTCGGCCAGCGGCAGGTTGAGCACGGCGAGGTCGAGGGTCTCGGACAGGAGCTGGGGGACCAGCGAGGTGGTGGTGGCGTCGACGATGACCACGTCGACGTCGGGGTGCCGGTCGGCCACCAGCACGAACAGGCGGGGGACCAGCCAGCGGCCGGCGGTGCCGATGCAGCCCAGCCGCACCTGGCCCGACACCTGGTGGAGCAGGGAGGCGACGTCGGTGCGCAGCGACTCGAGCTCGCGCTGGATGCGCCGGGCCCGGCCCACCACGACCTCGCCCTCCTCGGTGAGCATCCCGCCCGCCCGGTCGACCAGGACCGCGCCCAGCTCACGCTCGAGCCGGGCGATGTGGGTGGAGACATTGGACTGGACGGTGTTGAGCGCCCGGGCCGCGGCGGAGAACGATCCTTCGTCGGCCACGGCGACCAGAGCGGCGAGTTGTCGGAGGTCCATCGCTGCCGGCGATGATACCCATCAGAAACATTCATTTGACGAATCGAGCCGGGTGCGGCACTATGATCAACACATAGAGCGGTGCCGGAATCCCCCCTCCGAATCCGCTCAGAAAGCAGACGCGAGAATGCCGGATCCCCCCTCTGAGCGTTCCAGTCTGTCAGGAGCCGACCGATCCACCCGCGGTCGGCTCCGCTCGTTTTCCACCGAGATCGGGGTTGCGGGTCTACGGGCGTCGGCGCGAACGACGCTCTCGTAGGTCCCCCGACCAGCGACGGATCCGCGCGGCGTTCCGCAGGCCGCGGCGATATCCCCGCTCACGGAGGTCGAAGCGGGCGAAGAAGGTGGCGATCGCACCGGCGACGATCGAGGCGACGACGTCGCCGTCGAGCGGCCCGGGGTCGGACAGCCTGACCCAGGCGAAGACGCCGAAGGCCGCCAGCACGCCGACGGCGACCGAGCCGTATCGGCTCATCCCCGGCTGACCGTCGGAACGCCGCCACCAGTCACCCATGCCGCCCCTCGATCCCAGCCCCAGGTCGTCGAGCACGACGGTAGTGGCCGGGCGGGACCCATCCAGGTCGGGCGGGGTGGACGGGATCGCGGCGAGCCCGGGCAGGATCGGGCAGGCTTCGGGGATGCGAGCCGCTGCGTTTGTCGATCTGGACCGGACCCTGCTGCGGGGGGCCAGTGGGCCGGCGATCAGTCGGGCCTTGCGGGACGCAGGGGTGGTGGGATCCCGGTTCGTGCGGGGCGAGAGCCTGATGTACCGGCTGTTCGACCTGGTGGGGGAGACCCGGCCGTCGATCGAGCTGGCCCGCCAGGCCGCCCGGTTCGCCAAGGGCTGGCCCCGCGACCGGGTGCAGGAGGCCGCCGAGCACGCGGCCGATGCCCTGGTCGTGGCCGTGCAGCCCTTCGCCCACCCGATGATCGCCGACCACAAGGCCGCCGGCCGGCCCGTCGTGCTCGCCACCACCACGCCGTACGACCTGGTGGCGCCCCTGGCCGAGCGGCTGGGCTTCGACGACGTGGTCGCCACCCGCTACGGCAGCGACGCCGAGGGCCGCTACGACGGCTCCATCGACGGCGAGTTCGTGTGGGGCCGGGGCAAGCTGCGGGCCGTCGAGCGGTGGGCCGCCCGCGAGAAGGTCGACGTGGGCGAGAGCTGGGCCTACAGCGACAGCTTCTACGACTCGCCGCTGCTGGGCGCCGTCGGCCACCCGGTGGCGGTCAACCCCGACCCCCGGCTGATGGCCCTGGCCCTGTGGCGGCGCTGGCCCATCTCCTGGCTCGATGTGCCCGAGGGCGTGCCCAAGCTGCCGTTGCTCGACATCGAGCCCCAGAAGCTGCTGCTCACCGTGGCCCGGCCCGAGCTGTTCCCGTGGGTGCGGCTCGACGTCGACGGGATCGACAACATCCCCGCCTCGGGCCCCGCGATCCTGGTGGCCAACCACCGCAGCTACTTCGACCCCCTGGCCCTCGGCCTCGCCTTCGCCCGTCGGGGACGGCCCGTCCGGTTCCTGGGCAAGAAGGAGGTGTTCGATGCCCCGGTGGTCGGGCCGATCGTGCGGGCCATGGGCGGCATCCGGGTGGAGCGGGGGAGCGGGTCCGACGAGCCGCTGGCCGAGGCGGCCGCGGCGTTGGCCGCCGGCGAGCTGGTGGCGATCCTGCCCCAGGGCACCATCCCCCGGGGCCCCGACTTCTTCGACCCCGAGCTGAAGGGCCGCTGGGGTGCCGCCCGGCTGGCGGCGCTCACCAAGGTGCCGGTGATCCCGCTGGGGCTGTGGGGCACCGAGAAGGTGTGGCCCCGCTCCGAGCGGGTGCCGCGGGTGTGGAACGTGCTGTCGGCGCCCAAGGTGGTGGTGCGGGGCGGGCCGCCGATCGAGCTGAAGCTCCGGTCGGAGAAGGCCGACACGGCTCGGATCATGGCGGCCATCACCGACCTGCTGCCGCCCGAGGCCCGCGAGCACCGTTCGCCCACGCCGGAGGAGCTGGTGCTCACCTACCCGCCGGGCAAGGCCCCGGTGACTCCCGCACCCGGCGACTAGGGCGTGTCCTGCGAATCACGGCACCCGTCTCTCCGGCCAGGATCGCCGCTGGACTGCGTCCTCCTCCATTGCCTGCGCTGGTGGCAGGCTGCGTCGTCGGTCCTTGCCAGCGACGATCCTGACTCGGAGATCCGGGCACCAGATTCACAGGACACGCCCTAGCCTCGTGACCAGGCGCTGACGGCGGGTCGGCGCCCCGGCGAGGGCGGCGGGATCATCAGCTACTACAGCGACCAGCAGGTCGTCGCGCGGTACGTCGCCGACGGCACCGACCTCACCCCGGTGGAGGCGGCGCTCTTCGGGGCCCACCTGCGCGACGGCATGGACGTCCTCGACCTGGGCGTGGGCGCCGGGCGCACGACGCCGCACCTGCAGGGCCTGGGTGGGCGGTACGTGGGGATCGACGTCGAGCCGGCCATGGTCGAGGCCTGCCGGGAGCGGTTCCCCGAGGCCGACGTGCGGGTGGGCGACGCCGCCGACCTGTCGGCCTTCCCCGACGGCAGCTTCGACGCCGTGGTGTTCTCGTTCAACGGCCTCGACTACGTGATCAGGCGGGATGCCTGCCTCGCGGAGTGCCACCGGGTGCTCCGCTCCGGCGGCGTGCAGCCGCACCGCCCGGCACAACCCCCGGGCGGTGCTGGCGGTGCCCCGCCGCCTCAAGGCACCGCTGTGGGTGCTGCGCCGGGCGGTGCGGCTGGTGCCGACCAAGGCCTTCTGGCTCGGCGAGGGGACCGTGGTGGAGCCGCCGTCCGGGTTCAACGGCCCCCTGCTCCGCGGTCGGGGCGGGTCCCCGCTCCCGACGGCGATGGCCACGCCCCGCCGGGTGCACGGTGAGCTCCGGGCCCACGGCTTCGAGGTGGTCGACACCATGGGTGGCTGGTCGGGGACCGCCTCGTCGTACCACTACGTCGTCCGGCGTTCGGCGGTCATGGTCACTCACGACGAACCTGCCCCCGAAAGAGGATGAAACCCGATCCTCTTTCGAGGGCAGCTTCGAGACACTCGGTGCCCCGGATCGGGGCGGGAACCGCCGGCTCGGTCAGCGTTGGGGGGTGTCGCTGGGGCCGCGGATGGGTTCGAGGGTGCAGTCCCAGGCCGGGAGCTCGTAGCGGACCGGGGGTTGGTCCATGAACTCGGTGCGGCAGCGGATGTCGTTGAGGAGCAGGCCCAGGCCCACGGCCGGGGACCACGAGCCGGAGGTGGCGGCGTGCTGCTCGTCGGGGGCCAGCAGCCGCACCGACACGATGCCGTTGACCGCCACCGCCGCGATCAGCAGCCACAGGTAGCGGCGGTCGGCCCGGGCGCTCACCCCTATCCACAGGAACAGGCACAGCAGCGCCGGGAGCAGGTGGGCCAGCTTCCACGGCATCCAGAAGTACAGCGCCTCGCTGCCCACGAAGCCCAGCACGGCGAAGCGCAGCAGCGGGTCGTCGCCGAAGCGGCGCAGGATGGCCACCAGGGCGGGGACGGCCAGCGCCACCACCACGATCAGCACGATGCCGGTGGCCGAGTAGTTCTTGTAGAGGAACCGGCCCAGGTTGTTGCCGAACGACCGGTAGCCCTCCTGGTTCTCCAGGAACTGCAGCGTGCGGTCGTAGGCCAGCCACGAGGGCACGAACAGCAGCACGCCCAGCGGGGCCGTGAGGGCCCCGGTGCGGAGGCAGCGGCGGCGGTTGGCCGGGTCCCAGGCGTCGGCCACCAGGAACGCGGCGATGAGGAAGCCCGACGACAGCCGGCAGCCGATCGACAGGGCGAACAGGACGCCGGCCGGCAGCCAGCGACCCTCCAGGTGGGCGACCGCCGCCCACACGAAGAACACCAGCGCCCACACGAAGTCGGACAGCGACGTCGAGGCGATGATCGTCATCGGCGAGGCGAACACGGCCAGCGCCACCAGGTCGCCGTTGTCGTGGTCCCACAGCCGCACCAGCCGGGCGATGCCCACCACGGTGGCGCCGGCCGCCGCCGCGGTCAGGAGGTTGAGCAGGAGGTGGCCGCCGACCGGGTCGAACAGGGCGGTCATGGCCTCGAACACCGGGACGCCCGGGGTGCGCGACGGGAAGTAGTCGCCGTCGCGGATGCCGCCGGCCGACCGCAGGACGTTGAACACGTCGATGTCGGTCCCGTAGCCCATCCACACCAGCGGGAGCGTGACCACGGCGACGACCAGGCCCAGGTGGCGGTCGTCGAGGGGTCGGTCCCACCAGGGCGGACGATCGCCCCTGGGCGGCCTCGCCGCCGCGCGCTCGGTCTCCGCCGTCGCCCCTCCGACCGATGTCATGAAGGCGAGACCTTATCGGCGGCTTGCGGGCCGTCGCCCGGGGCATCGGCGACCGGCGGCGCACCGCCGCCGCCGGGGGCGTGGCGGACCCAACGGCCCCGGCCGTGCTGCTTGGCCAGCCGCAGGGCCTCGTCGGCCCGGGCCAGCACGGAGTCGACCATGTCGCCCGGGTGGACCTCGGCCACCCCGATGCTCATGTCGAGCAGGATGTCCTCGCGGTCCACCGGGTCGGTGCCCGGGGCGCCGGCGCGCCACAGGCCGTCGATCGGCTGGCGGATCACGGCCAGCAGCCGCTCGGCCACCCGCTCGACGTCGCCGGGCGAACCCAGGCGCTCGCACAGGACGGCGAACTCGTCGCCGCCCATGCGGGCCACCAGGTCGCCGGGGCGCAGCGCCCCGACCAGCCGCTCGGCCACCACGGCCAGCGCCTTGTCGCCGGTCTGGTGGCCCAGGTGGTCGTTGACGGGCTTGAACCGGTCGAGGTCGAGGTAGAGCACGGCGGCCTGGCCCTCGCCGGCCTTGGCCACCGCGGTGAGCCGGTCGCGGAACGCCTGCCGGTTGGCCAGGCCGGTGAGCGCGTCGTGGGTGGCGGCGAACTGGAGGGTGCGGTGGCTGCGGTCCCACTGCAGGGTGAGCCGCAGCAGCTGGCCCGCCTTGCGCAGCGTGCCGCTGTTGAACCTGGTGGGCTCGCCGGCGTGGCGCCGCCACACGACGATGGCCGCCACCGGGCGGTCACCCTCGACCAGGGACACGGGGTGCACCCAGCACGACTGGAAGCCCTCGGCCCGGGCCAGCGCCGCCAGCGGGCCGGGCATGTCGCCGCGGTCGCCGATCGCCACCGTCGACCCCGAGGCCAGGGCCCGCGCCCACGGCGAGCCCGGCTGGGTCACCAGCAGGCCGGTGGCGGGGCCGGCGGCGACCACGTAGCGGTCGCCGTTCCAGCGGTCGCACACGGCGATGCTGGTGCGGGGGAACATGTTCTCGACCGCCGCCACGATCAGCGACAGGACGTTGCCCAACGAGGCGCCGGCGGCCATGGCCTCGACGGCCTGGTCGAGGGCCCGCTCGTAGCCGGCCAGGCGCACCAGCACCACGTACCACGGCAGCCCGGTGCGGCGGGTGGTGAGGGCGGCCAGCTCGCAGCTCACCCGGTGGCCCTCGTTGTGGCGCAGGTCGAGCTGCACGCCGACGCCGCCCCACGGGTCGATCTCGTAGGCGTCGTGGACGCTGGCGAAGGCCTCGATGGCGGCCTCGATGGAGTCGGGCATCACCACGTCGGCGAAGTGGCGGCCGATCAGCTCGCCGGGGGCGTAGCCGAAGAACCGCTCCATCGAGGCGCTGGTCCAGCGGATGGTGCCGTCGGTGTCGATCATCACGATCGGGTAGATCGAGTGCTCGGCCACCACCTCGAACATGGCGGGGGTGGGCCCGTCGGCCAGCTGGACCAGCTCGATGCGGTTGCCGAAGGGGTCGTCGGTGTGGAACCGGCGGACCCCGGGGATCTCGTGGTTCCAGCGGACCGGGGCGCCGGCGGCCTCGAGGCGCTGGGCGACGGCGTCGAGGTCGTCGACCAGCAGCGCCGGGTGGGCCTTGCGGGCCGGCCGGAACGGCTCCTCGACCCCCAGGTGCACCTGGACGCACGACCCCTGGAACCAGGCCCCCGTCTCCCCGGCCCCGGCGGGGGCGTCGCGCCCGGCCGACCCGGCGGGCTCGGCGTGCCCGGGCGGGGTGGCGGGGGTGGTGGCCGCGGGCTGCACCCGGCGGGCCGGGCCGCCGGCGAACGGTGCCGCCCGGCGGGGCCCGTCGACCGGGGCCGGTGCCACCGGTCCCGGAGCGGTCGGCGCCGGTGCCCCGGGGCCCGGGGGTCCTGGGTTCTGCTCGGGGTACACCGGGTGCTGGGGCTTCGGCACCCGCCGGAGCCCCAGCACCCGGCCGTAGAACCACTCGGCGGCGCGAACCGCCTCCTCGCCCGCCGGGATGGCCAGCTGGACGTGGTCGAAGCCGAGGAGTTGCCCTCGTGGCGCAGGCGGAGGTGCGTTCAGCTCGTGTGCTTCCTACGGATGATGTTCAGGGCGCTGCCCGCCCGGAACCACTCGATCTGCTCGTCGTTCATGGTGTGGGTGGCGGCGAACTCGGCGGACGCGCCGTCGGATCCGTGGACCACGCACCGTACCTGTCGGTCCGGCGCTAGTTCGTGCAGGTCGATCACGCTGATCCGGTCGTCCTCGCCGATCAGGTCGTAGGACGCCGGGTCGGCGAACGTGAGCGCCAGCACGCCCTGCTTCTTGAGGTTGGCCTCGTGGATGCGGGCGAAGCTGCGGGCGAAGATCACCCGGGCGCCCCGGTAGCGGGGCTCCATGGCGGCGTGCTCGCGGGAGCTGCCCTCGCCGTAGTTCTCGTCGCCGATGGCGCACCAGGCCACGCGCTCGGCGTGGAGGTGCTTGGCGATCTCGGGGAAGGGCGCCACCTGGCCGTCGAGCGGGTCCTTGCCGTGGCCGGCCTCGTACTCGGAGCCGTCGGCCCGCCGGAAGGCGTTGATCACGCCGAGGAACAGGTTGCCGGAGATGTTCTCCAGGTGGCCCCGGAACTTGAGCCACGGGCCGGCGGCCGAGATGTGGTCGGTGGTGCACTTGCCGGCGGCCTTCATGAGCACCGGCAGCTCGACGAGGTCCTTGCCGTCCCAGGCCGGGAACGGCTCCAGCAGCTGGAGGCGGTCGCTGGTGGGGGCGACGGAAACGGCGATGCCGGTGCCCTCCTCCGGCGGCGCCACGAAGCCGGACTCACCCGGGTCGAAGCCCAGGGCGGGCAGCTGCTCGCCCCGCGGGGCGGCGAGGAGCACCTCGTTACCGGCCTCGTTGACCAGCGTCTCCGTGCGGGGGTCGAAGTCGAGGGTGCCGGCCAGCGCCAGCGCCACCACCAGGTCGGGGCTGGTGACGAACGACAGGGTGTTGGCGTTGCCGTCGTTGCGCTTGGGGAAGTTGCGGTTGTAGCTGTTGACGATGGTGTTGGGCTTCGTGGGGTCGAGGTCCTGGCGGTCCCACTGGCCGATGCAGGGGCCGCAGGCGTTGGCCAGGACGGTGGCGCCGATGGCCTCGAGGTCGCCCAGCAGGCCGTCGCGCTCGATGGTGGCCCGCACCTGCTCGGAGCCGGGGGTCACCAGCAGCTGGGTCTTGGCCTTGAGCCCGTTGGCGGCGGCCTGGCGGGCGATCGACGCGGCCCGGGTGATGTCCTCGTAGGACGAGTTGGTGCACGAGCCGACCAGGGCGGAGGACACCTGCAGGGGCCAGCCCTCGGCCCGGGCGTGGTCGCCCAGCTCGTCGATGCGGTGGCCGCGGTCGGGGGTGTGGGGGCCGTTGACCATGGGCTCGAGGGTGGACAGGTCGAGCTCGACGACCTGGTCGAAGAAGCGGCCGGGGTCGTCGGCGACCTCGGGGTCGGGCCGCAGGTCGCCCATGACGGCTCGGGCGGCCTCGGCCAGGTCGGCCCGCCCGGTCGAGGCCAGGTAGGCGAGGCCGGCCTCGTCGAAGCTGAACAGCGACGTGGTGGCGCCGATCTCGGCGCCCATGTTGCAGATGGTGGCCTTGCCGGTGGTGGACAGGGCGTCGGCGCCGGGGCCGAAGTACTCGACGATGGCGCCGGTGCCGCCCTTCACGGTGAGCAGCTCGGCCACCTTGAGGATGACGTCCTTGGGGGCGGTCCAGCCGTCGAGCTCCCCGGTGAGGTGGATGCCGATGAGCTTCGGGTAGCGGACGTTGAACGGGAAGCCGGTCATCACGTCGACGGCGTCGGCGCCGCCCACCCCGACGGCCACCATGCCCAGGCCGCCGGCGTTGGGCGTGTGGCTGTCGGTGCCGATCATCATCCCGCCGGGGAACGCGTACTGCTCGAGGACGACCTGGTGGATGATGCCCGAGCCGGGCTTCCAGAAGCCGATGCCGTAGCGGGCCGACACCGTCTGCAGGAAGTCGTAGACCTCGCTGTTGACGTCCAGGGCGAACGACAGGTCCTGCGCGGCGCCCACCCGGGCCTGGATGAGGTGGTCGCAGTGGACGGTGGAGGGCACCGCCACCTGGGGCAGGCCGGCGGTCATGAACTGGAGCAGCGCCATCTGGGCGGTGGCGTCCTGCATGGCCACGCGGTCCGGGTCGAGGTCGGCGTAGCTGCGGCCCCGCTCGAGCTCCTGGTCGTGCGGGTGGCGGAGGTGGTTGACCAGGACCTTCTCGGTGAAGGTGAGGGGCCGGCCGATACGTTCCCGGCCGAGGGCGACGCGCTCCGGCAGGCGGGCGTAGACCTGCTCGACGAGGGTGACCGGGGTGGAGGCAGAGACGGCCATCGATGTTCCCTTGCGTTCGACGTTGTTTGTAGACAAGTCTATGACAAGTGCGTGAGCTGCGCTATCGAACCATCGCCGACGAGCTGCGCCGCCGGGTCGAGAGCGGGGAGTACGTCGCGGGCGGTCTGCTGCCCAGCGAGAGCGAGCTGTCGGGAGGCTACGGGGTCAGCCGGGTGACGGTCCGCAAGGCCCTGGAGCTGCTGCGCGACGAGGGGCTCATCGACTCCCGCCAGGGGTTCGGGTGGTTCGTGGCCGCCGACCCGCTGCGCCAGGCGCTGGGCTGGCTGGGCACCATCGAGGGCCAGCTCGAGTCGCTGGGCGTGGCCTCCGAGCGGCGGGTGGTCGGCTTCGGGTTCGTGAAGGCGCCGCCCCGGGCCCGCCAGGTGCTGCACGCCACCACCGTGCTGGAGGTGCGGCGGGTCAACCTGGCCGACGGGCAGCCCTTCGCCCGGGTGACCGTGTGGTGCCCCGACGACCTGGGGGCGTCGCTGTCACGGGCCGACGTCGAG
>Ga0272482_10000456_pt1 | contig 12783 bp, 7 predicted proteins | sample RVTome_8_FD_192427 | JGI IMG/M metagenome (GOLD analysis project Ga0272482, IMG submission 192427) | Soil microbial communities from uranium-contaminated site in the Upper Colorado River Basin, Wyoming, United States - RVT160D0 (version 2) ...
AACGGGTCGTCAACGACCAGCTCGCCGAAGGCTTCTTACCGTGGCGGTTCCGGCTCCTGGCGGTCCCGGCTCACTGGCGGCCCTGGCATGACGCGATCACCAGGATCATCGACCGGCAGTGGCCCGGTGTCCGTCCGACCGTGCTCGCCCGCACCCGGTTGATCGACACGATCGTCGGCGAGCTGGCGCCCATGACGCCGCAGGTCGTGATCCTCGGCGCCGGGCTCGACACCCGAGCCTGGCGCCTGCCGCAGCTCGAAGGCGTGGCGGTGTTCGAGGTCGACCACCCCGACACGCAGCGCCGCAAGCAAGCGCGGCTGCGCCGACGTGACCTCGACATGACCCACGTGCAGTTCGTCCCCACCGACTTCAACCTCGGGCGTCTCGACGCGGCGATGCTCCGGGCCGGCTTCGATCCACTGCTGCCCACCCTGTTCCTGTGGGAAGGCACGACGAACTACCTGTCGGCCGAGGCCGTCGACGCCACCTTGCGCTGGTGCGCGCAGGCGCCGGCCGGCAGCCAGCTCGTCTTCACCTACATCAACGCGGACGTGCTCGACGATCCCAGCCGGTACGTGGGAGCCGAGCAGGTGTTCGCGACGCTGCGACGGGCGGACGAGCCCATGACCTTCGGCCTCGCACCAGACTCACTCGCCGGCTATCTCGCTGAGCGAGGACTCCAACTTGTGGCCGACGTCGACGCAGAGACGTTCCGCCGTCGGACCTACGGCCCCGCCAGCGCCGCGATCCGCGGCCACGAGTTCTACCGGGTCACGCACGCCCGCATCGCGTCGGCGGCTGTCCTCCCAACCAACCACCCCACCGCCGAACGCCCCTGAACGCCGGCTCGGGGGCAACCCGGCGCAGTGCCGGGGCGGCAGGGGCGGTCTGGTCCATTTGCCCGAAAGGCACTGGTCCGTCGATGCTGCTCGTCGGGTGTTTCGACCATGACGTACCAACGGGCGGTCCTGCCACCCCGGACCGACCTGAGGACCCGGCGCGAGCGCGTGGCCGCCAAAGCGGCTGTCCACGCCGAGGATCTCTATGAGCGGCTGAAGTCACGGATTCTGGTCGAGGTCACACCTCCGACAGACGATCCCTTCTATCGGGCGCCCGACAAGCTCGAAGCGTTCCGTCCGGGCGAGGTTCTCGAGGGTCGTCCCGTCCAGGTCCGTGGCGTCCGCCACGTGATCGAGGCTGACGCGTGGCACGTCAAGTTCCGATCGACCGACGGGCAAGGTGCTCCGAGCTGGGGCGTGGCCACGGTGATGATTCCCTGGCGACGCTTCGTGGGACCGGTGCGACCGCTGCTGTCGTACCAGTGCGCGATCGACGCCCTGGGGGCGCCAGCCGATCCGTCCTACACACTTCGACGCGGCGACCAGCTGGAGCTGCCGTTCATCGCCCTGGCCCTCCGTCGAGGGTGGGCCGTCGTCACGACGGACTTCAACGGGCCACAGCACGCCTTCGGCGCATACCCACTCGTTGCCCGGTCCGTGCTCGACGGCATTCGAGCCGCTACCAGCTTCGAGCCGGCTGGCTTCGATGCCGCCACGCCGATCGGTCTCTGGGGGTACTCGGGCGGAGCGCTCGCCACGCTCTTCGCCGTCGAGCTACAAGCCGCGTACGCGCCGGAGCTGCACCTCGTCGGCGCGGCCGGCGGCGGCGCCGGCGTCGACATCACCTCGTCGCCGCAGATGTTCGAGGACGGCAACCTCTTGAGCGGCATCCCGTTCGGCGCCGTCATCGGTATCAGCCGCGGCTTTCGGGACGTCGATCTGCACTCCGTCCTCACGCCACAGGGCCAGACGATGGTGGCTGCCGCGGCCGAGATGACCATGGAGCAGCTCGTCGCGAGCTTCGCTTTCGTGCGCTGGAGCGACTACCTCACGGTCCCGAGCGTGTTCGAGATACCCGGGATGCGCGCCGCCTTCGAGCAGCATGGCCGCCTGGGCGGGGCCACACCCATGATCCCGCTGCACCTCTACCACGCCGTGCACGACAAGTATCCCGCCGTCGCGGACGTCGACAAGCTCGTCGACAAGTACCGGCGCGAAGGCGTGGACGTGACCTACCGCCGGTTCCCGTTCGGCGGGCACATGACCACCGTGTTCACGGGCGTGCCGGGTTCACTCCGATTCCTGAGCGAGCGATTCGCCGCCCCCTAACACCGGATCGGAGTGCCGTCGCCATGCAAGGGTGGGTTTGTGTCCTGCACGGTTCAAGGTGGTCAGTGGATCGTCGTCGTGACGGGCTGGACGGGAGCGGGAAAAGTCCACGATGGCGGACGCCCTGGCCAACGAGCTCGGAGCGACGGTGGCCAGCTTCGACTGGATGATGTCGGCGCTTCGCTGCCATGAGGACGTCTGGTCGGCGATCGAAGAGCCTGTCGAGCTTCAGCGCCGGATCGGCTGGGACCTGCTCTCTCGCATCGCTGAGCAGCAGCTGCGGAGCGGGCGGAGCTGCATCCTAGATCTGGTGGCTCGCGAGACACCTCGTCAGGAGTGGGCTGGTTTAGCAGACCGGTACCGAGCCTCGTTCGCAGTCGTCGAGTGCGTCTGCTCCGATGTCGAGGTTCACCGGAGCCGGGTCGACGGTCGGCGACGGGAGATCCCTGGCTGGTATGAGCTGAACTGGGAGTGGGTCGAGCGTGGACGACAGCTCTACGAGCCCCTGAGCGAACCGAAGGTCGTGATCGACGCCATCGAGCCGCTGGAGCACAACCTCGGCGTCGTCATGCACCACCTCAGCGCCATGCACCACCTCAGCGCCGACCGAACTCCACGCCCGGGCCCGGACGCGTAGCTGTCGCCATCAGGCGCAATGCTCTGGTCGCCGTTGCCTGGTCGCTGGGATGGTTGTGTGCGGTGGGCGGGGCCTGAGGGGGAAGGCAGCCTGTGGCTGTCCAGCGTGGTCTTCGGGTTGGTGCTGGCCCGCTCGGCTGCTGCTGGTGTGCAGGGCAGGGGGCGTGGTCGCCCTTCGGGCCCTGCTCGTAGTGGATGGTTACCAGGGGGAGCCGTAGTGGGTGAATGGAGCCCAGTGGATGGGGTGGGCGTCGGTGCCGTGGTGCGCGGCCAGGTTGTCTCGGAGTTCTCGGATGGCGTGACGGTGGGCGACCGCCGGGTGTGAGCCGTTGGCGAGGTGGCTGTAGAAGGCCTGGTCGAACATGGCGCTGGACTGCGTGGTCGTCGTCCACAGGTTGGCGAGCACGTGGGCCGCTCCGGGTAGGAGGAAGGCGGTGGCGAGAGAGATGTGTTGTTCTGTGGCGCCGAGGTCGTGGATGGCTGTCCAGCAGGCGGAGAGGTTCACCAGCCAGGGTGCTGAGGGTTGTTCCAGAACGGCTCGGATGGTGAGGGCTGGTTCCAGGTGGAGCTTGCTCTCGAAGGGGTCTTGCAGGTCGTAGGAGCCGTGGCAGGAGATGTGGGCGATGTCGGCGCCGTCGAGGCGGGCGAGCACTTCCTCGGCCGAGGGGCGATCGAGGACTGTGCCGCCGACCAGCTGCTGGAACTGTTCCCGCTCGGGGCTGAGGGGTAGCGGCTTGTCGTTGCCGGTGCCGGGATGGAAGGCGCCGAAGCTGGGCCCGCCGGGTCGTGGGCGGTGCGCCGCACGGGCCCAGGCGAGGCTGGGCGCGATTGTGAGGGTGGTGTGGTCGGTGAGGTGGCCGTCGTCTCGCCGGGCGGCGCCGTAGGGCAGGAGAGCACAGATGCCGACGGGAACGACGAGGAGGTGCTCCACTCGGGGGAACGTCGCTGCGATCTCGGTCGCCAGAGAGCAGAGCCTGTCCACGGTCTGGTGTTGGGCGATGAGGTGTTGCTCTCGCTGCTTGCCGGATGTGGCCGCCGCGAGCAACTGCGTGCTCGTGTGGGCCGCCACCGCGCCGTGGATGGCGGGACGGGGCCGGTCGAGGACGTGGGACGTGTAGGTGCGGTGGTCCACCGTGGTGATGACCACTGTCTCCCAGTAGCCGGTGATCACCCAGGCCACGGGTATGGAGCGGGGCGACGTGCTCGCGATGGCGACGGCACCCTCGGGCGGGGCCGGGAGCCAGACGCGCTCGGCTTCGATGAGCCGGATCGCCCGGTCGAGGTCGCCGTCGAGGACGACGCTGACGACGAGCTCACCGAGCAGGCCGTCGAACCGGTGGGCCAGATCGCGACGCCAGGTCGGGTTCGGTTCGGCAGCCCTGAGCCTGTTGACGACCTCGACCGCCGTGGCCAGTTCCTCGGCCACGGCGGCGAAACGGTCGTGGTGGCGTCGGTCGCAGCGCACGAGCCGCGCTCGTGTGAGGGCCAGGTCGATCTGGTCGAACGGGCTCTCCGGCTGCAGGTTCTCCACTGTCGCCCAGGCCTCGTCGAGGAATCCGGGCTCACCCTTCCTGTCCCAGAGCTGGCGGAGGAGCTCGGCCAGGTACCAGACCCGAGACGGGCGGCTGATGTCGTCCGCCGCGGTGTCCTCCACCGCGAACCGTTGAAGGAGCACAGCCTGCTCCAGTACCTCGACGTCATCGCTGATCTCGGACAGCCGCCGATGCGTCACAGCGACGCTCGAGTAGTGCTCGGACCGGAGCCGCATGCCGGCCGCGGCCGACATCTCCATCACGCGCCCCTGCAAACGCCCTGCCTCCAACAGGACCTCGACGTCGCCGCCGCGCTCGAAGCGCTTGGTGAGCAAGCCCGCCAACCGGCTCAAGCAGGCCAGTTGGAGAGGCCGGACCTCGACCACAGCATCCCCCGCCTCACCGGAGGTCTCCAGGAGCGAGACAGCACGACGCTCCATGGCGACGGCCTCCTCCAGCAGCTCTACCCGACCGGTAGCCGTATGCAAGGCATCGAGCAACGACCCAAGACCGTCCAGGAGCTCGGCCCGCTCGACACGGTCGACATCCGCAGACGCGACCGCACGACACTGGACTGCCACCCCCTCCTCCAGCAGCCGACGATCACCGGTCCTCCAGAACTTCTCGAGATAGCTGTTCAGCCCCACCTCACCCAAATGCACCTGCCCCGCACGGATTGCGCACCAAGATGCCGACAGCCTCTCGACCTCGCCCCACACCTCCCCACACCGATCACCGAACCATTTGGTCACCGGCGGCAGCGCGTAACCGGCTTCGATAGGGGGATCGGGGTGCTGGTCTCGGGTTCCGCCCATCAAGGTCATGGTGTGCCTGGGCAGCGGTTCGCGTAGGTCGTGGGCGAGCGGTGTCCGTTCTCGGCCGTCGCCGTGGCTACGGCAAGCCCTGCGCCGGCAGGCCTGAGGAGTGGTAGCGACGTCGGCGACGAGTTTCGCCGGGGGCGAGGTCCTAGCGGAGGGCTGCGGCGGTGGCCTCGACCGCTGCGGGTAGCGCCTCGAAGGCGTCGTCGGGGTTGCTGGTCATGATGACGGTCACCCAGAACCCGCCGTCGACCCAGGTGGCCGTCACCAGATCGCCGTCGGTCGCTCCGAACACGGTGTCGGGGTCGAGGCCCTCGGCCTCGCCGTCGACCAGTTCCATCAGGTCGTCGTCCCCGGCGACGCCGGCGGCGTAGGAGTCACGGTCGCGGTCGGTGGTGCCGGCCATCAGGTTGATCGGCCTCTCGTCGTCGACCGTGACGGCGCACATCACGAGCCTGGCGCCCTCTCTCGTGGCGAGGCGCCCGCCCTCGGCGGCCACGTCGCCGGCGGGGTGGATGCCGGCCGCCGCCAGGATGGCGACCGCGTCGTCGTCGGTCATGACGGGGCAGCTCTCGAGGAAGATGGGCTCGTCCGGGCCCGTGCCGGCATCCTCGTAGGTCTGTTCGACGAACTCGTTGAAGGGGCCCACGAGCTCGGCTCCGAGGACCCTTCCATCGCTCCCGCCACTGGTCGCCTCGTCGGCCTCCGTTGTCTCGCTCCGCTCCGTCCCGTCGTCGATCTCCGCACCGTCGGCCCGCCCGTCGCTCGGGTCCTCGTCCACCGGGTCCTGGTCCACCGGGTCCTGGTCCACCGGGTCCTCGCGTACCGGGTCACGGTTCGCCGAGCCGGCGGCGTCGTCAGCGCTTCCGCCGCACGCCAGCAGCGTCCCGACGAGCGCCAACGCCCCCAGAGCTCGTGATCCCTGTTGCGCCCGGATGTTCCTGTGGGTGCTCATGCCGACCCAGACCCTCCGGTGCGCCGGGAGGTTGGGGGCCGGCAGAGAAATCTTCTGGCGAGGCCGCGGGGTGCCCAGGGAGGGATCAGGCGGCCGCAAGGCGGTAGCGCACCTCGTGCCAGATCCGCCTTGACGTTGCCGTCGCTGATCGCCAACCGGGTCGCGGTCGCCTCGACGCTGAGGCCGTCGATGAACCGCAGTGCGAAGCACTGCCGCTGCCGCTCGGACAGGACGTTGAGCGCCAGCGCCTGCACCGCCTCTCATACCGGACACAGAGTTGGCACTCCCTCGTCACTCGACACCGGCATTCCCTCCAACGGGGGTCGCAACCCGGCGGCCGTCCTGGGCACATATCAGCCTGGCGCCAGCGATGTCTCCAGGAGCGCGTATCCGGCACAACCGGGAGGGCAGGGGTCGCCTGCGCCGTTCGGTCCACACTGGCATCGACCGGGAGGCGGTCGGCGGGGGGTGGTCAGTTGAGGAGGGTGAAGTAGGTGGTCCAGAGCCACACGCTCGCTATCCGATCGGCCACCGACCTTGTCGTCGCTTTCGGTGACGGGCGCTAACCCGACGCTATTGGTCACTCGGATGATGGGGTCATCGGAAGAATGGTTGCGTCGACGGAGCAAATGGCGGGCGTCTTTTCTCTGGCGGTGTGACCACGGCGGAAGGAACAAACGATGATCCATGCACGCCTCGACGCAGCGGAGGCACGGTGATGGTGGCGCGCTTCAACGCTCCTCCGGGATGGCCTCGGCCACCGGCCAACTGGAGGCCGGCTGTCGGTTGGCGGCCCGATCCCTCCTGGCCGCCGGCCCCTGCCGGTTTGGCCTCTGTGGGTGGAGGACGGCTCATCCCACCAGACCTCCAGCAGGTCGTCCTCACTCAACCTGGCGATGGGCGGGGCTTCAGCCGTCGTCATCGGGTCGTTCATGCCGTTCATATCGACGCAGTGGGGTTTGCTCTATGAGATCAACCCCGAGGCGAAGAACATCTCCGCGGCCTTCGGCGCGCTCCTCGGTCTCATGGCCCTGGGGATGCGGGCGAAGGAGAGCCGAACGGTGTGTTCGGTCGTGCTCCTGCTCGCGGGGCTGTTCGGCGTGCTCGGCTACGGCGGATTCGCGTACATGGGCATCCAGGGCTTCGAGAGCGAATCGGACTTCGGCTTCTCGACCCACGTCGAGTTCTCACCTGGAGCCGGTCTCGTCGCCTGCATCGTGGGCTGTGGCCTGGCGGTTCTGGCCGCAGTCTCGACGTTGAAGGCAGGGGGCGATGCCTGACTCCCAGGTCCGGCCCCCGAGCGCCGTCCCGCCCCCCGCTGCCGCCAGCGCCACCGGCGCCTCAGCGCAGCGGCGGACCGTGGGCGCCGGGCGGCCCACCACCATCGCCGCCACTTTCGGGTGGTGGACCCGAGCGGCCTCCCGTGTCCAAGCCGAAGCTGCGCAAACGGCTGCTGGGGGCGTTGCCGGCGCAGGTGTACCCGGCCCAGGACCTCGTCGTAACCGCGTCCTGCAACGGTCAGAACGCCGCTGACCTGGACATACCCACGATCGGAGCTGGCACCTTCCACTGGGACGTCGACTACCGCTGCGGCGGGACCGGAACGGCCAAGCTCATGTTCGCCAACAACACCCGCCACGCCGCCGCACCGGACGGAGCCACCGCCGAGCAATGCGCCGACGTCCTCCGCCGCTCCGGCGTCGGCGACGACCAGGCGGTCATACCCCTGAGCGGCGTCGTCCTCTGCGTGCAGACCACCACCGACGCCTCCGAACGGGACGAGCGACCTCCCCGGCTGGTCCGCCTCGCCGTCACCTCCGTCGACGACAACGAACAACTGACGATCAACGTGGAGGCCTGGGAACTCGACTGACCCAAAAGAACCCCAACACACGAGGGGAGCGGCCCGCCCAAGGAGCCGCCCCCTCAACGCGCCTGGCTCCTGTCCAACCCCGACCCACCTGCAGCCACCATCGACAACGACCCCCCGGGAGCAGCCGTGGCCATGCTCCACCGCTCACGTAGGCGCCGATATCCAGTGGGTCAAGAGCTCGTTCGGTCGCAGGAGACATGTGCGGCTCGGGTTGGGTGCGGCCATCGTGCTGATGCGCCCACACGATGGTCAAGGTGACCACGGAACCGGGGCAAGACCAGATAGCAGCTGTCGCTCTGCCTGGCCTGTAACCATGCGAGCCAATCCTCCGTTGCCATCTACGAGGGGGTGAGTTCGCAGGATGCCTCCTGGCCGCTAGGGCAACCCGGCCACCCGCCCGATGACGGGCGGATGACCGGCGGGCGGGGCTCAGGCGTCGACGGGTTGGGGGCGTGGGCCGGGCTCGGGGTCGGGCTCGAGCGAGGTCGCGGGTTGTGCGGGGCGGTCGGCGGTCGAGCCGGAGGGGGTGGGGTGGGGGTGGGCGGTCTCGATGTTCACGTTGGGGAGGAGGCGGTCGAGCCAGCGGGGGATCCACCAGTTCTTGTCCCCGAGCAGCTCCATCGTGGCGGGCACGAGGAGCATGCGGACCAGCGTGACGTCGAGCAGCACTGCCGAGGCGAGGCCGACGCCGAGCATCTTGACGATGCGGTCGTCCTCGAAGACGAACGAGCCGAAGACCACGACCATGATCGCGGCGGCTGCCGTGATCACCCGGGCCGTGGTGGCCAGGCCGTCGGCGACCGACTCGACGGCGTCGCCGGTGCGGACGTACTCCTCCCGCACCCGGGACAGGAGGAAGACCTCGTAGTCCATCGAGAGCCCGAAGACGATGGCGAAGAGGATCATCGGGATGAACGGCTCGATCGGGGCGCCGGCGATGCCGAGGAGATCCCCACCCCAGCCCCACTGGAACACGGCGACGATCACGCCGTAGGTGGCGGCCATCGCGAGCGAGTTCATGACCACCGCCTTGAGGGGAACCAGCAGCGAGCGGAACACCGCCATCAGCAGCACGAACGACAGCGCGAGCACGACACCGAAGAAGACGAGCACTCGCCGGGCCAGGAAGTCGGTGAGGTCGATGTTGGCCGCGGCGGCTCCGGTGACGTTGACGTCGAGCCCGGTGTCGGCGACGGCGGCCGGGACGACCTCGTCGCGCAGGTGGGTGACGAGGTCGGTCGTGGCCTCGTCCTGCGGCGCCGTCGTCGGGATCACCGACAGGAGGAACGCACCGGGAGCGTCGGGGTCGTCGGGCAGCGCCGGCGTCACCTCGGCCACACCCGGGGTATCGGCGAGCGCAGTGGTCAGGTCCGCCACGGCCCTGGTCGCGCCGTCCGCCGTGTCGGGCCGGGGGACGGCCGTGACCAGGAGGGGCCCGTTGAAGCCCGCGCCGAACCCGTCGGCGAGCAGCTCGTAGGCCCGCCGGGTGGGGCTGTCCTCCGGGTAGGTGCTCTCGTCGGCGACACCGAGCCGCAGGCCGAGGACGGGTGAGGCCAGGACGAGCAGCACGGTCGTCCCGCCGGCCAGCCACAGCCATGGGTTCCGCTGGATCGTGCGGCTCCACCGGTAGGCGACGGTCTCGCGCGTCGGCTTGGGCGCACGGCGCGGCACCTCGCGGCGCAGGGGCCGCAGGGCGAAGCTCGCCAGCAGGACGGCAGCGGCCAGGAGCGCCCCGGCCGCGGCGATCGGCGCGACGCCGATCCCTGCGCCGAACAGGGCGACGGCAACGAACCCCGCGACGAGCAGCCCCCGCCAGCGGGTGACCTCGACCCGCTCCCGGGCCAGGCCGAGCAGCGCGGGGAGCAGCGTGACCGAGCTGATCATCGTCACGAGCACGGTCACCGAGGCGCCGAGGCCCAAGCCGGTGACCAGCCGGATGCCGATGAACAGCATGCCGAGCAGCGAGATCACCACGGTGATCCCGGCGAAGACGACCGCCCGCCCGGCCGTGCCCATCGCGGCCACCAGCGCCTCCCGCGGGGACATCCCCTCGTGGATGCCGGCGCGGTAGCGGGTCACGATGAACAGGGCGTAGTCGATGCCGACCCCGAGGCCGATCATGGCGCCGATGGTCAGGGTGCCGTCGGGGACCGTGTACAGGTTGCTGAGCAGGATCGTGGTGCCGATGCCGCCAGCGACGCCGCTCAGGGCGACCGCGACCGGCAGGCCCATCGCGAGGACCGAACCGAACGCGACGATCAGGATCACCACGGCGAACGCCAGCCCGATCAGCTCCGACTCCGGGGGCTCGTAGGCGCCGAGCGGCGCGCCGCCGGGCAGGACCTCGAGGCCCGCGACGGTGGGCGCGTGCTCGACGATCGCTTCACCCAGGAGGGCCGACTCGGCCAGGTCGACGTCAGCCGCCAGGTTCACCTGGGCGTAGGCAAGCTCGCCGGCCAGCGGTCCCTCCCGTGCGACCTGTCCCTGGCCATCGTCGGAGTAGGGCGAGACGATGGTGGCGCCGGGGTGCTGCGGATCGCCGCTCTCGTCGGGGAAGCCGGCGTCCACCTGGGCGAACAGGTCCTCCATCGCGGCGGTGACCTCGGGATCGTCGACGCCCTGGTCGGCCCGGAACACGATCGTCCCCGACAGCCCGCCGACCCCGAGATCGGGGAAGTGCTGCTCGAGCACGTCGAAGCCGTCGGCGCTGTCGGACTCGGGGATGTCGAGCACCCCGTCGTAGCTCGGGCCGATGGCTCCCGCCGCGCCGAAGATGGCGGCCAGGGCCAGCACCCAGAGGCCGACCGCGGCGATCCGGTGGTCGAAGCACCATCCGCTGAGTCGGGTGAGCAGTGTGGGCCGCTGGTGGTCATGGAGTGTCTGGGGGTCACGACGCCTCATGCGGGTGACGATGCACCAGCCGGGTCGGCTTGCGGTTGTAGACCGGTAGGGCGAAGGTTGAGGAGGCGGTTTGCGGCTCAACCGAAACGCAACCGGGTGTCCGGTCGGTCACAACCGCTGAGGTGCAGGGTCTCGTGGTGCAGATACGTCTCTTCGGTGGGGTCGGTGCCATCGCCGACGGCGGGGAGCCGGTCGACGTCGGCCCGGCGAAGTGCCAAGCCGTGCTGGCGGCGCTGGCCCTCTCTCCCGGGGCGGCCGTGCCGGTGGCCCGGCTGATCGAGCTGGTGTGGGGCGAGAACCCGCCGCGCACAGCCGACAAGACCCTGCAGTCGTACATCGTCCGCCTGCGCAAGGGCCTGGGCCCCGACTCGATCGTGCGCACCGGGGCCGCCTACATCCTCGACGCCGGCGCCGAGGAGGTCGACGTCGTGCGCTTCCAGCGCAAGCTCGCCGCCGCGGGTCCCGATCCCGACGGCGTCACCGCGGCGCTGGCCGAGTGGACGGGCGTCCCCCTCGCCGGGCTCGATGCCCCCGGCCTGACCGGCGCGGTGGACGCGCTGGTCGAGCAGTGGCTCGGCGCGGTGGAGATCGACCTGGGGCGGCGCGTCGAGAGCGATGCCGCGGCTGCCATCGGCGAGCTGACCGAGCTCACCGCCGCCCACCCGTTCCGTGAAGGCCTGTGGGCGCTGCTGATGACCGCCCTGTACCGGGTAGGCCGCCAGGCCGACGCGCTGGCCGCGTACCGCAAGGTGCGGCACCACCTGGTCGAGCACCTCGGGGTGGAGCCCGGCCCCCGACTGCGCGAGCTCGAGTCGTCGATCCTCGGCCACGACGTACGGCTCCGGGCCGACCGGTCGAACGGCGCGGGCCTGGGCCTGCCGACCGGCACGGTCACCTTCGGCTTCACCGACGTCGAGGACTCGACCCGCCTGTGGGCGACGCACCGCGACACGACGACCGCGGCGATGGCCCGGCACGACGAGCTGGTCCGGACGGCCGTCAAGCGTCACGGCGGCTACGTGTTCGCCACCGGCGGCGACTCGTTCGGCGCGGCCTTCCACCGGGCCACCGACGCCGTCGCCTGGGCGACCGAGCTGCAGGCCGCGACCGCCCGGGAGGCCTGGCCCGGCGGGGTGGCGCTGCGGTTGCGGATCGGCCTCCACACCGGTGAGACCCAGGAGCGCGGCAAGGGCTACTTCGGCCCGCCCGTGATCGTGGCGGCGCGCCTGGCGGCCGCCGCCCATGGCGGCCAGACGCTGGTCTCGGGGGTGACGGCGGTGCTGCTCGACCACAGGGACCTGCGCGACCTGGGGACCTACCGCCTCGACGGCGTGGTCTCCGAGCAGCGCATCCTCCAGCTCGGCGGGGGCGAGCACCCGCCGGTGCGCACCGAGGACCGCCGGCAGGGCAACCTGCCCCGCCGCCTGGGGCGCCTCGTCGGCCGGGACGCCGAGCTCGGTGTCGTCGCCGACGCCCTCGCCCGGTCGCCGATCGTGACCCTGGTGGGCCCGGGCGGGATCGGCAAGACCCGGCTCGCCCTGGCCGCGGCCCGCAGGTTCGAGGTCGACCGGACCGGTGGGACCTGGCTGATCGGGCTGGCCGAGATCGCCGCGTCGAGCGACGTCGTGCGGGCCGTCGCCGACGTCCTGGACGTGCAGGACCGCCCAGGCCGCACGCTGACCGAGTCGGTGGTCGCCAGCCTGCAACAGCACCGGGCCGTGCTGGTCCTCGACAACTGCGAGCACGTGATCGACGGCGCCGCCGACCTGGCCAGCGCGGTCGCCGAGAGCTGCCCCGAGGTGCGGGTGCTCGCCACCTCGCGGGAGGGCCTGGGCGTCCGCAGCGAGCAGCTCATCGCGGTTCCCCCGCTCGAGCCGTCCGGGCCGGGTATCGAGCTGTT
>Ga0272482_10000457_pt1 | contig 12775 bp, 11 predicted proteins | sample RVTome_8_FD_192427 | JGI IMG/M metagenome (GOLD analysis project Ga0272482, IMG submission 192427) | Soil microbial communities from uranium-contaminated site in the Upper Colorado River Basin, Wyoming, United States - RVT160D0 (version 2) ...
CGCGACGAAGCGAATGCGCTGTCGGCCGCGGCGGATGCGGCGCTCAACGAATAGCGTCCTCCCGCTGCGGTGAGGCGCAGCGGTTCCCGCGTGAGACGAACCGGAGAGAGCATGATACGGCGCCGCCGACCAACAGGCATGATGCTGGTAGCTGCGGCGGCCGTCCTCATCATGCTCTACCTCATCCTTGTGCCGTTGGGGATGCAGGCTGTCGCCTCACTCCGCGGTCCATTCCTCCCGTTCTTCATCCCCGACGCCAAGTGGGGATTCGAGAACTACACCGAGTTGTACGGGTCGGTCGGTTCGCTTGGTCGGACGGTATGGGTGACTGCCCTGTTTGTTGGGGGCGCCGCAGCGATCTCAATCTCGATCGCCGCGGGCCTCGCCTGGCTGACGGTCAGGACGGACATCCCCGGACGGAATCTCATCACGGTGCTCGTGCTCGCTCCCGCCGTGATCCCACCGATCGTCCTGGCCCAAGGCTTCTATCTCATGTTGGCGCCGGAATCGGGCGTCTTCAACCAGCTCCTGCGCCTCTTGCCTCTCGTGGACGGGGCGTCCGGTCCTATCGATCCCTTCGCCTTCCCGTCGATCGTCGTCATTCAGGGGCTGAGCTTCATCCCGTTCCCGTACCTCCTATTCCTGCCCATCCTGCAGAACATGGACGGAACGCTCGAGGAGGCTGCGCGTGCCTCCGGCGCGCGATGGAGCGCCACGATCCGCCGGATAACGATCCCGATGCTGTGGCCGGCGCTGTTCGGCGTGATCCTGCTGGAAGTGATCCTGCTGATGGGAAGCCTGGAGGTGCCGCTCCTATTTGGCAACCAGTCAGGACGGGACATCTTTGCGCTCCGCATGTGGAACTTCGTCCGTTCCGGGACGCCGGGTCAGCTCCCGCAATACGGACTTGCCGCGGTGTACGGCATGCATTTCTTCCTGACGGCGTCGGTCCTCTTCACGGTCTACTGGCGGGTGACGAAGAACGCTCACCTGCGAGCATCAGTGTCCGGCAAGGGGTTCCGCCCGTCGCGCCTGGCGCTTGGCCGATGGAAGTACCCCTCGCTGGCCGCAGTGACGTTGCTTCTGGTACCTACGGCGGTGTTTCCGCTGTTGGCATTGGTCTGGTCGGCAATCATTCCCTATCAAGCAGCGATCAACTGGGACAACTTCACGAACCTTGCAGAGCTTGACGCGTTCAGTACGATCATCCAGGACGGTGAGTTCTGGGCTTCTCTGTGGCGGACGGTAATCATCGCAGGCCTCAGCGCTACCATCGCAGTTCTCGTAGCTACCGTCTTGGCGTACACGGTTGCGCGTGGTCGACGCAGCTGGAGCCTCCGGGTTTTGGACGTGATCTCGTCAGCCTCCATCGCGATTCCTGCAGTCATCGCGGGCTTCTCGACGTTCATCCTCTATCTCGTGATGAACCGCTACGTCCAAATATCGGGAACCATATGGGCGCTGGTGCTCGCCTACTCGTACCGCTTGTCGATCGCGTACCGAACGACTCTGGCTGCCACGCTCCAGATCAAGATGGAACTCGAAGAAGCGGCGTGGGCCAGCGGTGCCAGTCGCCTGGAAACGTTCCGGCGGGTCGTGCTGCCGTTGCTGCTACCCACGATGAGCCTCATGTGGATCGCGCTATTCGTTCTCGGGTCGCACGAGTTCACCCTCGCGGTATTTCTTGCGACACCGGACACGGGTCCCCTGTCGACGTACGTCTACTCCCGCTTCTCGGCCAACGAGGCTGGCACGTATGCCCCGGCTGAGGGCGCCGCCGCCGGCCTGGTGTTCACTGCGCTCGTACTGCTCCTCGGCTACGGACTTCAGTTGGCGATGTCCCGACGGACGATTGCGCGAACTGGCGCGGCAGGCCGGCGTTCCCCCGCCGGTCTGGCCTTGCCACCCTCGAGTGCGCCGTCAGGGTCCGGCAGGGTGTCGTGATCCCTCGGAGCAGAGGGCGTCGAGCCCGGTGATGTGCCGGAGCGCTAGCCAAAGGTCGCCGGATTGGCCGACGCGACCGTGAGACAGAGGAGTACGACCATGGGTCTGAGCATCGCTGGTATGCACCACGTTGCGATTCCGGTGCCGGATTTGGATGCGTCCGAGGAATGGTATTGCCGGGTCTTGAACGGCACTGTCGCCTTGCGGCTGGGCGTGGATGAATCCGATGTGCGCGCACAGAGAACCCGGCAGGTGTGGATACGGGTCGGCGCGGCCATCATCAATCTCGCCGAGGGACCTAAGGTGATTCGGCCGGATGGAATGCACTTCTTCCATTATGCGATGGCCGGCGAGGCATCCGACTTGGAGCCGTGGATCCACCACCTCGAGGCCAATGGCGTGAAGGTGCTCGGCCCATACGGGCACGGAGGCGCGGGTGGCCTGTCGCTCTATTTCGACGATCCCGACGGATACCGACTCGAGATCGTGTTCGAGCTGGGTGATTACGAGACCGCGAAGGCCACTGCCATCGCACTCGGTGGGGCGTTGGGCAACCCCGATGCCCCCTACGACTGGGATGAGTAGCCGTCAATACCCAACGAGAAGAGGGGTACACAACCCGTGAGACTGGCATTGTTCGATGCGAACCGGCTGGGGATCATCGACGACACAAGCTCTGGCATTGCGGACGCGACTGCCCTGCTGCCCGAGCACAGCGACGGACTTGGCGCCGGCTTCTGGGTGCGCCTGTGCCGCGACTTTGAGGGGTTGCAGCCACGTCTGCGTGAGTTCGCAGAGAGGGCAAGCTTTCGACCGCTTTCGGAAGTGACGCTGCGAGCGCCGGCTCTGAACCCGACAAAGGTGGTTGGGGCAGCTGGCAACTACACAGCACACATCGAGGAGATGCTCGGGCCGGAGGTAGATGACTGGCGGTCACAGTTCGATGTGTTCCTCAAGGCGCCCAGCTCGATCACCGGCCCTGGAGAGGTGACCCTGCCGGATGTCGAAGGTGAGATCCACTACGAGTGCGAACTTGCATTCGTGATCGGAAAGCAGGGAAGCAAGATCCCCGAGGCAGAGGCTCTTCAGTACGTCCGCGGCTGGACGATTCTCCTGGACATCACGTTGAGGGGAATGGGGGACCGGTCGCGACGTAAGTCGTATGACGGCTTCACACCCATCGGTCCGTGGCTGACCCTCTCCGAGGAAGTGCCTGCTTGGCAAGACCTAGAGATCCACATGGAGCTCAACGGGGCGACCAAGCAGCAGGTGCGTGCGGGGGACATGATCGTGTCTGTACCCGAGATCATCCAACGAGTGTCGACGGTGATGACGCTGCTCCCGGGAGATGTCATCTCCACGGGCTCACCGCCGGGAGTGGGCAAAATTCAGCGAGGGGATCGCATCGACGCAACGATCAGTGGGCTTGGCACACTCGAGGTCACGATCGCATGATGTGTGGCAACATGCCGGACAACCTCTCTCGATCGTCACGCAACCGAACTTCACCACAACAACTTCTAGAGAGACTGACATGATAACGACTGAGGAAACCCATGGGACCGCGGACGTCTCCGCGCGAGACCAGGACCTACCATTCATCGGAACGGAGGAGACCTTCTCCACACGAGAGCTAATGGTACTGAACGACAGGCTCTTTCTCGAGCGGACCGGCATCGCTGAAATGGGTCCGGGCCGCATCAGTGCAATGGACGAGGCTGGCCTTGACATTCAGATCCTCTCCGCGCATACCCCGGGTGTGCAGAACGTGCCTGGTCAGGAGGGCATTGACTTCGCCTACCGCCTCAACAAGATGCTCGTCGATGGACCGATGGCCACCTATCCGGACCGGTTCAAAGCGTTTGTAACCCTACCGTTGCAGAGTCCAGAGGCTTCGGCGGATGAACTGGAACGAGCAGTGCGGGAAGATGGCTTCCTCGGATGCTTGACCAATGGCATCATCGGCAAGAGATTCCTAGATCATCCTGACTTCGAGCCTGTGCTGGCGCGTGCCGAAGCACTTGATGTTCCGATTTACATCCATCCTGGCCTGGCACCCGACGAAGTCTTCCAGATCTACTACAGCAACATGCGGCCGGAGTACCAGAGAGAGTATCAGGATCACATCCTTGCGATCTCAGCGTATGGCTGGCACCAAGAGGTTGTCACGCAATGCCTTCGAATGGTCACGTCAGGGGTGTTCGACAGGTTCCCGAAGCTGCAGATCATCATCGGCCACATGGGAGAGGGCCTGCCGTTCTTCTATGACCGTATCGTGAAGAAGATGGGCCCAGCGACCGAAGAGAGTCTTCAGAAGCCCTTCGAGCAGTACTTTCATGACAACTTCTGGTTCACAACCAGCGCATTCTTCCAAGACGATCTGCTGGAGCTCCTGCTGAAATACATCAGTGTAGATCGGGTGATGTTCGCCACCGACTACCCGTTCGAGAGCATGAAGGAAGGCACCTGCTGGTTTAGGGCAGTTGACCTGCCACGCGAGGCCAAAGAAAAGATCGCGTTCCGAAACGCTGAAGGTCTGTTCGGCATCAAGGTCTGACGCATCCCCTTCGCCGTACTGGCGTGCGGATCACCGACAACGATCGCCGAGCACGGGTCGACTGGCACGAGTTCAGGCGCCTTCGTTGGTGAGCGCGTTCTGGCGTCGCTTGCGAGAGCACGGCGGCATCGAGCGAACGGCGACCCCTGCCGAAGGCCGAGTTCGCGCCAGTTCCCGATCGCCGCGTTGGGGGAGCGGCGCAATGAATCGACCTGGGTTTCGTCGCCGTTCTGGATGAAGCTGGATGAAGGGAGAGCCCCATGTCGGACAACATCGCTAACCAGCGCCCGGCACCGGGCGAGCCCACGACGATCGCCGAGGTTCTCCAGGGACTCGAGCCGATGGGCGACCTGAGTCGGTTCGCCATCGATGACCTCGCACCCGAGGAAGAGGACGAGTTCTTCAGGATCCTTGAGGAAGCCTGATGGCTTCGGCGATCGTCGTCGACACGATGATCGCCAGCGCCTGGCTCGGGACCCGCGACTCGGCGCGCAAGACCAGGTGGCGGCCGCTCTTGTCCCGGTCGCCGTGGGTCCTGCCGTTCACCGTGGTCGCGGAGATGCGCTTCGGCGCCGAGGTCGCAGGTCGGGGGTGCCCGACGACGCGGCGTCTTGGAGCGACTCGTCGCATCGTCCAAAGTGATGCCGCCGCTGGTCGAGGTACCGATGCCTACGTCGACTTGCGGACGTGGTGCGTCCGCGACGGCCATGGCCTCAGCGCCAAGGATCACGAAGCCGACCGATGGGTCGCAGCCGTTGCCCTCGCCGCCGAGTTGCCACTCGCCAGCGAGGACTCGATCTTCGGCGACATCCCTCAGCTCAGACGGGCTGATCCAGGGGGATCATCGCTGTGAGGTCTTCTACACTCGCTTCTACACCGCGGGCTGGGATCGGCTGGTCCGCAGTGGTACGGACTGGCACGTCGCATGCGCGAAACCCCACTGTCGGCGGCCATGAGATCGTGCCCGGTGGCGGCCATGTACGTGCCCACTGGCGGCCAGGGGTTCTGCCCGCGTTGATGTCCGCTGCCCGTGCCTGGGTCCACCTGGTGCGGGTGCTCCTCCCACTCGACTTGCCGGTTGCTGAAGACCAGTGACCGCCGAGCAGGAGGAGCAGGTGAAGTCTCGCGAGGAGATCATGGAGATACTCGAAGCGTTCGACCTGACAGGGTCGTTCAGAGATGCCGGTGAGCTGGCCGGCTGTTCGCATCACACCGTCGCCGCGTATGTCGCCAAGCGCGACGAGGGCCGGCTGCCAGGTGAGGGCCCCGAGCGGCGGGAGCGGATCATCGATCCGTTCTTGCCGAAGATCGAGGAGTGGGTGGAGCGCTCCCAGGGCAAGGTCAGAGCCGATGTGTGCCACGAGAAGCTGCAGGCGCTCGGCTTCGACGGCTCGGACCGAACGGTCCGCCGTGCGGTCGCCGAAGCGAAGCGCAGCTTCCGGGCCGGGCAGCGGCGGGTGTATCGGCCCTGGATCCCGGAGCCGGGCATGTGGGCCCAGTGGGACTGGGGCACCGGCCCGGTCATCGACGGGCGGCCCACGAACCTGTTCTGCGCGTGGTTGGCCTGGTCCCGGTTCCGGGTGGTGATCCCGCCTGGGATCGCACCCTGCCGACGGTGATCGCCTGCCTGGACCGGGCCATGCGCGCCTTCGGCGGCGCACCGACCTACTGGCTGACCGACAACGAGCGCACGGTCACGATCGACCAACGTCGCCGGCATCGCGGTCCGCCACCCCGAGATCGTCGCGGCTGGCGGCCACTACGGCATCACCGTCGCGACCTGTGTGCCCGCCGACCCAGAGACGAAGGGCGGCTCCGAGGCGATCGTCAAGGCCGACCTCGTGCCCCACCGACGCGAACCTGCGGCCCGACTACACATGCTGGGCCGAGCTCGTCGACGCGTGCGAGGCCTTCATGGAGGAGGTGAACGGCCGGGCGCATCGGGTAACGCGCCGGGCGCCGGTCGAGATGCTGGCCGAAGAACGCCAGCGGCTGCACCGGCTGCCCGAGCGGCCCTACACGACCGTGCTGGGCGAGACCCGCAAGGTCTCCTGGACCTCCACGATCAGCTTCGGCGGCGTCACCTACTCGGTCCCACACCAGCTGGTCGACGAGAGCGTGTGGGTCCGCGTCGCCGGCGTCAGCATCCGCCTCACCCAAGCCACCGCCGGCAAGGGGGTGACGCCCCTGGCCCGCTGACCTACGGGCAGAACCCCTGGCCGCCGCTGGGCAGTTCTGTTGGCCACGAGCGGGCAGGGCTGCTGTCCGTCACCGGGCACGTCCTACTGACCGTTGACAACCCGCTCGCAGCCGAGGAGCCATGCGAACGGACAAAGGGGCTTGGCCATCGCCAGGCAGGGAGCTGGTTTGACCCACCCCGAGGCGCACATATCGGCTGGCTCGCCAGTAGGTCGACTTAGCGAGATAACCGGCGCTCTCGAGCGCTGGTGTGGTCAGCTCGCTGGGGTGCGGAGGGAGATTGCTGCGAGGGCGTTGGCGAGGTCTTCGCCCGAGCGGGTGAGTAGCGCCTGCCAGCCCCACCATCGACCATCGCAGACGTAGGCAACTCGAGGTTCGGTCCCGTTGGTGGTATAGGAGACCTTGATCCAGATGGACAGGAACGGGTTCCTGTAGGGCCCGCCCAGCTCCACCGAGCGGATCCCGTCGAGGATGGTCGTCTGGCCGTTGGTGGCCACGAACTTGGCGTTGGTGTCGCCCACATGCAGGGTGCCGCTCGCCCGCCATGTCGAGGGCCGCATCGAGGCGCGCGGGAACTGGTGGGAGAACCAGACCGGGCCGTAAGCGTCAGGTATCCAACGTCGGTCGCGTGACGCCTGTGGGGGCGATGGCACCCATCGCCGGGTGACACGACGACGGGCGTAGGCAACGAGCCATGGCCCGCCCACCGCCACGAGCCCAAAGATCACGTAGACAGCCCACACCCACTCCGGCATGACCACCATCCTCGCCTTCTGCGAGACCGGCCTCGCGCTCGGAAACCTACCTGTCGCCGGCTCGGGCCGACGGTCACGGCACCAGCTGGTGCAATCCTGCGCCGGCAGCGATCCTGAAGCACCCCAGATTCCTGACACCGTCAAGGACCGAGGCGGAGGTGGCTTCGACCTCACGACATGGCTCCCATCAAGAGCCACGCCGGTCACGCCTACGAGGGCTGTTCAAGAACGGCAGTAGCGCCCTTCCGGATCTGCCCTCCAGCCCGAAACCGAGCCCCGACCCGCCCCACGGCACACAGAACGACAGAGCCGTCGTCGACCAGGTAGGGCGCGTAACCGGCGATCTCGCGGCGCTCGGCAGGGCCGGGTCGTAGCCCGGGCGCTCAGTCGGGAGGAGGTGGTCTTCTACGCTGGAGATGGCCGACAACACCTCGAACGAGGAGCGAACCGGGTGATCGATCAGATCGGACCGGGGCCTCCTTGGTGGCAGGGGACGCGCAGAACCATGGGCTGGCGTGGGTTGGAACCCACGAAACCGATGGGCGAGTCCCCCTCGCCCACCAGGTGTCGAACGGTTTCCTTCGGGGCACTGCTCTTCTCGTTGTGGACCACCCGCCACCCACGTTCAGAGGGTGGCTCTGGCTGCCCTCGACCCGCCGCCCGGCGGCCCGGCTGGCCCAGCTCGGCGGAAGCGCTCATGAGCGCCGTCACCGAGCTGCCGACCACTGACGCGGAGGTCGCCTTCCGACCCTCCGGCTCGCCGGTGCGCTCCGGTCGCGTCCACTTGGGCCGGGCCCGTCGCTGGCTGCCCGCCGAAGGGACCGTTCACTGTGGCGGTCGGGTTCGCCCGTGCCGCCTGGATCGGTGCACCCGGGCAGCGGCCGCCAGCGTTCGGGGCGATGACCAATAGGAGCGAGGTGGCCGTCGATGACCGGGCCGCCTGGTCCTGGACCGGCGGGCCCGTGCCTGGCTGCACAATGCGGACCCGTCCGCCTTCGATGTCGTCGTGATGCCGGTGGATACTGACGGTGTCCTGCTGGTGCCGACCGAGGGCTTCGGTCGCCGCTGGATGGAGGTGACCTCGAGGCCTTAGCCCGGGTCGTCCACCACCTGGTGGCCTCGCTGGCCTCCTTCGGCGTCCCGACGAGGTCATCGGGAGCATCGGCGCCGCCCTCGCCCCGCCCGAGGCGCAGATCGTCGCCACGAGAGCCCTGCCGCACCCTGCGACACTGGCCCGGTGACCCTGGGGGTCACCGCGTCAGGGCGAGATGTACGGGGCGAGGTCCTCGACCCAGGGCGGGGCGGGGCCGAGGCCTTCGGTCCACCAGTCGGTGGGGGTCCAGCCGTCGCCGTCGCGTGTGGCGTAGCCGTAGGCCATGGTGGGATCGCCGGCCAGGGCGACGAAGACGGCGTGGTCGGTGCTCTCCTCGACGAGGCCGATGCACATGTCGTGGAGGTTGAGGGGGTCGACGTCCTCGCAGGAGCCGATCACGGCGTAGGGGTGCTCCCGGGGACCGTTGGTCTCCCAGTCGACGTGGAGCGCCCCGAGGGCGAGGTAGCCGGCGAAGTACCGCTCGACGTCGTCGAGCTCGTCGGTCGGGAAGCCGGCGGAGCTGTCGGGGGGCAGGTCCGGGGGCTCATGGGGTGGGACGGCGGCATCGAGGGGTGGCTCGGGGATGTCGGGCACGCCGGCGGGGGACGCCCGGTTGCCGCTGGAGGAGGTGGGCTCCCGGTCGAGGGGCTCGGGGAGTTCGTCGCCGACGGCCGGGAGACCGGGGCACGCGGCGCGGTAGGGGCGGTCCTCGACCAGGCGGTCCCACTCGCCGCGGGCGAGGTTGCGGTTGGCGACGCGGCAGGCGGTGGCGGCGAGGCCGTCGGTCCTGAGGTCGAGCTCGACTGCGGGCGGGACCGCGCCGAACAGGGTCTCCTCGGCCCCGGGAAACACGGGGATGCTCTCGACGTCGAGCTCCTGCTCGGGGAAGGGGCCGTTGGTGTCCGACGACGGTGCCGGCGTGACGAGCTCGTTCCACCCAAAGACCAGCTCGCCGCCGGGGGCCCAGCTGCTGATCACGCCGCCGAGGTCCGGTGCCTGGTAGAGGGCGTCGGACCGGGCGTCGGCACCGCTGCGGGTGACGAGGGTGGCGACCCGGGCCAGCGTGGTGGCGTCGAGGAGCACGACCTCGGCCGCCGTGATCGCCACGATCCAGCTGCCGTCGGGCGATCCGGCGAGGCCCTCGACGGGGCCGCCCGGGAGGTCGGCGGTCGCCACGGTCGCGCCGGTGGACCGCGAGCGGGCGACGACCCGACCGGACCCGGTGCCCACGACGACGACGTCGGCGCTCGGGCCGAAGGTGACCGACCGGGGGTCGGCCACGGCGACGGCGCCGTCGGCGTCGTCGGTGGGCACACCCCCGTCGGCATCGACGACGACGACCTCCCGGACGCCGGACCCGTCGCCCGACCCGGACCCGTAGACGCCGGCCAGCGTCGCGTGGTCGGGGCTGCGGGCCGCGGACGTGAAGCCGTCGGGAAGCGGGCCGGTCCAGTCGCCAACCTCGGCGGCGATCTCCTCCAGCCGGGCGTTGACCGATCCCGCCGATCCCGCTGAGCCGCCCGGGCCGCCCGGGCGGACGATCAGCACGGCGTCGTCGAGGCCGCCGACGGCGATGGTGGCGTCGTCCCCGAGGATCGCCAGCCGGGTGACGGTGGCCGGCGGGCGGGACACCGCTGCCGACCGCCGCCACGAGCCTTCCGAGGAGATCTCGTACACCGCGCTGACCGGGGTGCCGCCCGGGGTGGGGTCGGTCGCCACGACGGCCCCGTTCCCGTCGGGCAGCAGGGCGAAGGCCCCGAGGTGTGGTGTGGTCTCGCCGACCGGCTGGCTCAGGTCCTGGATGGCCATGGAGCTGGTCGACCCCAGCCACTCCCACGTGGTCGCGTCGGTGACGTCGTACCACGCCATCTCGGAGCCGTTGCCGTAGGAGTCGCCGTGGATGAACCCGAACCGGTCGCCGTCCCGGCTGAAGCCGATGCCGCCGGGGAGGAGGCCGGCCCAGCCGGTGAACTCGTGGGCGTAGCCGGCGCCGAGCGGCTCGCCGGTGTCGCTCCAGACCTGGATGCCCCGGTCGTCGGCGACGAACAGGGCGCCGTCGTCGCCGGGCGGGTAGATGATGCCGGTCACGGGTCCGTCGAGCGTGGCGGTCGCCTCGATGCCGTCGGGCCCGGCGATCGTCAGCTGGCCCTCGAGCGTGCCGGCGGCGACCCGCTCGCCGTCGTCGCGGATGGCGACGCGCATCCGGTCGCAGGCGACCATGTCGCAGCTCACCGCCGTCGCCGGGTCCCCGAGTTCCACCTCGGCGAGCCGCTCGCCCGACGACAGGTCGTACCAGCGGGCGACCAGGTCGACGCCGACGGTAACGACCCGGCCCTGGGTGTCGAGGCGGGCCGTGTCGGCGCGGGCGTCTATCGGCTCGCCCACCAGCTCGCCGGTCGCCGTGTCCCACACCCGGACGAGCCCGGCGACGTCGACGGTCACCAGCGACCCCCCGTCGGGGCCCGGGCCCGTGGCCAGGTCGGCGACGCCGCCGGCGTGGCCGGGCAGCAGCCGGTCGATGCCCCGGGCGCTGATCACGGCCCGGGCCAGCGCCGCCCGGGCCTCCGGCGTCGGCGCGGCGTCGTAGGCCGAGACCGCCAGCAGCAGCCGCACGTCGAGGCGTTCGGTCTCGGCGGCGTCGGCCCGCTCGGCGAGGGCCCGGGAGGACGCCAGGTCACCGGCGGCCGAGGCCTCGTCGCGCCGGCGGCCCGCCTCGCTCGTCGCCGACACGGCGACGGCCACCAGCACCACGCTCACCACCCCGGCGACGACGGCCGCCCATCGCTGGCGGCGCCGGCGCCGGACCGCCTCGCCGACGTAGGTGCTCTTGACGACCCCGGCGAGACCCGCCGCCACCACCGCCACGCCGTCGGCGAACCGCTCGTCGCGCAGGCCGAGGGTCGCCGGGTCGATCTGCCCCTGGTGCACCCATCGCAGGTCGGACCAGGCCGGCTGGCTCTCCAGCTGACCGTAGAGCGCGGCCGGGATCGCGGTGGTGCGCTGGCGGTCGAAGTCGTTAGTCCCCTCGTCCCAGGCGCACTCGCCGCCGGTCAGCACGATCAGGATCCCTGTGGGGCCGCGGGTCTCCAGCCAGTAGCCCAGCTCGCGGGTCACCCACGGCCGCTCCGCCGCCGCCGGGCAGGCCAGGAGCACGAAGCGCTCGGCGTCGTCCATCGCCGCGTGCAGCCGGCCCGGCAGGTTGCCCTCGGTGCCCATCGCCTCGCGGTCGCGAAACGTCCGTAGCGCCACGCGGTCCCGCCATCGGCGCCCCAGTCGCTGCAGCCCGCCCGCCAACGCCCCGGCCAGAGCCCCGTCCTGCTCCCGGGCATGGGAGATGAACGCGTCGTACCGACGTCCCGCCATCGCCACCTCATCCGCCTACCGCCGGGGCTCGTGCCCCGCCTCATTCCAGGCTACAAGCCCACCGTCACCCGGTCGCGGGGGCGGTGGGCGGTGATCACGCAGAGGCCCAGGGGAGGGTGGTGGCGCGGTCGGGTCGAAGGAGTCGGTGACCGTTGCGGTGAGGCTGTAGGCGGCGAGGAGGGCGGAGATCCGGGCGGTGGCGACGAGGACGTTCTCGTGGCGCTCGTCGTCGCGGCGCCAGGCCTGATTTGCTGCCGCCGTCGCTACCCCTGCACTTCTTCGGTTGCTGCCCTCCTCGTCTCTGGCGTCAGACTGCCCGCGATCTCAGATCAGGTCCGAACACCGTTGGGTCCCCGCTCCCCAGAAGATCCTGAGGCGGTGCTCGCGCGCACACTGTGTGTGCGCTTTGTGATGGAATCTGGGGTCGCGGCGGAGCAACGTGGTCACCGATGACGGGTGGCTTGGGGGTCGTAAAGATTCCGGATCGCTGGTGCCCGCGCATCTGAACCAAGCGCCTACGCCGGCCCCATCGACGAAAAGTTCGCCGAGGTACTGGATGAGGCGACAGCCTCGGGCGCCGTGCGGTTCGACGCCTCGGACCAGATGCCTGGCGAGGTCGGCACTGGCTCGTTTTGGGAAGCCATGGTCGACATCGCGACGGGTGACAAGTCCGTGGATCAGGCTTTCGCGGACGTCCAGATGAATTGGCCACAAGCGTGACCCACCTGCAGTCCTGCAGCGCATGGGCGAGCGCTGCTCGCCGCACATGTCGCCGAGCCAAGCCGGCGGCAGGCGAATATTGCCGGCGCTCTCGATCGGTCGACGTGAACCAACGGGCCCGAGAAAGCGCACCGAATCGGCGAT
>Ga0272482_10000458_pt1 | contig 12764 bp, 15 predicted proteins | sample RVTome_8_FD_192427 | JGI IMG/M metagenome (GOLD analysis project Ga0272482, IMG submission 192427) | Soil microbial communities from uranium-contaminated site in the Upper Colorado River Basin, Wyoming, United States - RVT160D0 (version 2) ...
CGACGGTGGTGGCGCCGGCCGCCAGGAGCAGCTCCGCGCCGTGGGACAGCGCCGCGTTCAGGCCGGGCAGCCCGCGCTCGTCGACACAGTCCACTCCGGTGCCGTGCAGCGCGGCGGGGATCCGGTCGTCCTCACAGATCACCAGCACCCTGCGCACGCCGGCCGCCGCGACCGCGGCAGTGACCGTGTCCAACAGCAGCGCGAGCACGAGGTCGGCGTGCTCTTCTGCCGGCACGACACCCCGCAACCGCGACTTCGCCCGGTCCAGCATCTTGATCGGCACGACCAGGTCCACTGCACGCTCCACGAGCCCATGGTGCAGGACCCGCGAGCGGCGCGCCGCCGCCGGGGCATACTCACGGCAAACGTGTGACGAGGAGGACAGGTGCCGGCACGATTCGAGAAGACCGGGTTCTGGGTGTGGGTGACGGCGGTGTTCTTCTACCCGATCGCCGCGATCGGGAAGACCGTCCCCAAGGGCGCGGAGAACATCCACAGGTCCGGCGGCGTGCTGCTGGTGATGAACCACATCTCCCACCTCGACCCGCCGGTCGACGCGGTGTTCGTGCACCGCAACGGCCGGGTGCCGAGGTTCCTCGCCAAGGAGAGCCTGTTCCGGATGCCGTTCTTCAAGTACCTCATCTCCGGCGCCGGCAGCATCCCCGTGCACCGGCAGAGCGTCGGCGCCGCCGACAGCCTCGTCGCGGCACGGGACGCCCTGCGGGACGGCAAGCTCGTGGTGATCTACCCGGAGGGCACGATCACCAAGGACCCGACCGGCTGGCCGATGCGGTCGCGCACCGGCGTCGCGCGGCTCGCGCTGGACTGCCTCGAGCACGACATCCCGGTGATCACCGCGGCGCGCTGGGGCACCCGCGACATCTTCAACGCCTACACGAGGAAGTTCCGCCCGTTCCCGCGCAGGAAGATCCGGTTCGACGTTTCGGAGCCCGCCGATCTCTCGCGGTTCAAGGGCCGTGAGGTCAACAACGAGCTGCTGCGCGAGGTCACCGACTTCCTGATGGTCCGGGTCCGCGACCAGCTCGCCGGGCTGCGCGAGGAGCCGGCGCCTGCCGAGTTCTACAACCCCGCCAAGGAGCGGTTGAAGAAGAAGTCGGAAACCGAGGCCGATGGCTGACATGCGGATCGCGGTGTTCGGCGCCGGGTCGTGGGGCACGGCGTTCGGGAAGGTGCTCGCCGACGCCGGCACCGACGTCACCCTCTGGGCGCGCCGCTCCGAGGTGTCCGAGGCGATCACCGACCGCGGCGAGAACCCGGACTACCTGCCCGGCGTGCGCCTGCCGGCGAGCCTGCGGTCCACTTCGGACCCGAGGGTGGCGCTGGACGGCGCGACCGCTGTCGTGCTGGCCGTGCCGAGCCAGAGCCTGCGGCACAACCTCACCGCGTGGCGGGGGCTGATCGACCCGTCGGTGACGTTGATCAGCCTCGCGAAGGGGGTGGAGCTCGGTTCGCTGAAGCGGATGAGCGAGGTCATCACCGAGGTGCTCGCCGTGCCGGAGAGCCAGGTCGCGGTCGTGTCCGGGCCCAACCTCGCGCGGGAGATCGCCGAGGAGCAGCCGACCGCGTCGGTGATCGCGTGCACCGACCACGACCGGGCCGTCGCCGTGCAGCAGGCGTGCACCACCGGCTACTTCCGCCCGTACACCATCACCGACGTGGTGGGCTGCGAGCTGGGTGGCGCGTGCAAGAACGTGATCGCGCTGTCGTGCGGGATGGCGGGCGGGCTCGGCTTCGGCGACAACACGCTCGCCACGCTGATCACCCGCGGCCTCGCGGAGACCTCCCGGCTGGGGGTCGCGCTCGGCGCGGACCCCATGACCTTCGCCGGTCTCGCCGGCCTCGGCGACCTGGTGGCGACCTGCTCGTCGCCGCTGTCGCGCAACCGGTCCTTCGGCGCGCGCCTCGGCCGGGGGGAGACCGTGGCCCAGGCGCAGGCGGCCGCGCACGGACAGGTCGCGGAGGGCGTCAAGTCGTGCTCGTCGATCCGTGAGCTGGCACTGCGCCACGGCGTGGAGATGCCGATCACCGAGGTGGTGCACCGGGTCTGCCACGACGGGTTCGACCCGCGGGAGATGGCGGGCGAGCTGATCGGCCGCAAGACCAAACCGGAACGCTGACGGGCGCAGCGGCGCCCGTCAGCGTTCGGTCACGCCGGTAGCTCGACGGCCATGACCGTCGGCAGGGTCGGGGTGGCGGAGCCGCCGGCAGGCTCCACGGTCACACCGATCCCCTTGGCGTCCCCGAAGCCGGAGATCGCCAGCAGGGCCTCGCCGTTCGACGGGGTGAGCAGGCCCTCCGAGACCATCTTGCCGTCCTGGTCGCTCCAGACCTGGAAGTCCTTGCCGGCCGGCGGGTTCGGCAGGTCCTCGGCCAGCAGCACCATCCGGTCCGCCGACCGGGACATCGCCACCGTCATCCGGCCCTCTGCGCCCTTGTCGAGCGTGAGCACCTGCACGTCGCCTGCCCGGAGGATGTCCGACATCTCCGCCGCCTGCGCCCTGGTCTCGTCGAGCTGCTGGCCCTGCTGGTACACGACGATGCCCAGTGCGGCCGCGGCGATGAACAGCACCGCCGCCGCTATCGACGTGAGCCGCTGCGCCAGCGGGCTGCGGTCGCGGCGGCGCATCGGCACGACCGTGGTCTCCGGCGGCAGCTGCCGCACGGTCTTGATCTGGTCGAGCACGGCGCCGCGCAGTGCCGGCGGCGGGTCGGCGGTGGCCGCGAGCGCGAGTCGGGTCGCGGTGTCCCGCAGCTCCCGGACCTCCTGTGCGCACGACTCGCACTCGGCGAGGTGCCGCTCGAACTCGGACCGCTCGTTGCCGGCCACCGCGTCCAGCGCGTAGGCGCCCGTCAAAGCGTGGATGTCCGCGGTCATCAGGCCACCCCCAAGCAGTCCCGCAGTCGGATCAGTCCGTCCCGCAACCGAGTCTTGATCGTCCCCAGTGGTGTGTCCAGCAGCTCGCCGACCTCGCGGTAGGTGCGGCCGCCGTAGTAGGCGAGCAGCACCGACTCCCGCTGCAGCTCGGTGAGCGTGCGCAGGCAGCGGCGCACCTGCTCCTGCTCCAGCCGCGCGGTGACCTGCTCGGCCACCTCGTCGAACGGCCGCCCGATGTCGCGGCGGCCGACGGCCTCGTCCCGGTCGGTGGCGGCCTGCGCGGACCGCACCCGGTCCACGGCCCTGCGATGCGCGAGCGTCATCGCCCACGTCGTCGCGCTGCCCTTCTCCGGTGCGTACCTGGCCGCGCTGCGCCACAGCTCGACCATGACCTCCTGCACGACCTCCTCCGACTGCGCCGGATCACGCACGATCCGCCGCACCAGCCCGAAGACCGGGCCGATCAGGAGGTCGTACAGCTGCTCGAACGCGGCCTCGTCGCCGCGCGCCACCCGCTGCATCAGCTCGGCGCCGACATCGACCGCCGGCTCGGTGCGTGCTTCTCGCACCCGGCGCACCCGATCGCCCATGACCACCCGCTCTCGTCCGTCTTCCGGCAGTTCGGAGCCGAAACCGGGTCGGATTGGGTTCCCACCATCCCACGGGTTGGACCTGTTTGCCCCCGGGGGTCGGGAATGCTTTCCTTGTCGCGTGCTGACAAGTGTGCTGAACCACCGGTGGGGCTACCTCCAGCTCCGCCGCGTCGCCAGCGCGCTGTGTCCGTCTCGGTGAGTTTCCGCGCCTTCTGACCGCACCCTCCCGAGACAGGCCATACCCATGTTCGCCGTGCCGGCCAACACCATCGCGTCCGCTTCCGTCGCACCCACCGTCCACCCGGCCCTGGTCGCCCGCGCCGCGGCCGCCGACCGGTCGCGGTGGGCACACCTGCTGCGCTACGACCCCGATGAGCGGTTCGCCACGCTCGTCGCGGCCACCGACGACCAGGAGATCTGGCTGATGAGCTGGCTCCCCGGTCAGGAGACCGACAGCCACGACCACGGCAACGCCACCGGCGCGTTCACCATCGTGTCCGGCACCCTGACCGAACACGTGCTGCACCGAGGGATCACGCACGCGGTGACCGCAGGACAGTCCAGGGTCTTCGGCCCCGGCTACGCACACCAGGTCCGCAACGACGGCCCGGACCCGGCAGTGAGCCTGCACGTGTACCGAGCCGCCCGCACAATGCGGACTATTGCGGCCCGTCTCGCCGTGCGCGCAGGCTGACGTAGTCCGGCAAGGCCACGTCCGCGGGTAGGTGTTCGCACGGTTCCGGGGTGCCCCAGTTGCGTACCAGCGGCAGGACTCCCGCCCAGTTGGCGCCGATCCGGTCCGGGGTCAGGTCTTCCGGCTCGTCGCCCGGCCCGCCGGCGCGGATCTTCACCGCCGCCTCGGTCAGGTCGAGTGCCAGCACCGCGGTCTTCGCGAACTCCTGCGCGCTCGGGCCGCGCGCGACGCCCCACGAGCCCGGCGCGATGTGCTCGGTGATGACCTGCAGCGCGTGCATCTTGGCGTCCCGGTCGGTGACCGGCGTCGCCACGCCGTGGATGGTGGCGGAGCGGTAGTTCACCGAGTGATGGAAGACCGCGCGGCTGTAGATCACGCCGTCAAGGAGCGTGACGTTGACGCACACCTCGGCGCCCGCGCCGGCCCGCAGGCTGGCGGCGCCGGTCGAGCCGTGCACGTACAACGTGCCGTCCTCGTGGCCGTAGCCGGTCGGGATGATGACCGGCGCGCCGGCCGGGGTGACGAACGCGAGGTGGCAGATCAACCCGGCGTCGAGGACGGCGGTGAGCGCGGCCCGGTCGGTGACGGCGCGGTTCTTGCCGCGCTGGATGGTGCTGCGTGGTGTCGGCGAGAGTGTCACGTCCACTACTGTGGCGTGGTGAGTGGCATCATTGAAGGGCCACGACCCCGCGATTCTGGAAGGCCACTTTCCATGGCGGAGACCCCGGTGCTCCCGGTGACCCTGGACCGCGACTCGGTGACGCCGCTCGCCGTGCAGCTGGCTGAGCAGCTTCGCGCGGCGGCCGGCGACGGCAGGCTGCGCAGTGGCGACCGGCTGCCGTCGACCCGTGCGCTCGCCGGCGAGCTCGGCGTCAGCAGGACGGTCACCGCGGCCGCGTACGAGCAGCTGCACGCCGAGGGCTGGATCGCGGGCCGCCACGGTTCCGGCACCTACATCACCACCGCGCCACCAGGGAACCTGCGTGCCGCCCCCAAACCCGTGCGCCGCGACACCGTCCTGGAGACCGCCGTCGACCTGACCCCCGGCTCGCCGTGGGCCGGCGGCATCGAGCAGGCCGCCTGGCGGCGGGCGTGGCGGGCCGCCTCCCACGTCGCGCCGATGGTGCGGCCGAACCGGGCCGGCCTGCCCGAGTACCGGGCCGCCGTCGCCGAACACCTGTTGCGGCACCGAGGGTTGCGCGTCGGCGAGACCGAGGTCCTGCTCGCCACCGCGGGCACCAGCACCGCCGCCGCCGAACTTGGCCGGGCCGTGCTGCGGCCGGGGGAGATGGTCGCGGTCGAGGAGCCCGGGTACCAGCGGGCGGTCGGCGCCCTGCGAGCCGCGGGCCTGCGCGTGGTGCCGGCCGCCGTCGACGCCGACGGGCTGCTGGTGGACGCCATCCCGTCGGCGGTGCGTGCGGTGTACTGCTCGCCGGCGCACCAGTACCCCCTTGGCGGCCGCATGTCCGCCGGGCGCCGGGTCGCGCTCGTCGAACGCGCGCGGGAGCAGAACTGGCTGGTCATCGAGGACGACTACGACGGCGAGCTGCGCTACGACGTGGCGCCGCTGCCGCTGCTCGCCGCACTCGCGCCGGACGTCGTCGTGCACCTCGGCACCACCAGCAAGATCCTCACGCCGACGCTCGGCATCGGCTGGATGGTCGCGCCACCCGCCGTCGTGGCCGCGGTGCTCGCCCATCGCGAGGCCACCGGCATCGGGCCGGCGCCGGCAGGGCAGCTGGTCGTGGTGGAGCTGGCCCGCAACGGCGACCTCGGCCGGCACCTGCGCAGGCTGCGCCGCGAACTGTCCGAGCGCCGGTCGATCGTGGTGGCGACGCTGGTCGCCGGGGGAGTGCGGGTGCTCGGCGACGACGCGGGCGCGCACGTGGTCGTGCCGGTCCCGTCGGCCGAGGCGGAACGGGCGTTGATGCGGGCCGCACTCGAGCGTGGCGTGCTGCTCGACGGCCTTGCCCGCCACCACGTCGGCAAGGCCAGCTGGTTCGGTGTCGCCCTCGGTTACGCGGCGTGCTCCCGGGAACAGCTCATGCGTGCGCTGCCGGTGCTGGTGGATCTGGTGGGCCCACCCCAGGGGTAGGGTCGGGCGCCATGGCCAGCCAACAGCGCATCCGAGTGGCAGTCGTCTTCGGAGGGCAGAGCACGGAACACACCGTCTCGTGTGTGTCCGCGGCGAGCGTCCTCGCGAACCTCGACCAGGACCGGTTCGAGGTGCTGCCGGTCGGCATCACGCCGGCGGGCTCGTGGGTGCTCGGCCCGGCCGACCCGGCGACGCTGGCGATCGACGGCCGCACCATGCCGACGATCACGTCCGGCACCGCGCTGACCCTGCCGGCCGACCCGACCGCCGCGAGCCTCGTCGTGCTCGAACGCGGGCGGGAGGGCGAGATCCTCTCCGCCGTCGACGTCGTGTTCCCCGTGCTGCACGGCGCGTACGGCGAGGACGGCACCATCCAGGGCCTCCTGGAGATGGTCGGCCTGCCCTACGCGGGCGCAGGCGTCCTCGCGAGCGCGGTCGCGATGGACAAGGAGTTCACGAAGAAGCTTCTGTCAGTGGAAGGTCTGCCGGTCGGGCCGTACGAGGTGCTGCACCGCGGCGACGCGACCCTCACGCAGGAACAGAAGGACCGCCTCGGCCTGCCCGTGTTCGTGAAGCCGGCCCGCGCCGGCTCGTCCACCGGCATCACCAAGGTGACCGACTGGGCCCGGCTCGACGCGGCCATCGCCACCGCCCGCGAGATCGACCCCAAGGTGCTCGTCGAGGCCATGGTCGTCGGCCGCGAGATCGAGTGCGGCGTGCTGGAGTTCCCGGACGGCCGGATCGAGGCGTCGCTGCCGGCGGAGATCCGGATTCTCGACGACAGCCTCGAGTTCTACGACTTCGAGACCAAGTACCTCGACGACGCCGCCGAGCTGGACATCCCCGCGAAGCTCGACGACGCGCTCACCGACCGGCTGCGTGCCATGGCCGTCGCCGCGTTCCGCGCGCTGGACTGCCAGGGCCTCGCGCGGGTCGACTTCTTCGTCACGACCGACGGCGCGCTGGTCATCAACGAGGTCAACACGATGCCCGGCTTCACGCCGACGTCGGCCTACCCGAAGATGTGGGCGGTCACCGGTCTCGACTACCCGACCCTGCTGTCGACTCTCGTCGACACCGCGATCGCCCGCGGCACGGGGCTCAGGTAACCGGCAACGCCGAGGCGATCGTCTCGGACATCACCTGGATGGCGCCGGTGCCGGTGCCATCCGGAACCGTCAACGCGATGTATACCGGGCGGTCCACCGTGTACCAGGTGAACGCGCCAGCACCCTCGATCGGCAGCCAGTTCACCGTGGACACCAACTTCAGCTGTGCCGTCGGGGTCAGCTCGGCAGGCTTGGCCAACCCGCACCGCAGCACGACCGGCTCACCCCGGTCACCCGCCCATGCGGCGGCGGCCGGGGGCGCGGGGTCGGCCAGCTCGAGGCGCTTGAGGACCCCGCCCTTGTTCGGCAGTTCCTTGGGCAGTGCCGCGATCAGCGTGGTGCAGCCGGGATCGGCGGCGCCCGGCGCGTCGACCGCGACGAGCGCGTACGGACCCGTCCGGGTCTGCGTGCTGGTCGGGGCCGCCTGGTCGTCACCGCCTGCGTCATCGCTGTCGCCGAGCAGCGTGCTCGCCACGATGACGCCAACCACGAGAACCGTGGCGAGGCCGGCCGCCACCCAGAGGGTCACCCTGGAAAGAGGTTGTTCGGACACGGCCCAACTAGAACATGCGTCAGAGGTGGACCACCGGGCAGGTGAGGGTTCTGGTGATCCCGTCGACGTTCTGGATGCGTGCGACGACGAGCTGCCCCAGCAGGTCGACGTTGTCCGCCTCGGCGCGCACGATCACGTCGTACGGCCCGGTGACATCCTCCGCGGTGGTCACGCCCTGGATCTCGGCGATCTTCGCGGCGACCGCGGCGGCCTGGCCGACCTCGGTCTGGATGAGGATGTATGCGTGGACCACGGCGTGCCCCTTCGTGTCTAGCTGGACTCAAGAGGTAGGAACGTGAGCAGCAAAAGGTACCGCAGTTCTGGATCGTTTGGGGATCCGACTATCGGAGGTGTCGTGGCCGACAATAGAGGAGGCCCAGCTCATGATCCACCGGAAACGGTCGCGGATGTCGGCGAGTTCGGTCTCATCGGCAGGGTTACCCGTGGGCGCAGGCAGCCTGCCACCACGCTGATCGGGCCGGGGGACGACGCCGCGCTCGTCGCCGCCGCCGACGCCAGGGTGGTGGCGAGCACCGACGTGCTCGTCGAGGGCGTCCACTTCAGACTCGACTGGTCGACGCCGGAACACGTTGGGCGCAAAGCGATCGCGGTGAACATGGCGGACATCGCCGCCATGGGCGCGGTGCCGACGGCGCTGCTCGTCGGGCTGGCCTGCCCGCGCACCACGCGGTCCGATGTGGCCGAAGGGCTCGCGGCCGGCATGTGGCAGGAGGCAGCGAAGGCGGGCGCCGGTCTCGTCGGTGGCGATGTGGTCACGGCCAGCGAGATCGTGATCTCGGTCACCGCGCTCGGCGACCTGCAGGGCCGCGACCCCGTCACGCGGGGCGGCGCGATGCCCGGCGACGTTCTCGCGGTGTGCGGCCGGCTCGGCTGGTCGGCCGCCGGGCTCGCCGTGCTCGGCAGGGGATTCCGCTCGCCGGTGCAGGTCGTCGGCGCCTACCGGGTGCCGGAGCCGCCGTACGAGGCCGGGCCGCAGGCCGCGCTCGCCGGCGCCACGTCGATGATCGACGTGTCCGACGGGCTGCTCGCCGACCTCGGCCACCTCGTCGAGGAGTCCAATGTGGCCATCGACGTGCGCACCGACCTGCTGGAGATTCCGCAGCGGCTGGTGGACGTCGGGACCGCGCTCGGCGCCGACCCGCTGCACTGGGTGCTGACGGGTGGTGAGGATCACGCGCTGGCCGCGACGTTCCCCGAGCCGGCCGCTGTGCCAGAGGGATGGCACACGATCGGCACTGTGACCAGGGGCAGCGCGGTCACCGTCGACGGCGGCGCCTACGAGGGCGGCGTCGGGTGGCAGCACTTCCGGTGAAGACTCGGGCGGTGGTCGTAGGTCAGAATCGGCTCCGTGCGGATCGAAGTGCGGACCTACGACCACCCCGACGCGGTGGCGCTGATCGCGGACGTGCAGCAGGAGTACGTGGTGCGGTACGGCGAGGTGGACAGGACGCCGGTCGACCCGGCCGAGTTCGCCCCGCCGCTCGGGTTGTTCCTCGTCGCCTACGTCGACGGCGTCCCGGCCGCGTGTGGCGGCTGGCGCGCGCACGACGCTGACGTCGAGCTGAAGCGGATGTACGTGCGGGACGCCTTCCGCGGCAGGGGACTCGCGCGGGCGGTCCTCGCCGAGCTGGAGCGGACGGCGGCCGCTGCCGGGCACACCCGGCTGATCCTGGAGACCGGCAGCAAGCAGCCGGAGGCGATCGCGCTGTACACCTCGGCCGGCTACACGCCGGTGCCGAGGTTCGGGTACTACGCGGACGCGCCGGAAGCCGTGCACCTCGGCAAGGAACTGGAGACGGCGTGCCCCTCTATGCCCTAGGCGACCGCGAACCGGACATCCATCCGGACGCCTACGTCCACCCGGACGCCACCGTCATCGGCGCGGTCACCATCGACGCCTTCGCTTCCGTGTGGCCACAAGCGGTGCTACGTGGCGATTCCGGCACCATCACGATCGGCGCCCGCACCTCGGTGCAGGACGGCACCGTCATCCATTGCACCGACTGGCATCCCACCGTCGTCGGCGCCGACTCGGTCGTCGGGCACAACGCCCACATCGAGGGCGCGACCGTCGGCGCCGGGTGCATGATCGCCTCAGGATCGGTGCTGCTCAACGGTTCCGTGGTCGAGGACGGCGCGATCCTCGGCGCCGGCGCCGTGATGTCGTTCAACGGCCACCTTCCCGCCCGCCGCATGGCGCTCGGCGTGCCGGCCCGCGTCCGCGATGGCTACGAGGTGCCGCCGGAGATGGTGTCGGGAATTGTCGAGAACTACGTGCAGCGGGTTTCGTTGTACAAGGCGGGGCTGCGAAAGCTGTCCTGACCGGGGTGGCTAAAGTCGCCCCGGTGACCGCACGACCGCTGCACGAGATCGTCGAGGCCGGCTGGGCGGAAGCGCTCGCGCCCGCCGAGGACCGGATCGCTGCCATGGGTGAGTTCCTGCGCGCGGAGATCGCCGCAGGCCGCGAGTACCTGCCGTCGGGTGAGAACGTGCTGCGGGCGTTCAAGCAGCCGTTCGCCGACGTCCGGGTGCTCATCGTCGGGCAGGACCCGTACCCCACCCCAGGCCATCCCATCGGGCTGTGCTTCTCGGTGGCGCCGGACGTCCGCCCGCTGCCGAAGAGCCTGGTGAACATCTACAAGGAGTACAGCGAGGACCTTGGCCATCCGCTGCCGGCCAACGGCGACCTCGGTCCGTGGACCGAGCGTGGGGTGCTGCTGCTCAACAGGGCACTCACCGTGCAACCCGGCCGCCCCAACTCCCACCAGGGCAAGGGTTGGGAGGAGGTCACCGAGCAGGCCATCCGCGCGCTGGCCGCGCGCGGTGGCCCGCTGGTGGCGATTCTCTGGGGCCGCAACGCACGGAACCTGAAGCCCCTGCTCGACCCGGTGCCCTGCATCGAGTCGGCGCACCCCAGCCCGCTGTCCGCGCACAACGGCTTCTTCGGCTCCCGGCCGTTCAGCCGCGCGAACGAGCTGCTGGAGAAGCAGGGCGCCTCGGCCATCGACTGGAAGCTGCCCTAATCCTCGCTGGACATCGCTGACGGGTGGTCGTGCCGCAGGGCACGGCCACCCACTTTCAGGCGCTCGCGCAGGGATGCCGAGGACACAGCAAACCGGGCCACTGGCGCTGCCAGGGACCCGGTCCGATGTTTACTTGGCATTCGGTCTTACCCGCGGGTGACCTTGCCCGCCTTCAGGCAGGAGGTGCACACGTTCAGACGCTTGCGCTGCGAAACGCCGATCTTCGCGTGCACGGTCTGAATGTTGGGGTTCCACCGGCGGCTCGTGCGCCGGTGGGAGTGCGAGACCGACTTGCCGAAGCCTGGCCCCTTGCCACAAACGTCGCAGACGGCAGCCACGTCAGGCACTCCTTTCTCACTGTGGAAACTGGCCGACCGGCCAGCAAGCTCACGGCCCGGCTCACGCCGAGCAGGCAAAAGACAGGGTAACGGCTCGCGCCGAGGCCCTCCACACCGGCCCACTAGTCTGCCGCATGACCCACTCTCAGCCAGGCTCGTGGAGGCGCGGATGCTGCAGGCGCTCGACGCCACCCAGGTCAGACGCTGGGCCGTGGCCTGCGTCCAGTCGCTGGACGCACATCGCGAGGTCATCGACCGGATCAACGTCTTCCCGGTGCCCGACAGCGACACGGGGTCGAACCTGCTGCACACCATGCGCGCGGCCCTGGACGCGCTGCTGCGCGCCCCGGCCAGGACCCGCGCCGACGCCGGCGCGGCCATGGCCGTGCTCGCCCGCGGCGCCCTCACCGGCGCCCGGGGCAACTCGGGGGTGATCTCCTCCCAGTTCCTCCGCGGCATGGCCGACGCACTCACCGGCGCGGACGCCGTCCTGGGCCCCGGCCTGCGGGCGGCGCTGACCCGCGGCGCCGAGCTGGCCACCTCGGCCATGGCCGACCCCGTCCCCGGCACGATGATCACCGTGTTCGAGGCGGCCGCGACCGCCGCGCGAGCCGAACCGTCCGACGCGCTGCACGACGTCATCGCCTCGGCGGCCACCTCGGCCGCCACCGCACTCGACGAGACCCCGACCCAGCTGGCCGTCCTCGCCGACGCCGGCGTGGTCGACGCGGGCGGCCGTGGCGTGGTCGTGCTGCTCGACGCGCTGCTGGCGGTGGTCACCGAGCAGCCTGCCGCGCTGGCCGCGGCCCAGCGCGCGACCGCGGAACGGGCCGCCCGCCCACCCGCCGGCATACCGGAGAACTCCCTCTACACCTCCCGTGAGTCCGGCTCGGACGCCTTCGCGTACGAGGTCATGTACCTGCTGGAGAACGTCGCCAACGGCGTCGACCACCTGCGCGACGCCCTCGTCGGCCTCGGCGACTCGGTGTCGGTGGTCGGCGACGGCGCCGGCCTGTGGACCGTCCACGTCCACTGCAACGACATCGGCGGCGCCATCGAGGCCGGCATCGAGACCGGCCGTCCCAGGCAGATCCGGGTGGCCCGCTTCGCCGACGCCCCGTCCGCCGGATCCAGCCGCTTCACCAAGGACCGCGCGGTCGTGGTGCCGGCACGCAGCACCGAGTTCGCCGACCTCCTGATCAGGGAGGGCGTGACGGTCGTCCACGTCGACGACCAGGACGAACGGACCGCCTACCGCCTACTGGAGACCATCACCGCGACCGCCGCGGCACACGTCACCGTGCTGCCCATGGACGCCGGCCTGATCGAGGATGCCGACGAAGCCTCGATCCGTGCCGTCGCCGCTGGTCAGGACGTGGTGGTGGTCCCATGTGCCTCCCCGGTGCAGGTGTTGGCGGCGGTGGCCGTGCACGACCCCCGCC
>Ga0272482_10000459_pt1 | contig 12749 bp, 10 predicted proteins | sample RVTome_8_FD_192427 | JGI IMG/M metagenome (GOLD analysis project Ga0272482, IMG submission 192427) | Soil microbial communities from uranium-contaminated site in the Upper Colorado River Basin, Wyoming, United States - RVT160D0 (version 2) ...
GCCGGCTACCTCGTGGTCGTGCTGCCGGGCGGGCTCGGGGTGCGCGAGGCCGTGATCGTTGCCGCGCTGCCCGGCGTCGGCAGCGGCCCCCTCCTCGCCGTCTCGCTGGCCCACCGGCTGCTGGGCCTGGGGGCCGAGGCCCTGCTGGCCGGCACCGCCCACCTGCGGGCCCTGCGCCAGCGCCGCCAAGGGCGCTGACCGCAGCGTCACCACCCACCCGTTACGGTGGGGCGGCGTGAGCGGCGCCCTGCACATCGCGTTCTTCGGGACGTACGACCAGAGCCTCCACCCCCGGGTACAGGTGCTGGAGCAGGGCTTGCGGGAGCGGGGGCACCACGTCGAGGTGGTCAACGTGCCCCTCCACTTCGACACCGCGTCCCGGGTGCGGCTGGCGTCGCAGCCGTGGCGGGCACCGGGCTTCGCGCTCCGCGTGGTCGCCACCTGGGTGCGGCTGCTGGCCCGGTCGCGACGGGCCCGCCGGCCCGACGTGGTGGTGGTCGGCTACCTGGGCCACTTCGACGTCCACCTGGCCCGCGCCCGCTGGCCGCGGGCCCACATCGTGGTCGACCACATGGTCTCCATGGCCGACACCGTGCGCGACCGCAAGATCGACCGCTCGTCGCTGCTGCTGAAGGCGCTCACCGCCTTCGACCGGGCCGCCACCCGCCAGGCCGACACCGTGGTGGTCGACACCGCCGAGCAGGCCACCGGGATCGACCCCCGGCACCGTCCCAAGGTCGTCGTGGTGCCCGTCGGGGCGCCGGCGGCGTGGTTCGAGGCGGGGGCGGAGACCGCGGCGGGTTCCGGCGCCGACGGCACGCCCGACGAGCCGCTGCGGGTCGCCTTCTTCGGCCTCTACACCCCGCTCCAGGGCGCCGTCACCATCGGCCAGGCGATCGCCGCCGCCGGGCGCGGCCGACCGGTCCGGTGGACGATGATCGGCGACGGCCAGGACCGGGCCGCCACCGAAGCCGCCACCGAGGTGTCGGGCACCGACGTCGAGTGGGTCGACTGGGTCGACGCCGCCGACCTCCCCGCCCTCGTCGCGCGCCACGACGTCTGCCTCGGCATCTTCGGCACCGGCCCCAAGGCTCTCCGGGTCGTGCCCAACAAGGTGTACCAGGGGGCCGCCGCCGGTTGCGCCATCGTCACCTCCGACACGGCCCCCCAGCGCCTGGCCCTCGGCGACGCCGCGCTGTACGTGCCGCCCGGCGACCCCCGGGCCCTGGCCGACGCGATCGGCCGCCTGGCCGCCGACCGACGCCTGCTCCACGACCTGCGGACCGCCGCCCGCGCCGCCGCCGAGGCCCGGTTCACCGCCGGGGCCGCGGTCGAAGGCTTGTCGACCCGCCTCCTGGCTGCGCACGATGGGCGGATGCCATCCCAAGCCCGGACCTTCCCCTCCCTCCCGCCCAACGCCGCGCTCCGCTGGGACCTCGTCCGGGCCCGCGTCGACCAGGTCGCCCCCACCACGGTGCTGGAGCTGGGCACGGGCCAGGGATCGGTCGGCAGCCGGCTCGCCGCCCGGGCCGACTACGTGGGCGTCGAGCCCGACGCCACCTCGCGGGCCACCGCCCAGGGCCGCATCGACGGCACCGGAGTGGTGGTGAGCGACCTGTCCGAGGTCGACCCCGGCCGCACCTTCGACCTGGCCTGCTCGTTCGAGGTGCTCGAGCACATCCCCGACGACAAGGGCGTGCTCGCCGAGTGGGTCGAGCGGGTCCGCCCCGGCGGCCACGTGCTGGTGTCGGTGCCGGCCGAGCCCGACCGGTTCGGGCCGTTCGACGAGCTGGTCGGCCACCTGCGCCGCTACACCTCCGGTGATCTCCGCAGCCTGCTGGAGTCGGCCGGGCTCGAGGTCGTGTCGGTCGACCACTACGGCTTCCCCCTGGGCAACGTGCTGGAGCAGGGCCGCAACGTCATCGGCAAGCGGCGCCTCGCCCGCGCCGCGGCCCCGGACGCCGCCGACGAGCGCACGGCCGGCAGCGGCCGCAACCTGCAGCCACCGGCCTGGTCCGGCACCGCCATCTGGTGGGCGACCGGCCCGTTCCGCTGGGCCCAGCGACGCTTCCCCGAGCGCGGCACGGGCCTCGTCGGCCTCGCCCGCCGGCCCGGCCCCGACGCCGGTTGAACATCAGGTAAAGCCGGGCCGTCGGCTCCCCCAAGAGTTGGGGAACATCGTTCCCCAACCCTTAACCGGCAAGACGCCCTTCGGTACGTTCGCCCTCGATGACGCGCGTCCCGACGGGGAACAGCTACGACAAGTACGCCTCCACCAACCCCATCGAGAAGCGGCTCATGGCGGGGTTCTTCACCTGCCTCGACGACCTCCTCCCGGACCGGGAGCCCGAGCGGGTGCTCGAGGTCGGGATGGGTGAGGGCGAGGTGTCGGAGCGGATCCGTCGGCGCTACCCCGACACCCAGGTGATCGGCCTCGACCTCCCCGACCCCGAGCTCGCCCGGTCGTGGAAGGAGAAGGGCCTGATCGGCGCGTACGCCGACATCGCCGCGCTCCCCTTCCCCGACGACTCGTTCGACCTGGTGCTCGGCATCGAGGTGCTGGAGCACGTCCCCGACCCCGAGGCCGCGCTGCGCGAGGTGGCCCGGGTCGGACGGGGCGCCGTGGTGCTGTCGGTCCCCCGCGAGCCGGTGTGGTGCCTGGCCAACCTGGCCCGGGGCAAGTACCTGAGCGCCTGGGGCAACACCCCCGGCCACATCCAGCACTGGTCGCGGCGGGGGTTCAGCTCACTGGTCCGCCGTCACCTCGACGACGTCCGGGTGCGGTCCCCCTTCCCCTGGACCCTCACCGCCTCCCGCATCCGAGCCTGACAGCGCGGGGTGGCGGGCCAGCCACGCCGAGGCGAGCAGGGCGCCGAAGCCGTCGACCGCCACGAAGATCACGCGGGCCACGACGCCCACGGCGGCGGCGACCCCCGGGTCGAGCGTCCCGGCCGCGGCGGCGAACGCCGCCTCGCGGACCCCCACGCCACCGGGCACCGGCACCAGCAGGAACCCGACGATCCACGACAGGATGGCGGCGGGTGCCACGTCCCACCAGCCCACGTCCTGGCCCAGGCCCCGGGCGATGGCCCAGGTGGCCGTGCCGATGAACAGCCACGACGGCACGTAGCAGGCGACCAGGGCCAGGCTGTCGCGCCACGGCGGGATCTCGGCCTTGATCTCCCGGCGGAGCAGCTTCTCGCCGGCCCGGCGCAGCCGCTCCAGCACGGCGTGGTGCAGCAGGCCGACACCGACCGGCAGCAACGCCAGGATCCACACGTACCTGCCGGCGTCGTCGCCCCCGTCGCCACCGAGGATGGCGGGGGCGCCGGCCACGGCCAGCAGCATCGCCGCCAGGTACAGCGCCACCAGCGACAGGGCGACGCTGCCGTAGGCCGCCACCCTGGGCACGCCCGCCCGGCGGGCCAGCTCGCCCCGACCCAGCACCGGCCACACGCCACCGGGCAGGTACTTGCCCAGCTCGCCCAGGTAGTAGCGGGCCACGGTCTGGCTCATGGCCAGGTCGCCGCCCACCGACCGCAGCGCCCGGCGCCACGGCACGGCGATGGCGGTCATCCCGGCCACCGCCAGCACGACCGCCCCGGCGATCCACGCCGGGCGCGCCTCGGCGAGCGCGTCGGTCACGTCGTCCCAGTTGCTGGCGAGCCGCTGCCCCACGAACGCCACCGCCAGCCCGGCGAGCAGCACCCCGACAGCGGTAGAGGCGCCAGCCAAGCTTCGCCGCGTCACCGCGTCACTCTGTCACAAGTCGGGTCGGCCGCCGCGACCCCCGGCCCGGGCTACGGTGGTCGACCGGTCGGTGCAGGCGGATCAGGACGAATGGGCTGGGAACGACGCCGTTGAACGTCTCCACACAAGACAGGGCAGCCATGGTCGACAGCGACGGGGACGGGGCGGAGTCGACCCCGGGCCCCCGGTCCGGCCGCGCCCGGCGCCTGGTCGCCGCCGCCTTCCGGTTCGCGCCCCCGGCGGCCTGGACGATCACCGGGCTCTACGTGGGCACGCTGCTGGTCTGGTCGGTGCTCATGCCCACGTTCCGGGCGCCCGACGAGGCCCTCCACGCCGACCTCGCCCACCGGGTCAGCGAGGACCAGAGCTACCCGGCGTGGGACGAGGCCGACACCTCCCCCGGCGTCCTGCGGGCCCTGAGCCTCGTGAAGTACCACATCCCCCGCAGCAGCTCGCACCTGCTGGCCTCGGAGGCGCTGCCGCGTGGTGAGCGCCCGAGCTTCGAGGACATCGACGCCCCCAGCGATTCCGTCGCCATCAACCAGATCGCCCAGCACCCGCCGCTCTACTACCTGGCCACCGGCACGGCCGAGTGGACCGTCGAGCGGCTCACCGGCGACCTGCCCTTCGACCGCGAGGTCTGGGTGTACCGGCTGGTCAGCATCGCCTTCGTGGCCCCGCTGCCGCTGGTGATCTGGCGGATCGGCAAGCACCTCGGGCTTCCCGCCCCCGTCTCGCTGGCCGCCATGCTCATGCCGCTGGCCGTCCCCCAGTTCACCCACATCGGCTCGGCGGTCAACAACGACAGCCTGCTCCTGCTGGCGTTCTGGGCGTCCACGCCGGTCATCGTGCGCCTCGGCCGGGGCGACCTCGCCACCCGCACCGCGCTCCTGGCCGGCTTCCTCACCGGCGTCGGCGCCTTCACCAAGCTCATGGCCCTGGCCCTGCCCGTGTGGGTGGCGGCCGCCCTGCTGGTCGCCCTGCGCCGGGGCGGGCGCGAACGGCTCGGCGAGGTCGTGCGGGCCGGCGCCATCTACGGCGGCACCGCCTTCGTGGTCGGCGGCTGGTGGTGGCTGCGCAACCTCATCCTCTACCGCGAGCTGGCGCCGTCCCGGTTCGGGCAGATCCTCCCGCCCCTCCAGAACTTCGACGTCGACCCCGGCGAGTTCCTCCAGCGCTGGGGCTACACCACCACCCGGCGGTTCTGGGGCGACTTCGGCCTGTTCGACACCCATCTGCCGGCCATCGCCTTCGGGACCGCGACCCTGATCGTCGTGGCCGCCATCGCCGTGTGCCTGCTGCGGCGCGACCGGGTGGCCGGCATCCCCGTCGGCGACCGGCTGCTGCTGGCGGGGCCGCTGGTGCTGCTGGTGGGCGGCCAGTTCGTCAGCGCCTTCCGGGCCTACCAGACCTCCGGCCACTTCCCCGGGCTGCAGGGCCGCTACTGGTTCGGCGCCCTGGCCGCCACCGCCGTGGTGGTGGCGCTGGGCCTGGCCAACGTCGTCGGGCCGCTGCTGCGGCGGCTGCCGCTGATGATGCTGGTGTTCGCCGGGGCCATGCAGCTGGCCGGCATCCGCACGGTCATGTACCACTTCTGGGGCGCGGCCAGCACCCCGTTCTCCGAGCGCCTCGACGCCCTCACCGCCTGGTCCACCTTCCCCACCTGGGCCCTGGCCGCCGGAGCGATCGCCGTCGTCCTGGTCGGCCTCGCCACCGCCACCCAGCTGGCCCTCCTCCCCCGGATCCCGTCGGCGTCCTCGTCGTCGTCCGGGGACGCCCCGGCGCCCGCCACCTGAACCCGGGCGCGCCACCGGCCCGGGGTTACCGGGCCGGCGGCAAGAGACGTGCGGGAATCAGTGGCCGTGCGGCCGGTGGGGGGCGCAGTGCTCGTCGTACTCGGCGATCACGATGTCGGCCGGGTCGATCGAGCAGGTCGGGCACTCGGGGTCCCGCAGCATCTTGAACGTGCGGAACGACTGCTCCAGCGAGTCGTAGGCCAGGAGGCGGCCCGACAGGTCGTCGCCCAGGTCGAGGATGAGCTTGATCGCCTCCAGTGCCTGGATCGACCCGATGATGCCGGGCAGCACGCCCAGCACGCCGGCCTCGGCGCAGGACGGGGCCAGCTCCGGCGGCGGGGGCTCGGGCAGGAAGCAGCGGTAGCAGGGGCCGTCGTGGGGCTTGAACACCGTGACCTGGCCCTCGAACCGGAAGATCGAGCCGTGGACCACCTTCACGCCCAGCTTCAGCGCCGCGTCGTTGAGCAGGTAGCGGACCGGGAAGTTGTCGGCGCCGTCGACCACCACGTCGTAGCCCGACAGGATGTCCATCACGTTGTCGGCGCCGAGGCGCACGTCGTGGGTCACCACGTTCACGTCGGGGTTCAGGGCGGTGAGGGTCTTCTTGGCCGAGTCGACCTTCCGCTCGCCGATCCGGTCGACGTTGTGGAGGATCTGGCGCTGCAGGTTGGAGTCGTCGACCACGTCCATGTCGACGATGCCGATGGTGCCCACGCCGGCGGCCGTCAGGTACAGCGCGGCGGGCGAGCCCAGGCCGCCGGCGCCCAGCAGCAGGACCTTGGCGTCGAGCAGCTTCAGCTGGCCCTCGACCCCGACCTCGGGCAGCAGCAGGTGCCGCTGGTAGCGGTTGCGCTGGTCGGCGGTGAGGACCTGCGGGGCCTTCCAGTCGCGGCCCTCGTCCTTCCACTTGTTGAAGCCGCCGGCCATCGACACGACGTCCTCGTAACCGAGCTCGGTCATCGTCTTGGCGGCGAAGGCCGACCGGATGCCGCTGGCGCAGTGGATGACGATCGGCGCCGACTTGTCGGTCAGCCGCCCCTCGATCGAGCCCTCCAGGGTGCCGCGGGCGATGTGCACCGCGCCCGGGATGGCGCCCTGCTCGTACTCGTCGGGCTCCCGCACGTCCAGGACGACGGCGCCAGGCCGGCGGCGGATCTCGTCGGCCTCGGCGGTGTCCACCTCACGGATCTCCGCCTTGGTGGCAGCAAGCAACTCTCGAAAACTCGACACACCCAAACCCTACCAACCCACTCAGGTTTCGCCGTAGCCGATCACGCCGAACGACCGCCGCCCCCACGGGCTTCACGTCGTCACGGCTCGATAGGTGGCGAACACCAGCATCCCGATGCCGCCGCCCAGGCTGCCGATGGCGACGAGCCAGGTGACGAGCCGGTAGAGGCCGAGGTACCGGCGGTCGGCCTGCCACAGTCGATGGGCCGCCGTGCCCTCCCTCGGTGGGTGCGACGCCACGTGGGAGAACCAGAGCCGGGCGACCAAGGCGCCGGCGATGCCCAGCACCAGGAAGGTCACCCCACCCAGGGCCACACTGCCCGGGGTGCTCGCCGCCAGGAGCGCCGTCGCCACGGGGTCATCAGAGCACAGGGGCGGGGGTGGGCTCCTCCACGGGTTGGGCGCGGGACCAGCAGCGGTGGGCGATCTCGGTGAGGACGAGGGACTGGGACCAGCGGTCGGACTCCTCCTCGCGGCCGGTCGGGGTGGGGACCGTGCGGGCGTAGTGGATCTGGGGCGGGAGGAGCTCGGGGGCGAAGACGATGTGGTCGTCAGGGCCCGCCGTGGCCAGGAAGCCCCGGAACGCCGCCGTCCAGAACGCCTCGAAGTGGGCGACGCTGGGGTGCCCGGCCGGGTCGCCGTCGCCGATGTCGACCTGGATGCAGCCCGGGTCGCCGATCCGGCCGTGGAGGAACCGGGTCCGCTCGAACACCGGGGCCAGGAACGCCAGGCGCTCGTCGAAGTCGCCGTAGGTCATCTCCAGGCCCGTGTACCAGTGGGAGAAGTCGCCGTTGAAGCGCAGGTCGGGGTGGGCCTCGACCAGGCGGACCGTGCGCCACGTGTCCTGGGTGAGCGTGCCCCGGTGGGTCTCGACGTAGAGGGGGATGGCGTGGCGGTCGGCGGCGGCCACGATCTCGTCGAGCAGGCGGTGGGCGGTGTCGTCGTCCTCGTGCCCCCGACCGACGTGGAGGGTGGCCGCCTCGAAGCCGCGGTCGGCCCAGCGGGCGGCGTCGCGGTCGATCGTCCCGGTCCGGTGGTCCAGCCCGGCGGTGGCGCACCCCATCCCCAGATCGGCGCACAGCTTGGGGTCGGCGGCGGGGACGCCGGCGATCTCGATCTCGAACCCCTGGACGCCCTCGTACCCGGCGGCCTGCAGCTCGCGCGGGTCGCTCAGGTCACGGGGCCCGGCCGACGCCGGGGGCAGCGCCGCCAGCGAGAACAGGTTGAGGTAGGTCCGCAGCCGGGCGCTCATGGCCGACAGTCAAGCACTGAACGACCATTCAGACTAAATGGACGTTCAGGACTCGGTCAGCGCCGGCCGGGGCGCGCGGCGAAGGAACGCTCCCCCACCCACCGACCTACGCCCGGACCGCGGGTTCAGGGCTCGACGGCGATGTCGTGCAGGGCGTCGATCACGTTGCCCGGCTCGAGCTCGATGGCCTGCCGGGCCGACAGGATCAGCCGGCGGATCAGCAGGTATCCCATCACCGCGAACGCCACCAGGCTGCCGACCAGCAGGCCCAGCTCGACCCGCAGGTACAGGTCGTCGCTGGCCAGCCACGTGGTCAGCAGCAGTGCCACCACACCCGAGAACCAGCCCACGAGCTGCCGGCGATGGCCGCCCAGGGCGATCACCGCCTGCGCCAGGGCCAGCGCCATCATGTAGAAGCCGCTGCCGGCGGCCAGGAGGCCCATCGTGCGGTGGGTCATGACGAACTCGGGGCCCGACATCGTCTTCACCACGAACGGCCCGAGGATGTAGCCGACGATCGTGCCCAACACGGCCAGCACGGCCACCACGGCCAGCAGGCGGCGGAGGCCGGCCCGGAAGTCGCCCAGGCGCCCGGCGCTGGCCAGCCCGGTCAGCTTGGGCAGCAGCGCGGCCTGGATGGCCTGGAACAGGAACAGCGGGATGCGGGCCACCACCACCGCGGAGAGGAACCGTCCGGCGATCTTGGTCTCGGCGTCGGTGGCCAGCACCTTCACCAGCACCGGGCCGATGTTCATCAGCGTGTAGGCGCACAGCGACGCCGCCAGCAGGTAGCCGAGCGCCCGGGAGATCTCCCGCCAGGCCGCCTCGGGCCCGGCTTCCAGCTGGGGCCGCTGGACCCGCAGCGCCACCGGCACCGCCAACAGGCCGGCGGCACCGACGGCCACGCCATACCAGCCGGCGGTCTTCACGCCGGCGATGGCGACCACGATGCACAGGAGGAACCGGATCAGGCCGTCGGCGCCGATGTAGACGCCGTAGGCCCGGAAGTTCGACGTGCCCGACAGGCAGCCCCGGGTGAGGTGCCCGGCCAGCGCGGCGATCACGCCGATGGCCAGGCCGACCAGCAGCAGCAGCTGGTCGTCGAAGACGTGCTCCACCAGCGGGCGCGACGTGGCGATCATGATCACCAGCACGCCCAGCGCCAGGCCGATGCCGATCGTGGCGGCGCGCCGCACCAGCGGGGCGCCTCCGAGGTTCAGGGTGCGGCGCTCGGCGAGCGCCCGGCTCACTTCCTGCTCGAGTGGCAGGAACAGGCCGGGGCCCAGCAGGAACACCAGGCCCCACTGCGCGCCGAGGGGGGCCTTCTCGACATCGCCGAGGACCCGGGCAGACAGCGCGATGAAGCCGTAGGCCGATAGCCCTGCGACCAGGAGCCCCGCCCCAACAACGAGAGTTCCTGCGGGTAATGGATTCCGGCGCTTCGCGTTTTCGAGCAGCGAAGTAGCGATGCGGACACGCTACTTAGCCGCCGAGGGTCAGTTCACGTCGTTGTGGGTCCACATGGGGTTTCTCCTGGTGGGAGGCCCATCAGGGCGGGCAGCACGCGCCCGATCGCACCCTGCACGACGCAGTCGGCGATGCCGTCCATCTCCGTGGGCGATCCGTTGACGATCACCACCGCGGCGCCCGTCGACCGCGCCAGGGGCACGACACCCGCCACCGGGTAGACGGCGAGGGTCGAGCCGACCGCCAGCAACAGGTCGCACCGGCGGGCGGCCTCGTCGGCCCGGCGCAGGTCGTCGACCACGAGGGTCTGCCCGAAGCTGATCGTCGCCGACTTGAGGATGCCGCCGCACGTGCGGCAGGGCGGGTCGTCCTCGCCGGCCCGGACCCGGTCGAGCGCCGCCGCCATCGGGCCCCGCTCGCCGCACGCCATGCACACGACCTCGCGCATGTTGCCGTGCACCTCGACGATGCGGGCGGGGTCGGAGCCGGCGGCGTGGTGGAGCCCGTCGATGTTCTGGGTGATGAGGGTGTCGAGCACGCCGCGGCGCTCGAGCTCGACCAGGGCGTGGTGGGCGGCGTTGGGCTCGGCCTGCCGGGCGGCGTGGTCGAGCCTGCCGCGCCACGAGCGGCGCCGGGTCTCCGGCTCGGCCATGTAGTGCGACAGGGTGGCCGCCCGCTCGGCCGCGGGGTTCCGGGTCCACACCCCGTCGGGGCCCCGGAAGTCGCGGATGCCGCTGTCGGTGCTGATGCCGGCGCCGGTGAGCACGACGACGCGCCGGGCCCGGTCGAGCAGGGTTCGGGCCTCGGCCACCAGCTCGCCGGGCACCTCGTCGTAGGCCTCGCTGCCGACCGCCGGGCCCGTGCCGAGCGGGCCCTTCTCCTCCGCTTCCATGGTTGACAAGATATCAGGGCCGTGAGAGATACTGAAAAGGTTCCAAAGCTGCTCAACTCAACGGGAGTCAATCGTTGATGCGTGCCCTCGTGCTGCCCCCCGAAAGCGACCGCATGCTGGTCCGGCCCTGGGTCGACCCGGTCCTCGACCAGGTCGGGTACGACCCGCGGTCCCCCTACGTCGAGCGGTTCTGGTTGGGCATCCTCGGCCCCAGCGCCACGTGGTTCGTCCGCTACGTGGCCGACCGGTTCGATCGTTTCCCGACGGAGTTCACACTCGACCTGAAGGACTGCGCCACCGCCATCGGCATCGGCGGCAACCGGCGGCCCACCGGGCACCTGCCCCGCACGCTGGCCCGATGTTGCGAGTTCCGGGTCGCCCGCGTGGTCAACCGCCACATGATCGAGGTCCGGTCACGGCTGGCGCCGCTCACCCAGCGCCAGCTCAACCGCCTGTCCGACAGCCTGCGGGCCGAGCACGAGCGGTGGATGGCCGACGCTCCCGGCGCCGCCCACAACGAGGTGCTGGCCGATCGGGCCCGGCGCCTGGCGCTGTCGCTGCTCGAGCTGGGCGAGGACGCCGAGAGCGCCGAGCGGCAGCTCGAACGCTGGCGGTTCCCGGCCGAGCTGGCCCGCCAGGCCATCGGCTGGGCGCTCGATCGCGGGCGCCCGACCGTGGCCGGGGCCATGTAGGTTCGGGGAGCTTGGAGTCGGTGGGCAAACCCTCGGGGGAGACGTGAGCCGAGCCCAACCAGCAACGCTCCTGGTCGCTGTGGCGCTGCTCGTGACCGCCGTGGTCGGGTGCTCCGGCGACGACGACGGTTCCGTGTTCTCTCCACCCTCGCCGGGCGAGGACGGCGACGGCGGCGACGGTGCCACCACCGCCGTCCCGCGCCCGGCCGACGCGCCGCTCCCCGGCGTGTTGCCCACCCCTCACGACCTGCGCTGGCTCGGCGACGACGACGTCGCCGTGCCCGGGTCGGTGGCCCTGCTCGCCGGTGACGGGGTCGACCAGGCCACGGTCGACCTCGTCACCGAGTCGCTCCGGGCTGCGGGCGCCGATGCGGTCTCGACGGGAGCCGACGGTGACGAGGACGCGACCGCTGCCGACCTGGTGGTGCGGGCCGGGCTGCTCGACACCGAGCCGGTGGTCCAGGCGTTGGACGACGCCGGGGTCGCCCCGCCGGCCGACCTCGCCGCCGAGGGCTACGTGCTGGCCGTCGACGCCGCCCACGGCTCGGTGGTGATCGCCGGCCGCGACACGGCCGGCGTCTACTACGGCGCCCAGACGCTCCGGCAGGTGGCCGGAGCCGAGACGATCGCCGGCGTGGCGGTGGTCGACCAGCCGTCGCAGGCCCGGCGGGGCGTGGTCGAGGGCTTCTACGGCAGCCCGTGGACCCAGGAGGAACGGCTCGACCAGATCGACTTCTACGGTCGCACCAAGCTCAACACCTACCAGTACGCCCCCAAGGCCGACCCGTTCCACCGCGACCGGTGGCGCGAGCCCTATCCGGCCGCCGAGCTGGGTCAGCTCCAGGAGGTGGTCGCGGCCGCCGCCGCCCACCACGTCATGTTCGACTTCGCCGTCTCCCCCGGCGTGTCGATCTGTTACAGCGATCCCGCCGACGTCGCCGCCCTGGAGGCCAAGCTCACCGCCCTCCACGACGTGGGGGTCCGCCAGTTCACGATCGCCCTCGACGACATCGCCTACGACCAGTGGAACTGCCAGGGCGACCAGTCCCGCTACGGCGCCAACACCGGCGCCACCGCGGCCGAGGCCCAGGTCGACCTGCTCAACGGTCTGCAGCAGGGGTTCGTGGCCGACCACGAGGGCACCCGGCCGCTCACGCTGGTGCCCACCGAGTACCGCAACACCGACGACAGCCCCTACAAGCAGGTGATCCGTAGCCGGCTGGCCGCCGACATCGAGGTCATGTGGACCGGCGACATCGTGGTGCCGGCCGAGATCACCGCCGGCCAGGCCACCGCAGCCGGCGAGCGCTTCGGCCGGCCGGTCACGATCTGGGACAACTACCCGGTCAACGACTTCGAGCGCACCGCCGGCCGGCTGCTGCTGGCGCCCTACGCCCGGCGGGAACCGGCGATGGTCTCCCAGGTGGCCGGAGTGATCGCCAACCCCATGAACCAGGCGGCGGCGTCGAAGGTGGCGCTGGTCGGCGTGGCCGACATCACCTGGAACGCCCCGGCCTACGACCCGGCCCGGGCCCACCGGGCGGCCGCCCAGTGGCTGGCGTCGGGCGGGGGCGACGGCGAGGCCGCGCCGGCCGTGGTCGACGCCCTGCTGGCGTTCTTCGACCTCTCCAACCTCTCCCCCACCTCGTCCCGGTCCGAGTCGGTGGTGT
>Ga0272482_10000460_pt1 | contig 12730 bp, 20 predicted proteins | sample RVTome_8_FD_192427 | JGI IMG/M metagenome (GOLD analysis project Ga0272482, IMG submission 192427) | Soil microbial communities from uranium-contaminated site in the Upper Colorado River Basin, Wyoming, United States - RVT160D0 (version 2) ...
CGTACGGCACCTACGTGGCGACCGACTACTGCTCAGCGACAGCATGGGCGGTACGCGAGAACCGCGACGGTTCGCATGCCAGCGCACGGATCGGTCAGTTCCCCGCGCAGGTCAGCTCCTTCGGCGAGGACCGCGACGGTGAGCTGTACGTGGTCACCGACCGCACGGGCCTGCTGTACCGGGTGGGCTTCGCCCGCGTGACCGGCTGAGGTCACCGAACCCCGCCGCCGCTTGCGGCGGCGGGGTTCACCTGTTGTGGTGGGAAGGTGCGCAAGCCAGTCATCGTGGTGTCGCTGCTGCTCGCGACCGCCTGCACCAACGGCGACCCGACCACGCCTCCGACTCCCACGACGGACCAGTGGCCGATGCCGAACCTGGTCGGCGCCACCCTGCAGGACGCACAGGACGAGATCCAGTCACTGACCGATGGCGCACTTCTCCTTACGTCGTCCCATGATCTCAGCGGCGAGGACCGCAACCAGGTTCTCGACGCGAACTGGGAAGTCTGCACCCAGAACGTCGCCCCGGGCACGGCCATCACCTCGTCATCGACGATCGACTTCGGCGTGGTGAAGACCGGCGAGGCCTGCCCGTAGCGGCTGCGCGTCACAACGGCGGCGGGGTTCACCTGTTGTGGTGAACACTGGACGAAAGTGCAACTTTCCTCCGGCGCGGAGCGATCAAGGCGGTGTTCCCCAAGCGGAGGTATTTCGTGCGAAAGCTCGTCAGCGTGTTGTCGGCAGGTGCCTGCCTGGTCATCGTGACCGGTTGTGGCGCCGGGACGTCCGACTCTCCCACCACCACGGTGACGACCGTGACGGAGTCGGCCCCTGCCGCGCCGGCGCAGGAGGTACCCGCTCAGCAGGAACCCGCGCCGCCACAAGGGGCCCAGGGCCAGTGGGCGATGCCGAACCTGGTCGGCAGCAACCTGCAGGACGCGCAGAACCAGATCCAGTCCCTGACCTCGGACGCGATCTTCTACACCTCGTCCCACGACCTGAGCGGCGCCAACCGCAACCAGGTCCTCGACGCGAACTGGGAAGTCTGCTCCCAGAACGTCGCTCCCGGCGCCGCCATCACCCCGGACTCCACGATCGACTTCGGCGTGGTGAAGATCGGCGAAGGCTGCCCGTAGCGCCGGTCAGTCGCCACGCCGGCGGGCGAACACCATCGCCTGCTGGTCGAGCAGTATCTCGGCCACCACGGTGAACCCGCTGGCACGCAACCATTCCGCCGTCCGAGCTGGCGTGCGCCGGTGGACATGCACGTTCATCGGCAACCCGCCATAGCCGGACGTCTTCAGCCTCGAGTCCGTGCCGACGTGATATCCCAGCATCAGCAGGCCTTCCGGTCGCAGGACCCGCCGGAAATGGCCCAGTGCCAACGGAACCGACTCGTCCGGCACGTGGATCAGCGACCACCACGCGAGCACGCCGGCCACCGAACCGTCGGCCAGCGGCAGGTCGGTCATCGACCCGACCACGAACCGCGGCCGGGGATGGTTCCGCCTGGCGATCGACACCATCGCAGGCGACAGGTCGAGCCCGACGACATCGACCCCCAACCCGGTCAGGTGCGCGATGACATGCCCCGGCCCGCACCCGACGTCCGCCACCAGCCCGTCGCCGACCAGCTCGGCGAACAGCCGCAACGCCGCCCGCAGGTGCGGGTTCCCCGCGATGGCGTCCCGCATCAGGTCCGCGTAGGAGTCGGCGACGGTGTCGTAGGACGTCCGGGTGTCGGTGAGCCAGGTGTTCACCGCGGCCCGACCAGCACCGGCAGGTCGGCCCACACGGTCTTCCCGGCGCCGTCGGCCAGGACACCCCAGCTCGGGCACAGCCCACGAACCACGAACAACCCCTTCCCGGGTGGCCACAGCGTGGCTGGCGGGGCGACGCCGTCGTCGACCGCCAGGCGGATCAGGTGGCGCGACCGCGCGGCCACCCACACACGGTACGGCGGCGCCGCGTGCTTCTGCGCGTTGGTGAGCAGTTCGGTCAGCACGTACGCGGCCTCGCGGAGCACGCCCTGCGTACAGCCGCGCAACGGCGTCGCCAGCCAGGCGGGCAGGTTGAAATCGGGGTCCGGGCAGGTGGACGCCAGCAGGCGGTCGGTCACGGGCGGCGCCACCACGGGGTCGGTTCGACGATCCTGGCCGGGTCGAACGCCAGCTCGGCCCACACGGTCTTGCCGAGCGCCCGCCGCTCGACGCCCCAGCGCTCGGACAGGCCGCTGACCAGCACGAGCCCGTCCCGCCTTCCCCAGCCCGCGCCGAGGTCGGCCGTGCAGTCCTCGACGGCGACGAGCAGCACGTGCCGGACGTCGTGAACGGCGAGACGCAGCACGTACGGCGCCCTGCCGAACCGCCGCGCGTTGGCGACCAGCTCCTCGGCCACGAGACCGGCCTGTCGCCGGACCAGTGCGGGCATCGTCGCGAGTGCGTACCCGAGCCACTCCCGGACGACGCCGGCCGCCGGGTCGTGCTCGCTCGGCATGATCAGCACGGCCTGCTCGTCACCGCACGGCGTCGTCATGCCGGCTCCCCGTACCGGCTGACCCCGACGCAGTCGATGACCGTGCGGACCTCCTCGGGGTCGCCGACCAGCACGATGCTCCGCTCGCGGACCGCGCTGAGCCAGGTGTGCCGCCCGAGCCAGGCGCCGGCGAGCGCGCCGATGGTGCACCGCAACCGCACGAGTGACACGCGGGTGGCTGGTGCGGTCGCGCGGACGGCCGCGCCTGCCGAGGAGAACGTCAACCACCACCGGCGTGGTGGCGGCGCGTCGGCGATGTCGACCTGGACGGTCAGCGGGTGGTCCGGCAGCCGGTCCTCGTCGACCTGGCGGCAGATGTCGAACAGGAGCAGCTCGGCGTCGAGGTCGCCGAGGCGCGGGGCGGGCAGCCAGCGCCTGCCCCAGCCGGCGAGCGCGTCGACGACGGGACGCAGCTCGTGGCCCGCCTCGGTGAGCACGTACCTCGGCTGCCCGTCGTCGCCGGGCTCCTCACCGACGACGCCGAGGTCGGTCAGCTCACGGAGCCGGGCGCCGAGCAGCCGGTCGGACATCTTGGGCACGCCACGCGCGATGTCGGCGCGGTACTCGCTGCCACGCAGCAGCTCCCTGACGACGAGCAGGGTCCACGAGCCGCCGACCACCTCCGCCGCACGCGCGACCGGACAGTGCTGCTCGTAGTGGTGCAAGAAACTCTCCAGACCCTCGGTTGCCAGCAATCCTCGCGGAACCGGCCCGACACCGACCTGACGACTACCTGACAATCCACACTCAACCCCAGGTCGGCGGCGCACAATGCGGATATGCCGATCACCGACCGCAAACCGACTGGACTGCTCCGCCTCGCACTGCGCGCGCCGATCTGGCTCTATCGCGCGGGATTCGGCAGGCTCCTCGGCCACCGGCTGGTCTACGTCGCGCACCGCGGCCGCCGCAGCGGCGCCCGCCGCGAGGTGGTCGTCGAGGCGGTGGGCCACGACCCGGCACGGCCCTCGGTCACGGTCGTCGCCGCGTGGGGCAGGAACCCGGACTGGTACCACAACCTCCGCGCCGCACCGGCGATCGAGGTCCGGGTCGGCGCACACCGCTGGCCCGCTCCGGTGCACCGCGTGTTGTCACCCGACGAGGTGCTGACCACCCTGCACGCCTACCAGCGCGCCCACCCGCGAGCATGGCGCCGCCTCGCGCCACTACTTGGCTTCCCGGCCTCCCCCGACGATCCACAGTGGCCGGACGTCGCGGCGAGGACACGCGCGTTCACCTTCACCCCGGCGGGCTGACCAGGCGTGGTGGGGCGCTCGTCGAGGTCGTCGGCGGCGGGCTGGTTTCCTTGTCGAAGCTGGGGATCGCCGGCGGGCGTTCCCGGGTGCTCTCCTCGATCAGCGTGGGGACGTCCTCGGCGGTGACGCCGCACGCCGAGACCAGCGCGGCCACCGGGACCAGCGCCGCCACCCCCAGCAGCCGTCTCACTCGGACACCTCCGGCAGCTCCACCACGAACCGCGCACCCCCACCAGGTCGTTCCGCCACCCATGCCCGGCCATCGTGCTCGCGAACGTGTTGTGCCACAAGGGCCAGCCCCAACCCGACGCCGCTGTCGGTGGTGTCCCGGTCGGCTGGCGAGCCGCGGGAGAAGCGTTCGAAGACGTGCTCGCGGTCGGCCGCCGGCACCCCGGGGCCCGCGTCGTCGACCTCCATCCGCGCCCAGCCGTCGCGGCTCAGGATGCCGAGGCGGACGACGCCCTTGCCGTGCCGGTTGGCGTTGTCGAGCAGGTTGACCACCACGCGTTCGAGCCGGCGGCGGTCGGCCACGATCCACGGGTGGGCGTCGACGTCGAGCGGGAGCGGGCCGCGTTCCTGGGTGACCGCGGCCACCAGCTCCGCGAGGTCGACCAGCTCGTGGGTCGACCGGTCCTGGTCGCCGCGCGAGATCTCCAGCAGGTCGTCGACCATGCGGCGGAACCGGCGCAGGTCGGTGTCCAGCAGCTCGACGGCCTGCCGAGGTCCCGGCGGCAGCTCGGCCCGCCTGCGGTGCAGCACCGCCATCGCGTTCAGCATGGTCGTGAGCGGTGACCGCAGCTCGTGGCTGACGTCGCCGGCGAAGCGGGTGTCCCGCGCGACCCGCTGCTGCAACCGCTCGGCGGTGTCGTTGAACGCCTCGGCCAGCGGCACCAGGTCCGGGTCGCCGGTCACCGGCAGCCGCACGCCGAGGTCGCCTCGGGCTGCGTCGGCTGCCGCCGCCGTCACCTTGCGCAGCGGGCGGAGCGCGTGCGTCGCGGCCCATCTGCCGAGCAACGCGCCGGCCAGTGCGCTGATCAGTGCACCGGCGACGAGAAGCCAGCTCAGGAAGTGGAACGTGCGGTCCAGCTCGCGCAGCGGCGACACCTCGACGTAGGTCGCCGACAGCTCCGGCAGCGGCAGCCCGACCGCGAGCACCGGCACCCCGTCGAGCACCGTCCGCTGGTGGGCGGCCCGCCCGCCACGCACGGTGTCGAGGAATGCCGTCGGCAGCCTGCGCGGGTCGACCCGGTTGCCGCCGGAGAACCAGTCACCGCCGTCGACGAGCAGCACGGCGGACTCGACCTCGGCGCCGAGCCCGGTCATCAGCTCGGACAACCCGTCCGGGCCGCGCCGCAGCTGTGCCTCGACGAGCCGTGCGTTCCCGGTGGCCTGTGCGATGGCGCTGCGTTCGCGCTGGCCGATCATGTACCCGGTGGAGAGGTGCCACGTCGCGACCGCGAGCGCGCCGGCCACCACCAGCGAGATCAGGCTGAACCACGCCATCACGCGGGTCCGCAGCGGCAGCCTGCTCGCGATGTTCACGGCGTGCCGGCCCGATACCCGACCCCTCGGACCGTGAGGACGTGCGTCGGCTGCCCTGCGTCCGGCTCGACCTTGCGGCGCAGCCTGCGGATGTGCACGTCGAGCAGCCGGGTGTCGCCGAAGTAGCCGTACTCCCACACCCGTTCGAGCAGCTGCTCGCGGGTGACGACCGCGCCGCGGGCCAGCACGAGCGCGCACAGCAGCCGGAACTCGGTCTTGGTCAGCGCGATCTCGGCGCCGGCACGCAGCACCCGGCCCTCGGCGATCCGCACCGACAGGTCGCCGAGCTCGACGACGCTCGGCACGTCCGGGTCGCCTGCCCGCACCCTGCGCAGCAGCGCGCGGATCCGCGCGGCCAGCTCACCGGCGTCGACCGGCTTGGTCACGTAGTCGTCGGCGCCCGCCTCCAGCCCGGCGATGACCTCGTGCGGCCCGCTGCGCGCGGTGACCATGATGATCGGCAGGTCGCCGCGCTCGCGGATCCGCGAGCACACCTCGAGCCCGTCCATCCCCGGCAGCATGAGGTCGAGCAGCACGACGTCGGGCACCGCGTCCTCGGCGAGCCGGTCGAGCGCCTGCTCGCCGGTCGCGGCCTCCAGCACGCGGTAGCCCTCGTCGGCCAGCGAGAGGTGCAGGGCCTCCCGGATGCGGGCGTCGTCCTCGACGAGCAACAGCGTGGTCATGGCACACCCACTATCCGCCGGAGCGGAGGTCGCCGCACAGCCGGGGTTGCCGCGTCTCGGTTCGCCACGGGGTCGATTGTGGCCACCGGGCGGGGGTTCCGATCGGGCGCCGCCGACTTGTCAGGCAACCGCAAGCTCCCGGCACGCCGCGGTCGGACGATCGCGTCCACAGTGGACGCTGCGCGGCCCGATCGGGTCCGACCGAACGCCTCGCTCTAATCTGCTCGGGTGACGTCGACACCGGAACTGCGTGGTGCGGCCGGCATCGTGCTGACCGTCCGTTTCCTGACCGAGCTGGCGATGCTGGCCGGCCTGGCGATCGCGGGCGCCCGGCTGGTCGTGGCGATCCTCGGCATCGGCGTCGCCGCGCTGACCCGCAAGGTCGCCAGGGACGGCTGATAGTCGCCTGAGAAACCACCCGAACGCGACACTTCCGACCAGCCCCCGGACGTTGTGCTGGGCATAACCGTGACTGGAGGAGCCATGGACGTGATCGGAGACCTGCTCGGGTGGGTACTGACGCTGTTCCTGCTGGTACTGATCGCGCGCCTGATCCTGGACTGGGTGGTCGTGCTGTCGAACCCGTCGCGCGGGGCCTACCGCGCCAGGACACTGACACACGCCGTCACCGAGCCCGTGGTGTCACCGCTGCGCCGCGTCCTACGTCCGATCCGGGCTGGCGGCGTGTCGATCGACCTCGCGTTCACGGTCGTGTTCGTCCTGGTGCTGATACTGCGCCAGGTCGCCTTCAGCCTGTGACGGGAGATCCGGCTACTCGCCATGCGGTTCAAACGACGAGAGTCAGCTGGTAGATCACGACGGTTGCGCTTGTGAAGGTCTCGTCGGCGTTTGGGTGTTCGGGGCACCCGGGTCGCTCCGCGTGGATATATTTCGGTGGCCAGGCGGGTGACCTCGAGCGCTAGGAAGAACATGGACGACCGTGTCTTGACCCCGGACGACGCACGGGAGCGCCTCGATGCGTGGAAGGGGCGGATCGACAAGCTCGCCGCGGACACGAAGTCGATGAGTGACCAGTTCCAGGCGCTGCAGGTGACGAAGAAGGACGTGGACGGCCTCGTCGAGGTGACCGTGGACTCGACCGGCTCGCTGGTGGGGCTGAAGCTGTCCAGGGACATCGACCGGTCGTCACCCGAGGTGATCGCCGGGACGATCATGAGCACGATCCGGGACGCGAAGGCGGCGGTGGCCGCCCGGTCGCAGGAGATCATCGCGGACACGGTCGGCACCGACTCGCCGGCGGCGCGGGCGATCGCCGACCGGGTCGGGGCCCAGCTGTTGGGTGAGCGGGAACCGACTGTGGACCCCGGCGACGAGGACCTCGAACAGCAGTCACTCGTGCAGGACGTCGACGAGCGGCCGGCGCGCCGGCCGGCCACGCGGCGCGACGACGACGAGGACGACAACGACCTGAACCTGTGGCGGTGAGCGGGAATGGGTGACGACGGGTACACGGTCGACGTCGACCAGCTGCGGGCGCACGCGGGGAACATCGACTCCCTCAAGGAGCGGTTCGGCGCGGTCAAGGGCGCCAGCTCGCACATCGCGCAGGACGACGCGGCCTACGGCGTGCTCTGCGGGTGGATCGCGGCGGTGCTGGAGGGCCGGCACCGGAAGCAGGACGAGCTGATCGCCTACGTCGAGGAGAACCTCACGCTGGTGTCGCGGTCGCTGCGGGACACCGCGGCCGACTACGAGGAGATGGAAGCGACCAACACCGACTCGATGACCAAGCTCCACGGCGAGCTGGGGCAGGTGCCGCGATGACCGAGAACTCACTGGTCGCGCCGGTCGAGTCGTCCCGGCAGGCGTGGACCGGGTCGAGCCTCGGCGACAGCATCGAGGGCCTGGTCCAGGCGATCAAGACCGAGGGCTGGGTCGACGACGCGCTCGCCGGCGTCGGCCTCGGGGTCGAGGTCGCCGCGACCGTGATGGACCCGATCAGCGCGCTCCTCGCCAACGGCCTCGGCTGGGCGATGGAGTACTTCGAACCGCTGCGCCAGATGCTCGACGAGCTGACCGGCATCCCGGACGTGGTCGCCTCGCACGCCGCCACCTGGAACAACATGGCCACCGAGCTGACCAGCATGGCGGGTGACCTCAAGACGATGCTCGCGAACGACCTGCCGGGGTGGACCGGGTCGGCCGCGCACGGCTACCAGGCGCTGATGGTCAACAACACCGAGGCGATCGGCGGCCTCGGCGCCACGTCCGCGGCGATGGCGGCGGCCACCGAGGGCGCCGGCGGGCTGGTCGAGCTGACCCGCGAGATCGTGCGTGACCTCATCGCGGACCTGGTCGCGCGGGTGATCGTGTGGGCCGTCGAGGCGATCTTCGTGGTCACCATCCCGGTGATCGCGTCGCAGATCGCGGCGGCGGTCGTGAAGTGGGCCGGCCGGATCCTGACCTACACGACCTCCCTGGTCACCAGCCTCCAGAACCTGCAGAAGCTGCTCGACGCATGACCCCCAAGCCCAAGAACCCCGGCGGTGGCGGCAACGGCCCCGGGGGCGGTCCCCACAAGCCCAAACCGTCGACGAAACACGGCTCGATCGACGCCGGCAAGGGTGTCACGAGCGCACACACGGCGATCCAGACGACCGCGACGGCCGGCAGGCCCAGCGGCAGCGGCACACCGGGGTCGACCACGACGCCGAGCCACATCCCCACCACCACGACCAGGCCGACGCAGACCGGTCAGCCGACGCCGCCGACCAACCCGCCGGACAGCTCCGACGTGCACCTGCCCGACATCGCGAACCAGCACATCCTCAACGGGGACGGCGGCCGGCAGGGCGGTCACCTCGCGGGCACCGGCTTCTCCAAGAAGACCGAGTTCCCGAAGGACTGGACCGGCGAGAAGATCCTCGACGCGGCCTACCAGGTCACCCAGCAGGGGCCGCCGGTGAAGGGCCCGTTCCCGACCAAGGACGCCGACGGCAACGTGCGCTACGCGTACAACTACGAGGGCGAGGTCGACGGGGTCACCGTGCGGACCACGGTGTTCGCCGACAACGGCGAGATCCGCACCGCGTTCCCGCCCAACGGCTCTGACCCCGGCGTGATCGAGAACCCGGCGGCGCCGAACCCGCCGCCCAAGGGCATCCCGCAGGCGAACCCGCCGCGCTACCACCACCCGGACGTCGGCGGTGACGGCAGTTGGACGTGGGAGGGCCCGAAGGGCGACCGCGTCATCCGGGTCGTGCAGGACGCGGAAGGTAACGTCACCACGACCGACCTCGGCCCGAATCCGAAGAAGAAGTAGGCACCATGGACGTCAAGACGTACGCGACGATCGTCGACCTGTCCGGTCGGTTCGCGGGCCGGCTGTCGGACACGGTGCTCGACGCCGTCCGCACGCACTACTACGCGGGCGAGGAGGTCATCGCCGAGTCGGCGCTGCTGCTGGGCCTCGCCTTCGAGGGCGTCGGGGTCACCCAGGAGGAGCACGACCTGGTCCGGTCGATCCTCGACGACCAGGACAACCCCGACCTCGACGCGGTCACGGTGATCGACGAGGTGCCGGCGCCCGCGTACCGCTTCGGCCCGACCGCCCCGCCGGACGCGCCGAACCCGGCCCGCGCCGACGAGGTGCTGGCGGCGGAGGCGAGCAAGCACAGCGCCAACCGGTTGCTGCGCACCTGGCGGGAGCCGCTCAACGGCAGCCACGGCGGCCCGCTCTGGCTGTACCTGCCGGTGGTCACGCCGGACGGGGACGAGCTGCGTGCCTACTCCGGCATCAGCTCGCGGCTGTGGGTGACGCTGCACGAGAAGTGGCAGATCGAGCCCGTCACCGAGGGCCGGGTCCTGCCGCCGTACCTCTCCGCCGCGGTGTCCGGTTCGATCGCGGTCTGGCCGGCCTAGAGAACCGCTTGCGGCCGTCTCACGTGTAGTGGGCACGGGACGGACGCGGGGTGGTGACGGGTGGCACGACAGGGCCGGCTCGAGGTCCTCGACGGTCTGCGGTTCGTGGCAGCCGCAGCCGTCGTGGCCTACCACTTCACCACTCTGGACCTGGTCTGGCAACGGCACGCCGACGAGGTCTTCCCTGCCCAGTCCGCCGCCTACGGGTGGCTCGGCGTGCACCTGTTCTTCCTGATCAGCGGCTTCGTCATCTGCATGAGCAGCTGGGGCCGCGGTGTCGGCGCGTTCTTCCGGTCCCGCGCGGTCCGGCTCTACCCGGCGTACTGGCTGTCGGTCGTCGTCATCGCCGTGGTCGCGGCGACCTGGCCCTACATCCGGGAGCCGGTCGGCTTCGGTGACGTCCTGCTCAACCTGACGATGTTCCAGGAGCCGCTCGGCGCGCAGCCGGTCGCCGAGGTGTACTGGACGCTCTGGGCGGAGCTGCGCTTCTACCTGCTGTTCGCGCTGGTCGTGTGGTGGGGCCTGACGTACAGGCGGGTGGCCGGCTTCTGCGTGGCGTGGCTCGGCATGGTGGCTGTCGCGAAGGTCGCGGCCGACGACGGGATCGTCCACCAGGTGCTGATGACCGACCAGGCGCCGCTGTTCACCGGCGGCATCGGCTGCTACCTGATCTACCGGTTCGGCCCGTCGCTCACGTCGTGGGCGATCGTCGGCGCCTCCTACGTGCTGGCCGTGCCACAAGTGCTGTTCCGTGCTGGCCTTGAGGCCTACCCCGGGCAGATCGTCGCCCGGTGGCCGGCAGCGGTCGTGCTGGCGCTGTGTTTCCTCCTGGTCATCGCCGTCGCACTCGGCAGACTGCAGTGGATCCGTGGGCGGTGGCTGGTGGTCATGGGTGCCATGACCTACCCGCTGTACCTACTGCACCTGGACCTCGGTGGCCCCATTCTCTATGCGTGGCAAGGACACCTGCCGCCGCTACTCCTGGTTGGTCTGGTCACCAGTGCGATGGTGGTGGTCTCCTGGCTGGTCCACCGCTACGTGGAACGTCCCGTCGCCCCGCTGCTGAAACGACTCCTCACCAGAACGCCGGCAGACCGGGAGCCCGTGCGTACGCCATGATCTCCGCATGCGGATGTACCTGTCGTCGTTCCGCTTGGGTGACCACCCCGAGCGACTGGTCGCACTGACGGGTGAGAAACGCCGGGTGGCGGTGATCGCGAACGCCATGGACGCGGCGCCCGCCGAGATCCGGCACGACAGCGTGCTGCGTGAGGTGACCGCGTTGACCGCACTCGGCTACCAGCCGACGGAGGTGGACCTCCGCACCGCCGATCCCGCCACCGCACTCGACGGCTTCGGCGTCGTGTGGGTGCGTGGCGGCAACGCGTTCGTCCTGCGCGCGGCACTCGCGGCGAGCGGCGCCGACGTGGTGCTGACCGACCTGATCCGCACGGAAGCCGTGGTGTACGGCGGTTACAGCGCCGGGTGCTGTGTGCTGGCACCCAGTCTGCGCGGCCTCGAACTGGTCGACGACCCGAGCGCAGCGGCGACCGTCCACTGGGACGGCCTCGGCATCCTCGACTACGCGTTCGTCCCCCACTACCGCTCCGACCACCCCGAGTCGGCGGACGTGGAGAAGGTGGCGGAGCACTACCGCGCGGCCGGCGTGCCGCACCGGCTGCTGCGTGACGGTGAGGCGATCGTCGTCACCTGATCGGGCACGCAACGCACGAGTAAGCGTCAAGCGGGGCTCAGGGGGTCACTCGTAACATGCTCGCCATGATTGTTCGCCGGGCGTCCCGCACGCTCCTGGCCATGGTCGTCGCGCTTCCGCTCCTCGTCACCGGGGTCGCCGATGCAGCGGAACGGACCGGGTGCCCCACCTCTGAACGCCAGCAGAACCACCGGCAGCTCCTGCACTACAACCACGCGTACGGCGTGGTCGACACGGTGACCGCCGACGCGGTCGAGAACTCCGCCTACCTCAGGAAGTTCTCGAACTTCGAGATCCGCACCACGACCGGCGCCAACGACACCACGTGGACCGGCAGGTACCTGCTCGGCCGCGAGACCTACATGGAGCTGTTCAAGGTCGGCGACCTCCCCGGCCAGGACGCCTCTCTCGGCTCCGGCGGCATGGGCATGTCGACCGAGTGCGACGGTGACCTCGCGAAGGTGACGAAGCGCCTGCACGACCTCGGCGTCGTCGACCCGTACGAGTACCCGCAGACCCGCGACTTCGGCGACGGCGTCCCGGTGCCCTGGTTCGACTCGATGTTCACCACCGACCAGTACGACCGGTTCGGGGCGTGGGGCATGGAGTACCGCCAGGAGTACTTCGCCGACCCGCGCAGCAAGACCGAGCCTCCCAACCACCCCGGCGACGTCGGCCGCGAGCGGTACCTGTCCGACGCCTACCGCGACCACCTGATGCGCGACATCACGAGCGTCCGGCTCGCGGTGACCCAGCGGGACCTGGACAACACCGTGCCGCTGCTGAAGGCCGGCAGGTTCACGGTGATCCAGAAGCGCGACGGGGTCATCGCCATCGGCGGCACGACGACCCTGTACTTCGACGCCGTCCCGATCGACCAGGTCGGCCTGCGGCAGGTGGAGTTCTCCCTCAACCGGCCGCTGCTCTCCCGGCACAAGGAACGCATCGGCAACTCGACGCTCGTCGTCGGACCGCTCGCCCGCGCGGTGTGGACCTTCGCCACGCCGAAGTAGCGGTCAGCTCACCGTCGGCGTCGCCGACCGGCCGGTCGGCGGCGCCACGACGGTGACCTCCCGGCTTCCCGTAACGGGAAACCCGCCGGGCCGACATAATGAACGC
>Ga0272482_10000461_pt1 | contig 12722 bp, 9 predicted proteins | sample RVTome_8_FD_192427 | JGI IMG/M metagenome (GOLD analysis project Ga0272482, IMG submission 192427) | Soil microbial communities from uranium-contaminated site in the Upper Colorado River Basin, Wyoming, United States - RVT160D0 (version 2) ...
GCCACTGCTGCCGTCGATAACCACCGGGTTGACCGGCGGTCGTCCTTCTTCGACCCAACGATCGAGAGCGGAGAGTGAATCCCAGTTGGCGGCGAATGCGGGCGCGCCGAAGTTGGCGTGATTCGCGCCGGGCACGAGGTAATACCGCATGAATTTTTGCGTCTGCCCGGGGCCAACCGCGTCAACCACTCGCCGGTAGTAGTCGCTCGTCGAGCGGTGGGAGACCAGCTCATCCGCAGAACCATGGAGAAGTAATAGTTTTCCACCCGAGCGCGCAAAGGGACGGAGGTCCGTGTTGTTGCGATCTTGGATGGTGGATAGGTGACTGATCCGCGGAAGCCAAGCTCCGGGCCGTCGCGGGTCGATAGCAAGGGAGTTGTAACCAGGGTCCCTCGTCAGAATGTACTTTACCCACTGACCCCAATACTGGAACCCGTATCCACTCGTCGCCGGCATGGGGTTACTGGGCGCGGAGGTGCCAAATCCAAGAAATGGTGTTCGCATGTCAGCACCGGAAAGGAAGGGAAAGCCAGGGTATGCCCGCTCACCGCTGGCGATTCGGTACGGCCAGCTGAACGGTTTGGATGCGGCGACCACCGATGCGATCTGCGGATCGGAGAGACATGTCGGGCCCGCATCGACACCGTTGGCGCAGCGGAGCACCCGTGGGTTGAATTCACAGCCATCGGCGTTCGAGATGACCCCGTCGTCGAGACCGTCTCGTCCGTCGCATGCGTCCATCACGCTGTTGTAGAGAAGGGCCTGCTTGTCCGGCCCAGGGAATGCGCCGGGATGGGACATCACTTGCGCAAGGTATCCAAGGTATAGGACTTCGGCTGCGTTGTTCCAAGCAGGGTAGGCGGAGATGACGCCGTCGAAGGCGTCGGGCCACCGTTGCGCGACGACGAGAGCTTCGCGACCGCCGGTCGACCCGCCCGCGAAGTACGTTCGGCTGGGCCCGATGCCGTAGCCATCACGGATGAGGAACATGGCAGCGTCGCGGGTCTTCTTGAGCGCATCACCAGCGGCGAAATTCAGCAGTGCCTCGTCGTTCATGCCGAAGGACCCGTCCAGGGACCCTGCGGGACCTGCTTGGTGGCCAGAGTCACTTCCGAACGTTACATACCCGCGAGCCAAGGGCGGCAGTTGGTCGGAGCGGCCGAACGGAACGTTTGACGCGATGCTGGGAATCGTTCCGTCGTATCCGCCGCCGCCAAACATCATCGCCTTGCGGTTCCAGTCGACAGGCATACCGACTCGCAGCTTGATGTCCGGCGCGGAAAGATCGATTGGAAAGAGCGCAGCATCGACCGTGCAGTATTCGATGGTCTGGCCACCCACAATTTGGGTTACCAGGGATGCCGACTCAACCCGGCCGCCATTGGTCGGCAGACTGATCGCCGACGCCGGGATCTTTCTCCCCGCCAACTCCGCGCATCTCGGGGCCGTGCGAGCCGTGGCCGTGGCGGGCGCCGGCCCGAGGACGGCTGGCACGCCCGCCAGCGCGATCGCGAGCACCAGTCCGGCACGGATTGACCCCGACGCGCCCCGGGCTTGCCGCGCTTGGCTCATTGCGGACCTCCTGCATCGAGCACGCCGTGCCGCCAGATCGCCCGTAGAGCGGCACTGAGTGCCACCACTGTGCCACGCGTCACAGTCGGCCGCAAGGGTCGGCGACGGCGGCGCACGTTCCCCGGCGGACCCCCGATGGCGTGATCTTCGGCAGCGTCGGCGCATCGATACGTGTTGACGTGGGCCTACGCTGGCGGGCAATCTCTACGGAAACTTTCCTTTTAGGGGCATCGGAGCCGCCACCGATGATTCGCCGCATCGCCGTCCTCGTCGCCGCCGTGGTCGCGTGTGGGCTGAGTGCTGTCCCGTCAGCTGCCGCCGCAGTGCCTGATCAGTCCACCGCCGAGGCCGGAAACCCGTTCGTGGACGGCTGGTACGCCGATCCGGACGTCGCCGTCTACGGCAGCGCGTACTGGGTCTTCCCGACCACGTCGAAGCCCTACGCCGAGCAGACCTACCTCGACGCGTTCTCCTCGACCGACCTGGTGAGCTGGACCCGGCACCCCAACGTGCTCACCACGGCCGCCGTCTCGTGGGCCTCCCGCGCGATGTGGGCGCCCGCGCCGATCGCGCGCAACGGCCGGTACTACCTGTACTTCGCCGCCAACGACATTCAGAACAACAGCCAGCTCGGCGGTATCGGCGTCGCCGTCGCCGACCAGCCGCAGGGTCCGTACCGCGACGCGATCGGTCGGCCGCTGGTCAGCCAGTTCGTCAATGGCGCGCAACCGATCGACCAGGACGTCTTCATCGACGATGACGGTCAGGCGTACATGTACTACGGCGGCTGGGGTCACGCCAACGTGGTGCGCCTCAACGCCGACATGGTGAGCCTCGGCCAGTTCCCGGACGGCAGCACGTACAAGGAGATCACGCCCTCCGGCTACGTCGAGGGTGCGCAGATGTTCAAACGCGACGGCCGGTACTACCTCATGTGGTCGGAGGGCGGCTGGACCGGACCTGACTACTCCGTCTCGTACGCGATCGCGAACTCGCCGACCGGGCCTTTCACCAAGCTCGACAAGGTGCTGGCGCAGGATCCCGCGGTGGCCAAGGGCTCCGGGCACAACTCCGTGCTCAACGTCCCCGGCACCGACATCTGGTACATCGTCTATCACCGCCGCCCGCTCAGCGAGACCGACGGCAACCACCGCCAGCTCGCCTACGACCGCATGACCTTCAACGCCGACGGAACGATCGCACGCATCAATATGCGGGTCCGGGACAACTTCGCCGACGGCAACGCCTACGGATGGCGGACGTACGGCGGAACGTGGTCAACCGCCGCTGGTCGTTACGCCGTGAACCAGTCGCAGGGTGGTAAGGCGCTGCTCGACACCAACTTCGGCAACCTCACCTACGACGCGGACGTCACCGTCACCTCCGGCGGCGGCGACGCCGGCGTCGTCTTCCGCGCGACCCAGCCGGCCGTCGGCACGGACAGCTACAACGGCTACTACGCCGGCATCAGTCCGGCAGGCCGGGTGGTGCTCGGCCGGGCCGCCAACTCGTGGACACTGCTCGGGTCCGCCGCGACGACGGTCACCCCGGATACGACCTACCGTCTCCGGGTCACCGCGGTCGGCCCGTCGATCATGGTGTACGTCGACGACATGACCACGCCGAAGATCAGCGCGACCGACGCGACCTATGCCAGCGGCGCTACCGGGGTCAGGGTGTTCGACACCGCCGCCGCATTCGACAACGTCGCCGTCGGGCCACCCATCGGTGCCGGCACCAACCTCGCGCAGGGACGGCCCGCTACCGGCAGCGCACCCTGCGGCGCGTCCGAAGGCCCGGAGAAGGCCGTCAACGGCAGCGTCACCGGCGGCAACTCGGACAAGTTCTGCTCGGGCGCGGCCAACGCGTTTCTCCAGGTCGATCTCGGCACCAACCGCACCATCAACCGGTTCGAGGTCGCCCACGCCACGGCCGGCGGTGAGTCGGCGACGTACAACACGAGGGCGTTCACCATCTCGGTGTCGGCCGACGCCACGACCTGGACGCAGGTGGTCGCCGTCTCCGGCAACACGCTGCCGGAAACCACCCACCCGCTCGGTGGCATCTCCGCCCGCCACGTCCGGCTCGCCGTCAGCGCACCAACCCAGAGCACAGGCGGCGCGACCCGAATCTACGAACTGCGCGCCTTCGGCTGAAACGGCTCAGTCCAGGATGCTCGCCTCGGTGATCTGCCAGCGGGGCGACGGTGCGCGGGGCGTGCTCGATCAGGGTGATGACCGCCAGCAGCCACGCAGTAGGTTCGCCCCTACCCGGTACGAACCAGAGCTGATCAACGCCCCCGCCACGCGACGACGAGCAACACAAACCGCATCACTCTGGGTAGCGAGCGCATCGCGGCAGTACACCTGCTCTTCGTCGACGCCCAGCCACCGGTGAGGCAATGCGCCCGGCGCCGATCAGTTTCTGATTCAGAAAGGGGGTGTGTCCTCGCCCATCAACGCCAGCACGACGCCTCCCTTCCCGCTCTTGAGGCTCTGGACCACGACCTTGCCGGTGCTGCCGTCGGGCAGCTCCAGCGTAAAGGTCTTCCCGACCGCGTTCTTCGGGCCGTTCCCAGCGCTGTTGGCGGGTCGGAAGTCACCTGCCCACGGCCGGATCCCGCCCCCGCGGGCGGGCTCGGCGAAGAGCGCGGCGGTGCCAGGGGTCCTGGTGCCGTCCGAGGAGAGAAGCACTGAGGCAGTGCGATAGGTAGCCATATACCGCAAGGCTATCCCGGATTGCGCTCGTGCGCGCCACGACAACGGCGCGCTCTCAGCCACCGGGAGCGACCTTGCCCTGCTGCCTGGCCCAGTCCTGCAGGTAGGTCAGCGGGCACCTGGCCTTCAGCGCGATCAGGGCGATGCCCCAGGCGACGGCGGCGATGTGCGCCCAGGTGGTCCGCGTCCACTGCCAGGCGAGAAACCCGCCGACCACGACATACCCGAGAAACCCGAAGTGCACGACGACGAGCCCGATCGCCGGCACCCGATGTCGTGAGCGTACCTATGAGGTGGCGATGGCTTCGGCGCGCTCTTCCAGTAGCGCGTACTCGCACTCGCGGGCGATCGCGAGGGCGCCCCGCGCGTGGCGGAAGGCCTGGTCTCGATCACCGAGGCACCGGTGCTCCGTGGCGAGACCGATCAGCGCCTCCGTCTCCGGGTACCGGTCGCCGGTCGCGCGGGTGAGCTCCAGCGCCCGTTCGTGGTGCTCCACCGCGTCCCGATGCCGGCCCATGCGGTGGGCGACGGTGCCGAGGGTGCTCAGGATCTCGGCTTCGACCCTGCGTTCGCCGACCTGGCGTGCCAGCGCCAGGGCGGTCTGGCCGAGCTCCGCCGCCTCGCCGGTGGCGCCGCGGTCGCATCGCACCGCGGCCAGGACGCGCAGGATGACCGCCTGGAGGGTTCGGTCGCCGAGCTCCTCGTAGAGGGTCAGCGCGCCGGTGAGGTGCGCCACCGCCTCGTCCAGGCGGCCCTGGGCGTGCCGGATCTCGCCGAGGTCGCCGAGAACGGCGGCCTCGCCCAGCCGCGACCCGATCGCGCGGTTGATGGTCAACGCCTTCGTACAGCACTCACTCGCCTGCGCAAGCCGTCCCATCTGCAGATAGGCGCGGCCGAGGGCGTCCAGGCTGATGACCTCGCCGTGCCGCCACCCGTTTGCGCGGCACAGCTTCAGCCCTCGGTCGAGGTATTCGACGGCCGGCCGCAGCCGCCCCGAGTCCCGATAGATGACGCCCAGATTTGCGATGGCGGCAGCCTCGCACCGCACCCAGCCGGTCTGCTCCGCGAGGCCCAGCGCGGCGGCGTACCGCTCGATGGCCGGCTCGAACCGGCCCTGCCGGAAGTGGGAATCGCCGAGGCTGAACTGCGCCGCGGCCTGTGCGCGTAGATCGCCCTCCGCCTCCGCGGCGGCCAGTGCGGTCTCGGTGGCCTCCTGCCAGTCCACTGTGTGCATGCGCAGCCAGAAGTACCCGCGCATGGTGTCGGCCAGCAGCCACGCCCTCGATCGCGGCCCGTGTTCGGCGGCGTGCCGGATCGCGGCGACCAGGTTGGTGCGTTCCGTGTCCAACCAGGCGAGCGCGGCCGCCTCGTCGGCCACAGTGGCCGGAGTCGGCACGTCGACGGCCGGCATCGGCAGGCGCATCATCTCTCCATACAGCACACTCGCGGCGCGGTCGGCGCAGTGCAGGTACCAGTCGTGCAGGCGCCGCAGCGCCGCCCCGCGGTCGGCACTGGTGTCCTCCGCCCGGGCGCGGCCCGCCGCATAGTGACGCAGCAGGTCGTGGCAGGCGTACCGGCCAAGCGTGGGCTGGTTGACCAGGTGCGCGGTGACCAGCCGGTCCAGGTGGCGACGGGCATCCGAGGTATCGGTGGCGGCCAGCGCCGCGACCGCCTCGACGATGACGTCAGGTCCGGGGACGAGGCCGAGCAACCGGAAGATCCGCTGGGTGTCCGGGTCCAACGTCCGGTACGACAGGTCGAAGGCGCGCCGTACCCCGGTCTGCTCGTCGCCGTCCACGTCCAGCGCGGTCAGCCGGTCGCCGTCCCGCAGCGCGGCGACGTAGTCGCCGATGCTCGGCCACGGGTGGCTGGTGAGGTTTGCGGCGGCCACCCGCAACGCCAGCGGCAGGTGGGAACAGATCCGTGCCAGCTCCGCCGTCGCCGCCGGCTCGGCCGCCACCCGGTCCGGTCCGAGGATCGCGGCCAGCAGGGCGTGCGACTCGTCCGGGGTAAGCACGTCGACGACCAGGCTGCTCGCGCCGTCGCGGGCGAGCAGGCCGGTCAGCCGGTCCCGGCTGGTGACCAGCACCAGGCAGCCGGAGCTGGCCGGCAGCAGTGGGCGCACCTGGTCGGCGTTGCGGGCGTTGTCCAACACGACCAGCACCTGCCGGTCGGCCAGCAGCGACCGGTATCGGCCGGCCGCGGTCTGCACGTCGACCGGAATCCGCTCGGCCGGCTCGCCCAGCGAATGCAGCAGATGTGCCAGCGCCTCGATCGGGCGTACCGGAGATTCCACCGCGAAGCCGCGAAGATTGACGTACAGCTGCCCGTCGGGGAAGCGGTCGCGGACCCGATGTCCCCAATGGACAGCCAGGGTGGTCTTCCCGACGCCGCCCATGCCCGCGATGGCCGAGATGACCACCGCGTTCGCCGCTGGCCCGGGGCGTTCCGGCAACAGCTCGTCCAACCTGCTCAGGTGGTCCGCACGGCCGGTGAAGCTGGGCACGTCGGCAGGCAGCTGCGCGGGTACCGCCGCGGCGGCCGCGTCGCCGTCACCGGCCGCGACGGGTGCCTCGGACGGCGGGTCGACCGCAGGATCGTTGCGCAGGATCGCGGTGTGCAGCTGCTGTAGCGACGTACCCGGGATCAGGCCCAGCTCGTCCGACAGCTGGGCACGCAGCCGGTCGTACGCGGCCAGGGCCTCCGACTGCCGGCCCGAACGGTGCAGCGCGAGCATGAGCTGCCCGACCAGGCGTTCCCTGAGCGGGTGCGCGGCGACCAGCTCGGCGAGCTCAGCCACCAGCTCCCGCTGCCTGCCAAGGCCCAGCTCCAGGTCGAGGCACTGTTCGGTGACGGCGAGCCGCTGCTCCTCCAGCCGCACCGCGGCCGACTCGACCGTCCGGCCGCCCAGGCCCAGCAGGGCGGGTCCGCGCCACAGCCGCAGCGCGGACCGGAGCTTGGCGGCCGCCGCGGCGGGTTTGTCCCGCCGGGCCAGGTCGCCGGCCTCGGCCACGAGGTCCGCGAAGACCTGCGCGTCCAGCTCTCCCGGGCGCGGCAGGATCTGGTAACCGCGACCGTCCGAGACGATCGCGGTCTCCGGTGCTCCGGCGCCGGCCAGGACCCGGCGCAGGGCGGAGATGTCGTTCTGGATCTGGCGCCGGGCGGTCGTTGGGGGTCCGTCGTCCCAGACCGCGTCCACCAGGTACTCCAGCGGCACCACCTGGCCGGCATTGGCCAGCAACACCGCGAGGATCGTACGTCGGCGCCCGGTCAGGACGACCGTCCGATCGCCGTCGACCACCTTGAGCGGCCCCAGGATGAGAAACCTCACGCTGCCCTCCCACGGTCGCGGCAACGATACCCGCCGATAGCTGCGCTGGTACGGAGTTCCTCAATATAAGGAGGTCTATCTATCCGTGAGATCCGCACCCGATGGTAGTGGGCGATCATCCCGGTCGTCGCCGCGGTCCTGGGCCCATTCCTCGTACCGCGTCCCGCACTTGCCGTCATGGATATTCTGCAGGCCGACGCACCCCGCGCGACTACTGCCTCACCAGTGGCTTCACCACGCACACGGCGAAGGGCGTGCTGGACACCACAACTGACAGTAGGGTCCATCGACATCCCAGTCCACCGAGCAGGCACATCGGCCGTGTCCTCGCGCCGGCCCCGTAGGCAGCGGCTGCGCTCCGTGACGCACGATCGGCGGCATGAGCGGAAACATGATCGAGCGCACGGCGTGGGACGTTGGGAGTCTCGGTGAAGCGCTGGCGAAGGCAGTCGTATGCTCCTATTTACGCGATCCTTACCATGGCGACGTGGTGGGCCGCTTCGTGACCCACGTGTGCGTAGAGTAGTCGTGCCACCATTCGATCTGCGGGTATCCGTCGGTGCCCATCGTGCGGAAATTTCTGCCGACAGCGTTGTCGATGATCGTGTGCCCGGTCTCCGTATCGGACGTCCAGTCCAGCTGAATCCGCCACGTGCAGTCGCAGTTGACGGTCGTCGCGGTTAGCACGAAGGTCTCCGGATCGTCGTTCTTCACGACATAGGGAAAATTCGTCTTCTCGTGAACCTGGTACTTATCGTCGTTGCGCGGCGCCCAAGCACCCGTCGGATCGTCGAGATCGTTGACGAAGTGCCGGAACGCCCCGCCGGCCCCGCAACTGTTACCGATGAAGAGGTTCACGACAGCGCCTTGGGCCGGACGAGCCGTGCGCTTGACGAAGACCGTGTGCGCGCGAGTCAGGGTCACCGTTCGGCCAGGCTTCGCCGACACGGTGAACAGGTACCTCGTGACGTCAGGGTCGGCGGCGTCGTTGTCCTTGACCCACTGGGCGAGATCCGGCCGATCGCCGTCGATGCGCGGCGGCCTGATACGGCTGACGTGCCTCGGAACGGCGGCCTGGAGTTGGCACCCTCCCTGGCCGAGGACTTCGCTAACCTCGAAGTTCGCGTTGGCTATCGACAGCCGCCCGTCGGGCCGAGGCGACGGCGACCCTACACCGTTCCCGGTGGCAGGCGCCTTTGCAGCGGATGGGGATCCCGTGCTCCCCGCAGGCTGCGGACTGTCCGGTATCGGGCGCGGGACGGCGACCTGCACCGGGCTCGCGTCACTGGTGAGCCAGTTCCAGCCAGCGTTGATGCCGCCAGTCGTCCAACCGGTGATCGTCGCAAGTACGCCAGCGAGGACGGCGCCAAGCACGACCTTCCAGGCCGCGGTCATTCGTCTGCCGGTCTTGCCGGCCTGGGAAGACGGCTGGAAACGGCCACTGTTCTTCCCGCCGGCGTGACTCACGCTGGCAGCGTATTGGTACACCACCCAGCACCGATCAGCAGAAGAGCCGACGTAGCCACTTACGCGGCGACGAAACGTAATCCGATCGAGGGCGCCCAGGCGCCGAAACGACGTTGCGCACCGGGACACGGACACAGCGGTGGTTCCCACCCGGGCTCCAGCACGCTCCACCATGAAGCCGTGACCGCGAGAGACGAGATCCTTATCGCGCTTCGAAGCATCGCTGCGCGGAGCCCACACGGCACCTTCCTGCCTCAGGACGTGATCGACGAGCTTCGCCGACGAGCAGCACCTACGCAGAATCAACGATACGGACCCACATCGTCAGCCGGATGTGCGCCAACTCTGTCTGACAGCTCGTTCTGGCGCCCTCCCTTGCGGCGAGTGGGCTTCGTGTCAGGACGAGTCGCACGCTTTGTTGACGGCAGATCCAGATGACCGGGGCCGCGGAGTCACCACGGCACCATCCGCCAGCGCTGGTTCTGGAACCCGTCACAGGGGAACTGCACGGCGTGCGCCCCGGGCTGCGTGCTCGCGTTGTTTATGCCTAGGCAGAGCCCGCTCCCGCGGTTGACCAACTCGTAGACGCCGCCGGGCTTCTGCCTGACTTCCCAGTCCTGGTTCACGCGGCCGTCGGGCGACCCCAGGAACGCTTGCGCCCCCGGTGTGGTACTGCCCCAGCTGATGCCGATGTTCCGGTACAGCAGCACCTGCTGGAGGTTGTCGTAATCGCCACGCGCGACGTACTTGAACTCCTGCCAGCCGACAGTGCTCCTCGGCTCCTGCACCACATCGCTCAAGCTGGGCGTACTGCTCGGTGACTGCAGGTACAGCCCGGACTTGACGTTCTGGATCCGGAAAGAACCGGCCAAGGCATGGTGCGACGCATACGCCGGCACGGCACCCGCCGTCAGAGCCAGTGCCCCAATCAGCAACACCGCGGTGAAAGTTCGTCTCCACATGATTTCGGTCTACCGGTGGTGCACCGTCCGGGCAAGGGGACCGCCACAACGCGACAATACTGGGCGAATGCACTGGTCGGCGAAGTGTTCGTCGACAAGGGACGAACGATCCAATGCACGACACGGATCCTGGCGCTCCGGACGGAGAGCCGTTCGACGCATCGGACGTGCTGACGACACCCAACTGGCAGAGGACTGACGCCACGCCCGGTTCGACGGCGATTTGCCCGGGGTTATGGGACCAGCGATCGCCGAAGACTGGCGGGACCTTCGGCCAGCCCGACGCCGAGCGGACGTTCGAGGTGCTGGCGCCCGTGCTACGGCCCGGAAGGCCGTCGTCCGCGGCCGACCTGACCGCCGACCCGGCAGCGGTCCGCACCGCCCTGGCCGGCTCCGAAGTCTTCGCGAAGGACGGCCTGACCCACCTGCTCGCCGCATCAGCTGTGGAGTCTGTGCTCGACCGGGCACCGGTAGCCTCGGGCAACGTTCAGCCAGGCGGGTTGTTCGGACGAAATCGGAGAACACGACAGCGCCCAGCCTGAGTCGTATATCCAGGCGGGATCGCAGTCGTCGACCGGGAACCCTGGGCTCGGCGGCGTTGACGTGTCCCAGGTCCTCCTCGCCCTCGATCGTTGCCCATCGGCTGTCGGCGAATGTGAAGGTGTACTGGCCGAACGCCCGTGCGTCGACCTCGACAACGGCTCCAACACGTCCTTGACCCGTCGGCATAAAGCCGAACCGCGGTCCCCACCACGTCCTGACACAGAGGAGCCAAGACCGTGCCCGCCGGGCTGGCAAGCGGCGCTCACCGTGCATGATGACGCTCGGGCGGCCGGCCGCGCACGACCGGCGGCATAGAAAGCCGGTCAACCAGCGTCTTCGCGCTGTTCGAGCCACTGGCGTACCGCCGCAAGGTCGGCGTCGGTCGGCCCCAGGTACGGATCGACGCTCGCAGCAGCGCCGGCTCGCGCCGGAACTCTCCGGTGCGACCCGCGACGAGCACCGCATGTTCGTCGGACTGTTCCGGGTGTTGCGACGATCACCCGACCGAGCACCGCGATTGAGTCGGCGAGTGGGCCGGGCACGGACATGCCGTGGTCGGCGCCCTCGACCTCCAGCACGTGCGGGCCCAGCCGGCGAGCCGCGGCACCGTCCCAGAGTTCGGCGGCACCGCCGACGAACTTGTTCCGCTCGGGCGTGGCGGTCATCGTGGACGCGCAGGACGGCATGTCGGTCGTCGGCGCCGCGGCCCACGGGCTCGAAGCGGTCCACCGACAAGGAACGCGATGTCTTCACCGCCGCGGCCTGCGGCATGTCCAACGCCGAGATAGCGGCCACCGTGTACGCCAGCGAGTCCACCGTGAAGACACACATCGGCGCGATCCTGCGCAAGCTCGGGCTGCGCGACCGCGTGCAGATCGTCGTGTTCGCCTACGAACACGGACTGGTGCCACCACTCTGACCCGGCGCGCCTCAACCCCCGCTCGGCGTCGGCGACGGTGTTGCCGACGGGTCCAGGTCACGGATGATCCTGCCGGTGGCGGTGTTCCACAGCCGTACCGTGTTGACGCCGGTGCCGACGGCGAGGGTCTTGTTGTCCGGGCTGAACGCCAGAGTGGCCATCTCTCCTGTGTGGCCGGTCAGCGGCGGACCGGCCTCGTCCCACGTCGCCCAGTTCCAGACCCGCACGGTGCCGCTGCTCGTGATGCCGCCCGCGAAGAGCTTGCCGTCCGGGCTGAAGGCGAAGGCCTGAGTGCCGTAGCTGTTGCCGATGTCCGGCACGAGGGTGTCACCGTTGTTCGCGTAGAACAGCTGCAGGACGTAGTTGCTGCTGGTGGCGATGATGTACTTGCCGTCCGGGCTGAACCCGACCTGGACGACGGCGCCGAGGTCGCCGGAGGTGAAGGGCTCGCCGATCGGGTGACCGTTCGTCGGCTCCCACCGCTGCACTGACTTGTCATGGCTGCCGCTGGCGAGCACCTTGCCGTCACGGCTGAAAGCGACGCTGGTGACCCATTCACTGGAACGCTGGGAAGGCGAGGGGCCCGCCGTAGCCGACGGTGCCTGCTCGATGGCCTGCTGCTTGACGGGATCCCACCGGCGGACCGTCCCGTCGGAGGCGCCGCTGACGAGCAGCTTGCCGTCGGGGCTGAAGGCGAGGCTGCTGACCCACCCGGTATGGCCGCTCAGCGGCTCGCCGACGGGTTGCCTGGTGGCCGGGTCCCACAGCCGGATGGTGCGGGCGCCGTTGCTGGCACTGGCCAGGAGCTTGCCATCCGGGCTGAACGCGACGCTTGTGACCCGGCCGGCAGCGCTGAGGTAGCCGCCGATGGGTTCACCGGTGTTGGGGTTCCACAGCTGGATCGTGCCGTCGTCGCTGCCGGTCGCGAGCATCTTGCCGTCCGGGCTGAACGCGACCGTGCGGATGCTCGGCGCGGCACCACCGCTACCGCTCTCCCCGCCCGAGTCGCCGCCCTTCACGCCGTAGTAGACGATCAGGGAGGTCGCGACCGCCACGACCAGAACGGCGGCACCGGCCACGGCGGCTCGGCTGCGGCCCATCCACGCCAGCGCCGTCCGCCAGCGTGGCGGCCCTGCCGGCTCCGGCGGAGCCGGCCGCGGTGACGCCGTCGCGGGCGCCCGTGCGGGCACCTCGACGGGTGGTGCCGGTGG
>Ga0272482_10000462_pt1 | contig 12687 bp, 12 predicted proteins | sample RVTome_8_FD_192427 | JGI IMG/M metagenome (GOLD analysis project Ga0272482, IMG submission 192427) | Soil microbial communities from uranium-contaminated site in the Upper Colorado River Basin, Wyoming, United States - RVT160D0 (version 2) ...
CGAGGCTGCGCCGCACGCCGTCGCGGCTGAAGTCCCAGGCCCGGCGGTGGGTGGCCGGCACCGCGAAGTCCTCGTCCTCCCGCCCCGCCGGGTCCTGTGGGACCAGCAGCCGCCCGACCTTGGTGGAGACGGTGAAGTCACCGGACGGGCGGCCGCGGAGGAAAGCGCCGATGCGCCGCTCGGAGTGCCCGATGCCGTAGTGCGGGGCGGTGTCGAAGTAGCGGACACCGCCGTCCCACGCGGCCGCGAGCGCCCCGGCGGCGGTCTCGTCGTCCAGCGGCGCGAAGAGCCCGCCGAGTGGCCCGCCGCCGAAGCCAAGCGGGGAGAACACCCGCTCAGGCCTGGGGCTGAGTGATGTTGACCATCCAGGAGATGCCGAACTTGTCGACGCACTGGCCGAACTCGTCGCCCCACATCTGCTTCTCCAGCGGCATGGTGATCGTGCCGTCGCTGGAGAGCTTCTCCCAGTACCCGCGCAGCTCGTCACCGTCCTCGCCGCTCAGGCTGACAGTGATGTTGGTGCCGGGGGTGACCTCCATCTCCGGCGGGGTGTCGGCGGCCATGATGGTGTACCCGCTGGCGGTCTCCAGCTGGCCGTGCATGATCTTGTCGGCGATCGCGGGCGAGCCGCCGAACTCACCGAACGTGTTGAGCCGCAGCTCGCCGCCGAAGACGTCCTTGTAGAACTCCAGCGCCTGCTGCGCGGTGCCGTCGAAGCTGATGTACGGGTTCAGCCGAGAGGCCATCGTTCGCTCCTATGCGAAAGCGGATTGGACGAGTGCAGGCTAATCCTGATCACCCGATGAGGATGAGAAACCGCCGTATCGTGACCATGTGTCGGCACGGTGGTGGCTGTTGCACGTCGACCTCGACCAGTTCGTGGCCGCGGTCGAGCTGTTGCGCCGCCCGGAGCTGCGCGGGCGCCCGGTTGTCGTCGGTGGCGGCGGCGATCCGACCCAGGCACGGCAGGTGGTGGCCACCGCGTCGTACGAGGCGCGGGCGCACGGCGTCCACTCCGGCATGCCGCTGCGCATGGCCGCCCGCCGCTGCCCCGACGCGGTCTTCCTCCCCTCCGACCCGCCCGCGTACGAGGCCGCGTCGGCGCGGGTGATGGCGGCACTGCGGAGCTTCCCGGTGCGGGTGGAGGTGTACGGCTGGGACGAGGCGTTCGTCGGCGCCGAGGTGGACGACCCGATGGCGCTCGCCGGCGACCTCCAGCGGGCGGTCTTCGAGCAGACCGGGCTGACCTGCGCGATCGGCGTGGGCGACAACAAGAGCACCGCCAAGATCGCGGCACGCTTCGGCAAGCCGGGCGGCGTGTACCAGCTGACCGCCGACAACTGGATGGCCGTGATGGGCGGGCGCCCGGCCGCCGAGCTGTGGGGGGTCGGCCCTAAGACCACGAAGAAGCTCACCGAGCTGGGCCTGCACACCGTCGCGGACGTGGCGGCCGCCGACCCGGAGCCGCTGCTGGCGCGGTTCGGGACGCGGGTGGGCACGTGGCTTCGGCTGAGCGCGCGGGGCGGCGGCGACACCGAGGTGGTGACCGAGCCGTGGGTGGCCCGCTCGCGCAGCCGGGAGACCACGTTTCCGCGCGACCTCACCGACCGCGACCAGATCGCCGTCGAGGTGGCGGCGCTCGCCCGCGAGCTCGGCGCCGGCGTGGTGGCCGACGGCCGGCGGGTCACGCACGTGGCGGTCAAGGTGCGGTTCGCGTCGTTCTACACCCCGACCCGCGAGATGAAGCTGCGCGACGGCCCGACCACCGACCTCGACGTGATCGAGCGGGCCGCGCTCACGCTGCTGGAGAAGTTTCGCCTCGACCGCCCGATCCGCCTGCTGGGCGTCCGCACCGACCTCGAGATGACGGCCTAGGCGCGGATCGTCATGCGCGACACCTTGTCGCCCGCGACCGCGAACGTGAAGTGGCTCGGCCCGTTGAACCCGTCGCCGCCCACCTGTGCGGTCACCACGGTCTCGCCGCCGTGCCGCTCGACGCCCTCGACCGCGAGGCTCACCCGCTTGCCGATGAACTCCGCGTCGCTCCACGCCTTGATCTGCGTCGCGCCCCGAAACTCGCGACCCCAGTCGTCGACCACGCCGTCCTCGGTGAAGATCGAGAGGAACCGGGGCAGGTCGCCACCGTTCGCCGCGTCGAGCATCGCCTGCACCGGCGGGGCGAGATCGTTTCCAGCCATGCCGCCACCCTACGGCGGGGTGTCGGCGAGCGCGGCCAGGATCTCCCAGGTGGCGTCGTCGTCGGCGTCACCCGCGTGCGGCTCGCGGAAGCGGCTCGCGGCCGCCGCCAGGTCGGCCACCTCCCACCGCAGCCGGAAGAGCTCGATCAGCCGCGGCTCGGGCTTCACGCCGGTCCGCGCCTCGTAGGCCGCCAGGACCGAGCCGTCGCCCGGCTCCAGGTGCCACAGGTCGCGCTCCGGCACCGCCAGCAGCACCGTGTCCCAGTCGATCAGCCGCCACCCGTGCGGCGTGCGCATCGTGTTGGCCGGGTGCGGCTCGCCGTGGGTGAGCACCGCCCGCGCCGGGTCGGCCTCGGCGGCCAGCGCGTCGTAGCGCGCGAGCAGGTCGCGCACGTGATCCGGGCGCGCGTCCAGCAGGTCGCGCATGCGCCGCGCGTACGGCCCGCCGTCGGGCACGTCGCCCTCCAGCGCCGCCTCCAGGTCGGCCCGGCCGGGCACGTGGAGGTCGTCCACCGCCGCGAACGCACTCGCCGCCGGGGGCGCGCCATGAAGATCCACCACCATGTCCAGTACGAACTGGCGGTGGCCGCCCGCCTCGAAGTCTCCCCATGAGAAGCTCGTCCCGTCGACGAACCCGTAGAGGGCGGCGGCGAATCGATCGTCCACCCGCGACAGTGGCGCACCGTCCACTGTGGGCGTCGGGGCGACCACGAACCCGAGCCCGTGCGCGTGCAGCGCGACCGCGGTGGCGAGCGCGGCGCGCAGCCGCTCGTACGCGCGGCCCAGCGGCTCACCGGGCGCGTACCGCTTCGTGCGCAGGTCGTCGACCGTCACGAACCATCGCGTGCCATCGCCGTCGACGAGCTCCCAGTGGTGGCTGCCGAAGCCCACCGCCCGATACGCGAGCGACTCGACCGCCAGCCCCCAGCCCGCGGTAAGCGTGGCCGCGAGCCGCTCCTCGGCCAGCTCCTGCGGCGGTGTGTTCATTCGGACCTCACATCTTGGCAAGATATCCTGCGTCTCAGTATATTGTGGCAATGACCGAGCCTGCCTTCTTCATTCTCACCGCGCTGGTCAGCGGACCGCGACATGGTTACGGGATCGTGGGCGAGGTGGCCGAGCTCTCCCACGACCGGGTCCGTCTGAAGATCGGCACGCTGTACGGGGTGCTCGACCGCCTGGTCGGTGACGGCCTCGTCGAGCTCGACCGCGAGGAGGCCGAGCGTGGCCGCCTGCGCCGCTACTACCGGCTCACCGGGGAGGGCCGGCGCGAGCTCGCCGCCGAGGCCGAGCGCCAGGCGGCCAACGCCCGCCTCGCCACCGACCGCCTGCGCGCCTTCCAGCCGGCCAAGGCCGAGACGGCATGAGCGCCCTCGAGCGGCGCTACCGCACCGTGCTGCGGCTGCTCCCGGCCGGCTACCGGGCCCGGTGGGAGGAGGAGATGGTCGCCGCCTTCCTGGAGAGCATGGAGCGCGACGACCCGGAGGAGGCCGAGCTCCTCCGCGACTACGGCCGCCCGAGCTGGTCCGAGATGGGCAGCGTCACCGCGCTCGCGGTGCGGCTGCGACTCGGCGGCGACGGCACACCGCGGTCGGTGGCCTGGGGTGCGGCGGTCCGGCTCGCGGTGTTGATGGCCTTGCTCGCCCACGCGGCGACCGGCGCGGTGGGCGCGGGCATCCGGCTGTGGCTGGCCGGCGTGCTCTCCTGGCTGCCCGACCCGCCGGGCGTCTGGGCCACGCCGACCCCGTCCGACTTCTGGCACGTGGCGGCCGACCTCAGCGGCGTCGTCTGGCTCGGCGCGTTCCTGGCGTTCCTCTTCGGACACCGATCGGCCGGACGGGCGCTCGTCGTGCTCGGGATGGTGCCCGGCCTCGCGTCAGCGCTGATCTCCACAGTGGACGACGCACCCATGCTGGTCAGCACCTGGGCCAATCTGCTGCTCGGCGGGGCGCTGCTGCTCGGCACCGCCGCCTTCCAGCCCCACGACCGCCCCGCCCGGCCGCGGCCCTGGCTCTGGGCCCTGCTGGTGGGCACGGTCGCGATGACCGCCCTCCTCCTCGCCGGCAGCGTCACCGCCGCGCTGCTGGACTGGACCGGGCTGCAGGCCGTGCTGGTCGTGGCGGCCGCGCTGGCATACCTCGGCGGCGCCGCCCTCGCCCTCGTGCGACCGGCGCCGGCCTGGTCGCTCGCGCTGCTCGTGCTCGTCGCGGCCGCGTTCGCGCTGCGGCTGGTGACACTGCTCGACTACGCCCTGCTGGATCCCGCGCCGGGCCGGGCCACCTGGCTGGCCGCCGGTGCCGCCGAGGCGCTGGCGCTGCTCGCCGTGGGCGCACCCCTGGCCGTCCTCGCCGCCCGTGCCCTGCCCAGGAGCGTGCCCGCATGACCGCCCTCACCGACGCGCCCAGCCGACCCACGACGAGATACCGCACCGATCTGGTGACCGCGCTGCTCAGCGGATGGTTCACCGTCGGGCTGCTGCTCGACGCCTGGGCGCACAACAACGTGCCCGAGCTGGAGACCTTCTTCACGCCGTGGCACGCGGTCTTCTACTGGGGCTTCATCGCCACGGCCGCGTGGATCGGGTGGACCTGCCGCCACGCGCTCCGCTCGGGCCGCCCCGACCTGGCCGCGGTGCCGGCCGGGTACACCGGGGCGGTCTTCGCGGTGGCCGGCTTCGCGGTGGCCGGGATCGCCGACTTCAGCTGGCACTCCGCGTTCGGCATCGAGCAGGACATCGACATCCTCTTCAGCCCCAGCCACCTCGGCCTGGCCGTCGCCATGCTGGTCATCATCACCACGCCGCTGCGCGCCGCCTGGGCCGCGCCCGACTCGCCCGGCGCGCCCGGCCTGCGACGGCTGCTGCCCGCGGTGCTCTCGGTCGCCTTCGCCAGCACGCTGGTGCTGCTCTTCCTCCAGTACGCCAACGCGTTCTCCTACCACGCCGCCGACGTCGTGTTCGGACTGTCCAACCTGGACGAGGACCTGACCGCCGAGCTGGTCTCCGCGATCCTGGTGACCAACCTGGTGCTCCTCGTGCCGCTGCTCGCGCTCGCCCGGCGCTGGGTGGTGCCGCCCGGGACGGCCACGATCCTGTACACCTGCGCCGGCGTCCTCTCCGCGGCGGTCACCGGCTTCGAGAACACCGCGCTGGTGCTCGGCCTCGTCGGTGCCGGCGTGGGCGTCGACCTGCTCGCCGCGTGGCTGCGCCCGGGACCGGAGCGCCCGGTGCGGGTCCGCGTCTTCGCCGCCCTCGCCCCGCTGCCCATCTGGACCGTCTACCTCGTCACCGCGTACGTCTCCAGCGGCCAGCCGCGGTTCATCGGCCCGGACGGCACGGCTACGGAGATGACCGGACTGGTCGAGCTCTACAGCGGGCTGCCGGTCGTCCAGTCGCTGCTCGCCCTGCTCGTCGCCCTGCTGCTGACCGTCCGCCCCCCGGTGGTGGTGCCGACTCGCTAGGTTCGGGGCCGATGTCCGGCCCCCCGAAGGAGTAGCGATGTCCCAGCCGCCCGTACTCGTCGCCGCACCGTTCGCGCCGCCTCCCCCGGGCGGGCCGCCGACCCGTTCCCGCGCGATCCTGGCGCATGTGGGTTGGGAGGTGATCCTCCTGGTCCTGGTCCTGCTCACGGCCGTCGTGGTCTCCGCCACCGGCACGCTCTTCCGGGGCGTGTCGCCGTGGTACAGCCTGGCCTCCGCCGGCCTGCTCGCCAGCGGCTTCGCCCTGTCGCTGCGCACCGCCACCCCCAACCTCGCGGTCGGCGGGATCGCCGTGCTGGCCGGCGCCACCTACGCCAAGCTCGCCGAGAACGACGTCGCGGGCGTGCTCGCCGCCGTCGTGGCGGTGCTGCTCGCGCTCGTTCTCGGCCTGGTGCTCGGCCTGCTCGCCGGCCTCACGTCCGTGCCCGCCTGGGCGGTCACGCTCGGCGGCATGGCGGTGGCGCAGGCGATCGTGTTCGCGATGCTCGACGGGCAGACCGTCCCCCTCCGCAGCGGACCGTCCGGCACCGGCACGGCGATCGTCTGGACGCTCGTCTTCGTCGCCATCTCGGTGGGCGGTGGCGTGCTGTGGCTGATCCCCGGCGTCCGCGCCGCCCTCGGCGCCAACCGCGGCCAGGACGAGCCGGTCCGCTTCAGCCCCGCCAAGCTGCGGGGCGCCGTGGTCGGCCTCGGCGGCTCCAGCCTGCTCGCCGGCCTGAGCGGCGTCGTCCTCGTGACCTTCCTCGGCGCGGCCAGTCCGGTCGCGGGCGACAACCTGCTGATCGCGGCCGGCGCCGCCCTGCTCGGCGGGGTGAGCGCCTTCGGCGGCCGCGGCGGCATCGCCGGCACCGTCCTCGCGACCGCGCTGCTGGTCTTCGCCAACTACGGCCTGCTCCAGGCCGACGCGCCACGCTGGGTCACGTTCTTCCTGCCCGCGGCGCTCGCGATCCTGCTCGGCGTCGTGGTGAGCCGGGTGCTCGAGGCGATCTCCGGCCCGTACACGACGGCCGTCCCGGCGCTGTACCCGCCGGCGGAGCCGGGCTGGGCGCCGCCGCAGCGCTGAGGATCTACGGCGGCCATAATCAAGGGGCCATGCCACTGCGAAACCGGGTGACCCCGGAGGGCGAGATCGTCGCGTACCCCGCGCGGGGGCTGATGATGGGCAACCGCGGCTGCCTGCGCGGGCCGGGCCGTGACCTGGGCGTGGCCCGGTGGCGGTCGAAGCTGTGGATCTGCTGCGTCCTGGAGTGGAAGGGCGTGCGCCGCGACCCGATGCCGCCCGGCCGGTGGACCGCGCTCTTCTTCCTCGACGAGGCGACCGCGCTGTCCGCCGGCCACCGCCCGTGCGCGTACTGCCGGCGGGCCGACTACCGCGACTTCACCGAGCGGTGGCGGGTGGCGCACGGGCTGGGCGAGCGGCCGCGCGCCGGCGAGATGGACGCGCGCCTGCACCCCGAGCGGGTCGACTCCCGGACCCGCCGCCAGCGCGTCCGGCCGGCCCGCCTCGGCGACCTGCCCGACGGCGCGATGATCCGGCACGAGGGCGCCGTCGGCCTGGTCCGGGCCGGGCTGGTGCGGCCGTGGAGCTTCACCGGGTACGGCCCGCCGCTGCGGCCGGCTCCGGACACGCCGGTCGAGCTGCTGACCCCGCCGGCGATCGTCGCCGTGCTCGGCGCCGGCTACCGCCCGCTCCTGCACCCGAGTGCCAGCTGAGTGCCGCCTGGGTCACATGATCTTGGGTGTGGCCGGGCTGGCTGGCAGACTCGGAGGCGTGCTGCCTGCCGATAACCACGTGCATTCGGAGTGGTCGTTCGACACGGGACCGCAGGCATCGATGGACAAGGCGTGCGCCCGGGCGGTCGAGCTCGGCGTGCCGGCGGTCGCGTTCACCGAGCACCTGGAGTTCACCGACTGGGTCGCGGACGACGCGATCGCCGCCGACGGGCTGCGCCTCGGCTGGTGGTCGCTGATCCGGCCGATCGACGTCACCGGCTACCTGGCGAGCGTCGAGGAGTGCCGCGAGCGCTACCCCGGCCTGCGCGTCCGCACCGGCGTGGAGGCCGGCGAGACGCACCTGTTCGGGGCGAGCGTGGCTAAGGTGCTGGCGAGCGGGCCGTTCGAGCGGGTGCTGGGCTCGCTGCACGCCATCCCGTTCGAGGGGCGGCTCGCCGCACCGGACAAGCTCTTCCACACCCTCGGCACCCACGAGGTGATGCGGCAGTACTTCACCGAGATGGTCCGCATGATCAAGGACAGCGACCTGTTCGAGGTGCTCGCCCACCTGGACTACCCCCGCCGATACTGGCCGGTCGACGCCGCGCCCTACCGCGAGACCGACTACGAGGAGGAGTACCGGGCGGTGCTCCGCGCGCTGGCCGGCTCCGACCGCGTACTGGAGATCAACACCCGCAGCCCGATGGCCTCCGCCGACCTGCTGCGCTGGTGGCGCGAGGAGGGCGGCCGGGCCGTCTCCTTCGGCAGCGACGCCCACCTGCCGTGGATCGTGGGCGACAAGTTCGACATAGCGGTCGACGTCGCCGCGTCGGCCGGCTTCAGCCGAGGCCGCGACGCCCACGACTTCTGGCGCCGCTAGCCGGAGACCTCCACCGAGATCTCGGTGCCCAGCGCGAACCCGCCCGACAGCGCCAGGTCGTCGCCACTCCAGAATCGCCCCGGGTCGTACCAGTTGGGGTCGCGCCCGGCCGGGAGCAGGCCCATCGCCTCGTACGTGACCGCGACGACCTCCGCGCAGTAGGCGCTCTCCAGCCCCTCCTGCCGCAGGCGGCGCGACCGCAGCGGCACCCGCCCCCGGGCCCACCGCATGGCGAGCTGCGCGCTCGACGGGAACGGCGTGCCATCCAGCCGCGCCACCGTCCGCAGCACCGCGTCCTCCTGCGCCCGGCTCGGCGGCGGCTCGAGCTGGCGCAGCCAGGCCCGCTGCCCGTACCGCCGGGCCCACACCCCGACCGCGGCGCGCAGGTCGTGCAGCTGCACACCCCGGTGGTGGCCGCCGGACCACAGGTCGGGCAGCGACCTGCCCAGCTCGGCATGCCACATCATCGGCGGCATGTCCTCAATGACCACGGCCATGCCGACATGGTTGACCGGGCTGTTGGTGGTCACCTGGATCGCCCGGTCAGCCCCCGAACGCCCGCGGAACAGCCACAGGTCACCGGTACGCGTCAGGTCGACGGCTTGGTCCAGCCCGAGACTCGGCACGGCATTACCCTAGGCGGATGCGTTGGTGGAAGGTAGTCGGGCTCGCCGCGTTCGTGGGCGTGGCCGCGACGGGCGTCGTGGTGGCACGGGCGGAGCGGCGCCGCCGTGCGTACACCCCGGAAGAGATCCGCACCCGCCTACGCGACCGCGTAGCGGCGTCCCCCGAGGCCACCTGACCTCACGCCGGGGGCGGCGCACCAGTTGAAGCCTTCGGGGCGAGGGCGTTTCCGCCGTTTTTAGGGTATTTTGCCCGCGTTCGTGTCAGTGGCGGGCCGTATGCTCCCGCGGGCCGGCGGGTCCGCGGTGGTTGGCGTTACCCCTTTGCCTCCGGCGGGAGCGCTCCGGACCATCAGGATGGGTGTTAGGTGCCATCCCGGCGTCCATCGACCCACGCGAACGGAGCAGGCCAATGCGGTCGATGGCCGTCGGGGATGGCACGCGGGGGTTGTGCGGCGGGCAGCGGGCCGGGGTCGGGCGTAGGCGGGTCCGTTCGACCCTAAACGTTCTAGATCCGGGAGCTCCCGAGGCGAGCGGAGAGCGATGCCCTGCTCGCAAGCGCTTTCCGCGACCCGGCGATGTGCGCGGCTGAGCGTGTCACCTCCGGGAGCGAGCCGACACCAGCCGCCCCCGGGACACCTCCGATGTTTCTGGTGCCTGGTCGGCTTCGAGTATGCGGAAAGGGGTCTTGACGCGCTGAGACATCCAATGTTAACTGCACATCACGAACATGGATCGATGTTGGTCCACGTTTGAAACAGTCTCGTCACGGCGCCCGTTTTCGGCGGATGGGTGCCGGTCGCCCACCTCGTCCAGACGGGATCGTGCCCATGAGACCCCTCCGCCGAAGCTTCCACCTGGCCGCAGCCGCGCTGCTTGCCACCTCCCTCGCCGCCGCCGTCGGCCCCTCCGGCCCGGCCGCGGCCTCGCCCACGGACGCCGCCTTCAACAACGGCACCGGCGCGCTCAACGTGAACTATGCCGGCTACCTGTCCAAGCACGACATCGTGTACAACCGGCCGAACACGAACCCGCTGCACGGGCTGACGGTCGGCAACGGCCGCACCGGCGCCATGGTGTGGCACCAGAACGGCCTCTCGATGCAGGTGTCCGGTGTGGACCTCGCGCAGCAGTCCACGTACGCGGCGGGCATCGTCAACCTCTTCAGCAACCCGCAGATGGACACCGGTTACACCACGTACCAGCAGCGCCTGTCCCTCTACGACGGCACGCTGACGACGAGGTACGACAGCAACCGCACGGTGACCGTCATGGGCTCGCCCAACTCCGAGGTGATGGGCATCCACGTCGAGGACTCGCGCCCGGGCGTGAGCAGCATCGGGCTGGACCTGAGCCTCTGGGACCCCAACTCGGTGCAGAACATCGCCGACGTGCCCAACCTGCAGACGTGGCGCACGGTCAGCACGTTCGCCGACTCGGCCGGTGTCGGGCTCAGCCGCGGTCAGGCCGACCCCAACAACTTCGGGTACACGCTCGCGGCCACTGTGGAGGGTGCCGGCTACACCTCGCAGGTCGTCAACGGCACCCGCGTGCGGCTGAACATCACGCCCACGTCGAGCTACACGATCTGGTTCACCGCGGCCAGCCGGATCAACTCCCCCGGCCTCAACTCGGTGACCCAGGCCCGCAACCAGCTCGCCGCCGTGAAGGCCACCGGGTACAACACGACGTTCAACAACTACCGCAACTGGTGGCACGACTTCTGGGCCAGGTCCTTCGTGCAGTACTCCAACGGGGCCGGCGACGCGGACTATCTCGAGAACGCCTACTACCTGGCCACCTACATGATCGCGGCGGGTGGTTACGGTAACTATCCTGTCCATTTCATCAACGGCGTCTTCCGGGCCACCCAGGACAATTCAAAGTGGAGCAACGGGTACTGGTACTGGAACCAGCGGGATGTCTACAACTCCTTCCTGGCGTCCAACCACGTCGACCTCATATCCACGTTCAACCGCCTCTACAGCCGCAACTACAACGCGTTGAAGGCGTATACACAGACGAGATACGGCATCGACGGGCTGTGGGTGCCGGAGACGATGGGCTGGGACGGCAACGCCCGCGGCACCATCAACAGCGACTACGTCAACGACACGATGTCGACCGGCACCGAGGCCGCGTACAACATGTACCTCCAGTACCGGTACACGAACGACACCAACTACCTGCGTGACGTGGCCTACCCGTACATGCGCGAGGCGGTGAAGTTCTACCAGCGCAAGCTCTCTGTCGACGGCAGCGGCCGCTACTACATGGCCAGCTCCAACGCGCACGAGACGTACTGGGACGTGCGCAACGCCATCACCGACCTCGCCGCGGTGCGGCTGCTCTTCCCGCTCACGATCCAGGTGAGCACGCAGCTCGGGCTCGACAGTGGACTGCGCGCCGGTTGGCAGACCGTGGTGAGCAACCTCGCGCCGTACCAGATCTCGAACGGCGCGTACCTGCCGCACGACCCGCCGTCGTCGCCGACCCGCAACGGCGAGAACGTGGCGCTCGAGCTGGTGTGGCCGTACGACCAGAGCGGCATCGGCTTCCCCGACCAGCAGACGTCCATCAACACCTGGAACGTGCGGCCCCACCCGTACGGCAACGTGTGGGCCAACGACCACGTGCACGCCGCCCGGCTCGGCCTCGGCCAGCAGGCGTTCGCCGGAATGAAGACGATGCTGCAGAAGTACCAGAACTACCCCAACGGCATGACCAACAACACCAACGGGGTCTTCGAGTACCTGGGTATCCACCTCGCCGCGATGAACGAGTCGCTGATGCAGTCGTACAACGACAAGATCCGGGTCTTCCCCGCGATCCCGAGCGACTCCTCGTTCAACGGCAAGTTCACGCTGCTGGCCAAGGACGGCTTCATCGTCAGCTCGGAGCGGGAGGCGAGCGAGACCAAGTATGTCGGGCTGCGCAGCCTGCACGGCAAGCAGGCCCGGGTGGTCAACCCGTGGGGCACCCAGCAGATCCGGGTGCGCCGCACGTCGGACAACGCGATCCTGGCCACTACGACGGCCGCTGAGGTCACCTTCGCGACCGCCGGTGGCGGCGTGTACGTGGTCGAGCGCACCGCCAAGCCGCTGACCAACTACTCAGCCACCACGCTCACCGGCTCGGCCAACCAGGGCGTCAAGTCGCTCAGCGGCACGGCCTCCACATTGGGCATCGGCACGCCGGGCGGCGGCGGCCCCGGACCGTCCACTCAGGTCAGCCTCCGCTCGCTGGCCAACAACATGTACGTGCAGGCGTCCAACGGTGGCGCCGGGCCGCTGCAGGCCAGCGTGACCGCGATCGGCCTCTGGGAGCAGTTCGACATGATGGACCTCGGCGGCGGCAACATCGCCCTGCGCGCCCGGGTCAACAACCAGCTCGTCAGCGCGGACAACGCCGGCGCCAACCCGCTGATCGCCAACAAGGCGGCGGTCGGGTCGTGGGAGACGTTCGCCCTGATCCGCAACTCGGACGGCACGGTGAGCCTGCGCGCACAGGTCAACAACATGTACGTCTGCGCCGAGAACGCCGGTGCCGCCCCGCTCATCGCGAACCGCGCGGCCATCGGTCCGTGGGAGAAGTTCGACCTCATCACAGGCTAGCCACCGCACCCCCACCACGCCCGGCCGGCCGGTCCACTGTGGCCGGCCGGCCGGGCACCCCCTGGAGTGAGCCCATGGCCCCCAATCGTCGCTGGCGCGCGCTCGCAGTCGCCGCCCTCACCGCCCTCACCGCCCTCACCACCCTCGCCGTCATCCCGGCGCGGCCGGCGGCCGCCGCCCCA
>Ga0272482_10000463_pt1 | contig 12668 bp, 9 predicted proteins | sample RVTome_8_FD_192427 | JGI IMG/M metagenome (GOLD analysis project Ga0272482, IMG submission 192427) | Soil microbial communities from uranium-contaminated site in the Upper Colorado River Basin, Wyoming, United States - RVT160D0 (version 2) ...
GAACTTCCCGGACGGACAGCTGTACCTGGATCTCGCGAGTGCCGGCCTGGACGCCGAGACCGCGGCGCGGTGGCGGGAGTCGTTGACCGGCAAGCGAATGCTCGTCGTCATCGACCACTGCACGACCGCCGCGCAGCTGCGGCCGCTGCTGGTGTCCGAGCCGGGGTGCGCGTTCGTGGTGACCGCGGACTCGCCACTCGCCGCGGTCGACGCGACCGCACGGGTGCCGGTCGGCAGGCTCACCCCGGCCGCCGCGGTCGCCATGCTCGGCAGGCTCGTCGGCCGGTCGCGGCTGGTCCCCGACCGGCTCGCGCTGGACCTGGTCGCCCGCTGCGACCACCTGCCACTCGCCATCCGCGCCATCGGCGCCGTGCTGATCCAGAGCCCCCGGCTGGCCCTTGCCGACCTGGTGCCGCGACTGCACGACCGCGGCCTGCTCGACGAGCTGGCCGTCGACGACCTCGACCCACGTGCCCGGCTCCTCGGCCGGTACCGGGAGCTGACCGCGTCCGACCCGGTGTCGGCGACCGCGTTCCGGCACCTCGGCGGCGGCACGCCGGTCGTGGACCTGCCACCGCACGTGGCGCGGCGGCTGGTGGAGCACGGGCTCATCGAGGAGGGCAGGATCGGCCCGCTGGCCCGTCTGGTGGCCGCCGAACTGACCGACTGAGGTCACTCGGCCGGGTCGGCGATCCGGCCTGGATCGGCGAAACCGGGCCGAGTCCGAGCAAGATCGTGCTGCCGGCGACGTCGTGAACGTATCCTGACCTGCATGCGCGTGACGATCGCCGAGGTCGCCAAAAGGGCGAGGGTGAGCAAGACGACCGTGTCGCGTGTGCTCAACAACAAGGGCGACGTGGACGCCGAGACCGCGATCCGGGTCCGCGAGGTCATCGCGGCGACCGGGTACACGCCCAGTGCCGGCGCGGTCGGGTTGGCCCGCGGCCGGACCCAGACGGTCGGGATGCTGGTGCCCGGGCTGACGTGGCCGTGGATGGGTGACGTGCTGCAGGGCGTGTCGGACGTGCTGGAGGCACGCGGGTACGGGCTGCTGCTGCACACGGTCAACCGCGGCGAGGACTCGCTGACGCAGTTCGCCCGGCACGTGTCGGCCAACGCGTTCGACGGGCTGCTGCTCGTGGAGCCGCCGGACACGCTGTCCTACATCACGTCGCTGCACGAGTCGGGCCTGCCGGTCGTGATGATCGACGACCGCGGCCACCACCCCGGCTTCCCCTCCGTGGCGACGAGCAACCACGCAGGCGCGGCGGCGGCCGCCAGCCATCTGACCGCCCTTGGCAGAACCCGCCTGGCGATGATCTCTGGCCCGGTCGAGTTCGGCTGCACCCGCGACCGCACCGCCGGCTTCCGCACCGGCGCCGGCCCGGCGTTCTCCCCCGACCTGGTGACCGAGGGCGACTTCACCCGAGGCGGTGGCCAGGCGGCCATCGAGGAACTGCTCGCCAGAGGCCTCCCGTTCGACGGGGTCTTCGCCCACAACGACCTGATGGCGGTCGGTGTGCTCGACGGCCTCCGCGCCGCAGGCCGAGCGGTGCCGGACGAGGTGGCGGTGATCGGCTTCGACGACATCTCCATCGCGTCCCACACCCAGCCCGCGCTGACCACGGTCCGCCAACCATCGCGCGAGATGGGCGAAGCGGCGGCGGCGATGCTCCTTGCCCACCTGGCCGGGGGCGCCCTGCCGACGGAACCGCTGGTGGTGCCGACCTCGCTGGTGGTGCGCGAGAGCGCCCCCGCCGTCTGACGCAACCCCCGTTCGCATCTTGACGGCCCGGTTACCGGCCTGTTAACTGCATCACAGTGGCCCGGAACCGGTTCCGGTACCGGTTCCGCGTCACTGCTCCCGCTCCACCGTTCCCGATCCACCCTGCCCTCCTTCTGGATCGATCAACAGGTAGGCCCATGAAACGCATCTCCCGCACGCGGCGCCTGCTGGCAGCCGCGACCTCCCTGATCGCGACCGCGGCCATCGTGTCGACGGCGCCGCCGGTCGCCACCGCGGCGCCACTGGCCTGCGGCACCACGAACGTGGCGCTCAACAAACCCGCCACCGCCTCCTCGACCGAGAACGCCGGCACACCCGCGAGTGCCGCCGTCGACGGCAACACCGGAACACGCTGGGCCAGCGCGTTCTCCGACCCGCAGTGGCTGCAGGTCGACCTCGGCTCGTCCCAGCAGGTCTGCCGGGTCGGCCTCAACTGGGAGGCGGCCTTCGGGCGGTCGTTCCAGGTCCAGGTCTCCGCGAACGCGAGCGCGTGGACCACCGTCTACTCGACGACGACCGGGACGGGCGGCAACCAGACCCTCGACGTCAGCGGCACGGGACGGTACGTCCGGATCAACGGCACGGCCCGCGCGACCCAGTACGGCTACTCGCTCTGGGAGCTGACCGTGAACACCGACGACGGCGGCACCGGGCCGGTCATCCCGCCGACCGACCCGCGCAACCCGAACCTGGGGCCGAACACCTTCGTCTTCGACCCGTCGACCCCGCAGTCGACCATCCAGAGCAGGCTGAACACGATCGCGTCGCAGATGCGGACGAACCAGTTCGGCACGCAGCGCTACGCCGTCCTGTTCAAGCCCGGCAGCTACAACGCCGACGTCGACCTCCGGTTCTACACCCAGGTCGCCGGCCTCGGCCTCCTGCCGGACCAGGTGAACCTCAACGGGCACGTGCGCGTCGAGGCGGACTGGCTGCAGCAGGGCGACAACCCGAACAACCTCGGCAACGCGACGCAGAACTTCTGGCGCGCAGCGGAGAACCTGTCGGTGACCCTCCCAGCAGGACAGATCGAGCGCTGGGCGGTGTCGCAGGCGGCGCCCTACCGCCGCATGCACCTGCGTGGCCAGGTCCAGCTCTGGAACGGCGGCGACGGCTGGGCATCGGGCGGGCTGATCGCCGACTCGCAGATCGACGGCGTCGCGGTCTCCGGTTCACAGCAACAGTTCTTCACCCGCAACAGCGACCTGCGTGGCGGCTGGAACGGCTCGGTGTGGAACATGGTGTTCACCGGCACCAACGGCGCGCCAGCGCAGAACTTCCCGAACCCGTCGCACACGGTCGTCGCCACCACGCCGAAGATCAGGGAGAAGCCGTTCCTGTACGTCGACAGCGGCGGCCTGTACCGGGTGTTCGTCCCGGCGATCCGGGAGAACTCGCGTGGCACGTCGTGGGCGAGCGGCAACCCGGCCGGCACGTCGATCTCGCTGGCGGACTTCTACGTCGTCCAGCAGGGCACGCCGGCCGCGACCATCAACACCGCGCTGGCACAGGGCAAGCACCTGCTGTTCACGCCGGGCATCCACCACCTGAACGACACGATCCGGGTCACCAACCCGAACACCGTGGTGCTGGGACTCGGGCTCGCGACCCTCACGCCGGACACCGGCCTGCCGGCCATCACGGTGGCCGACGTGGACGGTGTGAAGCTCGCCGGCATGCTGATCGACGCCGGGCCGCAGAACTCGCCGGTGCTCGCGGAGATCGGGCCGGCCGGCTCGTCCGCCAACCACTCGGCGAACCCGACGTCACTGCACGACGTGTTCTTCCGGGTCGGCGGCCAGCACGCCGGCAAGGCGACGGTCTCCCTGCGCATCAACAGTCGTGACGTGATCGGCGACCACATGTGGCTGTGGCGCGGTGACCACGGCACCGGCATCGGCTGGAACACCAACACCGCGCAGAACGGTCTCGTGGTCAACGGCGACAACGTGACGATGTACGGCCTGTTCGTCGAGCACTACCAGCAGTACAACACCATCTGGAACGGCGACAACGGGCGGACGTACTTCTACCAGAACGAGATGCCCTACGACCCGCCGAGCAACGCGGTGTGGGGCAGCAGCGGCGGCGGGTCACAGGGCTGGGCGGCCTACAAGGTCGCCGACTCGGTGACCAACCACGAGGCATGGGGCGTCGGCGCCTACTGCTTCTTCAACACCAACCCCGCTGTCGTGGCGAGCCGCGGCTTCGAGGTGCCGAACAAGCCGGGCGTGCGCTTCCACGGACTCGTGACGGTGTCCCTTGGCGGCGTCGGCACGATCAACCGCGTCATCAACGACACCGGTGAGGTGGCGAACCAACCGCACCAGGTGAGCTACGTGGCGAACTACCCGTGACGGGGGCCTGCCGGGCCCGGCGCGCCACAGCGCCGGGCCCGGAAGGGCCACCACCCCTCGGCTTCGGTCGCCGTGGGGGCATCGCCGTGTGCGAAGGACGTGTCGACTGGCGCCGCGTACCTCGGTCGCTACTGTCTGAGCATGATCGATTTCAAGAACGGGTCCGTCTTCCGGCTCGGTCCCGCGGATGCGCAGGACATCGCGCCCTCGGTGGCGCCGCTGATCATTCCTGGCGAGGAGATCCTCGCCTGCTTCAAGGCGGCGCGGGACTTCGTCGTGTTCACCAACAAGCGGCTCATCGCGGTGAACGTGCAGGGAATGACCGGCAAGAAGAAGGACTTCACCTCGCTGCCCTACAGCAAGGTGCAGGCCTTCTCCATCGAGACGGCCGGGACGTTCGACCTCGACGCCGAGCTGGAACTCTGGTTCAGCGGACTGGGACTGGTACGGCTGGAGTTCAAGGGGCGCGCGGACATTCGCCAGATCGGGCAACTGATCGCCACGCACGTCCTCTAGAGCGCGGGGACCTTGCGTCGCGCGCGCGGGTCGGTGCCCAGGCTCAGGAGCGCCTCCACCGGGAGGGTGGCGGCGCCGACGGCAACGGCGTCCGGGCCGAGTTCGCAGAGGACGATCGAGGTCTGCTCGTACGCGTGCCGCAGGGCGTGGTCCGCGGTCGCGGTGCGGATGTCCGGCAGCAGTCGGGTGCCAAGCGCGACGCCGGCCCAGCCGCCGAGCACGATGCGTTCCGGGTTGAACAGGTTCACCAGGTTGGCGATGCCGGCGCCGAGGTAGCCAACCGTCTCCGCGATCACGGCGGTCGCGGTGTCCGTGCGGGCGTCCAGCAGGAAGTCCAACTGGGACTGTTCGTCCGCGCGGGGGATCGCCCGGCCGCCGCGTGCCTTGCGGTAGCGGTCCAGGATCCCTTCGGCGCCGACGTAGGCCTCCAGGCAGCCGAGTGCGCCGCACCGGCACAGCCTGCCGCCGTAGGACAGCGTGGTGTGTCCCCACTCCCCCGCGCTCGACGTCGAGCCCCGGTAGGTCACGCCGTCGGTGATGACGGTCGCGCCGATGCCGGAGCCGATCAGCGCGATCACCGCGTGCCGGGCGCCGCGACCGGCGCCGAACCACATCTCCGCGAGGCCCTGGGTCTTCGCGCCGTTCTCGACGAACACCGGGACGCCGATGCCCTGCTCGCGCACCAGCTCGGCGAGCGGGACACCGTCCCAGCCGATGGTCTGCGCGTGCACCCGCACCGTGTCGCCCTGCTCGACCGTGCCCGGCACACCGATGCCGACGCCGAGCAGCGTCTCCTCGCCGACACCCGCCATCGCGAGCAGCGTGCCGAAGCCCTCAGCGACCATCTCACCGACCACCCGGACATCGGGTTGCGGACTGGCGAGCGGCCGGTCGACGGTGGCGAGCGGGGTCATCGACAGGTCGAACAGCTCCATCTTGACGCCGGTCTCGCCGACGTCGATGCCGACGACGTTGCCGTAGGACGGGTTGACCCGCAGCAGCACGCGCGGCCGGCCGCCGTCGGACTCCACGAGGCCCGCCTCGACCACCAGGCCGTCGTCGATCATCTCCGCGGTCACGTTGCTGACCGTCGCCGCCGACAGGCCGGTGCGGCCGCCGAGTTCGTGGCGGGACAGCGGCCCGTCGAAGAACAGCGTCGACAGCAGCGTGGACCGGTTGCGCCTGCGCAGGTCACGGACCGTCGCACGTCTCGGCTGCATGAGCACCGTCCCATCCGAGTAGGTCGCGTCAGCCTAACGGGCGGAACGATAGTTCATCCGCCGACTTTATTCGCATCTTTAACTAAGGCTAAGTTTGTTACGTGTCCGTTATTGACGTGACCCCGCTCACCTAGTTGACTCGCCCCCAACAGGCGGGTTCGGCCAGACCACGTTCGTTTCGCGTTCCCTTTCCCCGACAAAGGAGTCCGGTTCGATGCGACTCAGGCGAAAGGCCGTGGCCGTCGCCGCGGCATTATTTGTCCTATCCGGCGCGGTCGCGTGTGGTGACGGCACCACCGACGGCGCCGGCAACCCGGGCGGCGTGCTCAACGTCGGCATGCCCAACGGCCCGCAGACGGAGAACCACAACCCGTTCCTCCCGTCCAGCTCGGCGAACTCGCTCGGCTACCGGTGGGCGCTCTACGAGCCCCTCGTGATGACCAACCAGGTGAAGCCGGCCGACGAGGGCAAGCCGTGGCTCGCATCGGAGTGGGCCTGGTCGGACAACTTCCGCAAGCTCGAGCTGACCATCCGCGACAACGCGAAGTGGTCCGACGGCCAGCCGCTGACCGCCAAGGACATCGCGTACACGTTCACGCTGCTGAAGAACACCTCGGCGCTGAACATCAACGCCATCCCCTTCGGCGAGATCACGACCGAGGACAACAAGGTCACCGCGACGTTCACGACCTCGCAGTTCGTGAACCAGACCGACATCCTCACCCAGACCCCGATGGTGCCGGAGCACATCTGGTCGAAGATGTCCGACCCGGCGACCGACACCAACAAGGACCCGGTCGGCAGCGGCCCGTACAAGCTGAAGACCTTCACGCCGCAGACGGTCACGCTGACCGTGCGTGACAACTACTGGCAGGACCTGCCGCAGGTCAAGGAGCTGCGTTACACGTCGTACAACGACAACAACGCGCAGACCACGGCGCTCGCCAACGGCAGCTCGGAGTGGGCGTTCACGTTCATCTCGAACTACAAGGCCGTCTACGTCAACAAGGACCCCGAGCACCACAAGCTGTGGTTCCCGCCGGTGCTCGGTGTGCACGGCCTGTTCTTCAACACCGAGCTGAAGCCGTTCGACGACCCGATCCTGCGCCGCGCGATGAACATGGTCGTCAACCGCAACGACGTGTTCATGCAGGGCGAGGCAGGCTACTTCTACCCCGAGGTCAAGAACGTCACGGGCATCCCGACCCCGGCCGGTGACACGTTCCTGTCCGACGAGTTCAAGGGCAAGGAGTTCAAGGTCGACGTCGACGGCGCGAAGAAGCTCCTCACCGACAACGGCTACACCTTCGCCGGCGACACGCTGAACGACAAGACCGGCAAGCCGGTCAAGCTCACGCTGTCGAACCCGGCCGGCTGGTCGGACTACATCACCACGCTCGAGATCCTGAAGGACAACTTCTCCGACATCGGCATCGCGGCGACCGTCGACAAGGCCAACCAGGACACCTGGACCACCAACGTCGACACCGGCCAGTTCGAGGCCGCCATGCACTGGACCAACAACGGCGCCACCCCGTACGACATCTACCAGTCCATCATGGACGGTGCGCTGTACAAGCCGGTCGGCACCGCGGGTGTCAACGGCAACTGGGGCCGGTTCCGCAACGCGGCCGCCACCGAGGCGCTGAACACCTACGCCAACGCGCCGGACGACACCGCGCGCAAGGCGGCGATGGACGAGCTGCAGAAGATCTACACCGAGCAGGCGCCGGTGCTGATCACCGGCGCCGCCAACGCCGGCGGCGAGTACAGCACGAAGAACTGGGTCGGTTGGCCGGACGAGGACAACCAGTACGCGCCGGCACAGCCGACGCAGCCCAACGCGCTGGACATCATTCTCCACCTGAAGCCGGCGTCGTAAGCGCACTATGACGGCATCGACCAAGCCCACCGCTGCCAGCACCACCGACGTGGTGCTGGAGGCGGTGGGCCTCACCAAGCACTTCCCCGTCCGCCGCACGCTGCGCACGTTCTTCGGACAGCGGCGGGCCGTCCACGCGGTCGAGCAGGTCGACCTGGTGCTGCGCAAGGGCCGCGTCACCGCGATGGTCGGCGAGTCCGGATCCGGCAAGTCCACCGTCGCGAGGCTGATGGCGCAACTGGTCAAGCACACCGACGGCAAGGTGCTGCTGCACGGCGAGGAGGTGCGGGCGACCGGTGGCCGCCGCTTCCGCGCGTACTGCCGGCGCGTGCAGATGGTCTTCCAGGACCCGTTCGCGTCGCTGAACCCGATCCACACCGTGCGCTACCACCTGACGCGGGCGTTGAAGATCCACCGCAAGGACGAGGACCTGGAGGCCGGCCTCGACGACCTGCTGACGCGGGTGTCGCTGACGCCGCCGGAGCGGTTCCTGTCCAAGTTCCCGCACGAGCTGTCCGGCGGACAGCGGCAGCGGGTCGCGATCGCGCGTGCGCTCGCCGCCGGCCCGGAGGCGCTGCTCGCCGACGAGCCGGTGTCCATGTTGGACGTGTCGATCCGGCTCGGCGTGCTGAACCTGTTGCGGGACCTGCGGGACCGGCTCGACCTGGCGATCCTGTACATCACCCACGACATCGCGTCGGCGCGCTACTTCGCCGACGAGGTGCTGGTGATGTACGCGGGCCAGGTCGTCGAGGGCGGCGGTGGTGAGGCGGTCACCCAGCACGCCGCGCACCCCTACACCCGGCTGCTGATCGCGTCTGCGCCCGACCCGGACCGGATCGCCGGCGAGGCGGCGAACGTGCCGGACCAGGGCACCGGCGAGCCGCCGAGCCTGATCGACCCGCCGTCGGGCTGCCGGTTCCACCCGCGCTGCCCGCACGCGATGGCCCGCTGCACGACCGACGCGCCGCCTCGGCTGTCCGTCGAGTCCAACGGGGACGGTCCGCACTGGGCCGCCTGCTGGCTCTACGACGCCAAGACCGTCGCGGAGCACGCGGCCACGGTCAGCGCGACCGAGGAGGCGGTCTAGTGGGATATCTCCTCCGGCGGATCGGGTTCTACGCGTTCACCGCGTGGGCCGCGATCACCATCAACTTCTTCCTGCCGAGGCTCATCCCAGGTGACCCGGTCCAGTCGCTGATCGCGCGGTCCCAGGGCCAGCTCGACACCTCGGCGATCCAGTCGCTGTACATCCTCTTCGGGCTGGACGACGAGAAGAACATCTTCGAGCAGTACTTCGACTACGTCGGCCAGCTGTTCCGCGGCGACCTCGGCCTGTCGTTCACGTTCTTCCCCACCCCGGTCTCCGAGGTGCTCTCCGACAGTCTCCCGTGGACACTCGGGCTCGTCGGCATCACCACCGTCATCAGCTTCTTCCTCGGCACGCTGCTCGGCGTGCTCGCCGGCTGGTGGCGTGGGTCCTGGGTGGACGTCGTGATGCCGGTGACCACGTTCCTGTCGTCCATCCCCTACTTCTGGCTCGGCCTCATCGCGATCACGCTGCTCGCCGACGCCGGCGGGGCGTTCCCGTCCTCCGGCGGCTACGACCCCGGCGTGGTGCCGAGCTGGGACATGGACTTCGTGTGGAGCGCGGTCTACCACAGCCTGCTGCCCGCGATCACGATCCTGATCTCGTCGATGAGCGGCTGGGTCCTTTCGATGCGCAACATGATGCTGACGGTGTCCTCGGAGGACTACATCACCGTCGCGCACGCCAAGGGTCTGCCGGAGCGCCGCGTGATGCTGAACTACGCGGCCCGCAACGCGTTGCTGCCCAACGTGTCCGGCTTCGCGCTGTCGCTCGGCCTGATCGTCGGCGGCACGCTGCTGGTGGAGATCGTGTTCTCCTACCCGGGTGTCGGGTTCCAGCTGTTCCAGGCGGTCGGCGCCAAGGACTACCCGCTCGTGCAGGGCATCTTCCTGATCATCACCCTGTCGGTGCTGGTGGCGAACCTGTTCGCGGACCTCATCTACCTGCTGCTGGACCCGCGCACCAGGAAGGAGGGCTGAGCGATGGCACTGCCGACAGCGGATGTCATGCCGATCATCCCGCCAGGTGAGGAACCCGTCCCCGCCGCCAGCAAGAAGCGCCGGCAGCTGCGGTTCCTCGCCAACCGCAAGGCGCTCTTCGGCCTCGGGATCTTCGGCTTCTTCTGCCTGCTCGCGATCTTCGGCCCGATGATCGCGCCGTACGACCCCGGCGAGCGCGGCGCGGACCTGCTCGTCTCGCCCAACGGCGACCACTGGTTCGGCACCACGCACCTCGGCCAGGACCTGTTCAGCCAGATGCTCGACGGCTCGCGCAGCGTCATGCTGGTCGGCATCGTCGCGGGGGTCGTCGCGACCGTGCTCGCGGTGCTGATCGGTGTGACGTCCGGCTACCTGTCCGGGCTCGGCGCGGAGAGCCTCTCCGCGCTGTCCAACGTGTTCCTGGTGATCCCGGCGCTGCCGCTGATCCTCATCATCACGCTGTCGCTGCCGGAAACCGACGACATGACCATCGCGCTGGTCATCGGCTGCACGTCGTGGGCGTGGGGCGCGCGGGTGCTGCGCGCGCAGACACTCTCGTTGCGCCGCAGGGACTACGTCGAGGCGGCCCGCGCGACCGGGGAGTCGACCTGGCGGATCATCGGGTTCGAGATCCTGCCGAACCTGACCGCGGTGATCGCCGCGAGCTTCATCGGCACGGTCATCTTCGCGGTGCTCTCGGAGATCACGCTGGCGTTCATCGGCGTGCCGGGGGTGTCCGAGTGGAACTGGGGCGCGATCCTGTTCTGGGCGCAGAGCCAGCAGGCGCTCGCGCAGGGCGCGTGGTGGTGGTTCGTGCCACCCGGCCTCGCGATCGCGTTGCTGGGCACCGGGTTGGCGCTGCTGAACTTCGGCATCGACGAGTACGTCAACCCGAGGCTGCGCAGCGGCGCCACGACCGTGCGCGGAGTCAAGATGCGGGTCGGCTTCACGCCGGTCCTATCCACCGGCGCTGCCAAGGAGGGCAAGTGAGTGATCCACGGTCAACCTGGGACACCGCCGCCTCAGGGGAACGTGACGCAAACCAGCCACAAGTACGTGACCAGGCCGCACACGCAGGACCCAACGCAACCAACAGGCAAAATTCCGGGGAGGCGGGACTAGCGCCGGTGTTGGAGATCAAGGGCCTCAACGTCAACTACGGCCTCGGCGAGGAGGCCGTGCACGCGGTGCGGGACGTCAACCTGACGTTGCACCGCGGCGAGGTCCTCGGCCTGGCGGGTGAGAGCGGCTCCGGCAAGTCCACGCTGGCGTACGGCATGCTCCGGCTCCTGCCGCCGCCCGGCGTCATCACCGGCGGGCAGGTCATCTACCACCCTCGGGACGGCGAGCCGCTGGACCTGATGACGCTGTCCACCGCGAAGCTGCGCAGGTTCCGCTGGTCGGAGATCTCGATCGTGTTCCAGGGCGCGATGAACTCGCTGAACCCGGTGCACACGGTCGCGACGCAGCTCTGCGACGTGATCGCCGCGCACGAGCCGAGGACCAGCCGCACCGCGCAGCGGGCGCGGGCGCGGGACCTGCTGAAGCTCGTCGGCATCAGCGCCGACCGGCTCGGCAGCTACCCCCACCAGCTCTCCGGCGGGATGCGCCAGCGCGTGATGATCGCGATGGCGCTCGCGCTGGAGCCACGCGTGGTGGTGATGGACGAGCCGACCACCGCGCTGGACGTGGTGATGCAGCGGCAGATCCTCGCCCAGCTCGTGGAGCTGCGGGAGCGGATCGGCTTCTCGGTCCTGTTCATCACCCACGACCTGTCGCTGCTGGTCGAGTTCTCCGACCGGATCGCGATCATGTACGGCGGCGGCATCGTGGAGTCCGCGCCGGCCGCCGACCTCTACCGGGACTCGCTGCACCCCTACAGCGACGGTCTACTGCACTCCTTCCCCGCACTGCGCGGTCCGCGCCGGGAGCTGACCGGCATCCCCGGCTCGCCGCCCGACCTGCGCGCCATGCCGACCGGCTGCGCGTTCCATCCCCGCTGTCCCAAGGCATTCGAGCCGTGCGCCGATCGAGTGCCGCTACTCGAGGCGCCGAGCACACGGCCGGCGGAGGACCGGACCGTCGCCTGCTGGCTGCACGCCGTCGAGCGGACGAGCGCCGTCAGCGGCTGAACCGCACACCCGAGTAACGGAGGATGGATCTTGGATACGACTGTGACACTGGAGTCGACCGACGAGGCGCAGCTGATCGCGAGCCTGCCGACGGACTTCAGGTGGGGGGTGGCGACGTCGGCCTACCAGATCGAGGGGGCCCACGCCGAGGACGGCCGCGGTCTGTCCATCTGGGACACCTACTGCCGGACGCCGGGCATGGTGGAGGGCGGCGAGAACGGTGACGTCGCCTGCGACCACTACCACCGGATGCCGCAGGACGTCGCGCTGATCTCCTCGCTGGGCGTCGACGTCTACCGGTTCTCCGTCGCCTGGCCGAGGATCCAGGCGGACGGCACGGGTCCGGCCAACGAGAAGGGCCTCGGCTTCTACGACCGGCTGGTCGACGAGCTGCTCCAGGCCGGCGTGGACCCGTGGGTCACGCTGTACCACTGGGACCTGCCGCAGGCGCTGGAGGACGCGGGCGGCTGGCCGGAGCGGGACACGGCCTACCGGTTCGCCGACTACGCGATGCTCGTGTTCGACCGCCTCCAGGACCGGGTGCGGACGTGGACCACGCTGAACGAGCCGTGGTGCTCTGCGATGCTCGGCTACTACGAGGGCCGCCAGGCGCCTGGCCGGCGGAACTTCGCCGACGCCATGGACGCCGTGCACCACCTGCTGCTCGGCCACGGCCTTGCCGCACAACGGATGCGGGCGGCGGCG
>Ga0272482_10000464_pt1 | contig 12666 bp, 6 predicted proteins | sample RVTome_8_FD_192427 | JGI IMG/M metagenome (GOLD analysis project Ga0272482, IMG submission 192427) | Soil microbial communities from uranium-contaminated site in the Upper Colorado River Basin, Wyoming, United States - RVT160D0 (version 2) ...
ACCGGTGGTGGCGACGGTGGGCACGATCGGCCAGCTGCCCGACGGCCACGGGCCGGCGGCCGCGTCGGCCTGGTCGTCCTCGGGCCCGGGCGGTGGCCCGCCGGGCAGCGGGCCCCCGTGCCGGAAGGCGGGCCGATCGGCGCCGGCGGGGCCCGGCCGGCGGGGCCCGGGGCGACCGGCACCGGCGCTCGGACGGGACTCGCCCGCCGTCGGGCGCCACAGATCGGGGAGCGGCTCGTCGTCGACGTCGTCGAGATCGGCGCCCACGCCCGCGCTTGCAGCCGGGATCGGCTCGCCGGGGTCGCCGTGGGCGGGCTGGCGGTACGACCGGGCACGCTCCTCGGCGAAGTGGTCCCAGCCGGGCTCGTGGGCCCCGGGGCCGGGCTCGTCGTCGGGATCGGGGGCACCGGGTTCGGTCCCCGGCCGCCACAGCGACGGCGTCTCCTCCTCGACCAGGTCCTCCCAGTCGACGGCCTCCCGCTCGGGCGGAGCCGGCACGGGGGCGCCGGTGGCGTCGTCCCACTCGGTGACGGCCCGGCGCACCTCGGCCGTGTCGCGCCGCGAGGGGCGCGGCGGCTCGGGCGGGGCCTGGCGGCCGACGGTGCCCGGGCCATGGCTCGGGGCCGAGGCCGGGGCTGGGGCTGGGCCGCGGTCCCCCGGGCGCTTGCGGCGGCCCATGCGGCGCAGGGGCATCTCGTCGACCTCGCGGGGCCCCGGCCAGCCCTCGTCGGCCTCGAGGGGCTCGTGCCAACCCTCGTCGGCGTAGCGCCCACCGGGCGGCGGCCACTCGCCCGACAGCGAGTCGTCGGTCACGGTCTCGCCGCCCTGGCGGGCGGAGGAAGGCCACTCGCCCGACAGCGACGAGTCGGTGCCCCACTCCCCCGACGGCGAGTCGACCCGGGCCGCCGGGGCCAGGGGCTCGTGAGGGTCGTAGGGGTCCACGGGCTCGGGCTCCGGCCGTGGCAGGGCCGGTACCTCGGGCCGGCTGACGTCGCGCAGGCCCGCGCCGTGGCCGGCGAAGCCGGCGCCCCGCCCCCCGAACTCGGGGGCGACGCCGGCGCTGTGGCGGGCGGCCGGCGCCGGGGCCGAGGCCGGCGCCACCAGGGCGGCCGCCGCGGCGCGGCGCTCGGCCTGGCGCTGGGTGACCGGCATGCGCAGGCGGGCGGCCTCGGGCACGGCCTCCTCGCGGACGGGCACGGGCTCGGGCCGGTTGCGGGTCCACTCCTCCCGGGAGACGCCACCGACGATGCGGCCGTCGGCCATGTTGAGGATGCGGTCGCCGTAGCGGGTCATGCGGGCGTCGTGGGTCACGACGATGGCGGCCGCGCCCCGGTTCTTCACCTCGGAGACGATCAGCTCCATCACCTGCTGGCCCAGGTCGGAGTCGAGCGCCGAGGTCGGCTCGTCGATCAGCACCAGCTCGGGAGCGTTCATGAGCGCCCGGCCGATGGCCACGCGCTGGCGCTCGCCGCCGGAGAGCTGCGAGGGCAGGTTGTTGAGCCGGCCACCCAGGCCCAGCTCCTCCAGGAGCCGGTCGGCACGGCGCTTGGCCTCGCCCCGCCGCCGCCGGGCCAGCTCGGCCACCACCAGCAGGTTCTCGCGGGCGGTGAGGAACGGCACCAGGTTCACGGCCTGGAAGATGAAGCCCACCCGCTCGCGGCGGAACGACGTGAGCCGCCGGGCCGACAGGCGGGTGATGTCCTCACCGGCCACGACCACGCGGCCGGTGGTCGTCGACAGCAGGCCGCCGGCGATCGACAGCAGCGTGGTCTTGCCCGACCCGGAGGGGCCCAGCAGGGTCACGACCTCGTCGGCGGCCACGTCGAGGTCCACCTGGTCGAGGGCGACCAGCTCGGCCCCACCGACCTCGTAGACCTTGGAGACCCCGATCAGCTCCAGTGCGTCACTCGGCATGGCAGTAGGTCCCGTCCGTCCTGTCCGTCCTCAACCGATGGCGTCCGCTGGGTCGACGCGCACGACGCGTCGCAGGGACAGAGCACTTCCCACGACGGCCGCCACCCGCAGCGCCACCGCCGTCTCGATGAACCGCGCCATGCGCATCTCCGTGGGGAGGTCGATGGGGAGGCTGGTCAACCCCCACGTGACCAGCGCCGCCACGTACAGCGCCAGGTCGGTGATGAACACCACCTGCGCCACCATGCCGAAGAAGATCTGGCCCGACGAGGCCCCCAGCGCCTTCATCACTGCGTACAAGGGTGCCCGCTCGAGCGTCACGAACGACAGGAACAGCCCCACCACCACCAGCGCCACCACCAGGGTGACGATCCGGATGTACCCGAACGTCGAGGCCTGCTGCTCCACGCCCGGCATCGCGGCGATGGCGGCCGAGCGCGTCATGGTCTGGGTCTCCCCGGAGGTCGCCGCGTCGATGGCGTCGGCCACGTCGCCGGTATCGGCGTCGGGCGTCAGCGTGACCAGCAGCGCCTGGGAGGCCGCGGTGCGCACGGTGCTGCCGTCGTCGCTGGGCTGCTGCCCGTAGGCGGCGAGCCAGGTCGTCTTGTCGACCACCAGGCCCCCGGAGAACAGCAGGTTGGTGCCTCGCGTGAAGCCGATCACGCGCACCGGCACCCGGAAGGGGCCGAGGGTGATCTCGCTGCCCTCCCTGATGCCCGCCCGGTCCTGGAGCGACGAGTCGGCGTAGGCCTCGCCGGGCCCGGGCACCTCGGCGCCGATCTCGTCGTCGGAGGCGAGGACGGCGAACCCGACCGGCTCGTTGCTGCCGTCCACCTTGCCGCTGAACAGGGCGACGTCGAAGGTGGCGACGGTGTCGACGCCCGCCACCCCCGACACGCCGGCCCGCACCGAGGGCTCGATGCGGGACCGGAGGATCACGCCGTTGGCGTCGCGGGCGTAGACGACGAGGTCGGCCCGGGCGTTGCGCATGGCGGCGGTGGCGTCGCCCACCACGCCGTCGAGGATGGCGCTCGGGTACAGCAGCAGCAGGGCCAGCAGCACCAGCGTGCCCACCGGCACGGCGAACGACTTGGGCCGCCGGAACAGCTCCCGCCAGGCCAGCCTCATCCCAGGCCTCCCAGCGAGGGCCGGCCCACGACGTCGTAGGGGTCGGCCTTGAGCAGGCGCCGCAGCGGCGGGATGGCGCCCAGCAGCGCCACGGCCAGCGCGGGCACCGCGGTGCTGAGGATGACGACCGGGTCGACCTTCACCGACACCGTCGAGCCCAGCAGGGGCGCCGACACCAGCATCAGCAGCGTGCCGATGGCCAGTCCGCCGGCCGTCACCACCGCCACCTGGTAGAGCAGGCAGCGGACCAGGTAGTTGCCCCGGGCGCCCACGGCCCGCAGCAGCGTTGTCGACGACTCCTTCTGCAGGGTCATCGTGAGGAAGAAGAAGGCGATCACCACCGCGACCACCAGGTAGCCCAGCGCCATGACCGCGGTGAACGCCAGCTGCACGGCGTCGCGGCCGGGGATGAGGTCGGCGGCGTCCTCGCGGGTGAGGGCCTCCAGCTGGGGGAACTGCTCGTTGAGCCGTTCGGTGAGCTCGCCGGGGTCGACGCCAGGGTCGGGCTGCACCGCCAGGGCCGACGGCAGCACGAACGGGATGTCGGGGGCCGCGGCGGCCACCAGCTCCAGGTAGGTGTCCCACGGCGTCCACATGGTGGTGCCGACGTTGAAGCGCCCGCCCTCGGTGAGGCCGACCACCCGCATCTCCCGGTCACCGGGCTCGACCACGATCGTCTCGCCCACGCCGTAGTAGCCCGCGGCGTCCTCGGCGCTGGCCACCAGCTCGTCGACGTCCTGGGGGAGCCGCCCCTGGACCAGGTTCATCGGCGCCCCGGGCTTGCCGGGCCGGTAGCCGATGAACGAGGCGTTGACCCGCTCGTCGCTGTCGGGGGTCCGGAAGCTGAGCAGCGTGATGGCCATCTCGCCGCTGTCGGCCACGCCGTCGGCCGCGGCCACCTCGTCGATCTGCTGCTGGGTGACCAGGCTCCCGGCGAAGGATCGCTGGGCCTCCCGGGCGTAGACCAGCACGGGCCCCGTCTGGTGCCGGAGCGCGCCGGACATCCCGTCCAGCACCGCCGCCAACAACGCCTGTTGGAACAGCAGCACGAAGACGAGGAGACCCGCTCCGAGCGTGAGGAACCCGAAGCGGGTCTTCGACCGACCCAGCTCGGCCGTGGCGAAGAGCATGCGGGGCAGCTACGACCTCCCTTGTCCGGACGACGCATGCGCGAACGCAGCGGCGATCAGCTCGGGTGCGCAGCGGGCCACCGTGACCTGGTGGGGCCGCAGGTGCTCGGTTCCGCCCTGCCCGAAGGCGGCGGCGATCTCGTCGAACATCACCGCCGTGCCGTCGGCGACCTGGATGAGGCCCATGCCGCCGGCCTGGAAGATGGCGGCCAGGGCGTCGGACACCATCCCCGCCTCCGAGGACCACGGGCCCCAGTCGAGGGCGAAGATGCTGTCGGCGACGTCGTGGTTGGCGGCGGCCATGGCGTCGAGGGCGTCGTTGGCGGCGGCGTAGTCGGCCTGGCCGCGGTTGCCGCACACCCCGGCGGTGCTCCCGAAGAACACCACGAACCGGGGGCGGACCCGGCCCTCGCCGACGGCCCGGCGGATGGCCCGCAGCAGCGTGCGGGCGCCCTCGACCTTGGTGGTGAACACCCGCTCGAAGGCCTCGGGCACCTTGTCGACGATGAAGTGGTCGTCGAGGATGCCGGCCCCGTGGACCACGGCGTCGAGCCGTCCGTGGCGGGCGTAGACCGACGCCACCACCGCCTCGAGCCCGGACGGGTCCCGCACGTCGACCTGGTGGTAGGTCACCGACGACCCGGCGGCCGACAGCGCCGCCAGCGTCGCGGAGGCCTCCCGGCCGGCCAGGATGCGGTCGCACTCCTTCTCGATCGCCTTGGGCTCCCGCAGGCCGGAGCGGATCAACGCCGCCCGCAGGCTCATGCGGTCGTTGCAGGCGGCCAGGTCGGGCGACTCGTCGCCCTCGGGCAGCGCCGAGCGGCCCACCAGCTCGACCGTGCAGCCCGAGCGCTGGGCCAGCGCCACCGCCACCCGGGCGGTGATGCCCCGGGCGCCACCGGTGAGCAGCACCACCGAGTCGGGCGTGAGCGGCAGCTCGGTGCCGGTGGGCGTGTCGGGCCGCACCCCGATGCGCGAGCCACGGCGGACACCCCGGCGCCACGCCACCTCGACGGGGCCGTAGCGCTGGCCGATCTCGTCGGCCAGCAGGCGGGCCAGGTCGGCGGCGGTCTCGTCGGGGTCGAGGTCGACCAGGCCGATGCGCCGGTCGAGGTACTCGAGGGCCGCCGTCTTGACCATGCCGCGCACGCCGGCGGCCACCGGCAGGGCGTCGGGCAGCGGGTCGTCGCCGATGGCCCGCAGCGGCGAGGGCGGGTCGATGCCCAGGCCGCCGCCCAGCGGGGTGACCACCAGGATCTCGCTGCCCGTCTCCAGCAGCAGCTCGCGGACCCGGGTGTAGAGGTCGGGGATCTCGACCACCGGGCCCTCGCCCTGGGCGGCGTCGACCAGGTCGGCCATCACCACCAGCTGGGCTTCCGCCTCGGGGCGGCCGGCCACCAGCTCGGCGGCCGCGCCCCGGCGGTTGAGCTCCTCGACCAGGGCCCGGGCGATGGCCGAGGTCCCGTTCACGGCGACGGCCAGGCCGGCGACGTCGCGCTCCGGGCCGAGCGGCTGGTCGTCGAGGGTGACCACGAACCGGTTGGCCCCGGACGGGATGCCGTCCTCGGGGGCCTCGGGCTCGGCCAGGATCTCGCCCTCGGGTGCGGGCGCCGCGGCGACCGGTTGTGGCGCCTCGGCCGGGGCCTCGCCGCCGAGCAGGGCCTCGTGCTCGTAGAGGAAGGCGACGATGCCACGGAGCGTCTTGCGGGAGGCCAGCTCGGCCACCAGATCCTCGAACGCGTCCAGGTTGCCGTCGTCGGACATCCCGATCTCATCGGCCAGCTCCGAGAGGATCTCCAGCCGCTTGATCGAGTCGATCGACAGGTCGGCCTCGACGTCGAGGTCCGGGCCCAGCATGTCCTCCGGGTAACCGGTCCGGCCCGAAACGATCGCCGTCAGCCGGGCCAGCATCTCCTCCCGCGACGGGAGGGCCTTGGCGGCAGCAGGGGCCGGGGCGGCCGGCGCCGCCGCGGCGGGGGCCAGGGCCGGAGCCGCCGCCGGAGCCGGGGCCGGCAGGCCGGCCGGCACGGCCGGGGCCGACTGGAAGCTGGGGACCGCCACGGTCCCCGGCGCCACGCCGAGGTGGTTCAGCACCAGCTGGTGGCCGGCGCTGATGATCTGCTGGGCGGCGCGGAAGTACTCCACCAACACTTGGTCGTTCGGCGGGGCGGCACCGTTCCCGTTGCCGTTGCCGTTGCCGTTGCCGTTGCCCTGGGCGGGGGCCATCACTACCTCCGGGACGGTCGTCGCGGGCTTGAGGGCGCCGGGCACGGTCTGCCCGTCGGCGGTGCGGACGAGGGCGCCGTTGACCGTCCACCCCGCGGGGCGGCCGGGCTTCGACCAGCGGGTCGGCTCGACGCCGCGACCCTCGAACAGCTCGGCCACGTCGACCGCCACACCGGTGACGGCCAGGCGGCCGAGGGCGTGGAGGAGCCCCACCACGCCGCTCTCGCCGGGCCGGTCGGTGGCCACGGCCAGGTGCGGCCGATCGCCCAGGATCTTGTCGACGCAGCCGGTGAGCGTGCGGCCGGGACCGACCTCCACGAACACCCGGGCGCCCGCTTCGTACATGGCGCGCACCTCGTCGGTGAAGCGCACGCCGTTGGCCACCTGGGCCGACAGCAGCTCGCGGAGCTTGCCGGCGTCGGCCGGGTAGAGGTCGGTGCTCAGGTTGCTGTAGACGGGCAGGGCGGGCGCCGAGATGGCGGCCTGCTCCAGCCGGGCCCGCAGGGTGTCGGCCGCGGCCGCCACCACCGGGCTGTGGAACGCGCAGGCCACCGGGAGCCGGCGGTGCGTGACCTTGGCCTCCTTGAGGCGGTCCTGCGCCTCCTCGATCGCCGGCGTCGGGCCGGCCACGACCAGCTGCTCGGGGTGGTTGTCGTTGGCCACGACAACATCCACGCCCTCGAGCAGCTCGTCGAGCCGGTCACGCGACGCCGACACCGCGACCATGCCCCCGGGATCCCCGTCGGGCACCGCGGCGACCATCGCCTCCCCGCGGGCCTCGCTCAGCTCGAGCAGGGTCCGCTCGTCGTAGGCACCGGCCGCGCACAGGGCGACCAGCTCGCCGTAGCTGTGGCCGGCCAGCATGTCGGGCTGCACGCCGAAGCGGGCCAGCACCCGGGCCGCCACCAGGTCGGCGACGCCCAGCGAGGGCTGGGCGACACGGGTGTCGGTGACGGCCTCGGTCTGCGCGGCCTTGGCCTCGGCGCCGAACGCCGCGGGCGGCAGCATGCGGGTGGCCCACCTGTCGCCCAGGGTGAGCAGCTCCCGGGTCTCGGGGAAGCCGACCAGCAGGTCGGCGGCCATGCCGGGCCGCTGGCTGCCCTGGCCCGGGAACAGGAAGGCGACCTGCGGTGCCCGCCCGTCGCCGTTGGGCGCGAGCTCGGGCTCGGCGGCGTAGACGCCCGGGGCCTTGGCGCCCGAGCGGGCGGCGGCCACCTTGGCGCGCAGGTCGTCGGCGTCGCCGGCCACGATCGACAGCCGGACCGGGCCGCGCCCGGTGGCCGACACGGCGGCGGCGATGTCGCGGAAGCGCCAGGCGTGGCGCTCGGCGCCGGGTTCGTCGAGGCGGGCGGCCAGGCCGTCGAGGGCCTTGGTCACCGACGCCTCGTCGCCCCGGAACAGGAACAGCTCGGCGGGCCAGGCGTCGACCGACCGGTCGGGCACATCGTTGTCGGCGTGCGACTCGATGATCACGTGGAAGTTGGTGCCGCCGAAGCCGAAGGCGCTGACGCCGGCCACCCGGCGGTCGTCGGTCCACGGCCGCGGCTCGTCGAGGAACACGAAGGGGCTGGTCTCGCCGTCCCACGCCTGGTTGGGCTGCTGGACGTTGAGCGTGGGCGGCAGCACGCCGTGGTAGACGGACTTGGCGGCCTTGATGAGGCCGGCCAGCCCGGCGGCGCACTTCGTGTGGCCGACGTTCGACTTCACCGACCCCACCACGCACTGGCCGGGGCCCATCCCGGCCTGGGTGAACACCTGGGTGAGGGTCGACAGCTCGGTGCGGTCGCCCACCACCGTGCCGGTGCCGTGGGCCTCGACCAGGCCGACGTCCTTCGGGTCGATGCGCGCCTGGGCGAAGGCCCGGTGCAGCGCCCGCTCCTGGCCCTCCTGGCGGGGCGCGGTCAGGCCCAGGCTGCGGCCGTCCGACGAGGCGCCCACCGCCTTGATCACCGCGTACACCCGGTCGCCGTCGCGCTCGGCGTCGGCCAGGCGCTTGAGGACCACGCAGGCCACGCCCTCGCCGAGGGCGATGCCGTCGGCCGAGCTGTCGAACGTGCGGCACTGGCCGGTGGTCGACAGGGCGTGGACGCTGGTGAACAGCAGGAAGTCCTGGATGCCGTTGTGGAGGTCGGCACCGCCGCACAGCACGACGTCGCTGGTGCCGGCGGCCAGCTCGCTGCAGGCCACGTCGACGGCGGCCAGCGACGAGGCGCAGGCGGCGTCGACGGTGAGGTTGCGGCCGCCCAGGTCGAGGCGGTTGGCGATGCGGCCGGCGACCACGTTGGGCAGCAGTCCGGCGAAGCTGTCCTCGGTGGTCCGGGGCAGCCAGGCGTCGAGCTCGGGCGGGATCTCGCCCAGGTACGAGGGGAACATGGCGCGGAACCCGGAGGCGGCCGACTGGTCGGTGCTGCCCTCGGTGCCGAACACCACCGACGTGCGCTCGCGGTCGAACGGCCGGCTCTCGTAGCCGGCGTCGCGGAGGGCGTCGGCGGCGATCTTGAGGCTGAGCAGCTGGACCGGCTCGATGGCGGCCAGCGACGCCGGCGGGATGCCGTAGGCCAGGGCGTCGAAGGCGATGTCGGACAGGAAGCCGCCCCACTTGGAGGCGCTGCCGTCCCGCTGGCTGGCGGTCTGGTGGTCCCACTCGGGATCGAAGTAGGTGTCGATGTCCCAGCGCTCGGGCGGCACCTCGATGATCGAGTTCACGCCCTCGACGACGTTGCGCCAGAAGTCGTCGACGTCGTCGGCGCCGGGCATGAGCGCCGACATGCCGACGATGGCGACGTCGAGGGGCTGGAGCTCGGGACGGGCGTCGAGCAGGCGGGCGACGCCGCTGCCCTCCAGCGCGTCGGCGACGGACGCGAGGTGCGCGGTGGCGCCCGCGGTGACGGCCTCGTGGAGGTCGTGGACCGTCGTGCGCTCGCGGCGCAGCGTCGCGACGTCCCCGATCATGAACATCCCCTCGTCGCGCTGCTCGTCACGGTCGACCGTGACGATCTGGTCACCGTCGCGCTTCAAACCCTTCGATGCAACGCGCAAACGCCCCAGGTTGAGACCTTCCAGCTCGGCCCACACCACCTGGTGGTCGGCGCCCTCGTCGAGGAGGCGGCGCCGGGTCTGCTCGAACGTGTCGACGAACGGCGACTCGGCGCAGCGGGTGGCGTGGCCGGGGCCCGACTCCAGCAGCGCGGTGCGCTCGCAGGCCAGCGCCTGGGACTGGAACTCGTCGCCGATGGCCCCCGCGGCCACGGCCTCCTCGGTGAACAGGTAGGCGGTGCCCATCAGCACGCCCACCCGGGCGCCCTGGGCGGCGAGCGGGCCGGCGAGCGCCGCCACCATGGCGGCCGAGCGCTCGTCGTGGATGCCGCCCGCGAACAGCACCTCGACCTCGTCGAGCCGGTTGCCCGACTGGGCCGCCCACTCGGTGAGCACCTCGAGCTGCGACTCCCACAGGGCGTAGCTCGACCGGGGGCCGACGTGGCCACCGCACTCGAAGCCCTCGAACACGAACCGGCGGGCGCCGTCCTTGAGGAACCGCTCCAGCAGGCCGGGGGCGGGCACGTGCAGGAACGTGCGGATGCCCACCTCCTCCAGGGTCACGGCCTGCGACGGGCGGCCGCCGGCGATGAGCGCCAGGGGCGGCTGCACGTCGCGGATCACGGCCAGCTGCTCGTCGCGCAGCTCCTTGGGCACGAAGCCCAGCACGCCGACGCCCCATGGCCGGTCGCCCAGCAGCTCCTTGGCCTCTTCCAGGAGGGGGCGGACCTCGGTCTCGCCCCGCAGCAGGGCCAGGGCCAGGAACGGCATGCCGCCGCCCTCGGCGACGGCCCCGGCGAAGGCGGCCCGGTCGGACACGCGGGTCATCGGGCCCTGCACCACCGGGTACGGGGTGCCGAGCGACGGGGACACGCCGTGGCCGGGCTTGAGCGGCTCGACGGCCCGGGCCGCGGCGACGTGGTCGTCGATCTCGCGGCGCAGGGCGGTGACCATGCGGCCGACGGTGCCGTAGGTGCGGGCGAAGCGGGCGGCGAAGGCCGCGTCCTGGCCGGCGGGCAGCGCCTCGTCGGCGAGGCCGGCGGCGCCGATGCGACCGGCGAGGTCGTCGGCGGTGGTGCGGCCGTCCAGCTTGGCGACCCACAGGTCGGGCCGGTTGAAGAGGCGGATGCCGGCGACGACGCGGGTCTCGCTGCCGTCCATGGCGGCGATCGCCTGGCGGACGTCGCGGGGCAGGGCCGACTGGGCCTCCCGCAGCAGCGCCACCTGGGCGTCGAGCACGACACCGGTGGCGCCGCCCACCACGGCCGCGGCCGCGGTGTGGCGCCCGATACCGCCCTGCACCCACAGGGGGAGGCCGGCCGCCTCGGCGATCTCCCTCACCTGCTGCGCCAGCACGAAGGCCCCGGTGGTGCCCACCCGGCCGCCGCTCTCGGCGCCCCGGGCCACCAGGCCGTCGGCCCCGGCGGCGATGGCCTCGCGGGCCTCGTCGGCCGAGCGGACCTCGACCACGATCCGGCGGGCGGCGGCAGCCTTGGCGGCCTTGGCCTTCTTGCCCTTGGCCGCCTTGGCGTCGGCGGCCGGCGGCGCGGACCGCCAGGCCACCACCAGCGACGCGTCCTCGACCACCACGGTGTCGACGGCGACCGGCAGGTCGGACGGCGTCAGCCGGCACTCGGCGCCGGCCCGCACCCCGAAGGGGGCGTCGGTCCGGTCGGTGACGGTGGCGAGGGCCAGACGGGCCCCATCGGCCCCGCGGCCCAGGTCGAGAACCCCATACGCCCCGGCCCGAGCGGCCGCGACCACGACTTTCGGCGCCGGTTGATGGAACGGGGTCTCTACCCAGACCAGATCTCGCTCACGGGCGCGCTGAACTTCGCTACGCACGAGTTCCCCCCTGTTCACTACTCCCCAGCAGAAACGTGCCCCATTATGAGACAACTGGCCTCTCTGTGCCAGAAATATTGACTTGCCTACGCACCAACAACTCGTTTGCTGACTCTTACGCGCTGACGGTCGGGACCGGCGGCGGGCCGTAGGGTCTACGGCATGGATCGTGCCGCTGCACTGGACTTCATAGGCCAAAACCACCGGGGCGTGCTGGCCACGACCCGGGCCGACGGGACGCCGCAGATGTCGCCGGTGACGGCGGGCATCGACGACGAGGGCCACGTGGTGATCTCCAGCCGCGAGACCGCCTACAAGGTGCGCCACCTCCGGGCCCTGCCCTACGCCTCCTACTGCGGGTTCGTCGACGGGTTCTTCGGCGAGTGGGTGCAGGTCGAGGGGCCGGTCGAGGTCCTGGAGCTGCCCGACGCCATGGAGCCGCTGGTCGAGTACTACCGCCGCATCCGCGGCGAGCACCCCGACTGGCAGGAGTACCGCGCCGTGATGGAACAGGAGCGCCGCGTCCTCCTCCGCCTCACCATCGAACGCGCCGGCCCCACCGTCTCCGGCTGACCCCCGTCAACCCCCCGGACGTCGCCCAGCCCTTCTCCAACCACTCGCCCACCATCGTCGCCGGCGAGATCTGGATGGATGTCGGCCCGCCGTCCAACCAGGGCATCGACGCCGACCTCGCCCTCGACGACGACCACCTCAACGTCACCCCCAGCGGTCCCGGGACCGGAGCCGGGTGGCTGCTGGCGTTCGACCGGGACGGTTGCGGTCAGGCGTCCTGCTCCCCGGCGTGGGCCGTGCCGGTCGGCGGGCAGGGCCGGGCGCCGACGGTGGCCGGCGACCTGACCGGCTCCGGGGGGGGTCAGTCCCGGTCGTGGTGGCAGACGGCCTCGAGCATGAAGCCGTGGGGGTCGAGCCAGAACGTGGCGTAGTAGTGGCCGCCGTACTGGGGCCAGGGCTGCGGCTCGTGCAGCACCTCATCGCCCAGATCTCGGACCAGGTCGTGGACGGCGTGGACCGCGGAGCGGGTCCGCACCATGAGCATGAGCCGGTCGTAGTACGCCTTGGCCGCCACCAGGTCCGGCACGGCGATCCCCAGGTGCCCGAGCATCCCCGCAGTCTGCGCCGCCGGAGGCGCGCGCACTTTCGGTACGCAACGTGCGCATCCTGTCCAGGCATGGGGCAGGAGCCAGCAGTACCGCTCGGGCGGATCGCGCGGCGGCGCCGGGCGCAACGGCGGGCCAAGACGCTCATGGCGGCGACCGTGGTGGTCGCGGTGCTGTGGGCGGTGACCCGGGGCGAGGACACCCCGCCCGAGGGCGTGGGGCCCGACGATGTCGTGGCCGACTTCTTCGACGCGCAGCGTCGCGGCGAC
>Ga0272482_10000465_pt1 | contig 12649 bp, 7 predicted proteins | sample RVTome_8_FD_192427 | JGI IMG/M metagenome (GOLD analysis project Ga0272482, IMG submission 192427) | Soil microbial communities from uranium-contaminated site in the Upper Colorado River Basin, Wyoming, United States - RVT160D0 (version 2) ...
CGCCGACCAGGTGGTCGTGTGCGCGGGCGCCGTCCAGACCCCCGCCCTGCTGCAGCGGTCGGGCATCCGGCGCAACATCGGGTCCGGGCTCAAGCTGCACCCCACGGTGAAGATCGCCGCCCGCTTCCCGCACCCGGTCGACCACGGCGACGTGCCCATGCACCGGGTCACCGAGTTCGCCCCCCACCTGACGATCGGCGGGTCGGCCAGCCGCAAGGGCCAGATCGCCATGGCCCTGGCCGAGGCCACCCACGACATCGACGACGCCATGGCCGACTGGGAGAACATCTCCGTCTACTACGCGGCCATCCGCAGCGAGGGCTCGGGCCGGGTGCGGGCCGTGCCGGGCCTGAAGGCGCCGCTCATCACCTACAAGCTCACCGACGCCGACATGAGCCGCCTGGCCCGCGGCCTCGTCCACCTGGGCGAGGTGCTGCTGGCGGCGGGCGCCGTCGAGCTGTACCCCTCGCTGGCGGGCGGCCCGGTCGCCCGGGGGCTCGACGACATCGGCCAATGGTGGGACCGGGCCACCCGGGCCAACACCAACCTGATGACCGTGCACCTCACGTCGACGGTCCGCATGGGCAACGACCGCTCGCTCACCGGCACCGACAGCTACGGCCGGGTGTGGGACCACGAGAACCTGCACGTCAACGACGCGTCGCTGCTGCCCGACGCCCCGGGGGTCAACCCCCAGGCCGCCATCATGACCATCGCGTCCCGCAACACGGAGCACCTGATCTCCTCCTTATGAGCTCGTCCTCTGACAATCCGACAGCAGTGGTCACCGGGGCCTCCGGGTGGCTGGGGCAGAACCTCGTGCGCACCCTGGCGCCCACCCGTGAGCGGGTCCGCTGCCTGGTGCCCGACGCCGACAGCGGGCCGCCGCTGGAGCTGATCGCCCCCTCGGTCGAGACCGTGGTGGGCGACGTGCGCGACCCCGCCACCGTCGACCGCCTCTTCGCCGAGGTCGGCTCGGCCGCCTCCGTGTTCCACGCCGCCGCCGTGATCCACCCGGCCAAGTCGACCCGCGAGTTCTTCGACGTCAACGTGGGCGGCACCCAGATGGTCCTCGACCGGGCCCGCCGGGCCGGGGTCGAGCGGGTGGTGCACGTGTCGTCGAACTCGCCCTTCGGCGCCAACCCCACCCCGGACGACCGCTTCGACGAGGACTCCGCCTACCACCCCTACATGGGCTACGGGCAGTCGAAGTGGGAGGCCGAGCAGCTGGTCCGCACCGCCCACGAGCGGGGCGACGTGCCCACCGTGATCGTTCGGGCCCCGTGGTTCTACGGCCCCTACCAGCCGCCCCGGCAGAGCCAGTTCTTCAGCGCCATCCGCAAGGGCCGGTTCCCGCTGGTGGGCGACGGCCGGCAGCGGCGCTCGATGGTCTACACCGACAACCTGGTGCAGGGCCTGCTGTGCGCCGACCGCTCCGCCAAGGCACCGGGCCAGGCCTACTGGATCGCCGACGCCGAGCCCTACGCCATGACCGACATCCTGGCCACGGTCCGGGCGGCGCTCGCGGCCGAGGGCCTCACGCTGTCGGGCCGCGACGCCGGGCTGCCGCTGCCCCGGATCGTGTCCGAGGTGGCCGAGAAGGTCGACGGGTTCCTCCAGGGCAAGGGCCGCTACAGCCAGGCCCTCCACGTGCTGGGCGAGATGAAGGACACGATCGCCTGCGACGTGGGCCGCGCCCGCGACGAGATCGGCTACGACCCGGCCGTGTCGCTGTTCGAGGGCATGCGCACCAGCATCCGCTGGTGCCTCGACCGGGGGGAGCAGATCTGATGGCCGGCCGTACGGTGCTGGTGACCGGGGGTTCCGGGTACTTCGGGTCGATCCTGGTCGAGGACGCCCTGGCCCGGGGCGACGCCGTGCGGGTCCTCGACCTCAACCCGCCCGGCGACGAGCAGCGGGGCCGCGTCGAGTACGTGGCCGGCGACGTGCGCGACCGCGCCACCGTGCGCACCGCCTGCGACGGGGTCGACCTGGTGCTCAACAACGTGGCCCAGGTGCCGCTGGCCAAGGACCGGTCGCTGTTCTGGTCGGTCAACGTGACCGGCACCGCCAACGTGCTGCTGGCCGCCCGCGACGCGGGGGTCGACAAGGTGGTGCACACGTCGTCCAGTGCCATCTTCGGCATCCCCGAGACGAACCCGGTCACCGAGGAGACCCCCGGCCGGCCGCTGGAGGCCTACGGCCGGGCCAAGCTCGAGGCCGAGCACCTGTGCCGCGACGCGGCCGCCAACGGGCTCGACGTGTCGATCGTGCGGCCCCGCACCATCCTCGGCCATGGGCGCCTGGGCATCATCGCCGTGCTGTTCGAGTTCGTCGCCGACGGCGCGCCCCTGTACGTGCTGGGCAGCGGGCACAACCGCTACCAGTTCGTCCACGCCAACGACCTGGCCGACGCCGTCCTACGGGCCGGCGACCGCGAGAAGCCGACCACCTACAACATCGGCGCCACCGAGTTCGGCACCATGCGGGAGCTGCTCCAGGCGCTGGTCGACCACGCCGGCACGGGCTCGCCGCTGCGGTCGCTGCCCGCCGCCCCCGCCAAGATCGGCATGAAGGTGGCCGCCACGCTGGGCGCCGCCCCCTTCGCCCCCTACCACTGGCTGCTCTACGCCGAGTCGCTGTGGTTCGACACCAGCAAGGCGCAGACCGAGCTGGGCTGGAAGTCGCGCTGGTCGAACGTGGCGGCGATCGTCGAGTCCTACGAGTGGTTCCTGGCCCACCGGGCCGACCTCGCCGGCCGGGCCGACGACCACGAGGGCGCCTCGCACCACCAGTCGCCGGTGAAGCTGGGCCTGCTCGACATCCTCAAGCGCCTGCCGTAGCCCGAGACCCACCCGAAACTTTGTCGTCTCTGGTCGCTATGCGACCACCAGGGTCAAAGTTTCGGGTGAGTGGGGTGCTCGTCTAGGCGGCGGCGGTCGCGGTGTCGGGGGCGTCGTGGGTGTCGTCGACGGTGTGGAGCAGGTGGCCCCGGTCGCCGAGGGTCTCGTCACCGGTGGCCTGACCAGCCGTCAGGTACCGAAGGATGGCCCGCCACGGGGTCGTGGCCCCGACCACGAGGAACCCGGTGAGCCACACACCGACGTCGTCGTTGCGGATCTCGATGCCCCATCCCGAGAACACCGAGTAGTCCAGCCATGCAACAGCCCCGATGCCGACGATGAACGCCAGCAGGGAGCGGAACCGCTCGACCACCGCGTCGAGGTCGCAGACGAAGTCCACGACCTTGATGGTGGCCAGGGCGAGGAGCGCGACGATGGCGAAGTCGTACATGTTCAACCTCCTCTTCGCAGGTGCCCCTACCTGGGGTTTTGAGCCTGCGGATCTTTCGTTACCCCTACGACCTGAACGGGCGGGAGCGGTGACGCGACAACTTGGTGCGGTTCGTTACGACTTCCCGCCGTTTGTGTCGGACGGTGCTCGTTCCGTTCGCGGACGTCAGACAGCCGTCAGCCACCGACCCGCAGGACGCTGATCTGGCGGCCGCGGTCATCGCGGTAGCGAACGAGGTCGGGCACGTCGCCCGGGGTCACCGGCAGCCCCCACAGGCCGACGTCGGCGTCGACCACGACGCCCGCCAGGTCGGCCGGCCGACCGTCGTCGAACTCCGGCGCCACCGCCGTGGCCCCTGCCGGGAGGTGGGCGTAGAGCAGCTCGGCGGCCTCCTCGCCCGGGTGGGGCCCCACGGTGCCGGTGGCCCCGCGGGGCGTGGCCGGGTCGGCGCCGGCGGCGATGGCGGGCCCGACGCCGTCGCAGCCCACGTCGACCTCGCCGAGCGTCACGCACAGGCCGTGCTCCGGGGAGTCGGTCACGGTCCACGCCCGACCGTCGGGCATCTCGCCCGCGATCGCCGGCAGGCCCCGGGACCGCACGTCGCGCTCGAAGGCGACGAACGACCCGTCGGGGGCGGTGAGCTGCAGGGTGGTCCAGTCCCCGGCGGGGCCCGCCACCTCGGCGACGCCGTCGTCGACCCAGCGGCTCACCTGGGGGCGGCCCTCCAGGACGTCGAGCAGCAGCGACTCCACCCGGCCCGGGTCGGGGTGGCACCGGTGGGAGTCGGTCGCCAGGCCGTCCACCACCAGTCGCCCCGCCTCCACGGTCCAGCCGTCGGCCCGGAAGGTGCCGCAGGGGGTCGTGCCATCGAGCGTGCCGTCGGGCCGCAGCTCCAGCGAGACGCCGTCGCCGACACCGACCACGATGCTCACCCCGCGCAGGTCCCAGGTACCGGTGGCCGCGGCCACCAGCTCCTCGTCGCGACCGGCCGCCGGGCCGGTGCGGACGTCGTCGGGATCGCCGCCGCGGCGGTCGGCGACCAGCGCCCCGAGCCCCAGCAGCACGACGACGCCGGCGGCGCCGGCCACGGCCCGGGCCCGGCGGCGGGTGCGGCGGCGGCCGGCGACCCGGCGGGCGACATCGTCGGCGGTGAAGCGCACGGCGTCGGGGCCCGCGGCCCGGGTCAGGGTGTCCTCGAGGCTCATCGCACCTTCTCCTCGGTGTCGTCGTCGTCGTCCTCGGCGTCGGCGTCGGCGTCGGCCAGTCCGGACTCCCGGAGGCGGGCCAGTGCCTGGTGGGTGGTCGACTTCACGGTCCCGGGGGCGCAGCCCAGCAGCTCGGCGGTCTCGGCCACCCCGTAGCCCAGGAACCAGCGGGCCACGATCACGGCCCGCTGGCGGGGCGGCAGCGCCCGCACCGCGGCCCGGACGGCGACCGCGGTGCCGTCGTCGGGGTCGACGGTCTCCCGCCCGACCGCCCGGGCCAGCACCCGGCGCTCGATCCGGCGCCGCCGGAACCCCGAGTTGGCCAGGTTCATGGCGGTCCGGAACGTCCAGGCCTCGGGCGACGCCATGCGGCTCACCGCCGGCCACCGCTCCCAGGCGCGGGCCAGCGCCTCCTGGGCCAGCTCCTCGGCCAGGTGCCGGTCGCCGCAGTACAGCGTGAGCGAACCGACGAGCCGGCCGCTCACCCGGTCGCAGAACCGCGCGGGGTCCAGGATGTCCACGGCCCAGGAACGTACGGGAGGCCCGACGGGTTCAGTGGGGCGTTGCGGCAGCTGACTAATGTCGCGCCATCTCCACGGGGACCATCGATGACGTGACCGACGCCGAGGGGGACGCTGCCGCAGGGAGCGGCGACGACGAGGCCACGGTCCCGACCCGAGCGCGCACGGCCCTACTGGTCGTCGGGCTCGTCACCGTCGCGGCCGGGATCCCGCTGGCCGTGGCCCTGGGCGTGCTGCACTCGCCCCGCTGGTACCCGCTGCTCGACCTGGCCCAGACCGAGCTGCGGGTGCGCGACGTGGGCACCGCCGACTCGCCGCTGGTCGGCCTGGCCGGCCGCATCACCGGCGACGACGGCCTCCAGGGCAGCCACCCCGGTCCCCTCAGCTTCTGGGGGCTGGCGCCCTTCTACACCCTGCTGGGCCGCACGGCCTGGGCGATGCAGGGCGCGGCCGTCGCCCTCAACCTGCTGGCCATGGGCATCGCCGTCTGGATCGCCCACCGGCGGGGCGGCCGCTACGCCGCCGTCGGCACCGCGGTGGCCCTGGCCGTGCTCATGCACGCCTACGGCCGCTGGCTCACCGAGCCCTGGAACCCCTACATGCCCATGCTGTGGTGGGTGGTGTTCCTGCTGGCCCTGTGGTCGGTGCTGTGCGACGACCTGCCGACGCTGCCGGTGGCGGTGTTCGCCGGCAGCTTCTGCGCCCAGACCCACATCCCCTACGCAGGGCTGATCTTCGGCATGGGAGGGCTGCTCACGCTGGTGGTGGCCTGGCGGTTCTGGACCCGGAGGAAGGACCCGGAAGCCCAGACTCGCCGGCTGCTGCTGCGCTGGGTGCTGCCCTCCGCAGGGCTGCTGGTGGTGCTGTGGCTGCCGCCGGTGATCGACCAGGTGGTGCACGACCGGGGCAACCTCGAGCTCATCGTCGAGAGCTTCACCCGGGAGGGCAACGAGGAGGCCGGCCTCCGCACCGCCGCCGAGGTCCTGACCGTGAACCTGTCGGTCGAGAACCTGTGGCAGGACCACGGCGACGACAGCACCGCCGCGGTCGACGGCGGCCTCGGCAACCCCTGGGCGCTCCTGCTGCTGGCCACGGCGGCCGGCACCGCGGCGCTGGCCTGGCGCCGGGGCTACCGCGACCTGCTGCAGCTCCACGCCCTGCTGGGGGCGGCCCTGGTGCTGGGCGTGCTCGCCGTCAGCCGGATCTTCGACACCATGTGGTACTACCTGCTCCTGTGGGCTTGGGGGCTCATGGTGCTGGCCCTGCTGACCTCGGTGTGGACCCTGGTCCGCGCCGCCGGCGACACGCTCGCCGCCCGTGACGACGGGGCCGCCCAGCTCGGCCGGCTCGCCCGGGCCGGCACCGTCGCCCTGGTGGTGGCGCTGCTCGGCATCGGCGGCAAGTTCACCTACGACGCCGCCTTCTACGAGCCCCCGGCCTTCGAGGAGACCGAGATCCTGGCCGTGGTCACCCCCGCGCTGGCCCGCGAGCTGCGGTCCGGCGACCTGCCGGGCGGCGGCGAGACGGGCCGCTACCGGCTGCACTGGGGGTCCGACGCGCTGGCCATCGGCTCGCAGGGCTTCGGCCTGCTGCTGGAGCTGGAGCGGCAGGGCTTCGACGTCGGGGTGATCGACAGCATGGGCACCGGCGCGGTCCGGCACCGGGTGCGACCGCCGGACGAGGCCACCGCCCAGATCGAGTACGTGGTGGGCCAGCGCTACGTCGACTGCTGGAGCGAACGGCCCGACGCCGTCGAGGCCGTCTTCCACGAGCCCCGCGACGACGCCGAGCGGGCCGAGTTCGACCGGCTGCACGATGAGGCCGTGGCCGAGCTGGAGGCCGAGGGCCTCGACGACCTCGTCGCCCTGCTCGACCAGAACCTCTTCCAGACCGGCATCCACCCGGACACCCCGGCCGAGGTCGGTAGGAAGGTCACCCGGATGATGGACCTCGGGCTGCCGGTGGCGGTCTTCGTCGTCCCGCCCGGCGCCGTCTGCCTCCCCGCCTGAGCCGCTGGCCCGACCCCTGCCGGGCCTGTACCACCGGTGAACCGGGGCTGACGCGGACCCTCCGGGACCGTGCGTCGTGTCCGCCGCACGGTGCGCGTGACCAGGGGGAACCGGCGGCGGGCCAAGGGCCCCGGCCAGGGGGTATGGAACACGGGTCGGCGCCGGTCGTCAGGTAGTCTGGCGGCGCTCCGGATCGGGGCGCTCCGGGCAACGGCGCCCATCGTCGGCCTTCAGAACCCCCAGGAGACGCGCCGTTGCCGCTCTTCCCCACCCGCGAACTTGATGCCTGTGGCATCGGCTTCGTCGCCGATGGCCAGGGCCGGGTCGCCCGCTCCATCGTCACCGCCGCCCTGCACGGCCTGGCCTGCGTGAAGCACCGCGGCGCGGTCGCCGCCGACGCCCGCACGGCCGACGGCTCCGGGCTGCTCACCCCCCTCCCCCGCGCCATCTTCGGCGAGGGCACGGGCGTGGCCGTCCTCTTCGTCCGGGGTGACGACCCCCGGCCCGCGGTCGACACCGCGGCGAAGGAGGAGGACCTGGTGGTGGTCGAGTGGCGCGACGTGCCGGTCGACCCGACGGCCCTGGGCGACATGGCCCGGGCCTCGGCGCCCCGCATCGTGCAGGTGGTGTTCGAGGACGGGCGCGGCGTGCCCACCGGCCAGGACGAGCGCCGGGCGCTGCGGTTCCGCCGCCGCATCGAGCAGGGCGCCCAGGGCACCTACGTGGCGTCGTGCTCGTTCCGCACGATCGTCTACAAGAGCCTGGCCGCCGCCGACGCCGTGGCCGACTTCTACCCCGACCTGGCCGACGACCGCTTCGCCACCTCGTGGGCCATCTTCCACCAGCGCTTCTCCACCAACACGCTCCCCAGCTGGGAGCGGGCCCAGCCGTTCCGCACGCTGTGCCACAACGGCGAGATCAACGCCCTGTGGGGCAACGAGAACCGGATGAGGGGCCGGGCCGAACTGGGCACCGTCGCCGCCGGCCTGGGCGACGAGGAGCTGTACCGGCCGCTGCTCGACCCCGACGACTCCGACTCCGGCAAGCTCGACACCGCCATCGAGCTGCTGGTCCGGGGCGGGCGCGACATCCGCCACGTGATGGCCATGGCCGTGCCCGAGGCCTGGGAGAACGTGCGCGACGTCGACTCCGACGTCCGCGGCTTCTACCGCTACCACTCGGCCCTGCTCGAGCCGTGGGACGGCCCCGCCGGCCTGGTGTTCACCGACGGCGTCGGCGTCGGCGCCTGCCTCGACCGCAACGGCCTGCGGCCCCTGCGCTACGCCGTGTGCGAGGACGGGTTCATCGCGGTGTGCTCCGAGGTCGGGGCCATCGACCTGAGCGGCCACGGCGGTGTCACCCGGGGCCGGCTCGGCCCCGGCCAGATGCTGTTCGTCGACCCCACCCGCGGCTTCCTCGACAACGAGTCGTGCAAGGAGCGCATCGCGGCCGCCGCGCCCTACGGCCGGTGGGCCTACGAGGGCTTCTACAAGCTGTCGACCGGTGAGCCCTCCCTGGAGGTCCCCGTCGACCTGGCCAACCGCCAGGTCATGCACGGGTACACCAAGGAGGAGCTGGCCATGGTCCTCAAGGAGATGGCCAGCGAGGCCTACGAGCCCACGTTCTCGATGGGCGACGACTCGCCGCTGCCCAACATGGCGCCCCGGGCCCGCCCGGTCAGCCACTACCTGCGCCAGCGCTTCGCCCAGGTCACCAACCCGCCAATCGACCCGCTGCGCGAGAAGGTGGTGATGAGCCTGCGGACCCTGCTGGGGCCCCGCAAGCCGCTGCTCACCGAGATGCCCGACGCCGCCCGCCTGCTGGCGCTGCCGTCGTTCTTCGTCTACCCGTCGGCCATCGCCTACGTCGAGGAGAGCGGCTGCGCCTCCTGGAAGGTGGGCCGGCTCGACGCCTCGTTCCCGGTGGCCGACGGCGCCGACGGCCTGCGGGCGGCGGTCGAGCGGCTGGCGGTCGAGGCCGTGTCCCTGGTCGCGGAGGGCCACGGCACCCTCATCGTCGACGACCAGGCCGCCGGGGCCGACCGTGCCCCCGTCCCGTCGCTGCTGGGCGTGGGGGCCATCCACCAGGCGCTGACCGCGGTCCAGCTGCGGTCCCGCAGCTCGCTGGTGGTGGTGGCCGACGACGTCCGCGACGTCCACGGCGTGGCCGCCCTGCTCGGCTTCGGCGCCGACGCGATCTGCCCCCGCCTGGCCCTGGCCACCATCGCCGACCAGGCCGACCAGAACCGCTACGGCCCGGCCACCAGCCCCGAGGCCCAGCACCGGTTCCAGGCCGCCACGGAGGCGGGCGTGCTGAAGATCCTGTCGAAGATGGGCATCTGCACGGTCGACTCCTATCGGGGCGCCCAGATCTTCGAGGTCGTGGGCCTGGCCCCCGAGGTCGTCGACGTGTGCTTCACCGGCACGCCCAACGTCACCGGCGGCATCGGCTGGGCCGAGCTCGGCGCCGACGTGCTCGCCCGCCACGGCGAGGCGTGGGCCGAGCCCGACGACGCCGACCTGGCGTCGCCCGGCTTCTTCCGGGTCCGCAAGGGCGGCGAGCCCCACAGCAAGGACAAGGACACCGTCCAGGCCCTCAACGACCTGACGCTGGTCCAGGAGGCGCCGCCCGAGGGCGTCACCCGCGAGATGCAGGCCGCCCACGTGCTGCAGTCCGCCATCCGCACCGAGTCGTCCGACCGCTACGACGCCTTCGCCAAGCTGGTGCTGGAGCGGCCCCCCATCGAGCTGCACGACCTCCTGGAGCTGGTCCCGGCCACCGAGCCGGTGCCGCTCGACCAGGTCGAGCCGGCCAGCGAGATCGTCAAGCGGTTCTCCACCGGGGCCATGTCGCACGGGTCGCTGTCCAAGGAGGCCCACGAGACCCTCGCCCAGGCCATGAACCTGATCGGCGCCCGGTCCAACTGCGGCGAGGGCGGCGAGGACCCCTACCGGTACAAGACCCGGGGCCTGGGCCGCGACGACAAGAACTCCCGGATCAAGCAGGTGGCTTCGGGCCGCTTCGGGGTCACCCCCGAGTACCTGGCCCACGCGGACGAGATCCAGATCAAGATGGCCCAGGGCTCCAAGCCCGGCGAGGGCGGCCAGCTGCCCGGGCACAAGGTGTCGAAGGAGATCGCCCGGCTGCGCCACACCCAGCCCGGCGTGGGCCTCATCTCGCCACCGCCCCACCACGACATCTACTCCATCGAGGACCTGGCCCAGCTCATCTTCGACCTCAAGCAGGTCAACGCGGCCGAGGTGTCGGTGAAGCTCGTGGCGGAAGACGGCGTGGGCACCATCGCCGCGGGCTGCGTGAAGGCGCTGGCCGACGTCGTGCACCTGTCGGGCCAGAACGGCGGCACCGGGGCCAGCCCGCTGTCGTCGATCAAGCACGCCGGCCTGCCGTGGGAGATCGGCCTGGCCGACACCCAGCAGTCGCTGGTGGGCAACGGGCTGCGCAGCCGGGTGCGGGTGCGGGTCGACGGCGGGTTCCTCACCGGCCGCCAGGTGATCACCGCCGCCCTCCTGGGTGCCGACGAGTACAGCTTCGGCACCGGGGCCATGATCGCCGAGGGCTGCATCATGCTGCGGGCCTGCCACAACGACACCTGCAAGCCGGGCGTCGCCACCCAGCGCCCCCACCTGCGGGCCAACTTCACCGGCACGCCCGAGGGCGTGGCCGCCTACTTCATGTTCATGGCCGAGGAGGTCCGACGGTTCCTGGCCACCCTGGGCCTGCGCTCGATGGACGAGGCCGTGGGCCGGGTCGACCTGCTGCGCCAGCGGGTCACCGGCAACGACCGGGCCGACACCATGGACCTGTCGGCCCTGCTGGTCGACCCCGTCGATCCCGACAAGCCCGACGAGCCCCGCCGGTTCGTGGAGCGCGTCGACCTGCTCGACCCCCGGTCCGACCTGGGTGACCAGCTACTGGCCGACGCCTACCGCCACATCTGGGACGGCGACCGGGTCGAGCTGTCGTACCGCATCACCAACGCCGACCGGGCCTTCGGGGCCGCGCTATCGGGCGCCCTGGCCCTCGAGTACGGCGACCGGCCGCCCCGCGGGTCGGCCCGGGTCACGCTCACCGGCACCGCCGGGCAGAGCTTCGCCGCGTTCCTCGGCCACGCGGTCGAGCTCGACCTCACCGGCGAGGCCAACGACTACGTGGGCAAGGGCATGGGCGGCGGCCAGGTGGTCATCCGCCCGCCCGAGGACGACATCTCCGACCTGCCGATCCTGGCCGGCAACACGTGCCTCTACGGGGCCACCGGCGGCGAGCTGTTCATCGCCGGCGGGGTGGGCGAGCGCTTCGGCGTCCGCAACTCGGGGGCCACGGCCGTGGTGGAGACGGCCGGCGACCACTGCTGTGAGTACATGACGGGCGGCACCGTGGTGGTGCTGGGCCCGGTGGGCGCCAACCTCGGCGCCGGCATGACCGGCGGCCAGGCGTTCGTGTTCGACGACCGGTTCGAGCGACTGATGAGCCGGCTCAACACCGACCTGGTCGACGCCGTCCGGCCCGACGCCGCCGGCCTCGAGGAGGTCCGCTGGCTGGTCGAGCGGCACGCCGAGCTGACCGGTTCGGCCCGGTCGCAGGCCCTGCTCGACGCCTGGGACGAGGCGGCCGACCACCTGTGGCACATCCTGCCCAAGGACCGGGTGCGCCGCATCGAGGAATCCGCCGCCGAGCGGGTCGTGAACGCCTGACGAACACCGAGTGAACAACCGACCTGCCGGGTACCTTCTCACCGCGGTGACCGGCAGGTCGGCCAACGTTTTCGGTGATCGTTACAAGACTGTTGCTACGGGGGGTTCCAGGGCCGAGTACTCTCGCCTCCCCGATGGCCCTTGCCGCTGCGCCAGAAATCTCGGGGTTTCGCGCCCTTTCTCCGCTGGGATACGGACCGACGAGCACCATCTTCAGCGCCCAGGCCGATGGCCTGGGGCGTTGGGTCGCGCTGACCGTCTACTCCTCGACCCTCCCCAACGAGCGGGCGCAGCGCCGCTTCGCCCGGGCCTTCGAGGTGGCCCGCCGGCTCGGGGCCCACCCCCACGTGGTCACCATGCTGGAGAGCGGCATCACGCCCGACAGGCAGCCCTACGTGGCCACCGAGATCTACGAGCGCGGCACCCTGCAGAGCCGCATCGACGGTCGCTTCCGGATGCCGGTCGACGAGGTGCTGCACATGGGCGTGCAGCTGGCCGGCGCCCTGGAGACCGCGCACCGCGCCGAGGTCGTCCACGGCGGCATCCACCCCGCCCGGGTCCTACTGTCCAACGAGGGCGACCCGGCGCTGGCCGACCTGGGCCTGGTGCCGATGGTCGATCGGGGCGGGCTGGCGGCGCTGGTCAGCCCCATGTCGTTCCACGCCCCGCCCGAGGTGCTGGAGGCGCTGCCGGTCACCCCGGCCACCGACGTCTACGCCCTGGCCTCCACGCTGTACGCGGCGCTGGCCGGCCGGGCCCCCTACCAGCGGGGCGAGGACGACACAACGGCCGCCCTGCTGGTCCGCATCCTCCACGAGGACGTGCCGCCGCTCGACCGCATCGACGCCCCGAAGTCGCTGGAGGAGATCCTGCGCAACGCGCTGCGGTCCGAGCCCGACGACCGGCCC
>Ga0272482_10000466_pt1 | contig 12644 bp, 12 predicted proteins | sample RVTome_8_FD_192427 | JGI IMG/M metagenome (GOLD analysis project Ga0272482, IMG submission 192427) | Soil microbial communities from uranium-contaminated site in the Upper Colorado River Basin, Wyoming, United States - RVT160D0 (version 2) ...
GACGTCCCGGAGGGACCGGCGCCGGTCGACTACGACGAGCTGGTGATCAGCGGGGCCACAGGCCCCGACCTGCCCGACCCGACCCCGCACGACCCCACCTTCCCCGACGACCCCGCGCCCGCCCCGCCCCCGGCCGACGACTTCCACCGGGCCATCGACGACGCCGACCAGGTCGAGACGGCGATGGACGACGTGTTCGAGGGCCCGTCATGAGCGCCGCCGCCACCGCCGCCGCGCCCGCCCCCGCAGCCCCTCCCGGCCCGCCCACGCTCGACGGCGTGATCGGCGAGCTGGTGCGGGTCCTGCGCGCCCTGGACCGCGACGACCTGGTCAACCGGGCCACCGCGGCCGGGGCCCGGCTGCACCGGCCCTCGACGATCGTGTGCGTCGTCGGCGAGTTCAAGCAGGGCAAGAGCTCGCTGGTCAACGGCCTGCTGGGCGCCGAGGTGTGCCCGGTCGACGACGACCTGGCCACCTCCGCCATCACGCTGGTCCGCTTCGGCGAGCACCCGTCGGCCGTCGTGCGCCGCCGGGTCGACGACCAGCCCGTGGCCGAGCAGATCCCGCCCGAGGAGCTCGACGGCTGGGTGTCCGAGGTGGGCAACCCCGGCAACCACAAGCAGGTGGAGCGGGTCGACATCACCGCCCCCAGCGCCATCCTCCGCCAGGGCCTCACCCTGGTCGACACCCCCGGCATGGGCGGCCTGGGCGCCGGTCACGCCGCCGCCACGCTGGCGTTCCTGCCCTTCGCCGACGGCCTGATCTTCGTGTCGGACGCGTCGGCCGAGCTGAGCGCCCCCGAGGTGGCGTTCCTGCGCCGCGCCGTCGAGCTGTGCCCGACCGTGCTGTTCGCCCAGACCAAGACCGACCTCTACCCCGAGTGGGAGCGGATCGTCGACATCAACCGCGGCCACCTGGTGCGGGCCGGGGTCGACATCCCGCTGGTGGCGGTGTCGAGCGTGCTGCGCAGCGAGGCCCTGGCCCGCCGCGACCGCCGGCTCAACGCCCTCAGCCGCTTCCCCGAGCTGATCGACTCGCTGGGCACCGGCATCGTCCAGCCGGCCAAGGCGACCGCCGAGGAGCGGTCCAAGGCCGACATCCGGGGCATCACCGGCCTGGTCCGCTCGGCGCTCGACGACGAGAAGCGCCTGCTGGCCGACCCCACCGCCGTGTCCCGCGCCACCGCCGAGCTGGAGCGGGCCGCCCAACGCCTGGAGCACCTGCGGGGCCCGGCGGCCAAGTGGAGCGCCGTGGTCGGCGACCGGGTCACCGACCTGTCCAACGAGGTCAGCTACCGGTTCCGGTCCGGGATGCGGACGATCTCCCGGGTCATGGACGAGCTGGTCGAGGACCTGCGCACCGGCGAGCAGTGGGACGACATGGTCCGCGAGATGCAGGCCCAGGTGGCCGACGAGGTGACCAACGTGTTCGTCGCCCTGGAGGAGGGCCGGGCCGCCATCCACCACGAGGTCGCCACCCTCCTGCAGGACGAGCACCTGGTGCTGCTGCCGAGCGGCCCCGGCCGCCGCCAGGACACCGTCGACGTGGCCGAGCTGTGGCAGGGCAAGGCGCTCGACAGCGCCGATGCCCGGGGCGGGAAGCAGAAGCTGATGGGCGGGCTCACGGGCCTTCGGGGGGCGCAGGGCGGGGTCGTGATGTTCGGGATGATGGGCCAGTTCCTCCCCGCCGCCGCGGCGACGCTGATGGCGTCGAACCCGGTGCTGCTGGGGGCGGGCGCCCTGTTCGGCGGCCTCCAGCTGTCGGAGGACCGCAAGCGCAAGGTGGCCATGCGCCGCCAGAGCGCCCGCCAGCAGGTCCGCCAGTTCCTCGACGACGTCCAGTTCGAGGTGACCAACGAGACCAGCCAGCTGGTGCGGGACATGCAGCGCGACATGCGCGACGAGTTCGGCGACCGGCTCGCCGAGCTGCAGCGCACCTACACCGACACCGCCCAGCGGGCCCAGCAGACCGCCAGCCAGACCCAGGAGCAGGCCCGGCGCCGCTCGGCCGAGATCGACGCCACCGTCGCCGTGCTCGACCAGGTCTCGGCGCTGGCCGGCGGCGGCGCGCCCGCCCCGGGTCCCCGAGGGAGGGGGTCCCGATGACCATGCCGATCGGCAACGCCGGGGCCATGGTCCAGGCCCTGGCCCGCGAGCTGGGCCACAAGCTCCAGGGCACCCCGTACCGGGGCGAGCTCGACGCCATCGCCGCCCGCCTGGAGGGGCCGCTGCACGTGGCGATCGCCGGCCGGGTCAAGGCCGGCAAGTCGACCCTGCTCAACGCCCTGGTGGGCGAGCGCCTGGCCCCCACCGACGCCGGCGAGTGCACCCGGCTGGTGTCCTGGTACCGGCGGGGGCCGCGCTACGAGGTGTCGGCCCGGCTCCGCAGCGGCGAGGACCGCACCCTCGAGTTCCGCCGCGACGACGGCGCCCTCGACGTGGTGCTCAACGGCGTGGCCGAGGCCGACGTCCAGTTCCTCGACGTCCGCTGGCCGGCCTCGGCGCTGGAGCGGGTCACGCTCATCGACACCCCCGGCCTGGCCTCGCTCAACGACGAGAACTCCCGGCGCAGCCACGAGTTCCTCGACCACGACGCCGACCACGCGCCCGACGCCGACGCGGTCGTCTACCTGATGCGCCACCTGCACCGCAGCGACGTCGAGTTCCTCGACGCCTTCATGGACCGCTCGGTGGCGGCCGCCTCGCCGGTCAACGCCGTGGCCGTGCTGTCGCGGGGCGACGAGATCGGCGCCGGGCGCATCGACGCCATGGTGTCGGCCCGGCGGATCGCCGAGCGCTACCGCGGCGAGCCGACCGTCCGCTCGCTGTGCGCCACCGTCGTCCCCCTGGCCGGGCTGCTGGCCGAGACCGGCCTGACGCTGCGGGAGGCCGAGGCCGGCGCCCTGCGCGAGCTGGCCGCCACCCCGCCCGACGAGCTCGACCTGATGCTCCTGTCGGCCGAGCAGTTCTGCGACGTCCACGCCAGCCACCTCACCGCCGAGATCCGCCGCGGCCTGCTCGACCGGCTGGGCATGTTCGGCGTGCGGGTCGCCGTGGAGGAGGTGCGGGCCGGGGCCACCACCGCGGCGTCGCTCGGCCCCAAGCTGGTCGAGCACTCGGGGCTGTCCGAGCTGCACCGGGTGATCGCCGAGCACTTCCTGCCCCGGGCCCGGGTGCTCCAGGCCCGCTCGGCGCTGGTGGCCATCCGGTCGCTGGCCCGGCGGCTGCGGGCCAGCGACCCCGCCCGCGGCGACCACCTCGACCGCGAGGCCGAGCGCATCGAGGCCGGCGCCGTCGACTTCGCCCGCATCCGGGCCGCCCACGTGGTGGCCTCGGGCGCGGCCCGGGTCGACGACGACGAGCGGGCCGAACTGGAACGCCTGCTCCTCGGCCCCACCGCCGACGCCGCCCTCGGCATCCCACCCGGCGCCGACGCCCGCGAGCTGGCCGGCGCCGCCCTCCAGGTGGTGGCCCGCTGGCGCGACCGCGCCGCCAGCCCCCTGGCCGACCCGGCCCTGGTCGAGGTGTGCGAGGCGGCCGCCCGCACCGGCGAGGCGATCTACGGCGCCTCGCAGCAGTCGATGGCCCTACGGCGATGAGGAGATGAGATGAGCACCCCCACCCGCACCGAGCTCCTGGCCGAGGCCGGTCGCCTACGGTCCCAGGCCGCCGGGCTCACCCGGCGGCAGGCCGACCACACGGAGAACCACGTGGCCGAGGTCGGCGGGCGGCTCGACGCCGCCACCCGCGAGGCCACGGCAGCCCGGGCCGCGGTGACCGCCACCACCGCGCAGGCCAACGACCTGCACGACAAGGCCCAGCTCACCCTGGAGTACGCCGGCCGACTGGAGGCCGAGGCCCGGAAGCTGAGCGAATCGCCCGAGGTCGCCGACAACCAGAAGGCCGACGAGCTGCTGGAGCAGGCCGCCCTGCAGCGCGGCACCGCCACGGGCTTCACCCGGCGGGCCGCGGTCGCCGAGCAGGAGTCCCGCCGGCAGCTCGACCTGGCCGACGCCGCCGAGCGGAGGAGCACGCAGCTCCGCCGGGAGGAGTACGACCGCTACTACGAGCGCAGCGCCCTCGGGGCCCCGGTCGACCAGATGGAGGCCAAGGCGGCCACCCTGGAGCGGGCGGCCAGCCAGCTCCGCCAGGCGTCCACCGCCACCGATCCCACCACCCGGGCCACCCACACGGCCGCGGCCGAGACCCTGGTGGCCGAGGCGGCGCGGATCGTCCCCGACCTGTCGGGTGTCACGGTGGACGACGCCATCGCCGCCGGGATCCCGGTGTCGCAGATCCCCGGGGCCGAGCTGATGCCCCTGCCCCCACCGGAGCCGGTGCCGTTCGTGAACGACACCCTGCTCATGGACCCCACCACCGGCGCCTTCCACGACCCGGTGCTGGCCCCGGCCGGGCGCGTCCCGCTGGACGACACCGACCTGATGACCCCCGAACCCGACCCGGTCGACCCGCAGGGATCCCTCACGCCGGCCGCTCAGCACGCCGAACCGCTCGACGTGGTCGACGACCCGTTCGCCGCGGCCCCTCCCCTGCCCGACACCGGCAGCTTCGCCGACGCAGGGGCTGTGGCGCCGGCGCCGGCCGAGATCGCGTCCGCCGGGACAGAACCGATCGACCCCTCCGCTACGTACAGCGACACGTATGACGAACCAGCCGGCGCCGGCGCGCCGTCGGACGTCGATGCCCACGGCGACACCGCCCGCGAGGGCGCCGACGCCTGGTCCTGAGCTCCCCCATCTCCGCCGAGAGGGGCCAGGCGGGCCCTCCGGGCCGGCCGTCCCCGGGTGCACGGAACGAGCACCCGGTGTGCGACGCTGGCCCGGTGGGCCCCGAGACCATCACCGGGCGACGAGCGCTGCCGCGCCTGCGCAACACGCCGCTCGGGCGTGACCACGACATCGTCGCCGTCCGCGACCTTCTCGCCACCGCGCCCGTCGTGACCGTCACCGGTACGGGCGGCATCGGCAAGACCACCGTGGCGCTGGCCGTCGCCCACCAGCTCCGCGACCAGCAGACCGACGGCGTCGTGTTCGCCGACCTGTCCTCGCTCCCGGCCGGCGGCGACGTCCTCCACCTGGTGGCCGACGCCGCGTCCGTCGAGGGCGAGGGCGGCGGCACCGTCGAGCGCCTGGCCGCCATCCTGGCCGAACGCCCCCTGCTGCTGGTGCTCGACAACTGCGAGCACGTGCTGGCCGGGGCGGCCGAGCTGGTCGACCGCATGCTGGAGCTCGGCGGCGAGGCCCGCATCCTCGCCACCAGCCGCGAGCTGCTGGGCGTGAGCGGCGAGCACGTGTGGCCGCTCGGCCCCCTGCACGACGCCGGGCCCGCCCTGTTCGTGGAACGGGCCCGGGCCGCCGAGCCCCGCGTGGCCTGGGACGCCGCGGATCCCACGGTGGTCGACCTGTGCCGCAAGGTCGACGACGTGCCCCTCGCCATCGAGCTCGCCGCCGGCCAGCTGCGCCGCTTCGACCTCGACGAGCTGCACCGGCGGCTCGACGACCGGCTGTCGCTGCTGGCGGGCCGCCCCACCGCCGCCGACGACGCCGGTCGCCACGCCACCATGGAAGCGGCCATCGACTGGAGCTACCGGCTGCTGGAGCGCAACGAGCAGACCCTGCTCCGGCATCTCAGCGTGTTCCCCGCCCTCTTCGAGGTCGACGCGGTGGAGGCCTCGGCGCCGCCGATGTTCGGGGTCGACCCCCTGGCGATCTTCGGGCAGCTCGTCGACAAGAGCCTGGTCGTGCGCATGCCCGGCTCCGGCCGCTACCGGCTGCTGGAGAGCATCCGGGTGTTCGCCCGCGACCGGCTCGACGAGTCGGGCGAGGCGGCCGCCGCGTTCGAGCGCCACCGCCGCCACGTGCTGGCCACGGTGGGGTCGCGGTCGCGGCTCGACCGGTGGATGTCGGCCCGCCTGGCCGCCCGCTTCTGCGCCGGCGCCAACGACGAGCGCCAGGCCTTCGACCTCAGCCTGGCCGCCGGCGCCGTCGACGACGCCGTCGAGATCATCCTCGGCGGGTCGTTCCTGTGGCGCAACGCCCTGGGCAGCAGCGAGGGCCAGAAGTGGCTGGCCCGGCTCGACGGCGTCGACCTGGCGCCCCGTGACCGGCTGTGGATCGAGATCCTGCGGGCCGACGTCGGCCAGGGCCTCGGCGACTACCGCGAGATGGTGGCGGCCGTCACCAGCGCCCGGGCCCTGGTCGAGGCGGCCGGCGACGGCGTCGACCCCGTGGCCGCCGGCCTCGTCGCCCACTACGACGGCATCAGCCTCCTCACCGACCGCGACCGGGCCCGGGCCCACTTCGAGTCGGCGCTCGACCACGCCCGCGCCGCTGGCGAGGACCGGCTGGTCACGCTGATCGAGGCGTTCCGCACCGTCGCCGACGTGGGCGCCGGCCGCTACGACGAGGCCCGCTCCCAGATGGCCCGGCTGGAGACCATGGCCTCCGAAGACGGCTACGACCGGTTCGTCACCAACTGGACCGGCTGGATGCTGGGCCTGGCCGAGCGTGACCCCGCCTGCCGCACCTGGATGCGCCGCCAGCAGGACTTCCTCGACCGCACCGGCATCGTCGAGACCTGGCTGAGCACGCTGTCCACCGCGATGTGCGACGTGGTCGACGGCGGCGACGCCCTCGGCACCCTGGCCCGCGCCCTGGTCCTGGCCCGCCAGGAGGGCTACGACGCCGAGGCCGACTGCGTGCTGGTGCTGGCCTACTGCGAGATCTGCTCCGGGGCCTACGAGGCGGCCGCCGAGCTGGTGGGCACGGCCTTGCACGGGCGGTTCAACACCACCGCCCACTACGTGGCCTACCGGGCCGTGATCGACCCGCCGCTCCAGCGCCACCTGGGCCCGGAGGCCCTGGCGGCCGCCGTCAACCGGGGCCGGGCCCGCACGCCGGCCGCCGCCCTGGCCCACCACGGCGTCACCCGGCCGGGTACCTAGAGCCCCGCGCCCTCCGGCGCCACCTCCATCGCCCGCACGCGCAGCACCCGCGGCGCCGGGGTCGACCGGAACGTCCCGCGGTAGGACCGGGGCGTGGTGCCGGTGAGCCGGGTGAAGTGGCGCCGGAACGCCGCCAGCGACCCGAACCCGGTGGCGTAGGCCACCTGGGTCACCGACAGCTCGGTGTCCTCCAGCAGGGCGCGGGCCGCCTCGACGCGCCGTTCGGTGATCCACTGCAGGGCGCCCCGCCCGGTCTCGACCTCGAACCGGCGTGACAGCGTGCGGGTGCTGAGGTGGGCCTTGGCCGCCAGCACCGGCAGGGTGAGCTCCTGGTCGAGGTGCTCCAGCGCCCACGCCAGCAGCGGGCCCAGCGTGCCCTCGGCCGCCGACCCCCGGGCCGAGCGGTACTGGGACTGCCCGCCGGTGCGGTGCGGGGGGCTGACCAGCAGGCGGGCCATGTCGTTGGCGTAGGCCTGGCCGTGGTCGCGGCGCAGCACGTGGAGGCACAGGTCGGTGGCGGCCAGCATCCCGCCCGAGCTGAGCACCGGGCCGTCCTCGATGAACAGCTCGTCGTCGCACAGGTCGACGTCGGGGAAGGAGCGCCGGAACTGGTCGGCCAGCGCCCAGTGGGTGGTCACCCGGCGGCCGGCCAGCACCCCGGCGTGGCCCAGCACGAACACCCCGGTGCACAGGCCCACCAGCCGCGCCCCGCGGTCGGCGGCGGCCCGGATCGCCGCGTGGGCCTCGGGGTCGCGGGGCTGCTCGGGCCGGTCGAGGCCGGGCACCACCACGGTGTCGGCCTCGGCCAGGCGGCTCCACGGCGACAGGCCGGCGGCGGCGAAGCCCACGCTCTGGATGTCGGACTCCGGCCCCCCGCACAGGAACACCTGGTAGGGCGACTGGCGCTCGGCCCGGATGGCGTCCCAGGCGGTCGGGCGCGGCCCGAAGACCTGGACGGCCACGGCGGCGTCGAGTGCCAGGGTGCCCTCGAGTACCACGACCGCCATGCGGTGCCGGTGGGCCATGGCTCATTCTGGCGCAAGGGTGGCCGAAAGTGCACCGACGCCCGCGTTGGGCATGGTCGACACTGCGGGCAACGCGACCACGGAGGAGACCCATGTCCGACGCCCCTGCCCCCGCCCCCGTCCCGGACACGATCGTCCTGGTCCACGGCTTCTGGGTGACGCCCCGCAGCTGGGAGCACTGGGTCACCCACTACGAGGGCCGGGGCTTCAACGTGATCGCCCCCGCCTACCCCGGGCTGGAGGTGGAGGTCGAGGCGCTCAACGCCGACCCGTCGCCGATCGAGGCGCTGACCGGCGCCAAGATCGTCGAGCACCTGGAGAGCGTGCTCGACGCCCTGCCGTCGTCGCCGATCATCATCGGCCACTCGGCCGGTGGCGCCTTCACCCAGGTGCTGCTCGACCACGGCTACGGCGCCGCCGCCGTCGTCCTCAACTCGGCGCCCACCGAGGGCGTCAAGGTGGCGCCGCTGTCCCAGCTCCGCTCGGTGTTCCCGGTGCTGAAGAACCCGGCCAACCACCACAAGGCCGTCGGCTTCACCCTCGAGCAGTGGACGTACGCGTTCACCAACACCGGCTTCAGCGACGAGGAGTCGAAGCAGCTCTACGAGCGCTACGCCATCCCCGCCTCCGGCCGGATCCTGTTCGACAGCACCCTGGCCAACTTCCAGCCCGGCCCCCAGGACATCTGGGTCGACTACAAGAACGACGACCGGGCGCCGCTGCTGTTCATCTCGGGCAGCGAGGACCACATCATGCCGCCCAAGGTCCAGCAGTCGAACCACAAGCACTACAAGTCGAACACCATCACCGAGATCAAGGAGTACGGGGGCTACGCCCACCTCCTCCCCGCCCAGGACGGCTGGGAGGCCATCGCCGACTACGCCCTCGACTGGGCGCTGGCCAACGCCGGCCGCACGGCCGCCGACGGCGCCGTCGAGCCGGGCTGACCCGATGGCCGCGTCGCCGGTGCTGCGGCTGACCCACATCGGTGGGCCCACGGTGCTGCTGGAGGTGGGCGGTTGGCGGCTGCTGACCGACCCCACCTTCGACCCGCCCGGCGAGCGCTACCACTTCGGTTGGGGCACGGCGTCCACCAAGGTCGCCGGCCCCGCCGTCGAGGTGGCCGACCTGGGGCCGATCGACGCCGTGCTCCTCACCCACGACCACCACGCCGACAACCTCGACGGCCTGGGCCGCGCGCTGCTGGCCGACGTGCCGACGGTGCTGACCACGGAGGCCGGGGCCCGACGGCTGGGCGGTGCGGGGGTCGACGGCGTCGTCGGGCTGGCGCCGTGGGCGACCGCCCGGCTGGAGGCGCCCGGCAAGCCGACCATCGACGTGGTGGCCACGCCGTGCCGCCACGGCCCGCCGCTCAGCCGGCCCATCGTCGGCGAGGTGGTCGGCTTCGCCCTCACCTGGCCCGATCAGGCCCAGGGCGCGGTGTGGGTCTCGGGCGACACCGTGCTGTACCCCGACCTGCTGGCGGTGGCCGACCGGGTCGACGTGGGCCTGGCGGTGCTGCACCTGGGCGGGGTGCAGTTCCCGGTCACCGGGCCGGTCCGCTACACGCTGACCGCCGACGAGGCCGTGTCGCTGGTGTCGCGGCTGGCGCCCCACACCGTGGTCCCCGTGCACTACGAGGGCTGGTCGCACTTCCGCCAGGGCCGGGCCGTCGTCGAGGAGCGCCTGGCCAGGGCCCCCGCTGCAGTCCGCGACGCCTTCCGGTTCGTGCCGATCGGCGAGCCGACCGAGCTCCCGGTCTGACCCGCCGCCACGCCCCACCCCGGCCGGGCGGGGACCGGGGCAGAGCGTGGGCGGGGGATCAGCGGTGGAGGCGGTCGACCAGCCGCCCCAGCAGGTCGGCCCGCTCGGCCGGGTCGGCGATCGACTCCAGGCCGAAGCCGAGGACCGCGGTGTCGTCGGTGACGACGCCGGCGTGCAGGTCGAACTGGGCGCCACCGATCCGGAAGTCGGCCTGGTTGGCGGGCGGCCCACCCGGCGGATGATCCGGCCATCACCGTTGTTGTCCCGCAGGTTCTTGCGTCAGAAGCGGTTGCCGGGCGTGAACGAGAAGTCGTAGCCGTCGGGGTTGGCCACCGGCACGAACCACATCTCGGTCCGCTTCACCAGTCGGTGATCGCCGGGTCGTGGCCGTACCCGTCGACCACGTGGCGGGCCAGACGCCGCACCGTCTCCACCGAGATCCACTCGCGGGCGTGCTGGCCGCCCGTGAACAGGCTGGCGGGGCGGGTGCCCTGGCGGGTGCTGCGGGGGCGGTGGGTGACCCGCAGGGCCACCAGGTCGTCGCCCCGCACGGTGCGCCCGATCGTCACCACCTCGGCGATGCCGGGGTGGTCGGCGGCGACCCGGCGCAGCTCGGCCTCGATCCCGCCCCGGCCCCCGTAGGTCCGGAACACCCCGTCGCCCGGGGCCGCCCGTAGCCTCGGGACGTGCCCGAACACCGAGCCGAGTTCGACGCCGACGTCACCTTCCTCAACGGCGGCGCCCTGCAGACCCAGGGCTTCCGCCTCGACGTCGCCGCGCCCGACGTGACCGAGGCCGACCTGGCCGCCGCCTTCGTCCGCCATCTGGGCCTGCTCATGGTCGACGAGGTGCGGCTGTCGGGTGTCCGGGTGTTCGAGGAGGCCCACAAGGGGTCGCGGGACGCGGTCGACCCGGCAGGGTCGTCGGGGGCGTCGTCGGGGCGGCGGCTGGTCGACCTCAACCACCCGATCGGCCACGGCACGGTCACCTATCCCGGACTGCCCGTCCCGGAGCTGTCGGCCCACCTCACCCGGGAGGCGTCGCAGGCCGTCTACGCCGAGGGGACCACCTTCGCCATCGACCGCATCACGATGATCGGCAACACCGGCACCTACCTCGACAGCCCGTTCCACCGCTACGAGGGCGCCACCGACCTGGCCGGCCTGCCCCTGGAGGCAGTGGCCGACCTGCCCGCCGTCGTCGTCCACCTCACCGGCGCCAACCGGCGGGGCATCGACGTCGCGGCGCTGGCCGGGGCGGGCGACGTGGCCGGCCACGCCGTGCTCCTGCACACCGGCTGGGACCGGCCCTGGGGCACCGAGGACTACGGCGGGCCGGCCCCGTTCCTGACCGGCGACGCCGCCCAGTGGCTGGTCGACCAGGGTGCCCGGCTGGTCGGCATCGACTCGCTCAACATCGACGACGCCTCGCCGGAAGCGGGCGGCGCCCGCCCCGCCCACTCGGCGCTGCTGGCCGCCGGGATCCCGATCGTCGAGCACCTCACCGGGCTCGGGGCGCTGCCCGCCCACGGAACCCGCTTCACCGCCGCCCCGCCCCGGGTCGCCGGCTTCGGCACGTTCCCCACCAGGGCCTTCGCGGCGATCCCCGCCTGACCGGTGGGCGGGCTACGGTGCCGCCACTCGTAGGGGAACCGCTGGGGAGCAGACGAGGTGGACATGCAGCAGCTCTGGAACCGTCGCGTGCTCGCGGCCGTGGTCGTGGTGGCACTGGCAGCGGGCGGTGCCGCCTGCACACCGGGGCCGCCCCCGGTCGGAGGGGGGAGCAACTGCCCGCTGCCCGCCTACCCGACGGCGGCCTGCACCGGCGTCCCCGCCGGCACCACGCTCACCACCCACCAGGGCGACCTGCGGATCACCACGCCCGGCCAGGTGGTCGACGGGCTGCGGGTCACCGGGTCGGTCGACGTCCGGGCCCACGACGTGGTCATCCGCAACTCCGAGGTCCGGGGCCGGATCATCAACGACCTCGGCGGCACCCGCTACCGCTTCACCATCGAGGACTCGACGGTCGGGTCGACCACCGGCTGCAGCAGCTGGGGCAACGGCGCCGTCGGCGTCGCCGACTACACGGCCCGCCGGGTGCGGATCGCCGGCTTCCCCGACGGGTTCCGGGTGGCCGGGTCCAACATCCGGATCGAGGACTCGTTCGTCACGCTGTGCTCGGCCAACCCCGACGACCACTCCGACGGCATCCAGGCCTACGGGGCCGGCGGCGGGTCGAACATCGTCATCCACCACAACACCATCGACCAGCGGGCGGTCACCAACGGGGCGGCCACGTCGCCGATCTTCATCCCCAACGACGGTGAGCGGCAGGGCAACCAGGACGTGACCGTGACGGTGACCGACAACCTGCTGGCCGGCGGCGGCTACAGCCTGCGGGTCTTCGGCCACCTCCCGTTCTCGGCGCCCGCCGTGACCGGCAACAAGATCGTCGACGGCACCTGGGCCTACGGCCCCCTCGACGTGACCTGCAACCAGATCGGCACCTGGTCCGCCAACGCGGTCGTCGCCTACGACTGGTCCACCGGCCAGATCACCCACCAGGTCCGCCCCCTGAACGACTGCGCCTGAGGCGGGCCGCAGGGCCCACCGCTACCAGCAACGACGTGGCGATCCCCAGGCGGTCCATCGCGGCGACGTGCTCGGCGGCGGTCCAGGCGGGCAGCGGGCCGAACCCGTCGACCTCGCCGTGATGGTCCGACGCCGCGACGGCCTCGCGGTAGGCGTCGGGCACGACGTGGGCGTGGACGTCGATCACACGATCACGAACACGGGGTCGAGGCCGAAGAGGCTGCGGCCGTAGGTCTCCAGCGACACGTTGGTGGCCAGGAACGCGTGCCGGCTCCCGACGTTGAGGTCGCGCCAGTGC
>Ga0272482_10000467_pt1 | contig 12643 bp, 7 predicted proteins | sample RVTome_8_FD_192427 | JGI IMG/M metagenome (GOLD analysis project Ga0272482, IMG submission 192427) | Soil microbial communities from uranium-contaminated site in the Upper Colorado River Basin, Wyoming, United States - RVT160D0 (version 2) ...
GCACTATGTCCCGCAGGCGTGGGAGATCCTCCGCAACGGCGGCTACGAGGACAACCCGGCCTACGAGCTGACCGTCCACCCGCCGTTCGGCAAGCAGCTCATCGCCGTCGGCGAGTGGATCTTCGGTTACAACGGCTGGGGCTGGCGGTTCACGGCGGCCATCGCCGGCGCGCTGATGATCCTGCTGGTGGTCCGGATCGCCCGCAGGCTGACGAGGTCCACCCTGCTCGGCGCGATCGCAGGCGTGCTGCTGATCTGTGACGGCGTGTCCCATGTGCAGAGCCGCATGGGCATGCTGGACATCTTCCTGGCCTTCTTCGTGCTGCTGGCGTTCGGCTGCCTGCTCCTCGACCGGGACCAAGTGCGCCAACGCCTCGCGGTGGCGGTCAGAGAAGGCTGGGCGACGGAGACCCGCTACGGCCCGTGGCTCGGCTTCCGCTGGTGGCGCTTCGCCGCGGGTGTGTCCCTCGGCCTGGCCTGCGGCTCGAAGTGGTCCGGCGTCTTCTTCATCATGGCGTTCGGCCTGATGACGGTCTTCTGGGACGCGACGGCCCGCCGCACGGCCGGCGTGGCGTCCCCGTGGCTCGGCGCGCTGGTGCGTGACACGCTCGCCGGGCTGTGGGCCCTGGTCGTGGTCGCGCTGCTGGTGTACCTGGCGACGTGGTGGGGCTGGTTCACGTCCGAGACGGGCATCGACCGGCACCTGGCCGACCAGGCGAGCCACCACGGCTGGTACGACTTCCTGCCCACGGCACTGAGATCGCTGTGGCAGTACTCCGGCAACGTCCTGGACTTCCACGAGAACCTGAAGACCCCCGCAACGGGCCAGCACCCGTGGGAGTCCAAGCCGTGGACGTGGCCGATGGGCCTCCGTCCGATGCTCTACTCGTACGACAGCGGCACCGTGTCCTGCGGCGAACAACGGTGCGTGGCAGCGACCATGCTGATCGGCACGCCCGCACTGTGGTGGGTGTCGCTGCCGGTGCTCGGCTGGGGCCTGTGGCGCATGTTCGCCCGCCTGGACTGGCGCTACGCCGCGGTCGTCGTCGCCTACCTGACGTGCCTGCTGCCGTGGTTCACCAACCTCGACCGCCAGATGTACTTCTTCTACGCGACTCCCATGGCGGCGTTCCTGGTGCTGGGCATCACGCTCGTACTCGGCCAGATCATGGGCTCGACAAGAGACGGCTACGAACGCAGGGGCACAGGTCTGCTCGTCGTCGCGCTGTACGTGGGCATCGTGGTGGCCAACTTCGTGTGGCTGTGGCCGATCCTGAACGGCGACTCGATCACGGAAAGCCGCTGGCAGGCGGAACTGTGGCTACCGAGCTGGCGCTGAGGCGGGATCGCGCCGGTGACGTGCGCGACCGTGGGCGGCGGGACACCACCCGGTTCGCCTAGGGTTGGGTCGTGAGCACACATTTCAATGTCGTGGTTCTCGGTGCCGGGCCTGGTGGGTACGTGGCGGCGGTGCGGGCGACGCAGCTCGGCCTCTCGACCGCGGTCATCGAGGAGAAGTACTGGGGCGGTGTCTGCCTGAACGTCGGCTGCATCCCGTCCAAGGCGCTGCTGCGCAACGCCGAGCTGGCGCACATCTTCACCACCGAGCAGAAGACGTTCGGCATCCAGGTGGACGGGACCGTCACGTTCGACTTCGGGGTGGCGCACGCGCGCAGCCGCACCGTCGCGGACGGGCGCGTCAAGGGCGTGCACTACCTGATGAAGAAGAACGGCATCACGGAGTACACCGGCCGTGGCACGTTCACCGGGCCGAACGCCATCGAGGTCAACGGCGAGACCGTCACGTTCGACCACTGCGTCATCGCGACGGGGGCGTCGGCGAAGCTGCTGCCCGGCACGTCACTGTCCGAGCGGGTCGTGACCTACGAGGAGCAGATCCTCACCGACGAGCTGCCCGGCAGCATCATCATCGCCGGCGCGGGCGCCATCGGGGTCGAGTTCGCCTACGTGCTCGCCAACTACGGCGTCGATGTCACGATCGTCGAGTTCCTCGACCGGATGGTGCCGCTCGAGGACCCCGAGGTGTCCAAGGAGCTGGCGCGCCACTACCGCAAGCTCGGCGTCACGGTCATGACCTCGACGCGCGTCGAGTCGATCGACGACTCCGGTGACCAGGTCACCGTCGAGGTCACCGACGCCAAGGGCGACAAGAAGACGCTCACCGCCGACAAGGTCATGCAGGCCATCGGCTTCCAGCCGAACATCGAGGGCTACGGCCTCGAGAACACCGGTGTGGCCACCACCGACCGCGGCGCCATCGAGGTCGACGAGTACTGCCGCACGAACGTCGAGAACATCTACGCGATCGGCGACGTCACCGCGAAGCTCATGCTCGCGCACAACGCCGAGGCCATGGGCATCGTCGCGGTGGAGACCATCGCGGGCGCCGAGACCATGCCGATCGACTACCGCATGGTGCCGCGTGCCACGTACTGCCAGCCGCAGATCGCGAGCTTCGGCTACACCGAGGAGCAGGCCCGCGAGGCAGGCTTCGACGTGCAGGTCGCGAAGTTCCCCTTCACCGCCAACGGCAAGTCGCACGGCCTCGGCGACGCCCGCGGCTTCGTGAAGCTCCTGTCGGACAAGAAGTACGGCGAACTGCTCGGCGGCCACCTCATCGGCCCGGACGTCACCGAGCTGCTGCCCGAGCTCACGCTGGGCCAGCAGTGGGACCTGACCGTCCACGAGATGGCACGCAACGTCCACGCCCACCCGACACTGGGCGAGGCCGTCAAGGAGGCCATCCACGGCCTCGCCGGCCACATGATCAACCTCTGACCCGAGCACCCGCGGGCCGGCGCGAGAAAGCGTCGGCCCGCGTGGCGTTCCTAGGGAGCGCGCAGGATCGGGCGTAGCGCGTCCAGCACCGCCGGGTCCTCGATCGTCGAGGGGACCGGTTCGTCGCGGCCGTTGGCGATGCCGCGCATGGTCTTGCGGAGGATCTTGCCGGAGCGGGTCTTCGGGAGGCCGTCCACGACTGAGACGTCCCGGAACGCCGCCACCGGGCCGATGTCCCTGCGGACCGCCGCCACCAGTTCCGACCGCAGTGTCTCCTCGTCGATCTCCACGCCTGCCTTCAGCACCACCAGACCGCGAGGCAGCTGGCCCTTCAGCGCGTCGGCGACACCGATCACCGCGCACTCCGCGACCGCCGGGTGCGCGGCCAGCACCGCCTCCATCGAGCCGGTGGACAGCCGGTGCCCGGCCACGTTGATCACGTCGTCGGTGCGGCCCATGACGTACAGGTAGCCGTCGTCGTCGATGTTGCCGCCGTCGCCGGTCAGGTAGTAGCCCGGGTAGCGGCTCAGGTACGACTCGACATAACGGTCGTCGTCGCCCCACAGGGTCGGGAGCGTGCCGGGTGGCAGGGGGAGCTTGATCGCGATCGCGCCGTCCTCGCCGGGTGGCATCTCCGCGCCGGACGGGTCGAGGATGTGCACGTCGTAGCCCGGCACCGGGACCGACGGCGAACCCGGCTTGATCGGCAGGGCCTCGAGACCACGCAGGTTGGCGCAGATCGGCCAGCCGGTCTCCGTCTGCCACCAGTGGTCGATCACCGGCACGCCGAGCTTGTCACTCGCCCAGTGGTACGTCTCCGGGTCGAGGCGCTCGCCGGCCAGGAACAGCGTCTTGAAGTCCGACAGGTCGTACTTCGCCAGCTCCTCGGCGTTCGGGTCCACCCGCTTGATCGCGCGGAACGCCGTCGGGGCCGTGAACAGGGCCTTCGCCTTGTGTTCCGCGATCACCCGCCAGAACGCGCCGGCGTCCGGGGTGCCGACGGGTTTGCCCTCGTAGAGCACGGTTGTCGCGCCGACGAGCAGCGGCGCGTACACGATGTAGGAGTGCCCGACGACCCAGCCGACGTCCGACGCCGTCCAGAACACCTCGCCGGGGTGGATGTCGTAGATGTTCGGCAGCGACCACGCCAGCGCGACCGCGTGCCCGCCGTTGTCCCGGACGACACCTTTCGGCTTACCGGTCGTCCCGGACGTGTACAGGATGTACAGCGGGTCGGTCGCCGCCACCGGCACGCAGTCCACCGGGGTCGCGCGGGCCACCGCCTCGTCCCAGTCGATGTCCCGGTCACCCAGCGTGGCCATGGCCTGTGGGCGTTGCAGCACGACAACCGCGTCCGGCTGGTGCCTGGTGGTCGCCAGCGCCTCGTCGATGATCGGCTTGTACTCGACGACCCTGGTCGGCTCGATGCCGCAGGACGCGGCCACGATCACCTTCGGCGTCGCGTCCTCGATGCGGGTCGCCAGCTCACGCGGTGCGAACCCGCCGAACACCACCGAGTGCACCGCGCCGAGGCGGGCGCACGCCAGCATCGCGACGACCGCACGCGGCACCATCGGCATGTACACGATGACCCGGTCACCCTTGGTGACACCCAGATCACGCAGTACGCCCGCGAAGGTGGCGACCTCGTCACGCAGCTCACGGTAGGTGAACGAGGCCTTCGTTCCGGTCACCGGCGAGTCGTAGATCAGCGCGGGCTGGTCCGCGCGACCATGAACCACATGCCGGTCGAGCGCGTTGTGACACGTGTTGAGCATCCCGTCCGGAAACCACCGGTACAGCGGCGCCGCGGTGTCGTCGAGGGCTCTGGTCGGCGGGTTGTCCCAGTCCACCGCCTCGGCCGCTGCCAGCCAGAAGGATTCCGGGTCCGCGAGGCTTCGCTGGTACGCGTCCTGGTAGCTACCCATGAAATGTCAACTTAGCCCGTTGCGGCAACCTGGTCACTGTCGTCAGCGTCGACATAACAGCTCGACATAGGGTGGATCCACGAACGTGTACGTCTGGTCTGATGAACAGATAGGGAGGGAGGGCGCGTGAATCTGCTCGTCGAGATGGGTAGTTCGCTGCTGTCCCTCGCTCACACCATCTTCCAGCCCGCCTTCTGCCCCGGCGACTGGGTGTGGGCGACGATCATGGCCGGGTTCCTGGTCGGACTGGTGCCGATCGTCGGGGCGGTGCTGATCGCGCTGGTCCGCAAGGGCACCGGCAACACCTACAACGTCGTGACGCTGTCGGTGTTCGGCCTGCTCGGCGGGGTGTTCGCGTTCCTGCTGCCATGGCTGTACACGCTGGGGGCGTCGGAGACGTTCCGCACCGTGTACCGCAACGGCGAGTTGAACGTGAAGCCGCTCAGCACGGGCACCGGGTTCTCGGTCACCCAGGCCGACTCGGTGACGCAGAGCTACTGCGCGTGGGTCGGCAACCAGGACTACTTCCTCGGCGGCCGGCCCAACGTGTACGAGACGCTCTTCGACCCGAGCGAGAGCGGCCCGATGATCGCGCTGCGGTACGCGATGCTCATCGTGGTGCCGGGCCTCGCGCTGCTGTTCGTCTGGCTGCAGGCGCGGCTGGTCTTCCGCCGCGGCCCGAAGTGGCCCGGCCGGTTCTACTGGGTGCCGTTCCTGGCGGCGCTGCTGCTGAGCGCGCCGGTGGCCGTGAACGTGGCGACGTACATGTGGCTCGGCCTGCTGGCGGCGAGCGTGCTCGGGTTGCTGCCACTGCTGGTGATCGGGCCGCCGTCGTGGTCGGTGATCGAGCGGCGGCACAAGCAGGAGGCGTTGCGTGAACAGCAGCAGCCGCCGCCACCTCAGGTTTCGCAGCAACAACAGCCTCCGCCGTACGTGCCGCCCGCGCAGCCGCCGCCGTATCAGCCGCAGCCGCCCGCCCAACCGCCACGGACGCCGCCGCCGACGCGGGTGGCGCCGAGGATGCCGGAGCCCGAACCGAACCGGGCCGCTCTCGCCGCGCTCGCGGCCGACCCCGGGCCGCTGCCGTTCGCGTCGGAGAAGCCGACGTCGATCATCAAGGCCGCCGGCGGTCGGTTCCAGAAGCTGCGGCAGCTGGGGACCGGCGGGTTCGGCACGGTGTGGCTCGCCAAGGACACCCAGCTCAACCGGACGGTCGCCATCAAGATGGCGCACGCCCCGGACGCCGAGACCGAGGAGCGCATGCTGCGTGAGGCGCGGGCGCTCGCGGCCGTGCACCACCCGAACTGTGTGCGGGTGTACGACATCATGTCCGAGGGCGACGGCCTCGGGTTGATCATGGAGTACATCGAGGGCGAGCAGCTCGCCGAGGCCGTGCACGGGCAGGGGACGCTCGGCGACCTCGCGGCCGCACGGCTCTGGCTGACGATGGCCGGCGCGTTGTCGGCCGCGCACGCCAAGGGCGTGCTGCACCGCGACGTGAAGCCGGCGAACGTGATCATCGACCCGGACGGCAACCCGCACCTGATCGACTTCGGGATCGCGCGGTCCAAGGGAGACCAGACACTGACCGCCGCCGGGATGATGGTGGGCACGCCGGACTTCCTGGCGCCCGAGACCGCGACCGGGGCTTCCGCCACGCCGGCGTCGGACGCATGGCAGCTGGCGGCGACGGTGAGTTTCGCACTGGCCGGGCATCCGCCGCGGGGGGTACGGGAGAACGCGATGGCCGCGTTGATGGCCGCTGCCAAGGCCGAGCCGCTGTCGCACCTTCCTCGGCGGAGCACGCATCTGCGGTTGTTGACGGCGTCGCTGGACAAGGACCCGACTCGGCGGCCCACGTTGACCGCCGTGCAGCGGGAGATGACCGCGTGGCTGGCGCGCGCCGGCCAGGAGGCTGCCGGGCCGGTCACGCAGATCGTCGACCGGGCACACATCAACCCCGGTCGGTGATGAGTCGGCCGCCTACTGGTGGTCGACCCAGACGTAGCTGGTCGGGAGCAGGTCGGCTCCGCGTCCCCGGTCGGGCGGCGGTCCGGGCTCGGTGAGGAGTTCACCAAGAAGCGGCCCGCGTGGCCGCTGGCCCCCTCGAACCACGCTACGGCACGGCACCGACACTTTCCCGACCCCGCAGGACAGTTGTCCACAGCCGAAGACGCTGTCCACAGGTCGAGCGCGCGCCCCCAGCGCTGTCGGCGCCGACCCGTAGGCTGGAAACCGGGGGCCGGAGGCCAAGCGCCGACCGCCACCGAGAAGCGCCGGCGAACACGGCCGTGCGGCACCGAACCGGCCTGGCCACCGCGCCGCCGGGCACCCCGCGACACCGCCCCGAATCGTGAGCAGTTCTCACACCAATCGTGCATCTCGTGTCTCAGCAACAAAAACAGACGGGCAACGTCTTCCAACATTGTCTTGACACCGAGCCGTCGTGGGCACAAAGTTCTCCCATTGGTCTAAACCACTAGGTCTATACCAGTAGGTCTGAACCACTGGGTGAACGCCCGGCGAGGCCAGTCGGGCACGGAAGGACGGCAAGATCGTGAAGCGCTGGACGAAAGCGGTGGCCGGCGCGGCCGCCATCGCGTTAGCGACCGCCGGATGTGCCGGCTCCGGCGGCGACAGCAGCGAGCAGAACAGCGGTGAGCCACGCACGCTGACCGTCTGGCTGATGAACGGCTCAGCCCCGGAGACCCTCACGACCGCCCTCAACAAGGAGTTCGAGGGCGCCAACGAAGGCGTCACCGTCAAGTACGAAGTCCAGGAGTGGAACGGCATCCAGGACAAGCTGACGACCGCGCTGGCCAGCCAGGACCCGCCGGACATCATCGAGCTCGGCAACACGCAGGCCCCGTCGTTCGCGGCCGAGGGCGTGCTCACCGACCTGACCGGCGACGTCGACAGCATGAACGGCGACCAGTGGCTGGACTCGCTGAAGTCCTCCGGCGAGTGGGACGGCAAGCAGTTCTCCACCCCGTTCTACGCGGCGAACCGCTCGGTCATCTACCGCACGGACATGTTCCAGCAGGCCGGCATCACCGCACCGCCCACCTCGCGCGAGGAGTGGCTGGACGCGATCACCAAGCTGCGCGCCAAGTTCGGCAGTGACCCGCAGTTCCAGGCGCTCTACCTGCCCGGCCAGAACTGGTACACGCTGCTGTCCTTCATCTACGACGAGGGCGGCGACATCGCCAAGGCGGACGGCACCGAGTTCAAGGCCACCATGGACTCTCCGGAGGCCAAGGCCGGCATCGAGTTCTACAAGCAGCTGCTCGAGGCCTCCGGCACCACCGCGCCGAAGGACAACGACGAGCAGAACCCCGAGCAGGCCGGCATCTACGGCCAGGGCAAGGTCGCGATGATGATCGCGCTGCCGTGGGAGCTGGGCACCGCCGCCACCGACAACCCCGACATCGAGAAGAACAGCTCCGCGTTCCCGATCCCGTCGAAGAAGGCCGGCGAGACCGCGCCGGTGTTCCAGGGCGGTTCGAACCTCGCGATCCCGGTCAACAGCAAGAACGGTGACCTCGCGAAGGACTACCTGAAGCTGCTGCTCTCCGACAAGTACCAGAAGCAGCTCGCCGAGGCCGGCATGGTGCCGGGCGCATCGACCGACCTGTCCGCGCTTGACGCCAACCCGGTCAGCAAGGCGATGGCCGAGGCGTCGAAGAACGGCAGGGCGGTCCCGGCGACGCCGAAGTGGGCGACCATCGAGGCAGGCCAGAACCCGCTGAAGGACATGCTCACCGCGTATCTCATGGGCGCCAAGGACATCGACACGGCGACCAAGGACGCGAACGCCGCGCTGGACGCCGCCTTCACCGGCTGATGACGGCGACCATCCACACCTCGGTGCCGGCGGGGACCTCCCCGCCGGCACCGGCGCGCGCGTCGGGGCGCAAGCGCGTCGGACTCGGTGAGAAGGCGATCCCCTACCTGCTGCTGGCGCCTGCCGTCGTCGTCATGCTGGTCCTGCTGGGCTGGCCGGCGATCCAGGTCGTCGGCATCAGCTTCCGCAAGCTGGACCTCGGCGAGCTGGTCCGCGGCGAGCTGGTCTGGGTGGGGCTCGGCAACTACTCCGAGGTGCTCGCCGACCCCGAGTTCTGGACGATCACCGTCCGGACGGTGCTGTTCACCGCGTCGGTCGTCGCCGGCACGGTGCTCGCGGGGCTGTTCATCGCCCTGCTGATGCGCCACCTCGCCGGCCCGGTCCGGGTGTTCGTGCAGATCACACTCGTGCTGGCGTGGGCGACGCCGATCCTCGCGACCACCACGGTCTTCCAGTGGATCTTCGACCAGCAGTACGGGATCCTCAACAAGACGCTGGTGGCGCTCGGCCTCGACTCGTTCCGCGGCTACTCGTGGTTCTCGTCCGGCACGAGCACGCTCGCCGTGATCGGCATCCTGGTCCTCTGGCAGGCCGTGCCGTTCGTCTGCTTCACGATCTACGCCGGCCTGTTGCAGGCGCCGAAGGAGCTGTACGAGGCGGCCGCGATGGACGGCGCCTCCCCGTGGCAGACGTTCGCGACCGTGTCCTGGCCGTCGATCCGGCCGCTGGTCACGCTCGTCACGTTCCTGTCGGTGATCTGGGACTTCAAGGTGTTCGCCCAGGTGTGGGCGATCCGCCAGGGCGGACCGGACGGCGAGAGCACGACACTGCCGGTCCTGCTGTACCTGCGCGGCATCGCGGACCGCAGCTTCGGCGTCGCCTCGGCGATCGCGGTGCTGATGATCCTGGTGCTGCTCGTGCTCACCGCCCGCTACCTGCAGCTGCTGCTGCGCACCCGGGAGGGTGACGTCTCGTGAAGAAGACCCGGGGCCAGACGGTCGCGCTCAACACCGCGGGCATGCTCGTCGCGCTGCTCTTCGCCTTCCCCACCTACTGGCTCCTGACCAGCGCGTTCAAGCCGTCGACCGACATGCTGACGCCGGCCTACGACCTCATCCCTCGGTCGTTGACGCTGGACAACTTCGGCAGCGCGTGGGAGCAGCCCGGCTTCCTCACGCACCTGACGAACAGCGTCATCGTGACGGTCGGCGCCGTGGCGCTCTCGCTGGTGGCCGGCGTGCTGGCGGCGTTCCCGCTCGCGCGGCTGCGCTTCCGCGGCCGCAAGGGGTTCCTGCTGCTGGTGCTGGTCGCGCAGATGGCGCCGATGGAGGCCCTGTTCATCCCGATGTTCCTGCTGATGCAGGACGCCGGGCTGCTGAACAAGCTGCCGTCGCTGCTGCTCGTGTACTTCGCGATCACGCTGCCGTTCACCGTGTGGACGCTGCGCGGGTTCGTGCAGGGCATCCCGTACGAGCTGGAGGAGGCCGCCATGGTGGACGGCCTCTCCCGGTTCGGCGCGTTCCGCAAGGTCGTGCTGCCGCTGCTCGGGCCGGGGATCGTGGCGACGTCGGTGTTCGCGTTCATCACCGCGTGGAACGAGTTCCTGTACGCGTTCGTGTTCATGCGGGACAAGGACAAGCAGACGCTGCCGGTGTGGCTGTCCTCGTTCCGGACGGTGTTCGGCACCGACTGGGGTGGGATCATGGCCGCGTCGGTCATGTACTCGCTGCCGGCGCTGGTGTTCTTCCTGATCGTGCAGCGCAAGCTGGTGTCCGGCGCGACAGCGGGGGCACTCAAGGGTTGACCTTGATGGTCTGGACCACTTATACCTGGAGGTCCGAACTTTTCGGGAGGATCGTGTGTCCAGGTTCCCTGCATCCCGTCCACTCACCGTGCTGGCAGTGAGCAGCATGGCCCTGCTCGGCCTAGGAGTGCCGGCGTCCGCCGCACCTCCAACCCACGAGGAGTCCCGCATGACCCAGGTGATACCGACGCCCGTGTCGGTCACACCTGACCGCCACGGCGGCGGTTTCACCCTGTCCCGCGACACCGCGATCACCGTCGACCGGGCGGCCAAGGGGGTCGGGAACTTCCTGGCCGGCGTGCTGCGGCCGTCGACCGGGTACCGGCTGCCCGTGGTGACCGACCACCGGCACGGCGGCGGCATCGACCTCTCGCTCGGCTACGTGAGCCCCCGGCTCGGCGCGGAGGGCTACGAGCTGTCCGTGACCCGCCGAGGTGTCTCGCTCAAGGCGCGGACGCCGGCCGGGTTGTTCACCGGCGTGCAGACGCTGCGGCAGCTGCTGCCGGCGCAGGTCGAGGCCCGCACCAAGCAGCGCGGCCCGTGGACGGTGCCGGCCGGCCGGATCGTCGACCAGCCGCGCTTCGCCTACCGCGGCGCGATGCTCGACGTCGCCCGCCACTTCTTCAACCCTGACGAGGTCAAGCGGTACATCGACCAGATCGCGCTGTACAAGATCAACCACCTGCACCTGCACCTCGCGGACGACCAGGGCTGGCGGATCGAGATCGAGAGCTGGCCGCGCCTCGCCACCTACGGCGGGTCGTCCGAGGTCGGCGGCGGCCCCGGCGGCTACTACACGAAGGCGCAGTACCGCGACATCGTGGCGTACGCGGCCGCCAGGCACATCACGATCGTCCCGGAGATCGACATGCCGGGGCACACCAACGCCGCGCTCGCGTCGTACGCCGAGCTGAACTGCGACGGCGTCGCGCCGCCGCTGTACACCGGCATCGAGGTCGGCTTCAGCTCGTTCTGCATCGACAAGGAGATCACCTACCAGTTCGTCCAGGACGTGATCACCGAGCTCGCCGAGCTGACGCCCGGCCCGTACCTGCACCTCGGCGGCGACGAGGCGCACTCGACCACCGACCCGGACTTCATCAAGTTCTTCGACCGGGTGTTCCCCATGGTGGAGGCGACCGGCAAGCAGGTCCTCGGCTGGCACGAGTACCTCAAGGCGACCCCGCCGACCAGCGGCGTCGCGCAGTACTGGGGCACCACGAACACCAACGACCTGGTGGTCGACGGCGCCGCGCGCGGCAACAAGATCCTGATGTCACCGGCCAGCAAGGCCTACATCGACCAGAAGTACGACGAGAACACCCCGCTCGGCCTGTCGTGGGCCGGCTACACCGAGGTGGACGACGCGTACGACTGGAACCCGGGCGCCTTCGTCAACGGGGTGCCGGAGTCTGCGGTGCTGGGTGTCGAGGCGCCGCTGTGGTCGGAGACGCTGGAGAACAGCGACCACATCGAGTTCATGGCGTTCCCGCGCCTGCCGGCGATCGCCGAGCTGGCCTGGTCGCCGTGGTCAACGCACGACTGGGCGTCGATGCGGGCCCGGCTCGCCGAGCAGGGACCCCGGTGGGAGGCGATGGGGATCGACTTCTACCGGTCCCCGAAGATCGACTGGTGAGACACCTCTCCTTCGATCGGCTCCACAACTTCCGTGACCTGGGCGGCTACCCCGGCGAGGGTGGCCGTCCGGTCCGGTGGGGCGCGCTGTACCGGGCGGACTCGCTCGGCAAGCTGGCCGGCGCGGACCTGTCCCGGTTCACCTCGCTCGGGATCCGCACGGTCGTCGACCTGCGTTACCCGTGGGAGATCGACCGCGACGGGCGCGTGCCGGTCGAGCTGGACTACCACAACCTGAGCGTCGAGCACCGCCCGTACGACCAGGCGGCGCTCGACGCTTCGGTGCTGCCGGGCCGGTACCTGGCCGACCGGTACCTGGAGGTGGTGACTGACGGCGCCGCCGAACTGGCTACCGCGCTGCGAGTCATCGCGGCCTCGCCGGGCCCGACGGTCATCCACTGCACGTCCGGCAAGGACCGCACGGGGTTGTTGGCGGCGCTGGTGCTGTCGCTGGTGGGGGTGACTCAGTCGGACATCGTGGCGGACTTCGCGCTGACCGAGCTGGCAACGGACCGCCTGGTCGCCGACTGGCACGACCGGTACGGCGGCACGCTGTGGCCAGGCTACGGGCGGGCGCCCGCCGAGGTGATGACGCTGTTCCTGACCGAGCTGACGGACCGGCACGGCTCGGTG
>Ga0272482_10000469_pt1 | contig 12594 bp, 13 predicted proteins | sample RVTome_8_FD_192427 | JGI IMG/M metagenome (GOLD analysis project Ga0272482, IMG submission 192427) | Soil microbial communities from uranium-contaminated site in the Upper Colorado River Basin, Wyoming, United States - RVT160D0 (version 2) ...
GTCGCGCCCGCCGACGTGGCCACGGTGGAGATCCGAACGACGTCGGGCAAGACGATGGTGAAGGTGCCGGTGTAGATGATCGGGGGTCGGCGCCGCCGGCCCCCGAGGTCCAGAACGCTCCTGACGAGTGTGAGCGACCTGTGAGGGCGCCGGCGGCATCCTGAAGCCATGCGCAAAGCAGTGGCAGCCGGGTCGATCGTGGCCGCGGCACTCGTCTCCGTCCCGATCGAAACACCTGACACCGACAGCGACATCCTGGTGGTGGCCGACGAGTCCGGCGCGCACCTCTACGCCGACGGCAACGACACCCTGCGGCCGCCTGTCCCGTGATCGAGCCGGGTGACCCGGCGCCGTTGTTCGTCGCGCCGACCGAGGCTGGCCAGGACTTCTACCTCAGCAGTGCGGCGGGTGACCACGTCGTGCTGACCTTCGTCGACGGCCGGATCGTGGTCAGCCTGCCGGCCGCCGACCACGTCGTGCCCGACGACGGCGGGGTGATCGCCGCCCGCTACGGGCTCGCCGGCGTGCGCCGCACGGTCGTGCTCGACGCCCGGCTGCGGGTGCTCGACACGATGCCGGTGACCGACGCGACGCGGCTCGCCGACGCGCTCGCCGTGCGGGAGGACGGCACGGCGCCGCACCTCGTCGTGCCAAGGGTGCTCGAACCCGAGCTGTGCCGACGGCTCGTCGCCGAGTACGACCGGGTCGGCGGCGCCGACAGCGGGTTCGTGCGCGGTGACGAGCACGGCAGGACGGTCCCCGTCGTCGACCACACGCACAAGCGCCGCCGCGACGTGACGCTGACCGACCCCGCGCTGCGTGCCGCCGTGCGGACCCGGCTCGAACGCAGGCTCGGCCCGGAGCTGCGCAAGGCCTTCCAGTTCACCGCGACGCGGGTCGAGCGCTACCTCGTCGCCTGTTACGACGCTGCCGACGGCGGGCATTTCCGGCCACACCGGGACAACACGACGGGCGGCACCGCCCACCGCGCGTTCGCGGTGACGATCAACCTGAACGCCGGCTACACCGGTGGCGACCTCCGGTTCCCCGAGTTCGGCCCGCGCACCTACCGGGCCCCGCTTGGTGGCGCGCTCGTCTTCTCCTGCTCGCTGCTGCACGAGGTGCTGCCGGTCACCGAGGGCAGGCGCTACTGCACGCTGCCGTTCCTGTACGACGAGGTGGGCGAGGAACTGCGGAAACGCAACCTGGCGTTCGTCGCCGGGCCGGTCGCCGACCCCGATCCGGAACTGTAGGGGGTAACGGCGAGCCGGTGCGGCACCGCCGATCGGACTATTCACGCAAAAACTGTTTCCGTGTTCGCCGCGTGCATTTTTCCGCGGATCCGTCACAGGGTCTGGGACCGGCGGCCGATCAGGAGTAGATTGCCCCCGGCCACGCTGTCCGGGCCCCCACCACCGGGCACGCGCGGTCGTCCGGCGCTGGTCGCGAAGGCTATGACGCGAACGTTGCTCGGATGTGACCCACGTCACACATCTCTCCCGCTCCGATCTGAACGCTCTCGCCGTTATCAAACGTATATACGGGTAGCACTTGCAACGAGCCGCGCCCGAAACAGAAAAAGCTTGACCAGAAGTAATCGTTCTGATATCTACTTGCAGAGGAGTCCATCCATGCGGATGTCGAGCTCTCGAGTTGCCGGACTGGCGGTCCTGGCAGCCATCTCCACGCTCCTCCTCGGTGGCTGCCAACTGCGTGAAGGTGCTGCCAGCGAGTACGGCGTCGTCGAGGGCATGCCAACCCCCCAGAACTTCGAAACAGGACAATTCTGACCACACCATGCCGCGCAAATTCATTCGCTGGTCCGTGGCTGTCCTTCTCGTACTGCTCGGGGCCGTGTGCCCCGCGGTCGGGGTGGCCATGGCGAGCCAGCAGCAACCACAGCAGACCAAGGCGCAACAGCCACTCAGCGCGCTGGACCGTGAGTTCCTCACCGTGATCCGCTTCGCGAACCTCTGGGAAGTCCCCATGGGCAAGCTCGCCGCCGAGCGCGGCGGCTCGGAGAAGGTCCGGCAGACCGGCAAGGTCCTCTTCGAGGACCACACGAAGCTCGACGTCGCCGTGAAGGACCTCGCAGGGCAGTTCGGCGTCCGGCTGCCGGACAAGCCGTCCTCGTCGACGGCCGGCTGGATGCGCGAGATCGAGTCCAAGACCGGCGAGGCGTTCGACAACACCTTCGCCGACCGGCTGCGCGCTGCGCACGGCACGGTGTTCGGGCTGATCGCGGAGGTCCGCGCCGGCACCCGCAACGACGTGATCCGGCAGTTCGCCCAGTCGGCCAACGAGATCGTGATGAAACACATGACCCTCCTCGAGGGCACCGGGCACGTCAGCGCGGAACACGGCATGTTCGCGGAGGCGTCGGCCCGCTCCATCGACTACCCGGAGAACTCCTTGACCAAGGGCGACCTTCTGCTCGCCGTGGTGGTGGCAGCGCTGATGATGGCGGCCACCATCGGCATCGTGCGGACCTTCAGCGCGCACGGGTCGGCCGGATGATCGAGCTAGCACTCCCGCAGCACGACATCGGCGTGCGCGAGGTCGCCGTGCTCACGGCCAGGACCTCGTACGTCCTGATGTGCCTGACACTCTGCTGGGGCATCCTCACCGCCACCGGCTGGATCCGCAGGCTGACCGGCCACCAGGCGATCCGCTCGACCCACATGATCCTGGCGACGTTCACGCTCGCCACCGGCATGATCCACGCCGTCGTGTTCGTGTTGCTGCGTGAGCAGTCGCTGTCGCTGGCTGGCATCATCGTGCCGTTCAGCGGCCAGTTCCGGCACGCACTCGGCATCCTCGGCCTCGAGATCATGATCGCCATCACGGTGTTCACCGGGCTGAAGCGGTTCATGCGCTACCGGAACTGGTTGCGCTTCCACCAGCTCGCCTACCTCGCGGTCGGCCTGACGGTCATCCACTCGTGGTTCGGGGCCATCGCGAACGGGCACCTCGCCATCGTGTGGCTTGGTGGCATCACCGTCCTCACCCCGGCGATCACGTTGACCGCGCTGCGGTTCCTACCGCCGAAGATGCTGATCCGCGCCGGCGTGCTGGCCGCGGCGCCGTCGTCGACGAGCACCCAGCTCGCGGTCATCGAGCCGCCGCCGCCCGGCCCACGCAACGGCCGCAAGGTCCAGGTCAGCGTGGACAACCAGCGGTGCAAGCGGTACGGCATCTGCCAGGCGGAGTCACCACAGCTCTTCCAGCTCATGGACGACGGACGGTTGCGCTACGTCCGTGACCCGGACACCGAGAGCCGCGCCGAGGCGCAGGCGGCGGCACGGTCCTGCCCGATGCAGGCAATCCAGTTGCAGGAGGTACGTACCCGATGAACCGGGACGAACGGATCGTCGTGGTGGGGGCCGGGCTCACCGGCCTGCGGGCGGCCGAACGGCTGCGTGAGATGAAGTTCGACGGCGAGATCATCATTCTCGGCGACGAGCGGCTGCCGCCCTACCACCGGCCGGCGCTGTCCAAGCAGCTGTTGATGGGCACGTTGCGACCGAGCGACCTGACCCTGCCGGCGTACGAGGACATCAACGCCAAGTGGCGGTTCGGCACGCCGGTCCGCCAGCTGGTGCCGCGCGAGCGGAAGCTGCAGCTGCCCGGTGGCGAGGAGCTCACCTACGACGGACTGGTCATCGCGACCGGTGTCGAGGCACGCAGACCCAACGACCTGCCCTATCACGATCCTCGGGTGCTGGTGCTGCGCACCATGCACGACGCGATGGATCTCGAACGTGTCATCAACTCCACCAAGGGCCGGGTCGCGGTCGTCGGCGGTGGCTTCACCGGCTGTGAGCTGGCCGCGAGCCTGCGCCACCTGAGCCGCGAGGTCACGCTCATCGGCCGTGGCCAGTCGCTGCTCGGCAACGTGCTCGGCGAGGACCTCGGCAACTGGCTCACCACCACGCACAGCGACCACGGCGTCGACCTCGCGCTCGGCAACTCGGTGCAGGACTGGGCGCCCGGTCCGGACGGCATCGCGCTGCGGCTGACCGACGGCACGAGCCTGCTCGCCTCCTGCGTGCTCGTGGCCGCCGGCACCGTGCCGATCACCGGCTGGATGAAGGGTTCCGGGCTGCCGCTGGACGACGGTGTCGTGTGCGACGCCAGCACCCACGTCGTCGGCGCAGAGGACATCGTCGCCGCCGGTGACGTCGCGCAGTGGCCGAACCTGCGCTTCGACGACACCCCCCGCCGGGTCGAGCACTGGCTGAACGCGGTGGAGATGGGTCGCCACGCGGCCGAGAGCCTGCTCGCCGGGCGCGCCGCCGCCGAGCCGTTCACGCCGATGCCGAGGTTCTGGACCGAGCAGTACGGCGTGCGCATCCAGGCGGCCGGCATGCCCAAGCTGGGCAAGGAGATCATCTCGCTCGGCACCCCGGACGACGGCACCGGCACGGTGTACGGCTACTCCCGCGAGGGCAGGCTGATGGGGGTGGTCGGGCTGGACTGCCCGTCTTCCGTGCTGGCGTGGACAGAGAGTGTCAGCCGGCAGAACCCGGTGCCACGCCAGCGCATCATCGCGGCGTCGACCGCGCCGAAGCAGATCACGGCCGGTCCCTCCGCTGCGCCAGCCACTGAGGACAAGCCAGCCGTCTACGGCAAGCGCAAGACCGGGCGGCACCAGCTGCCAGCGCGGGAGAAGCTGCAGCCGCGGCGCGAGGAGATCCGCCAGCACCAGATCGGCTACGTCGCCGAACCGGTGCAGGGCGAGGTCATCCACGCCGCCGAGATCAGCGGGCCGATCTACCCGATGCACCCCGCCGAGGTCAGTGGTCCGCTGCCCGTGGAGGTCAGCGGTCAGATCGTGCCGGTCGGTGTCGGGTCCGGCCCCACGTTCGACGGGCGGCCGAAGAACGTGGTCGACTCGTTCAGCCGGATGCTGCCGGTCGCGGTGCGACCGGAGGACCGGCGCGCCGCGTACGCACCCGCCGTGCCGCAGCGACCCATCCCCGCGGCGACACCGGCGAAGGACACGTACATGCGGCACTCCTACGAGTCGCGGAACTCCTACTCCGCGCCCGCGCAGGACTCCTACCAGCGGGACTCGTACTCACCGCCGCCACGGGAGCCCTACGGCAGGGACTCGTACCCGCCGCCGCCCCCGCGCGACTCGTACGCGCCACCGCCGCCCTCCCGCGGCTCCTACGGCCCGCCCCCCGGGCGTGGCACCGGCACGTTCCCGCCGGCGGACGGCGAGCTCGGTTACGGCGCGCCTGCGGGGCACGGTCCGAATGGCGGGTTCGGTCGGCCGGAGCGCACTGCCCCGGCCGACCGGTTCCCCCGCGACGACCACCCGCTGGCGGACGAGCAGCCGACCGCGCGCATCCGCAAGCCGATCCGGCCGCAGGTCCGCGAGCCGGGGACGACGACCGGTGGCGCCCGGCACCGGGCGGACCTGCCGGAACCGTTGGCCGGCCGCCTGGTCCCCGACGACTCGCTGTCGATCGACGTCACGGGACAGATGCCGGTGCTCGACGTCAACGGTGAGGTCCGGGCGCCGGAGCCGCCGCGCGGCGGTGGTGGCCGGCGCCGTGCCGAGGACCGGGTCCACCCGGCCGAGGTCTCGTTCGAGCGGCTGCCCCCGGTCCGACTCGGCGGTGACACCTACGACTCCTACGACCGCACCCCACCCCGACGGGTGCCCGAGGACCCGTACCGGGGCCGGGGCGTCAACACCAACTTCGAGCTGCGGCTGGTGCCGGCGATGTCGGACATGGACCGCCGCCCCCGCCACGGTCGCCCCGACGACTACGACTACGACTACCCCCGCCAGCGCCCCGGCCCGGAGGACTCCTACGACAGCATCCCCTCGGTCGAGCGTTCGTACCGAGCAGCCGGCGGCCGCCGCCGGATCTGAGCCACCAGCAGGACGACGGGGCGGACGAGCCACCGCCCCACCCCCGAGAACGACACCCGAACCCCGCCCGGGACCGAGCGACGACCGGTCCCGGGCGGCGGGCGGAGCAGCACCAGTCCACCCTCGAGGCACCCCCAGGGTCTCGAGGACGGACCGCCGCTCGCACAACCGAACAGCGATGGCTGTCCACACCCGGTGGCGGGCAGCCGCAGACCCCCGGTGGGGGGCCTCGATCGGCCGAGTGGCGAGGGTGCTCGGCCGGTCGTCGTTTTTCGAGCCCAGTGTCGTGGTCAGCCCGGTGGTGGGCCACCGATCAGGCCGAGGCTGATCGCGCGCAGTGTCGCCCGCGTCCGGTCGCGGACGCCGAGTTTGCCCAGTATCGACGAGATGTGGTTCTTCACCGTCCCCTCGGCCAGCGTCAGCAGCTCCGCGATCTCCCGGTTCGCGTGACCGTTCGCCACCATGCGGAGCACGTCCAGCTCTCTCGGCGTCAGCGGCGCCGTGTGTGTCGGCTGCTCGAACGCCAGCGGCCGGCCGGCCAACCCACGCACCAGCGTCGCCGTCACCGCGGGCTGGATCAGGTGCCCGCCACCGTGCAGCGTGCGGATCGCCTCGTGCAGTTCCGCCAGCGTCACGTCCTTCAGCAGGTAGCCCCGTGCGCCGGCCCGCAGTGCGCCGACCACCAGCTCGTCGTCGTCGAACGTGGTCAGCACCAACGTGGGTGGGCCACCCGCCATCCGCTTCAGCACCTCGATGCCGTCGAGCCTCGGCATGCGCAGGTCCAGCAGCAGCACGTCGATCTCGTGTGCCGCCAGCATCGCCAGTGCCAGCACCCCGTCGGCCGCCTCGGCCACCACCGTGAACTCCGCCGTCAGCTCCAGCAGGTGCCGGATGCCCTCGCGCACCAACGTCTGGTCGTCCGCGATCGCCACCCGGATCATGCCGGCACCGTCGCCGACAGTCGGAAACCCTGTCCAGGGGCGGTTTCCCACACCACGGTGCCGCCGAGCGCGGTCACCCGCTCGCGCATCCCGGTCAACCCGTGGCCGGGCGTCACGGTCTCGGCGCCCCGGCCGTCGTCCGCCGCCGTCACCACGATGGCCGCGGCCGAACGGGCGACGGTGACGTAGAGGTGGTCGGCGTCCGCGTGCCGCACGGCGTTCGTCACGGCCTCCTGCACGCACCGGATCACCGCACCGGCGACCGAGGCGTCCGCGAACTCCAGGTCCTCCGCGATGTCCAGGTGCACCTCGGGTTTCGGGATCCGCGCGACCGCGCTGAACGCGGCGCTCACGTCCTCGGGGCCCGCCCGCAGCCTGCCGACGACCTTGCGCACGTCGGACAGCAGGTCCTTCGCCGTCCGCCTGGCCCGGTCGACGTGCTGCGCCGCCGCCGGGTCGGCCCGGTGTGCCGCGACCTCCAGCTCCAGCGCGAGCACGGTCAGCTGGTGCCCGACGAGATCGTGCAGCTCACGGGAGATCCGCAGCCGTTCGTCCGCCTCGGCGGCACTCCGCAGCCGCGACTGCGCCGCCTCCAGCTCCACGCGGGTGCCCGCCTCCCGCAACGCGACCGCCGCCATCATCGCCGCGAAGATCTGGAACCCGCCGAACATGGCGGTGATGCTGAGCGCGTCGGACAGGCGGCCGTCGAGCTGCCCGTAGCCGAGCACCACGATCTGACCGGCCACGACGGCGAGCCCGAGCCGCGTGCCGAGCACGAACACCGCGGCGACCCCCGAGGTCACCAGGCACACCGCCGTGAACGCCAGCTCGGTCGCCAGCAGGTACACCGCGACCGCGGCGCCGACCTGCACCGCGAGCCACACCCGCACGCCGTGCCGGCCCGGAAGGCGCCCGTCCACCACGAGCGCGGCGAAGAACACGCCGTACGCCAACCACCACGCCCATCCCACGCCGCCCTCGACCAGCACGACCACGCCGACGGTCACCGTCGACAGCAGTGCCGTCGCGAGCCGGGGTCCGGCGCCCCACAGTCCCATCGGCCCAGTATGAGTTGCCCGGCAAGGGGCCGGACGTGCGAAAAGTCATGGGTGTCAGCCATGACCGGCGGCACCTGTGCGCGTGGTGTGCGCTGCCTACCGTCGCGACATGCTGACATATCTCGAACAGCTGCAGGTCTGGACCAGTGACCGCTACCGGGATGCGCGCGAGAGCAGGCTCGCGCAGGGGGTACCCAAACGTCCACTGTGGACACGCTGGGTGGGTAGAGGTCGGCGGAATCAAGTCCTGCCACCCGGTGTGACGCCAGTCACCGATGGCCCAGCATTTCGTCACAGCTCGTAACCACGCGTGCTGCACGCGTGGTTCTCGTCACCATCTAGGAGGTACCGAGATGGTCTGAACAGTGGCAAGGTTGTGCACCGTACACAACAATCTGGGAGTTCGCGTTGGTCTGTGACGAAACACCAGGGGACGTCCGGTGAACCTCGCAACCCAAACCACCAGCTATTTCACCACCGAACTGCATGATCGGCTGCGCCAGGAGGTCCGCGACTTCGCGGAGGCCAAGGTCGCGCCGAGGGTCGCCGACATGGAGGAGTCCCGGTCGGTGCACGTTGAGCTGTCCCGGCTCATCGCACAGCAGGGGTGGCTCGGAGTAACGGTGGATCCCCGATATGGCGGCATGGGACTGGGCCATCTGGCCAAGACCATCATCATCGAGGAGCTCGCCAGGGTCAGCGGCGCGATGGGCGCGATGGTCCAGGCCTCCCAGCTCGGCGTCGCGAAGATCGTCCATTTCGGCAACGAACAGCAGAAACGGCGCTGGTTACCGGCGGTCTCGGAAGGCCGGTGTATGCCGACGATTGCTGTGACGGAACCCGATTCCGGTGGACATGTGCTCGGCATGAGCGCTACCGCCGAACGGGTTGGAAACGAGTATTTCCTCAACGGCAGGAAAGTTTTCGTCGGGAACAGTCACGTCGGCGACCTGCACGGTGTCGTCGTGCGCACCGGACCCGGCTCCCGGGGGCTGTCCGCGTTCCTCGTCGAGTCGAGCGCACCCGGTCTGCGGCTCGGCCGCTACCAGCCCGCGATGGGCCTGCACGGCTTCAGCTTCGGCGAGCTGGTCTTCGAGAACTGCCGCGTGCCGGCGGAGAACCTGCTCGGCGTGGAAGGGGACGGCCTCGCGGTCGCCTACTCGTCCAGCATCCTCTACGGCAGACCGAACCTGACGGCGGTGTCGCTCGGCATCCACCAGGCGATCGTCGAGCGGACCGTCCAGTTCGCCATGACACACCGCCGCTACGGCGAGCCGCTGTCCGAACTTCCCACGGTCAAACAGAAACTGGGTCAGCTGCAGTCCCAGCTGATGACCGCGCGGCTCACCGCCTACCACGCGGTGCACCGGCTCGACCAGGGACAACCGTGCGACGCCGACCTGATCAGCGCCAAGCTGATCAACGTCGAGTCCTCTTTGGACGCCGCGCGGACCGCGATGGAGGTGCACGCGGCGTACGGCCTCGACCCCGGCCGGCACATCGAGCGGTACTTCCGGGACGCGAACCACATCTACGCACCAGCAGGAACATCCGACGTTCAACGTCTCCGGCTCGCCGAGGTGGCACTGGGCACCTACCGCGAGCAGTGGTCGGCCCGCTTCGCCGAGGAGCTGCGTTCCAGCAGCCCGTTGTTGCGCGCCGCCGGCAGCGACGACCACGTCCCACAGCAGGCCGGCCGCCGCTGGCGCGCCAGCCGCCGCTAGATCCGGTAACACCAAGGCCCCTGCCATCCGCGGCAGGGGCTTGGCTGCGTCATCGGCTTTGGTGCTCCCTGCGGTGGATCATGTCCATGACCTCGGCGGCCATCGACTTGATCATCTCCAGGCCGGGCCTGCCCCAGTTGCTCTCCTCGGTGTTCACCACGCAGATCGTGCCGAGCGCGGTGCCGGTGCGGTCGATCAGCGGCGCGCCCATGTAGGCCCGCACCCCGATCGAGTTGACCACCGGGTTGACCGCGAACCTCGGGTACGCGCACACGTCGTCGAGCACCAACGCCTTGCGCCGCACCACGACGTGCGGGCAGTAGCCGTGGTCGCGGGACATCGTCCGCCCCGGCGTCGCCCGTGACGCGGACGACGCCGCCTCGAGTGCGTCGGCCTTGGCGCTGGTGGGGCCGTACAGGCCGGCGAAGTACTGCTCCTCCTCGCCGACGAAGTTCACCATCGCGTACGGCGCGCCCGCCGCGGTCGCCAGCCTGGCCGCGAACGTGTCGAACTCCGCGTCCGGCCGGTTGTTCAGCCCGAGCTCGGCGAGGCGGGCGAGCCGCTGGGGGATCTCGGGGTCGTGCGGCGCGGTCAGCAGGCGCGGGTCGATGATGTCTGAGTTCATTCCGGAGTTCATTGCGGGATCCTTTGTGCCGGCGCGGCGCGGAACGTCGCGAGAACGGACTCGAGCAGAGTGATCAGCACCGTGCTGGACGAGCGGGTCTGGCGGGCGTCGCACCGGACCAGCGGCACGTGTGGCTTGAGTGCGAGCGCGTGCCGCACCTCCTCGTCCCGGTACCGGTAGCCGTCCTCGAACTCGTTCAGCGCCACCAGGAACCTGATGCCGCGGCGTTCGAAGAACTCGACCGCGCCGAAGCAGTCGGCGAGCCGCCTGGTGTCCGCGAGGACCACCGCACCCAGCGCGCCGCGGGACAGCTCGTCCCACATGAACCAGAACCGGTCCTGCCCCGGCGTGCCGAACAGGTACAGCACGAGGTTCTTGTCGCTGAACGTGATGCGGCCGAAGTCCATCGCCACGGTGGTGGTCGTCTTGCTCTCGACACCGGCCACGCTGTCGGTGCCGACACTGGCTGAGGTGAGCGTCTCCTCGGTGGTGAGCGGCTCGATCTCGCTCACCGACCCGACGAACGTCGTCTTGCCGACGCCGAAACCACCGGCGACGAGGATCTTGACCTGGATGGGGAACAGTTCAGACGATCCGTCGGAGGCCATCAATCACCGCCTCCAGAATGGCTGGGTCGTTGGAGTAGGACTCGCTCGGCGCGTACTTCGCGATCACCACACCGAGCTCGATCAGGTCGGACAGCAGCACCTTGGTCACCGTCACCGGTCTGCGCAGGTGTGCTGCCACCTCGGCCACCGACGTCGGCGACGAGCAGAGCCGCAGCGCCTGCGAGTGCTCGATGCCCAGCTGGCTCGGGGCGACCATGCCCTTGCCACTGGCGCGAACCAGTGAGAGCAGATCGAGCGGGGTGCTTGGTTGGGTCCTGCCGTTGGTCATGGCGTAGGGGCGTACGCCGAACAGATCGGGGTCCTCGTCGTGGGCCTCGTCCGGACCTGTCATCGTCACCGTGTTCCATTGCCCTGCGGTGAAACGTGGTAGCGCGACGGGGTGACCAGCACGGCCGGCACCTGCGTGCAGAGCCGTTGCATCTCGTAGCTGAGGATCCCGGCGTCGACCTCGCGGGCCGCGAGCACGGCGAGCACGCTGCCCGCGCTCGCCGCCGTGACGAACAGGATGATCTCGTTCAGCTCGGTGATCACCTGACGGACGCCGTCGGCGCCGTCCTCGGAGAACTTCTTCCCAACCTGGTTGGCGAGTGAGCACATGCTGCTCGCCAGGGCCGCCAGCCGGTCAGCGCCGTCGTTGTCGAGCCCGTACCAGTACTTGGGGATGCCGTCGACCGACAGCAGCAGCGCGCTGTGCGTGTCGGGTACTGCCTCGACCAGCCGGCGGAGCAGCCAGTTCAGGTCGTCGGCCATGTGGTGGAGTCTCCTTTGTTCGGATTCTGCTGGGGACTGGCGTCGCGGTTCTGTTCCGCGAGCCAGTGGTCGCGGCCGGCCTGCACGGTCTTCATGAGGCTGGTGTTGTGGCCGGGCACGGGCTTCGTCGGCGCCGGCGGCTCGAGCAGCTCCTCACGCAGGTGGCTGCCCCTGCGCTGGGGGAGCGGCGGTGGCCGCTCACCGTCGGCCTCCTCCGTCGCGACGGCGCCGTTGCCGCCGGTGCGCAGGTCGCTGTAGGAACGGCCGGGCGCGCGGACCGGGAGCACCGGCGGGTCCTCGTCGACGACCGCCTTCGCGGGCTCCCGGCGACCGGGCTGGGGCCGGATCGGGCCGAGGCCGGGGGAGGACGCGGTCGCGGCCGGCATGGGCGCGGGCGAAGGCACCTGCTCCGGCTCCTGCGTCCGCGTCAGCGCGGGCGCCTCCTGCCGCTCGCGCATCAGCGACGCCGGCATGGCGGGCTCCTGCGGCTCGGTGCGCCTCGGCGGCGCGGTGAGCTGCGCGGTCGGCTCCGGCGCGGTGATGGCCGGCTGCGAGCCGGTCCTCGGCTCGGTGTCGCGGCGGCGCAGCACCGACTGCTGGTCGGCCCGCCGCCTGCCCGTCTGCTGCTCGGACAGCAGCGCGGGCGGGATGACGACCGCGGCCGCGACGCCGCCGAAGATGTTGGACTGCAGGCGCACCTTGATGTCGTGCCGGCGCGCCAGCTCGCGCACCACGGCGAGGCCGATGCGGCCGTCCTCGAGCAGCTCGGAGATGTCGATGCGGGTCGAGCCGTCGAGCAGGTGGTTGATCCGCTCCAGGTCCTCGTAGCTCATGCCGAGGCCGCGGTCCTGCACCTCGATCGCGAGGCCGGCGGTCACCTTCTGCGCGCGCACCTCGACCTTCGGGCCGTCCGGCGAGGTGAAGCGGGTCGCGTTCTCCAGCAGCTCGGCGAGGAGGTGGATGATCTCCGCGACGGCGTG